>QWCK01000183.1_pt1 | contig 112023 bp, 101 predicted proteins | sample 1972571 | NCBI WGS metagenome assembly QWCK01 (sample SAMN09866710, study PRJNA288562) | Human gut metagenome isolate term2_stool, whole genome shotgun sequencing... | isolation source: gut | host: Homo sapiens | place: USA: California | reverse complement strand
AGTTTTTTTGGTATAACCTTCGACGCGCACCCGCATAGCGGGTGGTTTATTTGTCTCGCACCTAGCGGAGCGAGACGGACTAATAGTCACATAATAAAACCCAGTTGCCTGCAACTGAGTTCATCTACTAGGCCAAGGCTTCTGAAATATCTACAGAAGCCGCCTCATGCCATAGTTTTTCTAGGTTATAGTGGGCACGCATTTCTTCTGAAAAGACATGCACGACGACACCGCCTAGGTCTAGTAAGACCCAGCCTCCAGCTGCATCGCCTTCAACATGACTGCCTTTAAAGCCTGCTTCCGCTACTTTTTCACGGATATTATCTGTGATAGCGTCCAACTGACGGCTATTCATCGAGCTAGTGATGACAAAGTAGTCCGTCACGCTGGTCAAATCTTGTACATCAAGTGCGAGAATATCCTCCGCACGTTTCTCATCAGCCGCTTTCACGACTAGTTCTAGTAATTCTTTTTCGTTCATTTAGTCCTCTTTCTAGAAAATATGTTTGTAATCTAGGACATCTGCAAAGCGCCCCTCCCAAATGTCCTCATAAAATTCATTTATCGTTTCTGCTGGAATGTCATTCCCATCAAACGTTGTGCAAGTTCCTTCTGGAATAATAAGCTGATAGCCATATTCAAAGGCAACCTTGACAGAGGTATCCACACAATATTCTGTCTGCATACCACATAAAACTAATTTTTCAATTCCCTGTTTATCCAAGTATTCTTTTAAACCAGTTTCTTTGAAAATACTGTTATACTTCTTCTGAAAGACCTTTTCATTAGGTTTTCGATTTAAAAGCTCAGATAACTGCCAATCTTCTGATGTTTGAGCTTCAGAGTCCTCAATATGTTGAACATAGATAATTTCGATATTCTTGCTTCTAGCCTGGTTTTGTAAATAAGAAATTTTTTCCAATAGACTAGTTGTCTGAAAACCGGTTTCCACTAAAATATTCTGAACATCAATGATTATAAAAGCCGTCCTCATTTAGTCCTCTTTCAAATAGTGCACAAAGGCGTTATAGGTTTCAAGGGTTTGGGGATAGATGGGGAATCCCTGATGAGCTAGATGCTCCACGGTACGAGCTGTTTCGTAGGCCACTGCCTTATTGAGTGACAGATTTGCAATTTCACGCGCCTGTTCCACTCCAGGAAAGGCGCGGTTATGCTCGATATAATCTGCGACGTAGATGACTTTATCTAGATCGGTCATCTGACCAGCCCCGACTGTATGGATTTCAATAGCTCGCAAGATTTCTGAATCATACAAATCCAAGTCTTCCTGAATCTTGTAGATGCCGACCATGCCATGCCAGACATTATTGCCCCAGTTTTTGAGGTCAGGGTTTAGCTGATAACGGTCAATCAAGTCTAGAAATTCCTGATCTGACAGCTTTTTAGCATAATCATGAAGAAGGCCTGCTAGACCAGCTTTCTCAGCATCAACTCCGAATCGCTTCGCAAGCTCTATGGATGCACGCTCCACCCCCAAACAATGGGTTAACCGTTTTTCAGGCAGAAGCTCTGCCATTCTTTCCAACAAAACCTCACGAGAACAGTTGATATAGTCTTGGTATGCCATCAGTAAAGCCCCTCCTTCTCGATGTAGTCTAGCACTGGCTGAGGTAGGAGAAAGTTAGGTTTCCGACCTTGGGCAATGAAGTCACGCACCATGCTGGATGAGATATCCATGAGCGGTACATCCACCCAGATGACTGGATAGGAAGTCCCTGCCTTGTAGCGTGGGCGCTGAACCCCCACAAACTGAACCATGTCAACCAGCTCATCAATTCGATACCACTTAGGCAGATAGTCCACCATATCAGCCCCGATAATGAAGTAATAATCCGTATCTGGATGTTGCTCTGTCAAAATCTTCATGGTGTCGTAGGTGTAGGAAATGCCCTTACGCTCTAACTCAATGGTTTCAATGTCCAGACCTTCAATCCCCTCAATCGCCAACTCAAGCATCTTGAGCCGATGGTGCTCGGGAATGGTTTCCTTTTTATCTACATGAGGTGGTTGGTATTCGGGCATAAGCAAGACCTGGTCCAGTCCTAACTGTTGTCGTACTTGGTCTGCAACGATCAGATGGGCATTGTGAACAGGGTTAAAATTTCCCCCTAAAATCCCGACTTGTTTGCGTTTTTTCTCCTTGATTTCTGGCTCCAACTCTACCTTGGTAAAGGGAGTCAATAATTCGATTGCCATAGGCTCGTCTTCCTTTAATTCTCTGTAAAAACAGTTGTTTGGAGTAAGGTTTTAGATTTCTTTGACTTTTTTAGAAATCTTGCGATTTTCTTTCTTGCTGGATTGTTTAAACAAGATCAAGATGCGTCCGATTTTTTGGACAGTATCCACACCGATTTCTTCTTCCAAGATTTCAGCTACTTCGTGGATGCTTTCATCTGTGTTTTGCAAGAGCGTAACTTTAATCAATTCGCGGGCGTCAAGAGCTTGACGGACGCTGGTTTTGATTTGGTCGTTAAGTCCATTTTTCCCGATTTGGATGATGGGTTTGAGGGTGTGTGCCTGGCTGTTGAGGAAGGCGCGTTGTTTCGATGTTAATGACATAATTTCTTTAAAAGAGTTTCTTTTTATACTTTTCTGAAGTGGTGACGGACGTCAGCAAAGTCCTTCGGACTTTCATGACTAAAATTTGAACCTAAAGTCTCAAATTTTCCGCAGTTGGTACAATCACTTGTACCAACTGACACCACGGCGAAAAGTATTCGTTATAGGTTCGCGGAGCTCGCCCGAATCCAGACAACTCTTTCCTTTCTGTGTTTAAATGATTGCTTTTCGTGTGACGACGGCGACGCCTTCTGGTGCCCAGACAGCGACTTTGGCGCTACCTGTTACGCGGATCCAGCCTAGTCCTGAGATGACCAGGTCTGTCTTGTCCTTAATGGCAAATACATGCTGGACTAGTTTTGGGAAATCTTCTTTTTCCTTGCTATTTGGTGGTGTCAAAAGGGTTCCGAGGTGCTTGTCATAGAAGGCACTAGCGCCTTCTAGCTTGGTACGGTGGAGTTTGAGTTCGTTGTCAAAAAAAGCAGTAAATCCTTGTTTTTCTCCTGATATAAAGTCAAAGCGTCCGAGACCACCTAGAAACAGGGTTTGTTCAGGGTTAAGCTGATAGGTTTTGGGCTTGATTTCCTTTTTAGGGCTGACATACTTGAGGTTTTTGGCCGTCAAGTAGTGGGCCATCTGGTGGCGGTGGATAATCCCTGGCGTATCGTAAATATAAGATCCGTCGTTAAGCGGAATCTCAATCTTGTCCAAGGTTGTCCCTGGGAAGCGCGAAGTCGTGATGACATTTTGGTCACCCGTGATTTCTTGGATAATGGCATTGATAAGAGTTGACTTTCCAACGTTGGTCACACCGACCACGTAGACATCACGGCCCTTACGGTAGTGTTCAATCTTGTCAATGACTTCTTTAATAGCATGCTTGTTTTGGGCTGAAGTTAAGACCACATCAACTGGACGAAGTCCTTCTTCGTGGGCACGTTCCATGAGCCACTGGCTAATCTTGCCCGGTTTAACTGATTTGGGCAGGATATCTTTCTTATTTCCGACCAAAAGGACATCATTGCCCGATACAAAGCGCGGTAAGCCTGGGATGACAGAGCCATTAAAGTCAAAAATATCTATGACATTGACCACTAAGGCATCACTGTCTCCCACCTCATGCAAGAGCTTGAGGAAATCATCATCCGTCAACTGGACATCTGTGATTTCATTGTAATGACGGAGACGGAAACAGCGTTGGCAATAAACTTCACCAGTCTCCAAGCCTTTTTCAAGTGCCGACTGAGGAGTAAATCCAAGACCAGCCTTGTCTGTCGTCTGAATGGTTGCTCCACAACCAATACAGAGAATTTCTTCCATAGTTAAATTCCTTTTTTATATATAATTGGTCCGTACTTTTCAGTGATTTTTCGCATGACACGGCGCTCGCGAGCCCGGTTAATCTGCGTTTTGATCGAGTCGTGTTTGACCAAGGGTTTGACTAAGATCGAGCGAATACCTGCACGGTGAGCTGCTCGTATATCCGTCATGAGCTGATCGCCGACCATGACCACTTCATTTTTCTCGTAGTGAAATTCCTTCATGGCACGGTCAATCCCAAATGTGAAAGGCTTCAAGGCCCAATAAACGTAATCAATCCCAAATTTCTCAACTGCGCGTTGAACCCGTTTTTTGGTATTATTTGAGACTACGATGATGCGAATGCCCGCGTCACGGAGATCATGTAGCCATTGCTTCATCTCTGGTGTCCCATCAGGGTTGTTCCAAGCAATGAGGGTATTGTCCAAATCGACCAAAACAGCCTTGATCCCCTGCGCCTGCAGGCTTGGGACTGTCAGATCATAGACTGCTTCCACAGCAAAATCTGGCATATAGTTTTCAATCGCCATTCTGGCTCCTTTTTTTAGTTTCTAGCAATTTTCTTTAAACATTGAGCTAAGACTGCCCATAAAATGAGACTAGCTATCAAAATATAAATCCAAGCATTTGGTTCATCTGTAAACGGTAAGGGAACATTCATTCCGAAGAATCCTGTAATAACCGCAAGGATAGCTAGCAAGACTGAGATAATTGTCAAAGTTGTCAAATTATCATTTAGATTATTATTTAGGATGTTGTTGTAAGAGGCTGAGAGTTGTTGCAAGACTTGAGATATTAAGTCTGTCATTGAAACCAACTGATGGGCTTCAATCATAGCATCGTCAAATTGCTCTCTTTCTACCTCATTAAGATTGCGATAAAGAGCATGCCCTTGAATGTGTTCCAAGAGGAGACGATTTTGTTTAGCAGCAGCTGTCAGGTAAACCATACCAGTTTCCAAGTCAGAGAGGGCGAAAAGATTTTTTTTAGTTGTTTTTTGACGAAGAAGTGCACTGATTTCATCCTTACTTTTATCCATCTCTTCAATAACTGGATAGTAAGCATTGCTAATAATCTCTAAACTGGCAAAAAGAAATTTGTAGATTGAAATAATTTCATGGCTTTCAAGATAGGTCGCCATGCGTTTAATCACATAAGTATTCTTGTGATTACTGATGGTGATCAGCCGTTGTTTTTCAACGATAAAGGTCATCGGAATCGCTTCATAATATTCTTTGTCTTTTTCCAAGTCTAGAACATTATAAATGAAGGTTACCGTTCCCGTTTCACGGTTATAATCCATGTGGGCTCGTTCATTTCTATCCAGAGCATACTCGATGGTTTCCTTGTCCAATCCATAGATGTCAGAAAGATCTTCCATATTTTTAATCTTGTCCACATCAAGGTCTATCCAAGTACGATCGTGACCTAGTTTTTTCTCTACAAATAGCATACTCTCTCCTTTACCAAACTCCTTCTATTGTACCACAAATCTGCTAAAATAGTCGGACTATTCAGTACGGGATAAATTACTAACAACGGTAATATTGCGGTTAGGAACAAAGTGAAGAGCTTGATCATCACCTCGTAGTTGTGTTGTACGGATTCCTACGCTAACGACCTTTCCAGAAACGGTAATTGGTCCATTTGTGAGAACCACTTCATCACCCACATCAAGCTGGCGTTCAAAAAGGATGAAGAAGCCATTAATGACATCGGATAGAAAGCCTTGCGCCCCCATACCAATGGCTACACCAGCAATCCCTGCCCCAGCAAGGAGGCTGGAAACCGGCAAGCCCAAAATAGACAGGATGCAGTAGATTAAAAAGAAATAAAGAATGTAGTTAAAGACATTCTCCAGCAAACGCGAGATGGTCTTTTGCCTTCCTGCATCCCGATTTGAAAATTTAAGTGAGGGTTTGACAATCTTTCGGACAGTCGCATGAAGCATCTTTTTAGCTATATAAAATAGTAAAAACAAAATCAAAAGAGAAATCACCTTGGTCAAGAGATTCTCTAATATGGTTGTTAAATCAAGTTTATCAAAATAGCGTTGAAAAAAATCTTGCATATAAAACTCCTTTTTCCTATTATACCATAAAATCGTCGTTCTCTTTTCTTTCATAATTATTCAATTGTTGTTCCTATTTTCAAAATATCACTTGCCTCTATAGCATATTTATACTATAATTATAAACAATACATTTGAAGGAGACTGCTATGAAACGAATCATTAGAGCCTGGACCAAGGCAAGCCTCATCAAACGAATCCTTATTGGAATGATTTTTGGAGCTACATTAGGGATGCTCTTTCCAAACCTTACAGGAATTGGTCTGCTTGGAGACCTCTTTGTAGGCGGACTGAAAGCCATCGCTCCTATTTTGGTTTTTGCCCTTGTTGCTAATGCCCTTTCCCAGCATCAAAAGGGACAAAACACCAATATGAAGACAGTTATTTTCCTATACTTGCTTGGAACCTTTGCTGCTGCATTGGTAGCCGTTCTAGCTAGTTTCTTACTGCCTGTGCAAATCACCCTGACCAGTGCAAATACAGAAGTTGCTGCTCCTGATGGTATCGGTCAAGTCCTCAGCAACCTCTTGCTCAAACTGGTGGACAATCCTCTAAATGCTATTGTTGAAGCCAATTATATCGGAATTCTCTCTTGGGCAGTCATCTTTGGCTTGGCTATGAGAGAGGCAAGTAAACACAGTAAAGAATTACTGAAAACTATGGCGGATGTCACCTCTAAAATCGTAGAATGGATTATCAATCTAGCACCCTTTGGGATTTTAGGCTTGGTGTTTAAGACCATCTCTGACAAGGGCATTGCCAGTCTGGCTAACTACGGTGTCCTCCTAGGGCTCTTGATTGCTACCATGGCCTTTGTTGCTCTCATCGTCAACCCACTCATCGCCTTTCTCTTTATGAGGAAAAATCCCTATCCCCTTGTTTTGAAATGTCTACGTGTCAGTGGTATTACAGCCTTTTTCACTCGTAGCTCTGCCGCCAATATCCCCGTCAATATGAAACTCTGCCAAGACTTGGGACTGAATCCTGACACCTACTCTGTCTCCATCCCGCTTGGATCGACCATCAACATGGCTGGCGCTGCTGTTACCATAAATGTCCTGACCCTGACTGCCGTCAACACACTCGGAATCTCGGTAGACTTTGGGACAGCATTTGTGCTCAGTGTAGTGGCTGCCATTTCTGCCTGCGGAGCCTCTGGAATCGCTGGGGGATCCCTTCTCCTCATTCCTGTCGCTTGTAGCCTCTTTGGGATTTCCAACGACTTGGCTATGCAGGTTGTCGGAGTCGGTTTTGTGATTGGGGTCGTGCAAGACTCCTGCGAAACAGCCCTGAACTCTTCAACAGATGTCCTCTTTACAGCCGTTGCCGAATATGCTACAAACCGAAAACTTCGCCCCTAGTCTCTGATTTCTCATTAAATACTTGATTCTATTCGTTTAGGAAATTTTCATGTCTCTCACTCAACGCACGACAAAACTGGTCTTAGCGACCTGTCTCGCTTGTTTTCTCGCTTATTTTTTGGATTTATCATCAGCAGTTTCAGCTGGAATCATCGCTCTCTTAAGCCTCTCCGACACACGCAGAAGCACGCTGAAATTAGCACGTAACCGCCTCTTTTCCATGCTCCTAGCGCTCGCTATCGGTGTTCTAGCCTTTCAGCTGACGGGCTTTCACATCTGGAGTCTGGGCCTCTATCTGGCTCTCTATGTCCCTCTTGCTTACAAAATGGGCTGGGAAATCGGCATCACCCCTAGCAGTGTCTTGGTCGGTCATCTCTTGGTACAGGAGTCTACCTCTCCAGAGCTCTTGCTCAATGAAGTCCTCCTCTTTCTCATCGGGACAAGCTTTGCTCTATTGGTCAACCTTTATATGCCCTCTCGTGAGAAAGCCATCCAAAGCTACCACCTTCAGGTCGAAGAAAAGTTAAAAGACATCTTGCTTCGTTTTAAATACTATCTGTCAAGAGGAGACGGACGCAATCAAGCCCAACTCGTTGACCAATTAGACAAGCTCCTCAATGAAGCTCTCAAACTGGTCTACCTGGATCACTCGGACCACCTCTTTCACCAGACGGACTACCACATCCACTACTTTGAGATGAGACAGCGACAAAGTCGCATCCTGCGAAATATGGCCCAGCAGATCAATACCTGTCATCTGGCCGCAAGTGAGAGTTTGATCTTGGCCCAGCTCTTTTCAAAGATTGCTGCCCAGCTAAGTCAGACCAATCCTGCTCATGACCTACTTGATGACATCGAACGCTATCTGCAAGTCTTCCGCAATCGGAGTCTCCCTAAAACACGTGAGGAGTTTGAAACCCGTGCCACTCTCCTACAACTACTACGCGAAGCCGAAACCTTTATCCAAGTCAAGGTCGATTTTTACCAAAAATATGGAAACTAGAACGCAAAGAACCTCAGGGAATTCACAAAAGGTGAACTCTTCTGAGGTTCTTGTTTTCCCTTAACTCCAATTATCTTTACTGTACAGAAATTAGTCTACCCCCCTTGTTTATCCATGCAGAATTTAGAGAGTAATTAGAAAAATCTTTTGCCTATCTATTAGGGAAAAAGTCCATGAACGGTATTGATTCGTGGATTTTTACTAATGGAGCGTTTAGGTAGACCGCTTTAGCAGTTACCGAGTGTTAGATTACGACACTGAGTTTTACAAATCGATTCCATTTGTAAAACTCAGTTAGTGAGGCAGTTAGGCAAGTCTAATAGGACTTGCTGTAGCCTACTTAGATTGCTTCGCAATCAAGTAGGCTTACTGAATCACATCTTTTCCTCCAACTCTACGTCTGGATACTTGTCTGCAAACCAGCGGAGGGCAAAGTCATTCTCAAAGAGGAAGACTGGTTGGTCGAAGCGGTCCTTGGCCAAGATATTGCGGCTTGAGGACATGCGCTCATCCAAGTCCTCAGGCTTGATCCAACGAACGGTCTTTTTACCCATTGGGCTCATGACTACTTCTGCATTGTACTCGCCTTCCATACGGTGCTTAAAGACTTCAAATTGGAGTTGTCCCACAGCGCCTAGCATGTACTCGCCTGTTTGGTAATTCTTGTAAAGCTGAATGGCTCCTTCTTGCACCAATTGTTCAATCCCTTTGTGGAAGGATTTTTGCTTCATGACGTTCTTAGCAGAAACTTTCATGAAAATCTCAGGTGTAAAGGTTGGCAGTGGTTCAAATTCAAACTTGTTTTTTCCAACCGTCAAGGTGTCTCCAACCTGATAAGTCCCCGTATCATAAACCCCGATAATATCTCCTGCAACAGCATTGGTCACATTTTCACGACTTTCAGCCATAAACTGAGTCACATTAGATAGTTTAGCAGTCTTACCAGTACGAGGCAGATTGACACTCATTCCTCGCTCAAATTCACCCGATACGATACGAACAAAGGCGATACGGTCCCGGTGACGAGGGTCCATGTTGGCTTGGATTTTAAAGACAAATCCTGAGAAATCCTTGTCATAAGGATCCACAATTTCGCCATCTGTTTTCTTGTGTCCGTGTGGTTCTGGAGCAAACTTAAGGAAGGTCTCAAGGAAGGTCTGTACTCCAAAGTTAGTGAGGGCTGAACCGAAGAAGACCGGAGTCAGTTCTCCTGCAAGAATAGCTTCTTCTGAAAACTCATTCCCAGCTTCTTGAAGGAGTTCGATATCGTCCTTAACCTGAGCGTAGAAAGGATTGCTTCCAAAGAGCTTGTCCCCTTCTTCTAGACTAGCAAAACGCTCATCCCCTTTATAGAGTTCCAAACGTTGGTTATAGAGGTCATACAAGCCTTCGAAGGCTTTCCCCATCCCGATTGGCCAGTTCATAGGATAGCTCGCAATGCCAAGGACTTCTTCTAGTTCTTGCAAGAGGTCCAGTGGCTCACGACCATCACGGTCCAGCTTGTTCATAAAAGTAAAGACTGGGATGCCACGGTGCTTCACAACCTCAAACAATTTCTTGGTTTGGGCCTCGATACCCTTGGCAGAGTCCACGACCATGACCGCAGCATCCACCGCCATCAAGGTACGATAAGTATCTTCTGAGAAGTCCTCGTGCCCTGGTGTGTCGAGGATGTTCACGCGCTTGCCATCGTAGTCAAACTGCATAACAGATGACGTGACCGAAATCCCACGTTGTTTCTCAATATCCATCCAGTCAGACTTGGCAAAAGTCCCTGTTTTCTTCCCTTTTACAGTACCAGCCTCACGAATCTCGCCCCCAAAGTAGAGCAACTGCTCAGTGATAGTTGTTTTCCCGGCGTCCGGGTGGGAGATGATAGCAAAGGTACGGCGTTTCTTTATTTCTTCTTGAATAGTCATAAGTTCTCTTTCTTTGATTCTCTATTTTTGGTTGTTTCAGTAGCTCAGAATGATGTTTACATTGGATGTTACTATTCCTTTCAACTCTCCATTATAGCGGATTTTGGGGAGTTTTTCAATTGCTCATCTGATGAAAAGGCAAGCTAGAGCACAGATTGCGCCTGATTTCTCTTTTTCCACCGTTTCTTGAACAAGATATCAAAGAGAACAAGAGCCAGTGAAAGGATGACCGACACAAGGAGGTACTTTATCCATAGAGGAGCATTCGAGATAAACGGGGTATCTCTTAAGAGACCATAATTTCCACCCGTCACCTGATTAACTCCAACTAGAAAGAGATTGAGAATAAAGGTATAGGCTACAATCATATACTTCTTAAGCAAGCTCTTGTCATAGTGATTCATCAAGTAAACCAAGGAATTCACTAGAAGGGCATAGTGCCCAATCAAAAATGAAAAACTGGTGATATGGGGGAAATCATAGGGGTCAAAAACCGGGTAAACCAAAGCAAATACCGCTCCACTTGCTCCTAAGAGGGCAAAATATTGCTTGCTCCGCCATTTATCTGGCAAGAAAACCACCGCAAACATAGCCAAACGGCAATGGTAAAACGGAAGGCTATTAGAAAATGGAATCCCAAAGCCAACATACCAACTATAAAGAGCTAGCAACTGGAGGATCTGAATCCCCTTAAACAAGCGGACAAATTTCGGATTTTTGTGATAAACAAGCGCTCCATAAATACAAAGCACTAATAGGATCATCATAATCCCATACCAAAAGAGCGAAATGGGAGGAGGAACCGTTTGAGATCTGGTGATAAATTGATGAAACATATTTCTATCCTAACTCTTATTTTTTCTATTCTCTAGTTTAACCATTATAGCGAATTAAAAGCGATTTTTCAATTTCTATTTCTTTTCAGTTTGGCCCCCTTATTTATAGGAAAATATGGTAAAATAGAACAGACTAAAAATCATCATTTCACGAAAGGATGCAAGATGAAAATTACGCAAGAAGAGGTAACACACGTTGCCAATCTTTCAAAATTAAGATTCTCTGAAGAAGAAACTGCTGCCTTTGCGACAACCTTGTCTAAAATTGTTGACATGGTTGAGTTGCTGGGCGAAGTTGACACAACTGGTGTCGCACCTACTACGACCATGGCTAACCGCAAGACCGTACTCCGCCCTGATGTGGCCGAAGAAGGAACAGACCGTGACCGCTTGTTTAAAAACGTACCTGAAAAAGAAAACTACTATATCAAGGTACCAGCTATCCTAGATGATGGAGGAGATGCCTAATGACTTTTAATAACAAAACCATTGAAGACTTGCACAACCTCCTTGTCTCTAAGGAGATTTCAGCTACTGAATTGACCCAAGCAACACTTGAAGATATCAAGTCTCGAGAGGAAGCTATCAACGCTTTTGTCACTATCGCTGAAGAGCAAGCCCTTGCTCAAGCTAAGGCTATTGATGAAGTTGGAATTGACGCGGATAATGTTCTTTCAGGAATTCCACTGGCTGTTAAGGATAATATCTCTACCGACGGTATCCTTACAACTGCAGCCTCAAAAATGCTCTACAACTACGAGCCAATCTTTGATGCGACAGCCGTTGCCAATGCCAAAGCTAAGGGTATGATTGTTGTCGGAAAAACCAACATGGACGAATTTGCCATGGGTGGATCAGGTGAGACTTCCCACTACGGTGCGACTAAAAATGCTTGGGACCACAGCAAGGTTCCTGGTGGATCATCAAGTGGTTCTGCTGCTTCTGTAGCTTCAGGACAAGTTCGCTTGTCACTTGGATCTGATACTGGTGGTTCCATCCGCCAACCTGCTGCCTTCAACGGGATCGTTGGTCTCAAACCAACCTACGGAACAGTTTCACGTTTCGGCCTCATTGCCTTTGGTAGCTCTCTAGACCAAATCGGGCCTTTTGCTCCAACTGTTAAGGAAAACGCCCTCTTGCTCAATGCGATTGCCAGCGAAGACTCCAAAGACTCTACTTCTGCACCTGTTCGCATTGCCGACTTTACTTCAAAAATTGGGCAAGACATCAAGGGAATGAAAATTGCTTTACCCAAGGAATACCTTGGTGAAGGGATTGACCCAGAGGTTAAGGAAACCATTCTGAATGCAGCCAAACACTTTGAAAAACTTGGTGCTATCGTCGAAGAAGTCAGCCTTCCTCACTCTAAATACGGTGTTGCCGTTTACTACATCATCGCTTCATCAGAAGCCTCCTCAAACTTGCAACGCTTTGACGGTATCCGTTACGGCTACCGCGCAGATGATGCGACTAATCTTGATGAAATCTATGTAAACAGCCGTAGCCAAGGTTTCGGTGAAGAGGTAAAACGCCGTATCATGCTAGGTACTTTCAGCCTTTCATCAGGTTACTATGATGCCTACTACAAGAAAGCTGGTCAAGTCCGTACCCTTATCATTCAAGATTTCGAAAACGTCTTTTCGGATTACGACTTGATTTTGGGACCAACTGCTCCAAGCGTTGCCTATGATTTGGACTCCCTCAACCATGACCCCGTTGCCATGTACTTGGCTGACCTTTTGACCATCCCAGTCAACTTGGCTGGTCTCCCAGGAATTTCAATTCCTGCTGGATTCTCTCAAGGTCTACCTGTCGGTCTCCAATTGATTGGTCCTAAGTACTCTGAGGAAACCATTTACCAAGTTGCTGCTGCCTTTGAAGCAACAACAGACTACCACAAACAACAACCTGTGATTTTTGGAGGTGATAACTAATGAACTTTGAAACAGTCATTGGACTTGAAGTCCACGTAGAGCTCAACACCAACTCAAAAATCTTCTCACCTACTTCTGCCCACTTTGGAAATGACCAGAATGCCAACACCAACGTGATTGACTGGTCTTTCCCAGGAGTACTTCCGGTTCTCAATAAAGGGGTTGTCGATGCTGGTATCAAGGCAGCTCTTGCCCTCAACATGGACATCCACAAAAAGATGCACTTTGACCGCAAGAACTACTTCTATCCTGATAATCCAAAAGCCTACCAAATTTCTCAGTTTGATGAGCCAATCGGCTACAACGGCTGGATTGAAGTGGAGCTAGAAGACGGTACAACTAAGAAAATCGGTATCGAACGTGCTCACCTAGAGGAAGATGCTGGTAAAAACACCCATGGTACAGATGGCTACTCTTATGTTGACCTCAACCGCCAAGGGGTGCCATTGATTGAGATTGTATCTGAAGCGGACATGCGTTCCCCAGAAGAAGCCTATGCTTATCTAACTGCTCTCAAGGAAGTTATCCAGTACGCTGGCATTTCTGACGTTAAGATGGAAGAAGGTTCTATGCGTGTGGATGCCAACATTTCTCTTCGCCCTTATGGTCAAGAGAAATTCGGTACCAAGACTGAGTTGAAAAACCTCAACTCCTTCTCTAACGTCCGTAAGGGTCTCGAATACGAAGTCCAACGTCAAGCCGAAATCCTTCGCTCAGGTGGTCAAATTCGCCAAGAAACACGCCGTTACGATGAAGCTAACAAGGCAACCATCCTCATGCGTGTCAAAGAAGGTGCTGCAGACTACCGCTACTTCCCAGAACCAGACCTACCACTCTTTGAAATCTCAGATGAGTGGATTGAGAAAATGCGTACTGAATTGCCAGAGTTTCCAAAAGAACGCCGTGCGCGCTACGTATCTGACCTTGGCTTGTCAGACTATGACGCTAGCCAGTTGACGGCAAACAAAGTCACTTCTGACTTCTTTGAGAAAGCTGTTGCCCTCGGTGGCGATGCCAAACAAGTCTCTAACTGGCTCCAAGGTGAAGTTGCTCAGTTCTTGAACGCCGAAGGTAAAACACTGGAACAAATCGAATTGACACCAGAAAACTTGGTAGAAATGATTGCCATCATCGAAGACGGTACTATTTCATCTAAGATTGCCAAGAAAGTCTTTGTTCATCTGGCTAAAAATGGCGGTGGCGCGCGTGAATACGTGGAGAAAGCAGGCTTGGTGCAAATCTCTGATCCAGATGTTCTGATTCCAATCATCCACCAAGTCTTTGCGGATAACGAAGCTGCCGTTGCCGACTTCAAGTCAGGCAAACGCAACGCAGACAAGGCCTTCACAGGATTCCTCATGAAGGCAACCAAAGGACAAGCCAACCCACAAGTTGCCCTTAAACTCCTTGCACAAGAATTGGCAAAGTTGAAAGACAGTGAGTAAATCGCTAGTAGTCACCCAGTAGTCTACTCAGCAAGAGAGAAACTACCTTTTCAATCATATAGTTAGGAGACACATGAAAAAGTTTTATGCTCTTTTAATGACCTGTTTATTACTTGTTTTTCTATCCGTGCCTCAAATCGTTGATGCGGGTGTCGGACATTCCAGAAGTGGAGGGAGCAGCCGCAGTAGCTCCAGAAGTAGTAGCCGCTCAAGTGGAGGTGGAAGTCGTTCTGGTGGCTCATCCTTCCACTACTACCGCTCTGGATACGGATCGTCCTCTGACAGTTCTGCTAGCTCTCCCTATCTAGGATTTATGTTCATATTAGTTGGAGGGGTTATTCTAGTTGTTATCGTCAAATCCTTGCAGAATAAACCAGGAGATTCGAGTTCAACATACACTAGTAATGATTCTCAAACGCTCCATCGTCGAGTTGAACACAACACACTAGCCATTAGTCGTGTGAAATACGGGGATCCAAACTTTGACGCGGAAGCCTTCACATCTTGGGTTAAGGAAGTCTACCTTAAATTGCAGGTTGCCTGGACTGAAAAAAATTGGAACTCTGTCCGCGCTTTAGAAAGTACCAGCCTCTACTCCCAACACAGTACCCAACTCGAGGACCATATTCGAGCTAAAACAACCAATGTTTTAGAGAAAGTTTGTATCGAAAATGTTCGCATCAAGGAGTTCATTGAAAATCCTGACGGAAACGATACCTTAGTGGTGATTCTGTCATCTACCTTGCGGGACTATGTCATTGACGATGAGACTCGCCGTGTCCTTGAAGGAAACCCTAAAAAAGATCTCTTCACCGTGTATCAATTAAACTTTATCCGTCAACACGGTAGCCAAACGCAAGCAGTCAATCCAGACGAAGTTGTCAGCGACCACTGTCCAAACTGTGGCGCCCCATTGAAAATCTCTGCAGTTAGCGAGTGCGACTACTGTGGTGCCAATCTCTCTCGCAGTCCAAACCAATGGGTACTCGATACCTATGATGTTGTGGATGAAGACGAGCTCTATAATTAGGAGGAATTATGGGATTTATACGTGCAGCCTTATCAGCAGGCTTAAATAGTTTTAATGATAGTAAATTCAAGGAAGCCATTGTCCTTCCAGATAATGTCTCTAGCGACGCCTTGGCCATCAAGGGTCAATTACTCACAAAGGACCCAGATGGACGTTCTCGTCACATCAATCAAAATACTGGACTTTTGTCAGATGGCAGTGTGGTTATCGTTCCCCAGGGCTATACCGCTGTTTTGGTAAACAATGGTACCTTCCTTGGTGAGGTCCTCGAAGCTGGTAGCCACGAATGGCAAGCTGGTGATAACGCCTGGCTCCTTGAAAAAGGTGGTTTAAAAGGCACTTGGGAAAACTTTAAAAACCGTTTCTCTTTCGGTGGACAAGTCATCACCCAACAGGAAATTATCTTTATCCGCATGCAACCCATCGCGGGCAATAAGTTCGGCACACAAAATGCGGTCGAATATTTCAGCGAACGTTATCAACAACTGCTCAACATCCGTTTCTATGGCTTGTTTGATGTAAAAATAGCAGATCCAGTTCTCTTCTATGTGAGCTCTGTTAGCCACCAAATTACTGACGGACAGCCATTTACTCTCCAAGATGTAGCTCAAGGAACGCTCCGTCAAAATATCGCACCGAAAATCGCAATCGCCATTGCCAAATACACCAACGAAAATAAGGTTGATATCTATAGCCTTAATGCCAACCAAGACACCTTTAACGAACTTGCTAAACAAGAGGTCAACAAGGTTTGGACAGGTCTCTACGGAATTGAAGCAACTAACATCTTGCTTGAAGACCTCAGCTACGACCAAGAAAGTCTTGATATCGTTCGTAAGCTTGATAGTGAGCTCGTGGCAATGAAGTACAACACGATTGAAATCGAAGAACGCCGTGCTCGCAACGAAGCGCTCATTGCTGCAGCTGCCAATGAAGGGAATGGCAATGGGATGAACATGTTTATGGGCATGAATCTTGGCCAAACTCTCGGTGGTCAACTAAGCCAACAAGTTCAAAATCAAGCTCCTGCTCAAAACACTGGGCAAACTGCCAGCAAGAATTTTTACATCGAAGTCGATGGGAAATACGTCCTCGTTACCAAAGACGAAGATGGAAATATCGTACCAGTCAACTAATTAAGCTCCTTTTGACATTTGAGTAATGTTGTCTTTTATGGTACAATAAAGAGTAAATTATTTTATTAAAGAGGTAAAAACATGATTGAAGCAAGCAAATTGAAAGCTGGTATGACATTTGAAACTGCAGACGGAAAATTGATCCGCGTTTTGGAAGCTAGCCACCACAAACCAGGTAAAGGAAACACGATCATGCGTATGAAATTGCGTGATGTCCGTACTGGTTCTACATTTGACACAAGCTACCGTCCAGAGGAAAAATTTGAACAAGCTATCATCGAGACTGTCCCAGCTCAATACTTGTACAAAATGGATGACACAGCCTACTTCATGAATACAGAAACTTACGACCAATACGAAATTCCTGTAGTCAACGTTGAAAACGAATTGCTTTACATCCTTGAAAACTCAGAAGTGAAGATCCAATTCTACGGAACTGAAGTGATTGGTGTTACCGTTCCTACTACTGTTGAATTGACAGTTGCAGAAACTCAACCATCTATCAAAGGTGCTACTGTTACAGGTTCTGGTAAACCAGCAACGATGGAAACTGGACTTGTCGTAAACGTTCCAGACTTCATCGAAGCAGGACAAAAACTCGTTATCAACACTGCAGAAGGAACTTACGTTTCTCGTGCCTAATCTCTAGAAAGAGGTCATTCTATGGGAATTGAAGAACAACTTGGCGAAATCGTTATCGCCCCACGTGTACTTGAAAAAATCATTGCTATTGCTACTGCAAAGGTAGAGGGTGTACACTCTTTTTCAAACAAATCAGTGTCTGATACCCTTTCAAAACTTTCTCTCGGCCGTGGGGTTTATCTTAAAAACGTGGACGAAGAACTCACAGCTGATATCTATCTCTACCTTGAGTACGGAGTAAAAGTTCCTAAGGTAGCTGTTGCTATCCAGAAAGCTGTTAAAGATGCAGTCCGCAATATGGCTGATGTAGAACTCGCTGCTATCAATATCCACGTTGCAGGTATCGTCCCAGATAAAACACCAAAACCAGAATTGAAAGATCTATTTGACGAGGACTTCCTCAATGACTAGTCCACTATTAGAATCTAGACGCCAACTCCGTAAATGCGCTTTTCAAGCTCTCATGAGCCTTGAGTTCGGTACGGATGTCGAAACTGCTTGTCGTTTCGCCTATACTCATGATCGTGAAGATACGGATGTACAACTTCCAGCCTTTTTGACAGACCTCGTTTCTGGTGTTCAAGCTAAAAAGGAAGAACTAGACAAGCAAATCACACAGCATTTAAAAGCAGGTTGGACTATTGAACGCTTAACGCTCGTGGAGAGAAACCTCCTTCGCTTGGGAGTCTTTGAAATCACTTCATTTGACACTCCTCAGCTGGTTGCTGTTAATGAAGCTATCGAGCTTGCAAAGGACTTCTCAGATCAAAAATCTGCCCGTTTTATCAATGGACTGCTCAGCCAGTTTGTAACAGAAGAACAGTAAAAAGAAAAAAGTGTTTGACAGCTATCAAACACTTTTTTCTTTGCCTCCACTATCTAAAAAAATGATAATAGATATAATTGTAAACAAAAATCCAGATAGGTTTTGCATGATTGAGAAAGTTAAAAAAACTATGGCAGAGAATCGTTAATCTCAGATTGTCGGTAGAACGATAAACAAGGGCGAAAAAGAGACCAATCAGACTATAATATAATAAACTAATTGGGTCCCGATGAGATAGTATCAAATGACTGAGTCCAAAGATAAGGCCTGATAAGATGACATCTAAATAGGACTTTGACTTAGGAAAGAAGGTGTTCATAAAATACCCACGATCAAGCGTCTCTTCCAAAATAGGACCAATAACGACTGTTAAGATAAAACTAAGAACTGTAGATAGAAAAGTTGGTTGTCCATTTGAAAGAACCACGGTAAAATACTCATCATGAATATTCCTATGATTAATCAAATGAGCATAGCGTGTCCAAAAATTACCGAGAATCTGATAAACCACATAAGTTGCAAATAAGTAGAAGACAAATGACCAGTTCCAGCTCTTTTTTTCAAAGATAAAGAGCATCTTTTGCTTTTTTAACCACCAAATTAATAGAAGGTAAATTCCTACTAATCCTATTGTTAAAATAAGAGAATAGACATCAGCGCCTAACCCTAAAATGATTGCCACATACAATCCAATTGTTTGTGGTAAATAGGTAGATAGTAAAATAATAAGCAAAAATATTCCAAATTGTCTTAGTTTCTTTGTGTTTCTCATCGTACTTTTTTGAAAGATTATCCTGCTCGGAAGCCGTACTTCCAAGCATCTCTATAAGAATTAAGTGCCCCTTGCCCCATATAGGGAGCAAATTCTCTATAATATAAGCATCTACCATATCCATCTTCCCAAACAGCAAGACTACCTGAAGTTTGTTCTAGTTCTCAGTTGAAAGAACTGTAAATGTTTCTGTACCTGTCATTGCAAGTACCTCCTTAAAATAAATTTTTGTAAGCTTACATCTACAGTATACATCTTTTTTGTCTATTTTACTGTCCATCTCCTCAACTATAAATTTTTCAACCTGAATGGTAGCTTTACTCATTGAAAAACAAGAGATTGTAAAAAAGATTTCTCTATCTTCTACTCAAATTAAAAAAGTGTTTGACAGCTATCAAACACTTTTTTCTTTGCCTCCCACTATCTAAAAAAATGATAATAGATATAATTGTAAACAAAAATCCAGATGGGTTTTGCATAAATGAGAAAGTTGAAAAAACTATGGCACAGGATGGTAATTTTTAAGTTCTTTGTCGAACGATATACTAGAGCAAAGAAAAGACCAACAAAACTATAAATGATCAAACTGATAGGGTCTCGGTGAGTTAGGATTAAATGGCTAATCCCAAAGATGAGAGCAGATAGGATAACATCCAAATAATACTTGGACTGGGGAAAGAAGGTATTCATAAAATACCCTCTATCAATTAGCTCCTCTGATATAGGTGCGACGACTACTGTTAAACTAAAACTGAGAATAGTTGATAGAAAAGTTGGTTGCCCATTAGAGTATAGAACCGAAAGAAGGTCTTGAAAGATATACTTGTTATCAATTAAGTGATGAAACTGTAATTGATAAGCATCCACCAATTGACGAATAAAATAAGTAGCCACTAGACCAACTATAAGGTAAAAGAATCTTGACTTCTTTGAGCCCTTTTTTCAAAAATATAGAGCATCTTTTTCTTTTTCAACCAGCAGACGAATAAGACTACAAGAACTAGTTCCCAAACAAGTGAAATGATAGAATAGCCATCTATCCCCCGTCCTAAAAACTTAGTCAGATACACAATCCCTAACTCTGGTAGATAAACCGATAAAAATACCAGTAATGTATAGACTCCCATATGCCCTAGTTTTTTCATTTCCTTCTCCTTGTGACCTTTTATGTTCTATCCTGCAAATAATCTATAACGCCAAGAATTTCTATAGTTATTAAGGGAACTAGAATTTAAGTAAGGGCTAAATTCCCCAAGATAGGGCCAATTATCAGAATCACCTAAAAATATAGCTTTCCCACCTGAAACTTGGTCTAACTCTTCAGATGAAAGAACTGTAAATGTATTTGTACCTATCATTGCAAGCACCTTCTTAAAATAGATTGTTGCAGGCTCACATTTATAGTATACTTCTTTTTTGGCTATTTTATAGTCTATCTCCTCAACTGTCAATTTTTCACTCTGAATAGAATTTTCAATAAAAAATGAGACCTTTCTAGTCTCATTTAGTCATTCTTAGTATTTTCTAAAGCGTTGATAACGTTCTTCAATAAGTTGGTCGAGCGGTAGTTCTTGCAACCTATCTAGTTCTGCACGCAATTCATTTTTAACACAAGCTAGCAGTTCTTTACTTGAGAAATCCTCTTCTGGAATTATCTTGTCTACGATTCCCATTTCTAGAAGTTCATGTGAAGTGATTTTCATCAGCTCCGCTGCTTCCATAGCACGACTGCCATCCTTCCAAAGGATAGAGGCAAATCCTTCAGGGCTAAGTACTGCGTAGATTGAGTTTTCTAACATCCAGACACGGTTAGCTACGGCTAGAGCTAGGGCCCCACCAGATCCACCTTCACCGATAATAATCGCGATGATTGGAACCTTGAGATCACTCATTTCCATCAGGTTTCGGGCGATTGCTTCACCTTGTCCACGTTCCTCAGCTCCAACACCTGGGTAAGCACCCGCCGTATTGATAAAGGTCACAACTGGACGGCCAAACTTTTCTGCCTGTTTCATCAGGCGCAAGGCCTTACGATAGCCTTCTGGATGAGGTTGCCCAAAATTTCGTTTGAGGTTGTCATGAAGACTTTTCCCCTTTTGGATACCGACGACAGTTACTGCTTGGTCACCTAACCAGCCAATTCCACCAATAACCGCACCATCATCACAGAAAGAGCGATCACCATGCAATTCGATAAACTCATCAAAGATTCCATTGGCAAAATCAAGTGCGGTCAAGCGGCTCTGCTCGCGTGCCTCTCTGACTATTTTTGCAATATTCATCCGCGATTTCCTCCATGCAATCTCACTAATTTAGCAATTGTTTCAGGCAATTCTCTCCGTTTAACAATTGCATCAACAAATCCATGCTCAAGCAAAAATTCTGCCTTTTGGAAGCCATCCGGCAAGGTCTCACGAACTGTATTTTCGATAACACGACGCCCAGCAAATCCAACTAAACTCTGTGGCTCCGCTAGGATAATATCACCTTCCATAGCAAAAGAAGCGGTCACCCCACCTGTTGTCGGATCGGTTAAAATAGTTAGGTAAAAAAGTCCTGCCTTGGAATGGCGTTGAACTGCTGCAGAAATTTTAGCCATCTGCATCAAGCTCATGATTCCTTCTTGCATACGGGCTCCACCAGAAGCTGTGAAGAGAACGACTGGCAAGTTTTCTACCGTTGCATACTCAAACAAGCGCGTGATTTTTTCACCCACAACGGTTCCCATAGACGCCATGATAAAGTTAGAATCCATGATCCCAAGGGCAACTTTTTGTCCCTTGATGCTAGCTGTACCAGTTAGTACTGCTTCATCCAAACCTGTCTTTTCACGCATTGTTGCAAGTTTTTTCTGGTAGCCAGGAAAGTTTAATGGATCTTGAGTTTCAATACCTGTAAACATCTCCACAAAGCTGTCAGAATCAATCGTCAAATCCAAGCGTTCCTGAGCTGAAATACGGAAAGTATAGCTACAATGGGGACAAATTCGTTCACTCCCAAGATCCTTTTGATAAATGGTGTGTTTACAACCAGGACACTGGGAGAAGAGTTCATCCGGAACCTCAGGCTTGGCTTGTGGTTTCTGCCTTACGGAACGGTTAGGATTGATCCGAATATACTTATCCTTTTTACTAAATAGAGCCATAACTCCCCCTTTTAGTTCTCATACTGTTTGAAAGTCTATTCTTTTTCTTGGTATTTTGGCAAGAAAGTTTCCATCAAGAAGGAAGTATCGTAGTCACCAGCGATAACTCGGCGATCTGAAATCAGATCCAACTGGAAGTCTGCATTGGTTTGCACTCCTTCAATATCAAGTTCATAAAGTGCCCGTTGCATCTTCATAAGAGCATCAAAACGATTCTCCCCATGAACAATGATTTTAGCAATCATACTATCATAGTAAGGGGGAATGGTATAACCTGGATAAACCGCTGAGTCCACGCGCAAGCCAACTCCACCACTTGGTAGATAGAGATTGGTAATTTTACCTGGGCTTGGAGCAAAGTTAAATGCTGGATTTTCCGCATTGATCCGGCACTCGATAGCATGACCTCGTAGGACGATATCTTCTTGTTTGAAAGGTAAAGGTTGCCCGGCAGCAATGCGAATCTGTTCCTTCACGATATCAACACCTGAAACAAACTCTGTGACTGGGTGTTCAACTTGCACACGAGTATTCATTTCCATGAAGTAGAAATTGCCACTCGCTTCATCGAGAAGGAATTCAATCGTCCCTGCATTTTCATAGCCTACAGACTCTGCTGCACGAACAGCCGCAGCACCAATTTCATTACGAAGGGTTTTTCCAATCGCGATGGACGGGCTTTCTTCTAAGACCTTTTGGTTATTTCGCTGAAGAGAACAATCCCGTTCTCCTAGGTGGATGACGTGTCCCTCTTGGTCAGCAAGGATTTGGACCTCGATATGGCGAGCTGGATAAATCACACGCTCAAGGTACATAGCGCCATTCCCAAAATTGGCCTTAGCTTCACTGGATGCTGTCTCAAAGGCTGCGACCAAGTCTTCTGCCTTTTCAACCTTACGAATCCCTTTTCCACCACCACCTGCCGATGCCTTTAGCATGACTGGATAGCCAATCTTTTCTGCAACTGAAAGGGCCTCTTCAGCCGTGTGAACTTCACCATCAGATCCTGGGATAACTGGAACCCCAGCCTTGATCATTTGCTCACGCGCATTGATCTTATCTCCCATGGTATCCATTACAGCCCCAGAAGGACCGATAAACTTAATCCCCACTTCATCACACATAGTGGCAAACTTGGAGTTTTCGCTAAGAAAACCAAAACCAGGGTGAATGGCTTCTGCTTCTGTCAAAACTGCAGCAGATAAAATCGCATTGATATTGAGATAAGACTCTGTCGCCTTACCGGGTCCGATACAGATAGCTTCATCCGCTAGGAGTGTGTGAAGAGCTTCCTTATCAGCTGTTGAATAGACTGCAACGGTCGCAATGCCCAATTCACGCGCAGCTCGAATAATGCGAACCGCAATCTCACCACGGTTGGCAATCAAAATTTTACGAAACATGGAGAACCTCCTTAGTTTCCAATTGCAAAGGTAAGAGTACCACTCGCTGCAAGTTTGCCATCTACTTCAGCCTTTGCTTCAACCACGGCGATGGTACCACGACGTTTGACAAAAGTAGCCGTCATGACTAATTGATCACCTGGTACAACTTGCTTCTTGAACTTAACCTTGTCCATGCCAGCGTAAAAGACCAGCTTCCCTTTGTTTTCAGGTTTGGACAATTCCAAGACACCAGCAGTCTGAGCCAAGGCCTCCATGATAAGAACACCTGGCATGACTGGGTATTGAGGAAAATGACCATTGAAGAGAGGTTCGTTGATGGTCACATTTTTAATGGCAACAATGGTATCCTCGCTCACTTCCAAGACACGATCCACTAGGAGCATGGGGTAGCGATGGGGTAGAGCTTCTTTGATTCCTTGAATATCGATCATTTGATACGTACCAATCCTTTACCGAACTCAACCATTTCTTCATTTGAAACGAGAATTTCTGTCACCACACCATCCTTAGGTGCAGGAATTTCATTCATGACTTTCATGGCTTCGATAATCACCAAAGTCTGACCTTTTTTAACACTGTCTCCAACTGTAACAAAGGCAGGTTTATCTGGTCCAGCGGCCAAATAAGCCACCCCTACAAGTGGGCTCTCAACGACATCACCCTCTGGAGCAACCGTCGTTTCAGCTGGTGCTGGAGCTTCTTCCACTGCACTCTCTACTGGAGTTGAAGGGGCAGAAACTGCTGGACTAGCAACCACTGCAGTTGGCACTGGAGCAACTTGAGCTGGTACTTCAGAAGCCATTCTTGCTTCATTCTTACTGAACTGCAATTCGTCCGTTCCGTTTTTATAAGAAAATTCTCTCAAACTTGATTGGTCAAATTGAGCCATCAAGTCCTTGATTTCATTTAAATTCATAATTATTTATTCTCCCAACGTTTGAAAGCAAGAACCGCATTGTGTCCACCAAAACCAAAGGTATTTGAAATAGCATAAGGGATTTCTTGCTCCAAGCCTTGTCCATAAACGACATTCGCTTCGATATAGTCTGATAACTCACTTGTTCCAGCTGTCATTGGTACAAAGTTATGACGCATGGCTTCAATTGTAGCGATGGCTTCTACTGCCCCTGTAGCACCAAGCAAGTGTCCTGTAAAGGATTTGGTTGAAGATACTGGTACTTCTTTACCAAGAACAGCTACAATGGCACTACTTTCTCCTTTTTCATTAGCAGGAGTTGAAGTTCCATGGGCATTGACATAAGCCACTTGTTCTGGAGAAATCTCTGCCTCTTCCAAGGCTAATTTAATTGCCTTGATTGCACCTTGACCTTCTGGATGAGGTGAAGTCATATGATAAGCATCACAGGTATTTCCATAACCAACTACTTCAGCCAAGATAGTTGCTCCACGTTTTTCAGCATGTTCAAGACTCTCAAGAATCAGCATTCCAGAACCTTCTCCCATCACAAAACCATTACGGTCTTTGTCAAACGGAATAGAAGCACGAGTTGGATCTTCTGTAGTTGATAGGGCAGTCAATGCTTGGAAACCGGCGATGGCAAAAGGAGTGATAGATGATTCTGATCCACCTACTAACATAACATCTTGGAAACCAAACTTGATTGAACGGAAGGCATCGCCAATAGCATCATTTGATGAGGCACAGGCTGTATTGATTGATTTACAGACACCGTTTGCTCCAAAGCGCATGGCAACATTTCCCGAAGCCATATTTGGCAAGGCTTTTGGAAGTGTCAATGGCTTAACACGTTTTGGGCCTTTTTCATGAAGACGGATAACTTGGTCTTCGATTTCTTTAATTCCCCCAATACCTGAGGCAACGATGACACCAAAACGATCTTTATCAATTGCTTCTACATCAAGATTAGCATTTGTCACCGCTTCTTGAGCTGCGTACAAGGCATACAAAGAATAGTTATCAAAACGGTTGGTATCTTTTTTGACAAAGTATTTATCAAATGGGAAATCTTGAACTTCTGCCGCATTGCGCACAGCAAATTCGCTGTGGTCAAACTTAGTGATTTCTCCAATCCCGATTTTCCCAGTTTGCAAACTATTCCAAAATTCTTCTGGAGTATTTCCGATAGGAGAGGTCAATCCATAACCTGTTACTACAACTCGATTTAGTTTCATCTGTCTTACCTATATCTTTCCTTATTTTTTACATGCTAAGTCCGCCATCAACAGCGAGAACTTGTCCTGTCAAATAATCCTGTCCAGCCAAGAACACTGTAGCATCTGCGATATGTTCTGCTTGTCCAAAACGCTTCATTGGGATTTGTGCCAATGTCGCTTCCTTGACCTTATCAGACAAAACAGCCGTCATATCTGACTCGATCATTCCTGGTGCAAGAGCATTTACGCGTACATTGCGATTGGCAACTTCACGTGCTACTGACTTGGTAAAACCAATCAAACCTGCTTTAGAAGCTGCATAGTTGGCCTGCCCGATATTTCCCATCAAACCGACCACACTGGACATGTTGATGATCGCACCTTCGCGTGCCTTGATCATCTGTTTCAAGACCGCTTGCGTCATGTTGAAGGCACCTGTCAAGTTGATCTTAATAACTTTTTCAAAGTCTTCTTCGGTCATCTTGAGCATAAGCGTATCTTGAGTGATCCCAGCATTGTTGACCAAGACATCGACAGAACCGAGTTCTGCAATCGCTTGATCTACCATACGCTTGGCATCTGCAAAGTCTGAAACATCACCCGAGATCGGTACCACTTTGACGCCGTAGTTTGAAAACTCAGCCAGCAATTCTTCTGAGATTGTCCCACGGCTATTCAAGACTACATTCGCACCTAGTTTGGCAAATTTGTGAGCAATGGCAAGTCCGATACCACGACTTGAACCTGTAACAAAGATATTTTTATTTTTTAGTTGCATTCTATTCTCCTGTTTCCTGTTGTATTTTGTGGGAGAAGGGGTCACTAGTTTCCTAGCAAAGCATCCAAGCTTGTTTGATCTTCAACGTTAGCTAGCTGAGCAGTTTTATCGATTTTTTTGACAAAGCCTGATAAGACCTTACCAGGACCAATTTCAATAAAGTTGGTTACCCCAGCATCCTGCATCACAGCAATACTTTCATAAAAACGAACAGGTTCTTTCACCTGACGCGTCAAAAGCTCTTGAATTCGATCTTTTTCCATAACAGCAGCTTCCGTATTGCCGACTAGTGGGCAAGTAAAGTCAGAGAAACTCACTTCCTCAAGAGCTCCAGCTAGTTGCTGACTGGCTGGCTCAAGAAGGGCTGTATGGAAAGGGCCAGATACATTTAAAGGAATCAATCGTTTTGCTCCTGCTTCCTGCAAGAGTTCAACTGCGCGATCAACTGCAGCCACTTCTCCACCAATGACGATTTGGCTTGGGGTGTTGTAGTTGGCTGGAGTCACTACTCCAACTTCAGAAGCATTTTTGCAAGCTTCCTCAATCACTTCAACTGGAGTATTAAGAACGGCAACCATCTTTCCAGAGCCTGCAGGTGCAGCCTCTTCCATATAAGCACCACGCTTAGCAACCAAGGCAACTGCATCCTCAAAGTCCAAGGCACCACTTGCTACAAGAGCCGAATATTCCCCAAGAGACAATCCTGCTACCATATCCGGCTGGTAGCCCTTTTCTTTCAATAATCGGTAAATAGCAACGGATGTAGCTAGAATAGCTGGTTGCGTGTAACGAGTCTGATTTAACTTTGCTTCATTATTGTCAATCAAGTCACGAAGGTCATAACCTAAGACTTGGCTAGCTTGGTCAATTGTTTCCTTGACGATAGGGTAGCGATCATAGAGATCACGTCCCATTCCTAGATACTGAGCACCTTGGCCCGCAAATAGAAAGGCTGTTTTAGTCATTTCTTGTAACTCCTGCCCAACGAACAGCTTCTTCTTGAATTTTTTCAGCTGCACCGTAGTAGATATCTTTTAAGATTTCTTCAACAGTTTCTTCTTTAGAAATCAAACCTGCAATCTGGCCGGCCATCACTGAACCGCCATCCACATCACCATGGACAACAGCTTTGGCTAAAGCTCCTGCACCCATTTGCTCAAAGATTTCTAAATCTGGATTTTCTTGTTTAAAGGCATCCTTTTCAGCTTGCTCGAAATCACGAGTCAACTGGTTTTTAATGGCACGAACTGCGTGTCCAAAATGTTGTGCTGAAATCGTTGTATCAATATCACGAGCTTTTAAAATTCTAGTTTTATAATTTGGATGAGCATTAGACTCTTTGGCAACTACAAAACGAGTTCCTACTTGAACAGCTTCTGCACCAAGCATAAACCCAGCCGCTGCCCCCTCACCATCTGCAATACCACCAGCAGCAATAACTGGAATTGAAACAGCTGCAGCAACTTGGCGAACCAAGGTCATCGTTGTTAATTTACCAATGTGTCCACCAGCTTCCATACCTTCTGCAATGACGGCATCTGCACCAATTTTTTCCATGCGTTTTGCCAAAGCAACACTAGGAACAACAGGAATAACTGTAATTCCTGCATCATGGAAACGGTTCATGTATTTACTTGGATTTCCAGCACCAGTTGTAACCACCTTAACCCCTTCTTCAATCACGAGATCAACGATATCTTCTACAAAAGGTGACAAGAGCATGATGTTGACACCAAAAGGTTTATCCGTAAGTGATTTGATTTTATCGATATTAGCCTTTACGACCTCTTTAGGTGCATTTCCACCACCGATGATCCCCAAACCACCAGCTTTTGATACCGCACCAGCCAAGTCCCCATCAGCAACCCAGGCCATTCCTCCTTGAAAAATAGGATAATCAATGTTCAATAATTCTGTAATACGTGTTTTCATAGTGCCTCCATCATTCCTTGCTTACGTAATAGTTCGATAAGTTTATCATTTGAATTTCAAACTATTACCTAAACAAGAGGGAGCGGGTCTCCCCTACTCCTTCTAGTAATATGCTAATTATTTTGTTTGCTCTTCAACGTAAGCAACCAAGTCACCAACTGTTTTCAAGTTATCTTCTGCTTCGATTTGGATATCAAAAGCATCTTCAATTTCAGAGATTACTTGGAACAAGTCCAATGAATCTGCATCCAAATCATCAAAAGTAGATTCAAGTGTTACTTCTGATGCGTCTTTCCCAAGTTCTTCAACGATAATTTCTTGTACTTTTTCAAATACTGCCATGATAGGACTCCTTTAAAATATAAAATTTTATAACTATGTGTTTACCACATGATTACCTAGATTGTAAGAATGAGTGTGCCCCATGTCAAACCTCCACCGAAGCCTGATAGGAGAATCGTCTGGCTACCATCTAAACGAATCATGCCATTCTCCACACACTCTGAGAGCAAAATCGGGATACTTGCTGCACTGGTATTTCCATACTCCATCATATTGGCAGGAAGCTTGTCTCGGTCTACACCGATTTTCTTAGCCATCTTATCCAAAATGCGGATATTTGCCTGATGAAGCAAGAGATAATCCAAGTCCGATGCTGCGATTGGACCATTTTCAATGGTTTCTTTGATCGATCTAGCAACATCACGATTTGCAAAATCAAAAACTGCTCGTCCATCCATCTTCAGAAAAGCAGGAACTGCTTCTTGAACTGAGAAGGGCGAAGCCAAAGCCGTTTGACCATAGGTCAAACACTCGCTCCGAGAGCCATCTGTACAGAGACTTTCCACAAGGAAGTGACGTGTTTCGCTCGCTTCCAAGAGAACGCCACCAGCACCATCTCCAAAGAGAACAGCTGTCGAACGATCAGACCAATCAACTGCCTTGGATAAGGTTTCAGCTCCGATAACAATCCCTTTTTTGAACTGTCCAGAACTTAAAAACTTTTCTGCAGTTGAGAGAGCGAATACAAAGCCACTGCAAGCTGCCGTCAGATCAAAGGCAAAAGCTCTATGAGCTCCGATATTTGCCTGAACCCGAGCTGCCGTAGAAGGCATCATCGAATCTGGAGTAATCGTTGCCACAATGATAAAATCAATCTGATCCGCTGTTAAGCTTCCTTTATCCAATAAGCTCTTCGCAACTTCTGTCGCCAAGTCACTTGTAGACTCCGTTTTTGAGATATGTCTCTGTTTAATTCCTGTCCGACTTGAAATCCACTCATCGCTTGTATCCATGATTTGAGCCAAGTCATGATTAGTGACCACTTGCTCTGGGACATAATGAGTAACTTGGCTTATTTTAGCAAAGGCCATTATTTCAAATCCTCCAAAAATTGATAAAGGTTCGTCAAGCCTCTGCCCATGACTTTCTTTTCCTCAGGACTCATGCCGTCAATAATTCTTTCGACCATGGCCTTGTGGAATCGTTTGTGAAGGCGGTGAACCAAACGACCTTTCTTTGTCAAATGCAGATAGACCACACGACGGTCTTGATCAGAACGAATACGCTCAATGTAACCCTTTCTTTCTAGGTTATTCAAGCTCGTCGTAACTGTTCCCAGGGTCACCATCAGTTCTTTGGAAACCTTACTTGGCGTTGCCTCCGGGAACTTCCCAATCACATCGATCGTGTGCATTTCTTTGATGGAGATGTCTTTGAATCGACTACCTCGTAAGCTAACCTCCTCAATCACAAGGACATTATTGAAAATAGATGTTAAATAATCATTTACTTGTTGGTAGTCCAAACTTTTTCCCTCCTCCTCAAAAAACTTTCACAATCAAAACATTTGATAGAAGAAGTATAACAAACTTCAAAGAATTGTGCAAGTATTTTTTTATTTTCCTGAAAATTTTGGTCTTCTTCTTTCAGAATGTGCTCGAACCCCTTCTTTAAAATCTTCAGTTAAAGATAAAGATTTTTGCAGTTTCAATTCCAATTCGGCATAATCTTGCCAATCTTTAAATTGACTTTCCCAAACTAGCTTTTTGATCGCTGCGTACGAGTTTGCTGAACCTCGTCTTAATTTTTTCAGAACTTGTTCTCTTGTTTTTTCTAATTTGTCAGCTTCACAAACGCGGTATACTACGCCCCATTCCAGTGCTTTTTCTGCGGTCAAGGCTTCACCTGTCATAGCAAGTTGTGCAGCTCGTGTTACCCCGATGCTACGACTCAAGAGATGAATCCCACCAGCGTCCGGCGCCAACCCAACTCCAACAAAGGCTTGAATAAATTTTGCCTTGTCAGTCGCCAAACAAAAATCGACTGCTACTGCCATATTTGCCGCAGCACCTGCAACTGCTCCATCTACCTCCATCAAAACAGGCTTAGGAATTTGCTTGATTTTAAAAGAAATTGTATTGACTAATTCTGCAATCTTATTCAAAGAAGGAATGTCATCCTCATCCACTGCACGCTTCATCTCAACCAAGTCTCCTCCAACTGAAAAGACCTTGCCATTCGCGTTTATCAAGATAAACTGAACAGCTTGATCCTGATCTGCTAGGGTCAAAGCTTCTAAAATCTCCTCACACATTGGGATATGGAAACCATTTGCCACTTCGGGACGATTCAAAGTAATGATAGCAAGATCATCTACGATCTGATATAAGATATGATTCATAGCTTCTCCTTTTCTTTTGTAAGGCAATGAAATTATTTTATTTTCAAAGTATACCTTTTTTTGGATAAAGAGGCAAGGAAAAACTAAAGGAAAGTGTCTCAGCTGATTATTTCCCCATCATTTATGAGTGTGAGTAAAATTTGACTCTCTTACTTTTAAACTGTTGTCGCTTTTCAGAATAAGTTAGCATTTACTTCTATTGTAATAGGGAGCTATTTTCTTCATTGAAAAATGCCCCTCTTTCTGCTATAATCGTATAAAATACTTACTTGAGGAGTCTTTATGAAGGTTGTAAAATTTGGTGGAAGTTCGCTTGCCTCTGCTGGTCAGTTAGAAAAAGTTTTAAACATCGTTAAAAGTGATAAGGAACGCCGTTTTGTAGTCGTTTCTGCACCCGGAAAACGCAATGCTGAAGATACTAAAGTAACCGATGCCTTGATTAAATACTATCGCGACTATGTGGCGGGAAATGATATCAACGCTAGTCAAAGCTGGATCATTGACCGTTATGCCGCTATGGTTAGTGAACTTGGGTTAAAACCTGCCGTTTTAGAAAAGATTTCTAAAAGCATTCGGGCCTTGGCAACTCTTCCTATAGAGGACAATGAATTTCTCTATGATACCTTCCTAGCAGCTGGAGAAAATAACAATGCCAAACTCATTGCGGCCTACTTCAACCAAAACGGTATCGATGCACGCTATGTTCACCCAAGAGAAGCTGGAATCATTGTCACAAGTGAACCAGGAAACGCACGTATCATCCCATCTAGTTATGACAAGATTGAAGGCTTGGCTGATAGCAATGAAGTCCTTGTCATCCCTGGTTTCTTTGGCGTAACTAAGGAAAATCAAATCTGTACCTTCTCACGTGGAGGTTCAGATATTACAGGTTCCATTATCGCAGCTGGAGTCAAGGCTGATCTCTATGAAAACTTTACGGACGTAGACGGTATCTTTGCTGCCCACCCTGGTATTATCCATCAACCACACTCCATTCCTGAATTAACCTACCGTGAAATGCGTGAGTTGGCATACGCTGGATTTTCAGTCCTTCATGACGAAGCCCTTCTTCCTGCCTACCGCGGAAAAATTCCTCTTGTTATCAAAAATACCAACAATCCTGACCATCCAGGAACTCGTATCGTTCTAAAACACAGTAGCGATAAATTCCCAGTCGTTGGGATCGCTGGTGATTCTGGATTCGTCAGCATCAACATGTCAAAATACCTCATGAACCGCGAGGTTGGATTCGGTCGTAAGATTCTTCAAATCCTTGAAGATCTTAACATTGGTTGGGAACATATGCCAACAGGTATCGACGATCTTTCAATCATCCTTCGTTCCCGTGAATTGACTCCTATCAAGGAGGAAGAAATTCTGCGTCAGTTAGTTCAAAAAGCCGAAGTGGACCATGCTGAAATCGAACATGACCTTTCAATCATTATGATTGTTGGAGAAAAGATGAAGAGCCATATCGGGGTGACTGCTACTGCAACACGCGCTCTATCTGAAAACAAAATCAACATCCAGATGATGTCCCAAGGCTCAAGTGAAGTTTCCATCATGTTTGTTGTCAATAAAGAGCAAGAAAAGGCAGCTATCAAGGCTCTCTACCGCGCCTTTTTCGATGAAAGTAAGGAAGATTAATCATGGCCCAATCACTCAATAAAGTCATTGACCTACAAACCACTGGAACATCCTATCTTTCCATCTCTGGAAAAGTCGGAAAATTTCTAGTTGGGGATCAAGCCTTAGAGTTTTATCCTGATGTCAATGTCGAACAATATATCCAAATTCCCTGGTCCAGCATTCAGCAAATTGGAGCCAACGTAAGTGGTCGCAAAATCAGTCGCCACTTCGAAGTCTTTACTGATCAAGGAAAATTCCTCTTTGCTTCAAAAGACTCAGGTGCCATTCTTAAAATTGCTCGCGAAAAACTGGGCAATGACAAGGTTGTGAAACTCCCTACTTTACTCCAGACCATTGGACAAAAACTTAAAAATCTATTTGCAAAAAAGTAGAAACTTTAGTATAATCATAGCAACGGATAAGTAAGTTATCTCCTTCTTTCAGAAAGTCTGCGGGTGCTGCGAGCAGATAGGAGGGATAGGTGAAATTCTACCGTTAGTAACAATTAAATATAGAATCAAGTGCACACCTGTGAAGTTGGATGGAACCGTGGCCCTGCCACTCCAACACTTTGTCAAGTGTGCTTTTTTCATAAAGGAGTTCTTATGTTAGATATTAAACGTATTCGCACAGATTTTGATGCTGTCGCTGAAAAATTAGCTACACGTGGTGTAGATGCTGCTATCTTAAATGAGATGAAAGAAATCGATGCTAAACGTCGTGACATCTTGGTCAAGGTTGAAACGCTCAAAGCAGAACGTAACACAGTTTCTGCTGAGATTGCCCAAGCCAAGCGCAACAAGGAAAATGCCGATGATAAGATTGCTGCGATGCAAACCCTATCTGCTGAAGTCAAAGCCTTGGATGCTGAATTGGCAGAAATCGATGCTAAATTGACAGAATTTACCACTACTCTTCCAAATATCCCTGCTGACAGTGTTCCTATCGGAGCTGATGAAGATGACAATGTGGAAGTCCGCCGTTGGGGTAGCCCACGCGAGTTTGACTTCGAACCAAAAGCTCACTGGGATCTTGGTGAGGACCTTGGTATCCTTGACTGGGAACGTGGTGGAAAAGTAACAGGAGCTCGCTTCCTCTTCTATAAAGGGCTTGGGGCTCGTTTGGAACGTGCTATCTACAACTTTATGTTGGATGAGCATGGAAAAGAGGGCTATACGGAAGTCATCACGCCATACATGGTTAACCACGACTCAATGTTTGGTACTGGTCAATATCCAAAATTTAAGGAAGACACTTTTGAATTGAAAGACACTAATTATGTCCTCATTCCTACAGCTGAAGTGCCTCTTACAAACTACTACCGTGATGAAATCCTTGACGGTAAAGACCTACCAATCTACTTTACCGCTATGAGTCCATCTTTCCGTTCTGAGGCTGGTTCAGCTGGTCGTGATACACGTGGCTTGATTCGTCTGCACCAATTCCACAAGGTTGAAATGGTCAAATTTGCCAAACCAGAAGAATCTTATGAAGAATTAGAAAAAATGACAGCCAACGCTGAAAATATTCTTCAAAAACTCAACCTTCCATACCGTGTCGTTGCCCTCTCTACTGGGGACATGGGCTTCTCAGCTGCTAAGACTTACGACTTGGAAGTTTGGATTCCAGCCCAAAATACCTATCGTGAAATCTCAAGCTGTTCAAATACAGAAGATTTCCAAGCCCGTCGTGCCCAAATCCGTTACCGTGATGAAGCAGATGGCAAGGTGAAACTCCTTCACACTTTGAATGGTTCTGGACTTGCAGTTGGACGTACAGTGGCTGCCATTCTTGAAAACTATCAAAACGCAGATGGTTCTGTAACCATTCCAGAAGCTCTTCGTCCATATATGGGTGGGGCTGAAGTTATCAAACCATAAAAATAAGGCCTAGCTATTTCTAGCTAGACCTTTTTTCGTAACCAAATCAGATAAGCACCCAAGACAAAGAATAAAATAGTTAGGCAAATAACGGTTTCAGCCAATACCAGATAATCCAGAAATGGAAGTTTCAAAATTCCCTGAGCCATCTTGAGCGAAGTAGCTGTGATAATGGTTGGGAAAGTTAGGGCTGAGAAGGCTGGTTGAAAGCCTCGCTTTAAAATATGGGGCAGGCGAGTTAAAACAAAGAAAAAGAAGGATTGAGATGCCAAAATCATGATAATCAAGAGCCAAGTCGGTAGGCTTGCTCCTCCAACTCGAACTAGAGAAGCCAAGAGTAGGGAAAAGGGAGCACAGTATATTCCTTCCTGTCCAAGCAAGGCCACTGGGAGTGGATCTTTCTTTAAGTCACTATAAATAAGGGGATAGAGATAGAAGGTCAAGACAAAACCAAAACTCAAGGTCGCATAGGCAATTTCAATGATACCGACAAGAGGATAGGTCAAGGCTGCTACTGCTATCCCCACATAGAGTACCGTCCAGCTAGGAGTCGCATTGACCCTCCGACCTGGACAGGCAAATTTGATGGTAAAAGTAGCAATCAAAGCCAAATCCAAGAGAAATGAAAACCACCAGATCCCTTGTGCTAGCAAAGGAAGAGCAGGGAAGACACGAAAGACATAAGTCGATAAAATCATCCCAGCCATGGGAAAGGTGGCCATCCCAGATAAAAGAGGGGGCTTGGTCAATTCTTGCTTGGTTTCTTCCCAATAAAAAAGATGAAGAATCAGAAAGAAAATCCACAAAACTAAACCAGTCAGACTCAATAAATGCGACAGAACTGGCCAAGTATCTGCAAGCAGATTTCCTGCACCTGCTAAGCCTAGTAAACAGCCAGAAAATACCAAGGGGAACTTTTTCATCCGAGCCTCCAATAATCATGTTATTATTAGTATAGCATAAAAGCGCTTAAATGAGGACTTAAAAAACGAAGTTGGAAATTCAAACTTCGTTTTTTCTACTATTTTTCAACTCGTTGCTAAGATATGGCGTAACTGAACAGCGCTTGGAGAAACAATCGGAAGAAAGGCTCCTTCATTCCAACGACGGATAAAACCAGATGTTGATTTGCTAAAGTAGCCTCTACCTCCACCAGCTTGTAACTCTAATAGCAGACTCTGAGCAACCACATCCACAATGTCTATTCTTAACTGAAAGAGTTCACGCGGATTGGTAACGAAATAGGAACGGTTAGACAATCCCTTATAAAGAGCTTGCCGAATAGCCTCTAACTGCTCTACCTGATATTGCCATTCAGATGTTAATACACTTCGTTTCCCCAATTCTTTTTCTACTTCTGATAGGGAGCGTTCAGCTAATCCAAAAGCCAAACCAAATTGGTAACCTAAAAAAGCGGGACGATTTTGAGTTAAAAATTCTTTAGCGTTCTTGGATAGAATCCACCCTTCTTTTAAAGGAACCCGATTAAAGGTCAAAGCAGCCGTGTTTCCTCCCTGAAGAGAAACGAATTCTAAGTCTTCCGAACGACTAAAATTCTCTGCGTCTGATGGCACAGCCACCACATAACTTTTACTTGGATCATCTGCAAATCCTGCTACAAAAATGGTCAAGAAACGATCTCTACGGGCATTGGTTACCCATGGCAGTCGCCCTTTTAGATAAAATTGTCCATTTTCTTCGAAAATTCGAACATTCAGTTCCTCTAGGTCAGATAAATACTTAACGGCATTGGACAAGGCAGTAGCACCTGCATATTCTCCAGACAAGAGTTTTTCCAGATAGCTTTCTTTAAAATAAGAATTTTCTGTATGGAGAATATTATCTATTAAAGTGCGTTGTCCCCATGAAATAAAAGAAGCTGTTAAGGAATGCTCTGCAAGTTCTGCAAGGATATCAATGACATCTTGATCACTTCCTCCTGAACCTCCGAGAGATTCCGGAACACCTACACGAAAGGCTCCCTCTGCTGCAATCCTTTCAATCAGTTGCTCTCCAGCTTGACAAGACTGTTTGTCGATTTCATCAGCATGCTGGTCCAACCAGCTCAAAAATTCTTCTGAAAAAAATCCCATAGTCTTTCCTCCTTTTAAGCATAAGGTTGCAATTCTGGATTAATTGGTGTATTGGCTAGGTTATTGGCATAGTTACAGAGGCTTGCTAGGCTGACACCAAGAACCACATCCAAGGCATTTTGTTGAGTGTAGCCAGCTTCTAAAAACTCAGACAAGGCTTCATCTCCTACACGACCCTTGGTATTGATAACTGCCAAGGTAAACTTAGCTAGGGTGTCCAATTTAGGATCTGTTTCAATTGGAGTGCGATTACGAAGGGCTTGAAGCAGGTCATCATTCATCTGGATTTGTTTGATTGAAAAGGCTGTGTGACCTGCGACGCAGAAGGCACAACCATTAGTTACGGCTGCCGTGATTTGCACCACTTCGCGCTCAACAGGTGTCAGGCTATTGCGGCGGTTGATAGCTCCGACAGTTCTGTAAGCTTCTAAGGCAGTGGGTGCATTAGCCAAAAGACCGATTAGGTTGGGAATATAGCCATTGTTATCTTTTTCTACTGTTTCAAGAACTTCTTTCACTTCTGCTGGTGCTGATTCTACTGTGTGGATGATAAATGTTGTCATAAGAAACCTCTTTTCATTTTGTTGAAACCTAGTCTATCACAGATTCTATACCGTGTATAATATATATTTTAAATTGCACCGATAGAAATTTTTTATGAAAGCAAAAAAATCACACGAACTGTGTGATTTCATTATTTATCAAAATACTTTTTAGTTTCAGCAATGACGACTGGCGATAAAACTAAGAGGGCAATCAAGTTTGGCAGAGCCATCAAGGCATTGACGATATCTGCAATAATCCAAACCATATCCAACTCGATAAATCCTCCCAACAAGACCATGAGCACAAAAACCACACGGTAGAGCCAGATAAAACGAACCCCAAAGAGAAACTCGAAACAGCGTTCTCCATAGTAGTTCCAACCTAAAATCGTCGTAAAAGCAAAGAGTACAAGGAAGATGGTCAAGAGGGCAGGCCCAAAGTGTGAAAAGACTGTTGAGAAGGCTGACTGAGTCAAAGCTACTCCATTCAAGTCACTATTCCATACTCCAGTCACCAAAATGGTCAAACCAGTTAGAGTACAGATGATGAGGGTATCAATAAAGGTTCCTGTCATGGAAATCAAACCTTGCTCTACCGGTTCGTTTGTCTTAGCAGCCGCAGCTGCAATGGGAGCTGAACCTAGACCAGACTCATTTGAAAACACACCACGCGCCACACCATTTTGAATAGCCATCCGAATGCTAGCCCCAGCAAAGCCACCTACCGCAGCAACTGGGCTAAAAGCTGATGTCAAGATTAAAGCAATTGTAGCTGGGAGTTTCCCGATATTAAAGAAAATAACTGTAAGAGTTCCTAGAATATAGATGATAGCCATAAAAGGAACAACAGCTGTCGAAACCTTAGAAATAGACTTGAGTCCGCCAAAGACGGCAATCGCTACTAAGACCGACAACACGAGAGCCGTGATAGCTGGCGAAATAGTCGTTGTATTTTGGATAGATTCTGTAATCGAGTTGACCTGGGTGAAGGTCCCGATTCCCAACAAAGCTACTAAGACACCTGCGATAGCAAAGAAGATAGCAAGTGGTCTCCACTTTTCTCCCATCCCCAAAAGGATGTAATGCATGGGTCCTCCAGCTACAGCTCCATTTGCATCCTTTGTGCGATATTTGATGGCTAGCAAGCCTTCGGCATATTTAGTCGCCATCCCAAAAAAGGCTGCCATCCACATCCAAAAGAGGGCTCCTGGTCCCCCAACCTTAATGGCTGTCGCTACCCCGATGATATTTCCCGTACCAACGGTGGCGGCTAAAGCCGTACAGAGAGCAGCAAAGCTCGACACATCGCCGTGCCCCTTGTCCTTGGTAAAGATCAACTGAAAGGCCTTAGGGAGACGAACAACCTGCAAAAGGCCTAGTCGGATGGTCAAATAGATACCCGTTCCGACCAATAAAATCAAGAGGGGAGGCCCCCAAACAAAAGCATCAAGCGCTTTAAGCAATTCTAACATATCCTACTCCTATCTTTTCAACCCCAAAAGAAAGAGCACATGTAAGATACATGTACTCTGGAATGCTTAGATAAATGCCAAAAGCGGTCTATCTTAGCTCTGTCCTTTTACCTGAGAGTTTGAGCAGTTGCCTGCCTTGCCCCTTCGGTGCCTTTACGGTCTCTCCAGAGTTCCGTCCATTTACAGTCATGGAAAACAAACCTTTCTCCACTTCTATTAAACTTCATTCGGTGTTGGTATTTTATTTTTTATTATTCTACAAGAAAAGTTAGCCTTTGTCAATATATTCTATGAAAATTTTTGACTTTTCATTTCTTTTTTCAGAAAGAGCGAATCCTTCTTCTCTCTATCCTTTAAAGGTCACAATAGTTGCACCACTGCCTCCAGCATTTTGTGGGGCATAGCCGAAACTCTTGACATGTTTGTTTCTTTGTAGATATTTGGTGACGCCTTCACGGATGACTCCCGTTCCGATACCATGGATGATATCAACTTGCGCCATGTTGTTGAGCAGGGCTTGGTCGATAAAGGCGTCCAGCTCATTCATGGCCTCTTCGTACCGTTTGCCTCGGAGATCCAGTCTGGCTTGCGGACCACGACCAGAAGCACGTTTGACGACATTGACTTGTTTTTTCTTGACTGGGACTTCTTGCTGAGCCTGAACAAGGTCAAATTCTTTCTCTTCCAAGGTCATCTTGATCAAACCGACTTGGGCTTCCCAACGGCCGTCCTTAAGCTGATTGGTCAAGGTTCCACGTTGTCCATAACTGAGAACAATGATATCATCCCCAACCTTTGGAGCTCGTTTTTTCTTGGCCTTCTGAAGGACCTTGTTTTTAGATAAGTCGACTTTTTCAGGAGCCAGTTTTTTCAGCTCTGCCTTGGCTTCAATGATTTCATGGGGTTTGAGTTGAGACTTACTGTGAAGGTTCTTGAGAATCTGGTCACTCTCATTTAGAGCAAGTTCCACAATCTCGGCAGCCTGTTCACGCGCCTTATTGAGCTCAGTTTCTTTTTCACGATTGAGTTCGTTGTAGAGTTTTTTGAGTGCCCGGTTCATCTTAAGGTTTTCTTGCTCCACCTCACGGATATTGTCCAAGCGTTTACGGCTTTCAAACGTTTGCTCTTCCAATTGTTCAATGATGCGGTTGACATCATTATCTTGATTGACCTGCTGACTGGCATCTCCTACAATGACATCCGACAATCCTAGGCGTTTGGCAATTTCAAAGGCATTGCTTCGCCCTGGAATGCCCTGCATAAAGCGATAGGTCGGGCGAAGAGTCGCAGTATCAAACTCCATGCTGGCATTTTGCACAAAGGCTGTTTCAATACCATAGGCCTTGAGCTCTGGATAGTGGGTCGTCGCCATGGTCTTAACCTGGCGTAGACGAAGATCCTCCAAAATAGCCATAGCAAGGGCTGCTCCCTCCTGCGGATCGGTACCAGCCCCGAGCTCATCTAGCAATAAGAGCGAGTGCCGATTGACCTTGCCAAGAATATCTACGATATTGGTCATGTGGCTGGAGAAGGTAGACAAGCTTTGTTCGATAGACTGCTCATCCCCAATATCCGCGAAGATTTCCTCGAAAATACCGACACGGCTTCCTTTATCAGCTAAAATGGGTAATCCAGATTGGGCCATAAGTTGAGTCAAGCCCAGAGTTTTGAGCATGATGGTCTTCCCACCAGTATTGGGACCTGTAATGACAATGGCCGTTAATTCCTTACCAAAGTGTACATCGTTTGCGACAGCATTTTTAACCAAAGGATGGCGAATATGAAGGAGTTGAATCTCTTGATTCTCTGAAAGTTGAGGAACAACTGCTTGTCTTTCTTGAATGAAACGCACCTTGGCACGAATCAAGTCTAAATGGCCGATAATCCAAGCGTCATTAGCAATCTCAGCAGCATGAGGACGAACCCGTTCCGATAGTTCTTGCAGGATGCGAATCATCTCATAGCGTTCATCAGCTCGTAGACTAGCGATTTCTTCGCTCAGCTTGACCACCTCACGTGGCTCGATATAGACCGTATTACCACTAGCAGAGATATCATGGACAACACCTGCAATCTTATTGCGATAGGTGTTCTTGACTGGTAAGACTTGACGGCCATTTCTGCTAGCGATTATACCTTCCGTCAACATCTGCGCTTTTTGCTTGAGCAGGTCGTGTAAGACATCTCGGACCTGACTCTCGCTATCATGGATTTTCCGACGGATACGTGCTAGTTCTTCGCTGGCAAAATTCTCGATAAATCCTGTATCATTTAGAGCTTGGAGACTTCCTTGCAAGTGTGGAAACTCATGCAGTTTTTCAAACCATCTCGCCAACTGATCCAAGCGTACATTTTCAAGATTGGTATAAAAACCTTGCAACTCCCTGCTAGCAAGCAAGACTCGTTTGAGGAGCAGGAACTCCTCAATATTGAGGTCCGCCCCCATCTCCAGACGCTTGCAGACAGCTGAAATCTCACGTGTCGCTAGGATGGTAAAGTGGGGTTGCTCCACAAAAAGGGCTTGCATTTCCTCCATCTCTGTAAAGGCTTGCTTGATCTTATCCACCTTGGCAGTTGGGGCCAAGCCTTTTAGCTCCTCTAGTCCTTGTTCTGTCAAGAGATGCGGTTCAAACAAGGCTTTGATTTTATTAAATTCTAAGGTTTCTAGTATTTTTGTATTCATATTTTTTCCTTGTATGCTGGTTTACAAGATCGTAGCGCCTAGAGATTTTTGGACTTTACCTAACCCTAGTCGTCCAATCTGTAAACAAAGGGCTAGGAAAAATCCCGCCCTTTTTATCCGATTAAATTTGTCACCCAGAGTTGTTTGATAAAGTTTGTCGTAAAAGGGACACTTTGGATGATGTGTTTGGCTACTATACTTTTTTCGAGTGAATTTTGAATGACTGCCAGAGGCACTGATGCAAGGATGGTCAGAGCCATTTGCAAGACAAATAAGGTTACCAATAATGACAAAACACCTGCTCCGATACGAAACCAGATGCCCCCTAGCTTATTAGTCGGAATCAAGTGTAGGAACAAACCGATAAAACGTCCGATACTGTAACAAATTCCGAAAACTAGAAGGTAGGCTAGACCCGCATAAAAGACCTTGTCTAGCTGAAACAGCTGGTCTGAAGGGAAGAAAAAGGTGCCCTGTCCTTCCTGAGGATTGGCATAAGGGACAAGCAAGTGGAAGTGGTCGCCCAGTGATTTATAAAACTGTCCCGCAACAAAGGCTGAAATTACTGCCACGAGGAAATAATAAACTTGCAGAACCAAACCTCTACGGTAGCCGATGTAAAAGCCCCAAGCCAGAACCAATAAGAGTAGGATTGAAATCATAGGGAGTCCTCAATCTTGCTCTGTTCTTGTTTGACAGCAATCAACTTGTGGTGGAGTTCTAACAACTCTTGCTCCTTGTCATCAAATTCAATTTCACGATTGAGCTGTGTAGACAGACAATTGACCGCCAAAAGAAGCGCAATGGTTTCATCATCCGCCCCAGGCATTTGTTCTTTAATTGCTTGGTATTTTTCAGTCGCAACCTTGGCAATTTCCTCCATAAAGAGGTTGTCATGCTCGGTTGTCAAGGTTAATGTCTTTTTCCCGAATGTAAACTTATATCGATTTAGATTTGCCATAAAATTCACCTCACGATATTATACCAAATTTCGCTAACTTTGTCAGTTTTTACCAATTCTCCTGCTTTTGTGGTACAATAGAGACTATGGCAAGTATCACATTCACACCAAGTGAACAGGAAATTCAGAGCTTTTTAAGTCAGTATCAGAAGGCTCTCAGTCCTAGTAAAAATCCTTATATTCGCTATTTTTTGCGCCTGCCTCAGGCAACGGTTTCCATCTATACTTCTGGGAAAGTCCTCCTGCAAGGCGAAGCTGCTGAGCAATACGCCAGTTTCTTTGGCTATCAGGTTGTAGAGGAAACCAGTGGACAAGATTTTCCTATGATTGGGACTGATGAGGTGGGAAATGGTTCCTACTTTGGTGGGCTGGCTGTCGTGGCTTCCTTCGTGACACCTGACCAGCATGACTTCTTGCGAAAACTCGGTGTGGGGGATTCCAAGACTCTGACAGACCAAAAGATTCGTCAGATTGCTCCTATCCTCAAGGAAAAAATCCAGCACAAAGCGCTCCTCCTTTCACCGAGCAAGTATAACGAAGTTATCGGAGAGCGCTACAATGCTGTTTCTGTAAAGGTTGCCCTTCACAATCAGGCTATCTTTCTCCTTCTCCAAAAAGGAGTCCAGCCAGAAAAAATCGTGATTGATGCTTTTACAAGCCCTAAAAACTATGACAAGTACTTGGCGCAAGAAGCCAACCGTTTTCCAAACAAAATTAGCTTAGAAGAAAAAGCCGAGGGCAAATACCTGGCTGTTGCAGTTAGCTCTATCATCGCGCGGGATCTCTTCCTCGAAAACTTGGAAAATCTTGGACGAGAACTAGGCTATCAACTGCCAAGTGGCGCTGGAACTGCATCTGATAAGGTCGCTAGCAAAATCCTTCAATCCTATGGCATGAAGGGACTTCATTTCTGCGCCAAACTGCATTTTAAAAATACTGAAAAAGCCAAAGCACTTCTAGAAAGGTGAGTTATGAATTCGTTTAAAACATTTCTAAAAGAATGGGGAGTTTTCTTCCTGATTATCGCGCTGGTCGGCCTTAGCCGTATCTTTCTTTGGAGCAATGTCCGTGTGGAAGGGCACTCTATGGATCCTACCCTAGCCGACGGAGAGGTTCTCTTCGTTGTCAAACACCTCCCAATTGACCGTTTCGATATCGTGGTTGCGCATGAGGAAGACGGAAATAAAGACATTGTCAAAAGGGTCATCGGCATGCCTGGAGATACCATCCGCTACGAAAATGACAAACTCTTTATCAATGGTGAAGAAACGGATGAACCCTACCTAGCTGAATACCTCAACTTGTTCAAAACAGAAAAGTTGCAAAACACCTATACTGGCAAAGGATTTGAAGGCAATAAGGGAGTTTACTTTAGAGAACTTGCTCAAAAGGCACAGGCCTTTACAGTCGATGTCAATTCCAATACCAGCTTTAGCTTTACTATCCCTCAAGGTGAGTACCTTCTCCTTGGTGACGATCGTCTAGTCTCTAGCGACAGCCGCCACGTTGGTACCTTCAAGGCCAGCGATATCAAAGGCGAAGCAAAATTCCGTTTCTGGCCACTTAACCGTATCGGAACTTTTTAAGATAAGGAAGAGGCCGAGAATGCTAAGTCTCAGCCTCTTTTTCTATTGCGAGAAGAAGACCTTTTAGTCTCCTAACTTGTTAAAAGAAGCTAAAGGTCCAACTCTCATTAACTCATGTAAAGGAAACCTATGGAAGTTTATTTTTCAGGCACCATTGAACGCATTATTTTTGAAAATCCCAGTAATTTTTATCGCATTCTTCTCCTAGATATCGAAGATACCAATGCGGAGGACTTTGACGATTTTGAAATCATCGTTACCGGAACCATGGCGGACGTGATTGAGGGTGAAGACTACACTTTTTGGGGACAAATCGTTCAGCACTCCAAGTATGGGGAACAGCTACAGATCAGTCGTTATGAGCGAGCAAAACCCACTAAGAATGGGCTTGTCAAGTACTTTTCTAGCAGTCATTTCAAAGGAATTGGTCTTAAAACGGCCCAAAAAATCGTTGATAGCTATGGTGACAATACCATTGACGAAATTCTGGAACATCCTGAAAAGCTGGAAAGTATTGCAGGACTCTCTGCCAAAAACCGTGAGGCTTTTGTTTCCACCCTCCGTCTCAACTATGGGACAGAGATGGTCTTGGCTAAACTTGCCAACTACGGCATTCCCAATAAACTGGCCTTTCAAATTCAAGACTTTTACAAGGAAGAAACGCTAGATATTGTCGAAAACTATCCCTACCAACTGGTTGAAGATATCAAAGGATTGGGTTTTACCATTGCTGACCAATTGGCTGCCGAACTAGGCATCGAAAGTCAAGCTCCTGAACGCTTCCGTGCTGGCCTTGTCCACAGTCTTTTTCAGGGATGTATGGATACGGGCGATACCTATATGGAAGCCCGAGATTTGCTGGAACAAACCCTGACTCTCCTCGAGTCTTCCCGTCCCGTGGAACTCGATCCCAGCCAAGTTGCTCAGGAATTATCTCATTTGATCGAAGAAGACAAGGTTCAGCAGATTGATACCAAAATCTTTGATAACAGCCTCTTTTTCGCCGAAGAAGGCATTCGCAATCACTTGGTTCGTATCCTCGAAAAAGGAAAGAAACAAAGTCAGGATTTGGAAACCATTCACAAGCATATCGCCAGTATTGAGGAAGAGCTGGGTATCCAGTACGATAGCATCCAAAAACAGGCTATCTGTGACGCTATCCAGAACAAGGTCTTTATCCTGACAGGTGGACCTGGTACTGGTAAGACGACGGTTATCAATGGGATTATCGCGGTTTATGCCCTCTTAGAAGGGCTTGATCTCAGGAAGAAAAGCAACTTGCCTATCCTTCTAGCAGCTCCAACTGGTCGAGCGGCTCGGCGCATGAATGAATTGACAGGTTTGCCTAGCGCTACTATACACCGTCATTTGGTGATGACGGGAGACGATGATACCAGTCATCTGGAAGATTATCTGGATGCCGACTTTATCATCGTGGATGAGTTTTCTATGGTGGACACTTGGCTAGCCAACCAACTTTTCTCCAACATATCTTCTAACAGTAAAATTCTCATCGTAGGTGATAGCGACCAGCTACCTTCTGTTAGTCCCGGACAAGTCCTGGCTGACCTGCTCCAGATACCCCTGATTCCGCAGACTCGCTTGGAACGGATTTACCGTCAGAGTGAAGAATCAACTATCGTCACCTTGGCGAGTCAAATTCGACAGGGAATCTTGCCAGCAGATTTCACCCAGAAAAAAGCTGATCGCTCCTACTTTGAAATCGCTAGTGGCCATATCCCAGCTACGATTGAGAAAATCCTCGGTGCTGCCCTCAGAAGTGGCATTCCGGCTCGTGATATTCAGGTGTTAGCGCCTATGTATAGAGGAACTGCTGGTATTGACGCCATCAACCAACTCATGCAAGACCTACTCAATTCTCAGCAAAAGGGGCAAGTTAGCTTTGAAGCAACTCAGGGTCACTATCGAACAGGGGACAAGGTCATTCACCTAGTCAACGACGCCGAAGTCAATGTCTTTAATGGAGACCTAGGCTACATCACAGACCTGATTCCTGGAAAATACACCGAGTCCAAACAAGACGAGATTGTCATTGATTTTGATGGAAATGAGGTCATCTACCCACGTAACGAATGGTACAAGATTCGCCTGGCCTATGCCATGAGTATTCATAAGTCTCAGGGAAGTGAGTTTCCCGTCGTCATCCTGCCCATTACCAATGCTAGCAAGCGCATGCTGGAGCGAAATCTCATCTACACAGCTATCACACGGGCCAAGAGCAAGCTCATCCTTCTCGGCGAATTACAGGCTTTTGACTATGCAGTCAAGCATATCGGAACTGCTCGCAAGACCTATCTGATTGAACGCTTCAGTGATTTAATTGAAAATAATATTGAAGAAAGTAAACAAGCTTTCTTTGAAACTGCCACAGCAAGTGACTCTGAACAATCCTACATCCTCACCGAGGAAAACTGGTCTAGCATCCCAGCCATGATTGGGATTACAGATGCAGACTTAAAAGAGATTTTTGGAAAATAGTGCAACAGAAAACCCACCTAGACAGGTGGGCTTTTTCTCTTTTAAGATTATTTAACTGTTGCAGTGCTTGTAATCAATTCAACAGCTTTTTTGATAGTGATATCGTGTTTCAACATGTCAGCTGAAAGCAAGTTTTGAACTTGGGCCACTTCCATGTTGTAATCTGCAGCCAATTGCTCGATTTCTTTTTGGATTTCTTCTTCTGAAGCGTCAAATCCTTCAGCTTTGGCAACTGCTTCGATAACAAGGTTAGTCTTCGTACGTGACTCAGCTTCTGCTTCGTATTGTTTGTGAAGGTCTTCTTGAGTAGTTCCTGTGATTTGGAAGTACATGTCAGGATTGATACCTTGACGTTGCAAGTTTCCAAGGAATTCATTTACTGAGCGGTGAACTTCTTCGTGGATCATTTCTTCTGGAAGTTCTACGATTTCAGCGTTTTCTACAGCTTTATCGATTGCTGCGCCTTCAACGGCATCTTTGTATGCTTCTTCTTTCGCAGCAGTCAATTCTTTGCGGTATTTTTCTTTCAATTCGTCAAGAGTTTCCACTTCTTCGTCGATATCTTTTGCAAGTTCATCGTCAAGAGCTGGAACTTCTTTAGCTTTTACTTCGTGGATAGTTGTTACAAATTTAGCTTCTTTACCTGCAAGGTCTTCTGCTTGGTAGTCTTCTGGGAATGTTACGACAACGTCAACAGTTTCGCCAGCTGAGTGTCCAACCAATTGGTCTTCAAAACCAGGGATAAATTGACCTGATCCAAGTCCAAGTGAGAAGTTTTCACCTTTTCCACCGTCAAATTCAACACCGTCGATAGAACCAACAAAGTCAATCACAACAGTGTCGCCATTTTCAGCAGCGCCTTCTTTGATAACCAATTCAGCCAAGTTGTTGCGTTCGCGTTCGATACGTTCTTCAACGTCAGCGTCTGTAACTTCTTTTTCTACATCAACTGATACTTCAAGGTTTTTGTAGTCACCCAATTTAACTTCAGGTTTTGTCACGACTTCAGCAGTGATGATCCAGTCTTGACCTTTTTCCATTGAAGTTACGTCAATTTTTGGTTGTGCAACGACTTCAAGACCAGCTTCTTTTACTGCAGCTTCATAAGCGTTTGGCAAAAGTGCGTTCATTGCATCTTGATAAAGAGCTTCTTCACCAAATTTTTGGTCGAAGATAGGGCGTGGAAGGTGACCTTTACGGAAACCAGGAACGTTAAGAGTTTTCTTTACTGAGTTAAATACACGGTCCAATTCTGGTTTGATTTGGTCTTGAGAGATTGTGAAAGTCAAGACACCACGGTTTGTTTCTTTGTTTTCAAATGATACAGACATTCTGTCATTTCTCCTTAAAATTTTTAATACAGTCCATTATACCATATAATAGCGACTTTTTTCAAGTAATGAATGCGCTTTTCAATAGTGCTAGAGGTACTTGCTCGCTTCCCTGATACTAAGTTCAGACATTCTCTTCTTATTTTTCTCAATATAACGTGCTACCCATTCGGGATTGGTTTTAGAGTAGTCTCTTAGAGCCCAGCCGATGGCTTTGTTGATAAAAAATTCTGTCTGGTCCAGATTGTTTAGCAGGGTCTTTTCCATCAGTTGGACATTTGTTTTCTCTTTCCTTAACAACTGGTGGTCAATAGCGACTCGTCTCAGCCAGATATTGTCTGAGAGGCTCCATTTTAAAATCACTTCTTCAAGTTCCGGATGGTTAGCCACCAAACTTCCTACTACTCGATCTAGGATATCTACCGTGTCCCACCAGGACTTGGTCACGACCAGGCGCTCAAGCTTAGGCAAATCATCCTTCGTTAGATAAGACTGCATGGCTTTCAAATAGTTGGCGCCCACATACTGGTATTCTCTAGACTCTTTTTCCCAGCAAGTGTCTACAAAATCCCAATCGATCATCTTTGTTTTTTTCGCGCTTGGAAAATACTTTTTATAGAGGGCGTTTCTTGCAGGACCTGCAATACCTAAAAAGGGAAATTGCTGACGCATATAGGCTTCCATAGGCCCTGCTTTCTCAGGGTCTTTTGTCTCCTCTAACTCCTCAAATAAATCTGCAAGACTCATCTAAAAATCCTCCTGCCCGACCAAGTGGTGCTGAAAGGCATAGACCGCTGCCTGGGTGCGATCACTAACCTCAAGCTTGGCAAGAATGTTGGACACGTGGGTCTTGACCGTCTTGAGAGAGATAAAGAGTTCATCTGCGATGCGCTGATTTTCGTAGCCCTTGGCGATGAGTTGAAGTACGTCTCGCTCACGCGCAGTCAGCTCCTCATGAAGTTCCATATGATTGCGGTGGTATTCGACCTTCTTACTAACCTCTTGCTCAATGGCCAGCTCTCCAGCAGCAACCTTACGAACTGCATGAAGCAGTTCGTCTGCACTAGAAGTCTTGAGCATATAACCTTTGGCACCCGCATTCAAGACCGGCATGATTTTTTCATTGTCCAAGTAAGAGGTGACAATTAATATCTTGGCTTCAGGCCATTCTTTGAGGATGGCCAAGGTTGCATCAATCCCATTCATCTCAGGCATGACGATATCCATGACAATGACATCTGGATGCAATTCCAAGGCCAAGTCAATACCTTGAGCCCCATTGGCAGCTTCGCCCACAACTTCTACATCGTCTTGGAGATCAAAATAGCTTTTCAAGCCCAATCGGACCATTTCATGGTCATCTACCAGTAAAATTTTCATCTCTACTCCTTATAATTCCTTATCTAACAGGGGAATACGGATATCAACCGCCAGTCCTTGCTTAGGTGCTGTCAAAAGTTGAATGTTTCCTGCCATATCTTCGACCCGCTCCTTGATATTTCGCAGTCCATAACTCAAGTCGTCTAAACTCCCTAACTGGAAACCAATCCCATTATCCACCACCTTCAGCTGCAATTCAACATCTGTCTGATAGAGGTAGACGTCTAGGCAAGATGCCTGGGCATGGCGAAGGGTATTGCTGATCAATTCCTGCAAAATGCGGAAGATATGTTCTTCAATCTTCTTGGGCAATTTAGACACATTCTGCTTGAGACTAACCTTGAGATCACTCTTGTCCTCAAGCTCTTTTAAGAGGATTTGAATCCCCTCAATCAAACTCTTCTCTTCCAACTCAACTGGTCGCAAATGCAAGAGCAAGACCCGCAGATCTTTCTGGGCTGTCTCTAGGATGGCCGCGACACTTTGCAACTGGGTCTGCATCTTTTCTCTATCCAGCTTCAAAGCCTGCTGACTGACACCTGATAAAATCATATGGGCCGCAAACAACTCCTGACTAACCGTATCGTGCAAGTCACGTGCTATTCGCTTCCGTTCTTTCTCGATGATTGCTTCTTCCTTGACCAGACTTTGATTTTCAGCCTTTTGAACAGCTTCTGTCAAGAGGTTGAGCTTGCCAGACAAGGACTTAAAACTGGCGTCCAAGTCTGGATCTGCAAAGGCAACCACCTCTTTCCCTGCTAGCAGTCGCTTGAGATTGACTTGCATTTTTCTGCGAGAGACTTCTTCTATCACGCGCCAAAAGAGGACAAAAAAGAAGGTCATGGAAAGGCTAAAGACCAAGATCAAGAAGATGAGTTTCTCTGTTTTCTCGATATCCTGTAGCAAATAAGACCAATCCAGTTCAAAAATATCAAATAAACTATTAGCCAAAAAGAGGATAAAGAGGAAAGAAGTCAACCCAATTAACAGATACGATTGCTTTTTCATCCTCTGACCACCTCCACATCGCCAACCATAGTAGTTAGGAAAATCTTGACGCTCTTGTTACTCTTGAGATAGTCTCTGGTCTCCTGATGATAGTGTTCATTGCGAAGGGATTTCTTAGGTTGATGAAGGAAGGTAAGATCTCCATAGAGGCAGTTGACACTGAGACTGATTTCCACATCTACAGGTACGATAATCCTAGTCGTTCCGACCATCTTTCTAAGGATAATGACATTGTCATGATTGGTTAGGATAACTCTTTCCAAATGAATGGTGTCCTTCCCCATGAGGCGAAAGAGGTTGATATCGTCAAACTGGCAGGTCTGATGGCTAGAGAAATGATGGAGATTGCCAAACCAAGGATTGCGTTCATTCTTAACCGTCACCACCTCTTCAAAGACCAAATCGGTCTCCTCTCTTTCTTGATTCATCATTGGATAGATAAGAAAGAGACTATAGATAACTGCCACAAAGATGGCTAAAATCACAAAGGGATTGAGCATGACGATGAAAAAGAAAAGAATAGTCGCCACAAGGAGGAAAACGTTGTTGCCTTCTTTCCCTGTATAATAGCGGAGCAAGAGCAAAAAGAGGAATAGAATCAGCAGAAAACGCGAAAAATGCTCTGATACCATCAAAATCAGAGCTCCCGTCAATAGACAGGCTTCAATAAATAAAAAGATTTGAAATTTTTTCATAGATGCATCCTCTCCCTTCTATTTTATCACAATTCAAAAAAGTCACCTCGGTCTGAGGATGGAAAAAAGAGATAGGACAGAAATCGCTCGTACAAGCTTGGTTTCATCAACTCACCACAGTTGGCAAAAGGCTACAAAAAGGACAGGATTCTTGTCCCGCCCTCTCTACATCTGATCTTTAGCTTCTTTGAGTTTGCCATAAAGAATATAGTCTACTTTTTGCAGATCTGCTATGGTGGCACAATTAAGGGCACACATGATCAAACGCAGATCTTCTTTCCAGCCTTGAACAATGCCAATCACTTCTTCGACGGTGTAGCTTTCAACCAACTCAAGAACGGTTCGAGACAGTCCCACAGCCTTGGCACCAAAGACCAAGCATTTAATCATATCCAGCGGGTTCCGAACCCCTCCACTAACCAAGAGTTCGACCTCGTCTTTCCAGTTTTGGGCATTGAGGAGGGCTTGCATGGTGGACTGCCCCCATTGATTAAGGTAATCACGTTGACCACTGCGACGGTTTTCGATATAGGCAAAGCTGGTGCCACCACGACCTGACAGGTCAACCGTTCGAACACCCAGTTCATAGGCTCTTTCGATAGTCTTCACATCCATCCCAAAGCCCACTTCCTTTAAAACGATTGGAACAGGGATCCGCTTGTTATAATCTGCTAGATGCGATTGCCAGCTTCTGAACTTCCTTTCTCCCTCAGGCATGAGTAATTCCTGCATGACATTAACATGCACCTGCAGGAGAAGTGGATTCATCGCTTGCACAGTCTGAAGGCCTAACTCAACAGGCTTGTCCAAGCCAATATTGGTTCCAAGGAGGAGCTTTGGATGGCTAGATTCGACAGAAAAAGAATCATCTGTAGGATTTTTTAGGGCTGCACTATAAGAGCCCGTTACAAACAAAATCCCACAGGTTTCTGCCACTTGAGCCAGTTTTTGATTGATTTCTTTACCTTTGTCGCTCCCACCTGTCATGGCATTGATATAAAAAGGAAAGTCCCACTTTCGACCTGCAAATTCTGTCGACAAATCAATCTCATCCAGGTCATAAAGAGGCAGGGAAGAATGAATCAACTCCACCTCATCAAAGCTATTATAGGAGCTTTTTTGCTCAAGTGCATAGCGGATATGCTCGTCCTTACGATTTGTCGTCATGTCCAATCCTTTCTTGGTATAAGAGCTCAATCCCTAGATCGGCCCAACGATTTTTTAAGGTTTCAGTTGATTGCACATCAAAACTCAAGGCAATCCCACAGTCACCACCACCAGCGCCACTACTCTTGGCAACAGCCTGCAAATCTTGACTGGCTTCTTTCAACTGTCTCAGCGAAGGTGTGTAAATATCTGCACTCAAGCCTTCTAAAAGCTGACTGGCTGTTTCCACCTGCTCGATAACTTTTTCTGCATTCCCCTGCTCCAAGGCTTCTACCAAAGCAGACACCGTTGCTTTTGAGGAAGTTAAAAAATTCTGATTGATGTTTTGCTTGATTTGCTGAACCATTTGACTCGATACGGCCACTTCCTTAGTCCATCCCACTAGGAAATCACATTCTAGACCTGGTTTTACTTGTGAGATAGAAAAGCCCCAATCACGCTCCACAACTGTTGCCAAGCTTTCGTCTTTCAACCAAGCAGCTATCTTCTGACGATCAAAAGACTGGTAGAGAATCAAATCCTCTGCCACAATACAGGCAAGATCTCCCATAGAACCATTGTCGCCTCGCTTGAGCAAGACCGCGCTTGCCAGCTTGAACAAGAGTTCCGAATTAACTGAAAGACCATACAGAGCCAGCAGGGCCTTGATCACCAAGACAACGACGCTACCACTAGAACCCAGACCAAATTTTTTGCCTTCCCGTTCCATTTTCCCACGGATTTCCAAGGAAAAAGGTCGCAAAGTCTGACCGTGAACAGCAAGGAAGTCTTCCACCAAAGCAATCGTTTCTTGAATCAAGCTGTAGTCAGGATTTGGCGTCAAGTCCACTGCGAAATCAAGCATGTCTGAGTAGATACGATAGTTCTCAGAAAAAGCAATCTCAGCCTTCATATAGATGGGGATGGCCTTTATCAAGGCTAACTGTCCTGGCTCTAAAATAGCATATTCACCTGCCCAATAGAGTTTTCCGCAAGTTTTAACAGCAATCATCTTGACTCAAATCCTTTGTTTTTGACACAATCAAGCGGTAACGTTGACCGAAGATTTCTGACAAATGCTCCAAGTCTTTCTCCTGACAGAGGACCTTGACATTGGGACCAGCATCCATGGTAAAGTAGCAGGCTTCCCCTTGCTCACGAAGTTGGCGGACAAAGTCCATCGCTTCATAAGAAGCATCCGTTAGATAAGAAAAGGCTGGACTAGCAGTTTTCGTCGTAGCGTGCATAGCAAGGGCATTTTTCTCCGTTAATTCCCCAACCTTTGCAAAATCATTCTCTTTGAGATAAACAAGCATCTCCTGATAATCTTTCTCAGACTGGCGAACCCAGTCATCAAAGGTCGTCGAGGTTTCCACACAGAGTTTCATCCCATCACGGCTAGAAATTGGTTTTTTCTTATCCTCTAACACCAACATAATCATAGCTAGTTTCAGGTCTGTATCAACAGAGTAGATTTCCCCACTATCCTTATCCCAGGAACCTAGTGGTCCATAAAAACTACGAGAGGAAGAACCTGAAGCGAACTTAGCCTCCTGCGCCAACTGACTCCGATCCAAACCAAGCTGGAAATAAGCATTGCATGCCTTGACCAAGGCGGACAAACCACTAGAACTGGAGGACAAACCCGCTGCGGTAGGCATGTTGTTTTGAGTATCGATACGGACAAAACCTTCCCCAGCTGGACGGTAGCGGTCAATAATCTTACTCATCTTAGTATGCTCAGCATCATTTTGTAACTGACCATTGATATAAAAGGCATCAGCAGTCGCATCCGTCGGTAGAGATGACAAAGTCGTCTCCGTGTACATGTTTTCCAAAGTCAGGGAGATACTGCTAGTAGCAGGAACCATCTCTTTTTCTTTTTTCTTTCCCCAGTATTTGATAATGGCAATATTTGCGTAGGAACGTACTGTTACAGGCTTTCGATCCATGTCTGAACAGCTCCTTTCTCTTCTAATCGTTTTGCTAGTTCTTGTGCTTGGTCCAGATTGGCTACCAAGGCGATAATACAGCCCCCAAGTCCACCACCACTCATCTTGGCACCTAAAGCACCATGGCTCAGAGCCATTTCAACCAGATGGTCTGCCTCAGGGCTACTAACACCAATTTCTTTTAAATGTAAATGCGCTTGACTGAGAATTTGTCCCAGTCCTTCAGCATCTTTTTGTCTAATTGCATCTTCTGCTTGCTGGGTCAATTCTCCCAAGGCATGCAAAAACGGTAGGGCATCCTTCCCCTTGCTTTGAACCACTTGGATGGCTTCACGAGTGTGACCATAAACACCCGTATCTGCAATCACCAAATGGGCAGATAGGTCCATCTCAAGCTCTGTAAATCCTACATTCTTGATAAAGCGAATGGGTTGATCACTGAGACAGGTCTTAGCATCCAAACCGCTTGGATTCATATGGGCAATCATCTCAGCCCGATTGACCAAGATTTCTAGTACATCATGAGGCAGGTCGGCTTGATAGTAGTCAAAAACAGCTCGAATGGCTGCTATGCTGATAGCAGCTGACGAACCCATTCCCCGTTTTTCAGGGATAGCCGAGTCAATCACACAGCGAATGCAAGCATCTTTAATCTCTAAATATTCTAACGAAGCATACACAGCCATGGACAAGGTATCCTCCTCATAAAGGCGCCAAGGACTTTCAGCAGGAACTACCTTACATGTCACCTCTACCTCTAAGAGAGGCAGGGAAATGGCAGGATAGCCGTATACAACAGCGTGCTCTCCTATTAAAATAATCTTACTATGTGCCTGACCGACACCAACTTTTTTTGTCATGTTTTCCTTTAACCAGACGGAAAGACCGTCTCATTTCATACAGTAGTATTTTCTCCTATCTATTTTATTATATTTTCACAAAAAAAGCGATTGTTTCCTTCACAATCGCCTCTTTCATTATTGGACCCATTCGCCATTATAGTTGACATAATAGCCTTCTACAGTTGTATTCACTGCTAAAGCACCTGAACTATATGCGTAGTACCATTTACCATTAACCTGGAACCAGCCTGTCTTCATATCGCCATTACTTGTATGTAGATAATACCAAGTCGAACCTTCCTGATACCAGCCAGTCGCCATAGATCCTGATGAACGGAGATAGTACCACTTGTTACCAAGGTATTGCCAGCCCGTTTTCATATCACCATTTTGAGCATCTAAATAATACCAAGTTGAGCCTTCCGGATACCAACCAGTTGCCATGGCTCCTGATGAACGGAGGTAGTACCATTTATTACCAAGATATTTCCAACCAGTTTGCATGATACCAGTTTCTGGATCTAGATAGTACCAAGTTGAGTTATCATTGGTCCAGCCACGCACTAGCTCCCCAACCGTTAAACTGTCGATACGAGCATCGAAGCTACCATCCTCCTGTAAATAATACCAATGCCCTTCGTCAGAAATCCAACCAGTTTTTAAGGTATGATAACTACGTTGATCTTCAAAATAATAGACTCGTTTCTCTGCTGGGCTATCATATTGTTCCCCATGATGTTTGTTGGTATTTGTAGCAGTTTTTGCTTCTAAAACTTGCTTACCAACAAATTCTTGTAGTACCCCATCTTGACCAAAGTAAAACCAATCTGGTCTAAAAGCAACATCTTGCCTTAGAGAAGAACCAATCGTAACCCCTTTGTGTGGAGCAGGTATATATTGCCAGCCGACAACCATCTCTCCAGATAAAGGATCAAAATAATAGTACTTCCCATCAATCACTCGCCAGTAGGTTTCTTTGAGGTCCCCCTTTTTATAGTAGGTTCTACCATTTTCTTGGACAAATTGCCAGCCTTCTGAATCAACATCATCCGCAAAGACGGTGCTTGTCGCTAGCAAAGCAAAGAAAAAGACTGCGAGTCCAACTTGCATCATTATTTTAAATTTTTTCATTAGATCTTTCCTCCATAACTGATTGTAGCAAAGACTTTATTGTATGTCAATATATAGAAATTTCTCAAAAAAAGCAGTTACACAACTGCAACTGCTTTTCTATTCTTGCATGGTGTACCCAACACCACGCACGGTTTTAATGTAGCTTTTTTGACCTTTTACGTCAAGCTTGCTACGTAGATAACGGATATAAACATCCACGATATTGGTTTCTGTCGCACTTTCGTACTTCCAAACACTTTCCAACAACTGCTCACGAGTCAAGACCTTCTTGCTTCCCATGAGAGTGCCCAAAAGGTCATACTCACGGCGCGTCAGAGCAATCATCTCCTCGCCACGATAAACGGTATGATGTTCTACATCCATACGCAAATTGCGGTAAGACGTTGGGACTTTCATCTGACTACAATGTTGGTCGATAAAGTCCCGACCTCGGAAAATCGCTGAAATACGAGCCACCAGCTGATCAATAATCACTGGCTTATAGATATAAGAAACGGCGAAGCGTTGGATTGTCTCAATCTGGTCTTGTAATTCTTCACGACGGTCCAAGACCATAATCACTGAGGCTGGTTTTGTCCGACTCAGCCTCTCTGCAAAATTCTGGGCTGTCATATCCCCCAGATGAGCATTCAATAAAATCAAGTCATAGTCTGTCTGAAGAGCCATGGAGAAGGCTTTTTGCCCCTCCTCAACCTGATCAACTCGGTATTGCTCTTTTTGGAGTTCCAGACTTAAAAAATGAGCGAGATTTCTTTCTTTCTCAAGTAATAAAATCTGTTTCCCCATGGCAGACCTACTTATTTTTCGTCATACCAAGAGTAGTGGAAGATTCCTTCTTTGTCTTTACGTTGGTAAGTGTGGGCACCAAAGTAGTCACGTTGTGCTTGGATCAAGTTAGCAGGAAGGTCAGCTGAACGGTAGCTATCAAAGTAAGTAATAGCTGCTGAGAAGGTTGGCACTGGTACACCAGCTTGAACAGCAAGAGCTACGATATCACGCACTGCTTGTTGGTACTTGGCAGTAACATCCAAGAAGTATTCATCCAAGAGAAGGTTTGCAAGATCAGCATCGCGGTTGTAGGCATCTGTGATCTTTTGCAAGAAGCGAGAACGGATGATACAGCCATCACGCCAGATAGATGCGATGTCCGCAAATGGCAAGTTCCAGTTATTTTCTTTAGAAGCCACACGCAATTGGGCAAAACCTTGTGCGTATGAAATGATTTTTGAGAAGTAAAGGGCTTGACGAATCTTTTCGATCAACTCAGCCTTGTCACCTTCAAATTTGAAGGCAGCTGGTTTTGGAAGGACCTTGCTAGCATGCACACGCTCTTCTTTGTATGTAGAGATGTAACGAGCAAATACTGACTCAGTGATAAGTGACAGTGGCACACCAAGGTCAAGTGCTGATTGGCTAGTCCATTTACCAGTTCCTTTGTTTCCTGCAGCATCCAGGATGTAGTCTACGATTGGTCCATCCTGACCTTCATCATCTTTACGGCTCAAGATATCAGCTGTGATTTCGATCAAGTAGCTGTCCAATTCACCCTTGTTCCACTCAGTAAAGATTTCAGCCATGTCTTCCGCAGAAAGGCCTAGCAAGTGTTGCATGAGGTCGTAGCTTTCTGCGATCAATTGCATGTCACCATACTCGATACCGTTGTGGACCATTTTCACATAGTGGCCAGCTCCATCAGGACCGATGTAAGTCACACATGGTTTGCCATCTTCTGGTGCTTTAGCTGAGATTTCTTCGAGAACATCCGCAACCAATTCGTAGGCTTCTTTTTGTCCACCAGGCATGATAGAAGGACCTTCAAGGGCACCTTTTTCACCACCAGAAACTCCAGTACCGATAAAGTTGATACCTGAGTTTGCCAATTCTTCATTACGACGGATGGTATCTTTGTAGAAAGTGTTTCCTCCGTCAATCAAGATATCACCCTTGTCAAGGTGGGGAAGAAGGGCTTGAATAGTAGCGTCTGTACCAGGTCCAGCTTGAACCATCAGCATGATGCGACGTGGTTTTTCGATTGAGTTTACAAAACTTTCAACGTCATAGCTTGGCACAAAGTTCTTTTCAGGATGGCAGGCAATTACGTCTTCTGTTTTTTCTTTACTACGGTTGTAAATGGCAACTGTATAACCACGAGATTCGATATTTAGGGCAAGGTTACGACCCATTACGGCCATACCTACGACACCAAAGTTAGCTTTTGTCATGTGACACTCCTCTTATTTCATTTGTTTTATTTTATCATTTTTACCTATGAAAGGAAAGAATTTTGTAACGGACTCCTAATAGTCCAAGTCATCTGCATGGCCAGAACCATTCCCTACAAAGTAACCAGTCTTACAGTTGAGGGTGAAGAGGTAGGTTCCATCCGGTTTGTAGAGGTTGTAATAACCGTTTCCGTTTACAATATTGACACGTTCGAGAATGTATTGGTTGCCAGTTATATAGCCACGAGCACGTGAGGTTGCTAGGATTTGTTCCAATACACCATCTGCAAACGTCCAAGCAGGGTTATTGCTATCGTCTACAGCTGATTGGTTGTAGGGTACACGACTAACACTTCTTTGAAGATTAACCCCATCGCCAGATAAACCACCATTTGTATCTCTAGCCGGTGCTGTGGTACTTGTTGAAGGTGTCGTACTACTTGCACTGCTTTCTGTAGCTGAACTTGAGCTTGCTTGACTCGTGCTAGAACTTGAGCTGGAAGCACTGGTTTGTTGACTCTTACCAAGACTAATCGCCTGATCTAACAGTTTATCAAGCTCTGTATTTCCCGTTTTAACTTCCGTGAACTTAGCATCCGCCTTGGCTTTAGCATTGGTATCCAAGACACCATCAGTAATAGCTGGACTTTCAAAGAGGGCATTGACATCTTGAATGGCCTTGATTTGAGTTGCTAGGCTATCGTATTTTGACTTAGCTAGTGTATAATCACGGCTACCTTCTAACTTATCCAGTAAGGTTTTTAGCTGGCTCAACTTATCGAACTGGCTATTTTTTAAAGCAGTCTTATTGGCATCCGTATAGAAGGAATCATAAAGCGTATTGAACTCTTGCAAGTCGGTTTGCGATTCTTGATTTCCTGAAGATGATTGAGAAGACTGGATTTCTTGGTTCGAACGGGATACCTGACGGTAAACATAATACGTCCCAGCAAGAACAAGAATCACAGCTACCACAGAAACGATGGTAATCACACGTTTCTTTTTAGAGCCTGTTTCAGGTTCCGTCTGTACTGATCGTGATAGGGAAGTATAGGTTTCTTCTTGTTCCTCATTTTCCTCATTCATTTCCTTGGATGCTGTTTCTGTTAAAACGAGAGGCTCTATTTCAGTACTTTCCTCATCTTGAAGTGGTGGAACAAACTGAGTAGTTTCTTCATTGTCTATCTCTTCAATAGATCCCTCGGAAACCAGGTCTGAATCGTCTACCTCTCCAGAAAGTTCACTTGTTTCACGAACTTCTTGGATCAATTCCTCTAAGTTTTGAGTAGAAGCCAACTCTCCTTTTTTAAACTGACGAGTTTCAAACTTATCTGCCTCGATCTCTTCGCGGTGCTGTTTAATGTATTTGTCCAAGATATTGTCTTCAGGCAATACTCCAGCCTCAACCTCTTCATTCTTACGAATTGCTTGACCAACAGTCAAATCTTTTGCTTCGTCAAAGTCGAATTGTGGCTCTTGCTGTTCTTTTTTATGACGATCATGTCTTTTCTTGCTCATGAGTTTACCTTTCTATTTTACCTCTTGGCGTTTCACACGCTGACCAAAGTATTGATACAAATCCACTTTTAAGGTCCCGTTATACAGTTTTCGTTTTTTATCAGCTGGACTTCCGTACTTGCTTTCAAAAGCTTCGTCACTCGTCAGGATAAACTTACTCCAGGTTTTCAGTGGTGCAAAGACCTGTCCCATCTCAGCATAGAGCTTGGTAACTCCTGCATCATCGGACAAGCGCTCCCCATATGGTGGATTGGAAATGATAACGCCATTGATCTTGTCAGTGCGCAAGTCCTGTACCCGCATTTGTTTAAAGGTGATATCTCCTGCAACACCTGCTGCTTGGGCATTTGCCTTGGCAATTTCTACCATACGAGCATCAATATCACAACCCATGATATCCAGTTCTATCTCACGATTAATTTTCTTAGCAGCATCAGTACGGACCTCTTGGATTAACCGATCGCTAACCCAGTTCCATTCCTCAAAAGCAAAGGAACGGCGAAGACCCGGCGCCATCTTTCTGGCAATCATAGCAGCCTCGATACAGAACGTTCCTGAACCACAGGTCGGATCAATCAAGGGCTTATCTGGATACCAGTTAGAGAGTTGTAAAATGGCCGCTGCCATATTTTCCTTGATCGGTGCTCCACCCTTTTCCGTACGATAACCACGTTTAAAGAGACTGGAGCCTGTCGTGTCAATCATGACCGTTGCCACATCTTTCAGGATAGATACCTCAATCTTAAACTCGGGACCAGTTTCCATCAAGGGAACTCCTTCTGGACGGGCATAGTGTTTTTGTAATTTCTTCACAACAGCCTTCTTGGAAATAGCCTGAACACTGGGCTCGTTATGAAGTTTTGACTTAACACATTTGGCCTTTGAAATCGGGAAACGCGCCCCAAGCGGGAGATAGTTTTCCCAATCTAGAGCAAAAACACCTTGAAAAAGCTCTTCAAAGGTCTTAGCTGGAAAGCTTCCGACTACAATCTTGATGCGATCCGCTGCACGAAGCCAAAGATTGGTCTCAATGATTGCCTTCACATCTCCTTGGAAGCGGATACGTCCATTCTCAACCTGGCAATCATAACCCAGATCTCGCACTTCTCGTCCAACGACAGCCTCAAGACCCGCCGCAGCAGTTGCGATTAAATTAAATAGTTCTTTCATTTCTAGTCTTGCAGGACCTTTCTCTTGTTCACTTTAAAAAATGAGGTTGAGAAAGATTTCTCAGCCCCAACCTATATGCAATTTTCTATAAGCCATGTTTTGTTCCAGAAGTGACTAGGACCACTTCCTTCGATAATCATCTGTCTACCGCTAACAGCATGAAGCTGCCAGCAGTCAGAGTACTACGTTCGTTTCCGTGCACTCCATGCCCCGACCAAAATTTGGGTTGCTAGCTTGAGGGGTTTACCGCGTTCCACTCTCTCTGTTTCCAGAAAGACTCCGTCACTGTGGCACTTTCAAGCCTATTCTGACCTATCCGAAGACTTAGCCATTTCGACTGCCGTAACGATCACTCGTCCCTAGGCTTATGGATTCGCCTAGCACAAACACTACAGGCATCACAGCCTGTGCTAGCATGGACTTTCCTCATGAAAAGAGAACCTCTTCACGCGATTATCCAAAAATTGCACTCATTCCTTAGTCAATTATCAATCTTGATTGTCTAAGATTTGCTTACCAAATACTTCTTTTTCGAGACGATTTAAGCGTTTCAAAATATCAAAATTTGTCATTGAAGTAGAAGCTGTTACTTCAATAGAGTCTGGTTGAGTTGGAGCTGCCTGTGGTTTACGAGACAACTCCTCCTTCAAATCAGCAATTTCTTGGCGAAGGGATTTAACCAAAGCCGCGTAGGTTTCATAATCCTTAATCACATCATCTAGGAATTCATCCACCTCTGCTCTGCTATATCCACGCACTTCGCGTCCAAACTCTTGTTCAAAAATATCTTTTGCTGAAAATATAATACTTGCCATGTCTCTCTCCATTCTGGGTTACTAGTATTATTATATAAAAAAAGACAAGTAAAAATCAAGGTCAAAGGGTTACTTTTCAGAAAAATTTTCTGCTAGTTCATTTAACTCATCAAATGTTAATTGCCTTGTAACATAGTCCGCTTGATTTTTCATCATTTGGTAAAAATATTGTAATTTAGTTTTGTTTTCCTCATCATAAAAAAGATAGCAAATATCTGTGTTCTCCAGTAAAAATTTCTGATAATCACGTAGTTGTCCCTTGTGTTCATATTGTGAATAGGCGTATTTGACAAAATCAACTTGCTTGAATTCGCTCAACTTCACTTGATTGGCTTCATTCCAGTTACTGCCATGGGTTTCAAAATCAAAAATAGTCGCCAGCTGAAATCCATAGTCTGCTTTCATGTCTTTTGCCACCTGAAGCACCCAGTACTCAAAGCCCAGAGCCCCAGTAAAGACAAGCCAGGTCACCCCTTCCTCTGCTAGATGCTCTAAGTCTCTCCGAATAGCTGTTTTGATAATATCAACGCGAATATCCTTGTCATTAAAGAGACCAAGGTCGAAGGCAGAATAACCTGAAATCAAGGCTGTTGTCATTTTTAACCCTTTCTTTGTAAATTTATGATATAATAGAGTGATGTTATTGTACCAATAAGGAGAATTATGGTCAACTATCCACATAAAATTTCATCACAGAAGAGACAAGCTCCCCCATCACAAACTAAAAATTTCGCAAATCGGGGAATGTCTTTTGAAAAGATGATCAACGCTACGAACGATTATTACTTGTCGCATGGGATGGCAGTGATTCACAAGAAACCAACTCCCATCCAAATCGTACGTGTTGACTATCCCCAACGAAGTCGAGCCAAGATCGTTGAAGCCTACTTTAGACAAGCCTCAACCACAGACTATTCAGGGGTTTATGATGGATATTACATCGACTTTGAAGCAAAGGAAACTAGGCAAAAACATGCGATTCCGATGAAGAATTTCCATCACCATCAGATTCAGCATATGGAACAGGTCCTTGCCCAGCGAGGAATCTGCTTTGTCCTTCTTCACTTTGCTTCTCAGCAAGAAACTTATTTATTGCCGGCTGTTGACCTGATTCGTTTCTATCATCAAGATAAGGGACAAAAGTCAATGCCACTTGGATATATTCGAGAAAATGGATATAGGATTGAGCTGGGTGCCTTTCCCCAGATTCCCTATCTCGATATTATCAAAGAACATTTACTAGGTGGTAAAACAAGATGAACAAACAAACTATCCTGCGAATAACTAAATATATCAGTATCTGCTTCTTAACTGTATTTATCGCAGCTATTATGCTGGGCGGAGGTCTCTTTCTCTACTATGTTAGCAGGACTCCAGCCCTATCTGAAAGTAAACTAGTCGCTACAACGTCTAGTAAAATTTATGACAATAACGATGAACTCATCGCTGATCTTGGTTCAGAACGTCGGGTCAATGCACAAGCAAACGAAATACCGACCGATTTGGTCAACGCTATTGTTTCGATTGAAGACCATCGCTTCTTTAATCACCGAGGAATTGATACTATCCGTATCCTAGGTGCCACCCTACGAAATCTTCGTGGTGGCGGAGGCCTTCAAGGGGCTTCAACTTTGACGCAGCAGTTGATCAAGTTAACCTATTTCTCTACGTCAACTTCTGACCAAACCCTTTCTCGTAAGGCTCAGGAAGCATGGCTCGCCGTTCAGCTAGAACAAAAAGCGACTAAACAAGAGATCTTGACCTACTACATCAACAAGGTTTACATGTCAAACGGAAACTACGGAATGCAGACGGCTGCTCAAAGTTACTATGGCAAAGACCTTAAAGATTTGAGCATCCCTCAATTGGCCCTCCTTGCCGGAATGCCTCAGGCTCCAAACCAATATGATCCATACTCGCATCCGGAAGCCGCCCAAGAACGTCGTAATCTCGTCCTCTCTGAGATGAAAGGACAAGGTTATATTACAGCTGAGCAATATGAAAAAGCGATTAATACTCCGATTACAGATGGACTTCAAAGCTTAAAATCGACTAATAGTTATCCTCCATACATGGACAACTATCTCAAAGAGGTGATTGACCAAGTTGAACAGGAAACAGGTTACAACCTTTTAACTACGGGTATGGAAGTCTACACCAACGTTGATTCTAAGGTCCAACAACGTCTCTGGGATATTTACAATACGGACGAGTATGTCAACTATCCAGATGATGAGTTACAGGTAGCCTCTACTATCGTTGATGTCACAAACGGGAAAGTCATCGCCCAATTAGGTGCTCGCCACCAATCAAGCAATGTTTCCTTTGGAATAAACCAAGCTGTAGAAACTAACCGTGACTGGGGTTCTACCATGAAGCCTATTACAGACTATGCTCCTGCTTTGGAATACGGCGTTTATGATTCAACTGCTGCGATTGTTCACGATAGTCCTTATAATTACCCTGGAACCTCTACCCCTGTCTATAACTGGGATAAGAGTTACTTTGGAAACATAACACTCCAGTATGCTCTCCAGCAATCACGGAATGTGCCGGCTGTAGAAACGCTAGAGAAAGTAGGACTTGATCGTGCCAAGACGTTTCTAAATGGACTCGGTATTGACTACCCAAGCATACACTATGCTAATGCTATTTCAAGTAATACAACCGAATCTGACAAAAAGTATGGAGCAAGCAGCGAGAAGATGGCTGCGGCTTATGCTGCTTTTGCCAATGGCGGTATCTACCGTAAACCTATGTATATCAACAAGATTGTCTTTAGTGATGGCAGTTCAAAAGAATTCTCTGATTCTGGTACACGTGCTATGAAAGAAACAACAGCCTATATGATGACAGATATGATGAAAACCGTCTTGGCATACGGAACTGGTCGAGGAGCCTACCTCTCTTGGCTACCACAAGCTGGTAAAACTGGTACGTCAAACTATACAGATGATGAGATTGAAAACTACATTAAAAATACGGGTTATGTAGCTCCGGACGAAATGTTCGTTGGCTATACTCGTAAATATTCAATGGCAGTTTGGACAGGTTACTCAAATCGTCTTACTCCTATCGTTGGTGATGGCTTCTATGTCGCTGCTAAGGTCTACCGTTCAATGATGACTTATCTATCTGAGGATAACAACCCTGGTGACTGGACTATGCCTGAGGGACTCTACAGAAGTGGAGAATTCGTATTTAAAAATGGTTCTCGTTCTACGTGGACCTCACCTGCTCCACAACAAACCCCATCAACTGAAAGTTCAAGCTCAACATCTGAGAGCTCGACTTCTCAGTCAAGCTCAACTTCTCCAAGCACAAATAATAGTACGACTACCAATCCTAACAATAATACGCAACAATCAAATACAACCCCTGGCCAACAAAACCAGAATCCGCAACCAGCACAACCATAACATTTATCACCCAGAATATTCTGGGTGATTTTTTCATAGCAATATCGTATTTATGTGCTTAGCAAAAGCCTGAGAAGAAATCTTCTCAGGCTTTCTACGTACTATAAACCTCATTGGGAAAGATAAGAAACTGAGTTCGTAATCTTGTTAAGAGGTTTTACTAAATACTAGTCTTCCTTCGTTTTTACTACAAAGAGAGCAGATAGGGCTAGGCTAACACCTGCTAGGAAGAGGGCTGTGTCAGATTGACTCTCACCTGTTGCTGGCAAGCTTTGTTCAGTTGTTTCTGGTCTAGCTATTTCTTGATTATAATCTGGCGTCTTACCTTGATCGGAAGCTAAAGAGCTAAGTTTAAACTCAGGTTTCTCTATTGTTGGAGCGGCTTGGTCGCCTACTGTTGCTAATGGGCCTGTGTAGGCTGGTACTTCATGTACTAGGGATTCAACTGCATTGACACCGCCCTGGAATTCAGGCTTCTCAACTGTCGGAACTGGTTGGTCGCCTACTGTCGATAATGGGTCTGTGTACTCTGGAAGCTCATGTACCAAGGCTTCAACTGCATTGACACCGCCCTTGAACTCAGGTTTCTCTACTGTTGGAGCAGCTTGGTCACCTACTGTCGCTACTGGGCCTGTGTACTCTGGAAGTTCATGTACTAGGGCTTCAACTGCATTGACACCACCTGTGAATTCAGGAACCTCAAGAACGGGCGCTGGTTCTTCACCCTTGCTTGATTGAACCGGTTCTTCTGTTAATTCTTGATAGAAGCTCGCCAATTCATAAAACTCGGCCTTGCCACCTTTCCAGGCTAATTTGACATCTAGAAGAGTGCCACCATTTCGGATAGCGAAGGTTTGGAGACTAGATGTAATGGCACCGAGATCTAGCCAGCTGTCTTGACCATCCTTGAGTGTTCTAGCAAGAACACGTGCTTGCGCTCCTTCAGGAAGACTAGAAACAAGACGAAGGTGGTTAGCATTAGTCGGCTCAGATAAGTGATACACCAACTCGCCCTTATCTTTTTCAGACTTGTAGCTGGTCAAGACTTTGCCGTCTACAAGATTATTATAAAGGTTGCCTTGGCTTTCTCCACTACTTCCTTCTACTGTTGGATCATTGATTGGTTTGACAAATTCACCGTCATTGATCACTAATTCTGTAAAGCCTACAAAACGGGCATCATAGTCTGCTGTATAGAGGACACGGAGATAGTTAGCTTTAACTGGTGTCGTCAATTCACCCTCGATATAGCGATTTCCTGGCATCTTAGAATCGTGTGTCCAACCATCTGTCAATGAATCATCGTGTTGGCTGTTGGCCACACCATCTCCCACTGTCACAACATCTGTCCAAGTTTTACCGTCTTGGCTGACTTGAATCTTGCCATCACGAAGGTAGTTTTGTGTTCCGTCTTGGATATAAGCTCTAATCTTCTTGATAGTGCGTTCGCTACCAAGTTTCAAGGTTACGTGACCATCTTTATGGGCGTAGTCTGAAAACTCAACGAAGTTGTTATAAACACCGTCAAATAGTTGATCTAGGTTGTTCAGTTTACGAACATCATTGCTTCCGTATGTTGGATGAATGCCCATTGTTGTAGATTCTAGTTTGGTTGGTTGCACTTCTTTGGTTGTCACAAGGAGAGAAGTGGCTGTCACAGCTTGCTCCAGATCTGTTTTGTTGACCAGACGCACATAACGTACCAAGTGGCTCACTACAGATCTGTCTGTCAACTGGCTAGCTGGCATCCATTCTTGCGCATTTGCAGAGTACTCAAGGCTAAGAGCTGGGTTGGCTTGGCCTTGGAGCTGGATGCTCTTGATTTGATGGATACGGTCAAGCTTCATTCCTAGATAGCTATGAGCAGGGAGTTTGGTTCCAGCTGGAATTTGAAGTTCATAATGTCCCAAGCTATCCACTACCGGCGTTTCCTTCAAGGCATCGACGTTGGTGTACGTTAACTCACTGTTTCCAGAACGTGTCTCAACAGAGAAGTCTTGGATACGCCACCAGAGGTCGAGAGCCTTGGTATTGCGTACTCGGATGTAACGAGCATTGATCGCTCTGGTCACTTCCTTGGTTTGTTCTCCTGATAGGCGATCCAACTCTTGCCATGCAGTTCCATCTGTAGAGTACTCAAGTACACCTGCAGCAAGCTTATCACCCGTTCCTTGGCGAAGTCGTACTTTAGTGACTGACTTGACTTCACCGAGATCAAGTTGTGCCCAGGCATCTACTGGAGTTGTATTGCTTCCATCAGCATTTGCCATCATGGCTTCTGTATTGTCCTTGCCATCAGTGATTTGACGGGCTGAGGTATTTAGTTTGTAAACTAGATTTGAGCTTAGACTAACTGTCGTTGCTTGTTGGCTACGAGCTTTTTCAACTGGACGGTTGACTGCAATTTCCTGAACTGCAAACCAAGTATTCTCACGGTCTGCTGTCGCAATCATGCGAACTGCCTTGGCCTTGATAGTGAGATTTTCAAACTTAAGTAGGGATTCATTTCCGACATAGCTTGGCTCTTTCAAGGTTACCCAGTTATCATTTTCATCTAGATACTGCACTTCTGCCTTACTAAAGGTATCACGTGGATTTGCCTGCGTTCCCATTGCAAAGATCAAGGTTTGGATTGATACCGGCTTGTTGAACTTCATACCAATATAATCACCTGTCTTGATGCTGTTTGGTGATTTAATAATCGCATGGGTTGCCAAATCGCCATCCGTTACTTCTGCCAAACCACCTTCTACACCTGTTCGATTGGTGATAAAGGTACTGATGATTTGATCTGGATGCAAGACTTTTTGAACTTCAGACGCTAGAACTTCTTTCAAGGATAGGATAAATGGACGAATATGTTGAACACCCAATTCAGCCTTTTCCATATGGTCTACATAATGGAAGGTGTGAGTTTGAGACTGTTCGTACAATTTCAAACCTTTATAGTAGCTATCCCAAAGTTTGGCTGCATCGTTTGTAGCCATGGCTTCAGTTCCTGTAAGGAAGACATCAAGGGCATTCATTTGGTCGATTGCATTATCCAACCAATAGTGGATTTGGGCAACCATTTTTTTATCGCCTGATGCTTTATAGAGTTCGGCTGCTTCTTTAATCTTGGCAAATTCTGCACGCAAGGCTGCACGTTCCGCAGTCACATCCTGACCTGCTTTGAGCTTGGTCATGAAGTCTGTTAATTTTGGAGCCAAGTCTACCGATTCTTCTAGTTTGACGACACGATTATCCATGTTTTGGTTGATCATGTGCTTGCCAAGTTCACGGAAGGCTGCTGATACCTTGCTATCTTCAAAATGACCATTTTCTACAAAGTTGAAGGCAATGTCATTGATTTTCTTAGCTTCTTCTTCTGATTTCCATTGTTTCCATGAGTATTGAGCTCCTGAAAAGAGGGCAATCTTAGATGGTTCAGACTGTTGCATTGGGTTCAACATGATACCAGATAGCAAGCTAGGATCCACATTCGGATGAAGGAATTTCTCACCACCACCTAGAATCAAGTGCTGTTTCGAGTTATCTGTTACAGGCCAGTTAATCCAAAGTGAAACTGGGCGATAGGTCTTGCCACCTGCGGATAGATTGTTCTTGAGAGTTGAAAGGAAGCTTTCAGAGACTTCACCCCAAATCTTACCACCCGTCAAGGTCATGGATGTTGAACTTGGAAGATTTTCATTGAGGGATTTCAACTCATCCTCACGTCCATTACCCCAATACTGTCCAGGAACAAAGATCATTTCTTTACGAAGACCGCTGTAAGTTCCCTGCATTTCAGTCAACCACTTGGTCATATCTTGCATCAAGCGGTTGTAGCTATTGTAGCCTCCGACTGGGCTTGGAGCATCATCTGCAAGGATGCCAAATTCGCGGACACCCACTTTCATCAACTGGGTAAATTTAGCCTTGATGGTTGCCAAATCTTCTTGGTAATGCGCTTCATTTCCAAAGCGGATGCGGTTGTTCATGAATGGATGGATAGTCCAGACATAGCGGGTTTTACTTTGATTTCCGACACGAGCAAGTTCACGGATTTCAGCTAGTTTTTCTTCTGGATAGAGTTCACGCCATTTCTTGTTGTGGTATGGATCGTCTTTTGGTGCAAAGAAGTATTGGTTCAATTTCAAATCGCCACCATAACGCATGAGCTCTGCACGATCGGCATTAGACCATGGATTTCCATAGTAACCTTCGATGAAACCACGGTTCTTGAGCTCTGCGTAATCTTCTACTGTCATATTGCGAAGGACTGGCACTTGGCTTTCCTTGAGCATGTGTTTCAAGGTTGTCAAACCATAGAAGACCGCATCTGTGTCTTTTCCGACGATAGAAATCGAATTATCCTTGATGCTCAAGACATAGGCGTCAATCTTGTCAAAGAGACCTGCTGAAACGTTAGACAAGTTTTGCTCTGCTTGTGAACCTTGTCCATGCACTCCAAGATAGATATTGGTTGCGCCAGCGATTGCCGCCTTACCAGTTGTATAAGATACTTGATTGTCCTGCAAGACACTCTTCAAGCGATTACGAGTATAGATATCGAGTTGATCGCCCATGACCAGATTGACTTGCTTGCGAAGAGCTGTGACACCTTCTCCATAAGTCACTTTTTGTGGAGTTGGGAAGACCTTGTACTCTTTCTTGAGATAGTCTGCGCTCTTGCTGGCAGCTGCAATGCTGTCTTCGCTAGCTGGTTTACTTGCAGTGAATTGATCTGCCAATTCAACTGTTCCATCACCGGTTTGGTCTACATTTGGTTTTTCAGGTGTAGTTGGTTTTTCTGGTTGACTTGGTGTAGGCGTTTCTTGCTCTTCTTTGACAGGTTTCAATAGATGAACTTCAGCTGCACTTGCAAAGCCACCAACGCCTTCCAATACTTTCAACTCAATCTTGTTGGTATGTACCGCCGCAAAGTTGACTGTTTTTTCTTGGGCGTTGTTGTCCCAGTTTCCTTCTGAAACCTTGACCATTTGGCCATCTTTTTGTGCGTAGATTTCGTAGCGCGTCACAACACCATTTCCACCACCTGGACGTGGGAGATAGGTCAAGCCATTGACTTTTTCTGCTTCTTTCAAGGTCATAGTAAGAGTGTATGGCGCAGCGTCACCAGTCCATTTAGTATGCCAGAAGGTATTTGGATCATTGTCAAAGGCCTTTTCAACAGCGCCTTCAGTCGCGTTTCCTGGAAGTTGCTGACTGCTTGCGGTTGCAGTAATCTTATCATTTAAAATCAAACGAGGATTTACAAATGGTTTGTCTGACAACTCTGCACTATGCAAGATTCCTTTGAAACCACCGATGCTTTCAAGCGGTAGAACCAAGCTATTGTGGGCAAAGCGAGGGTGGGCTGGATTCGCGATACGCTCAATCTTTTCACCATCCACATAGACTTCGGTTGACTGTGGTTTAGTCACGATGGAGATTTGATAACGTTTGTTCTTTTCAAGTTTTTTATTGAATTGGATATGGAACTGTTCAAACTGGTAAGCAGGGTAGCCGTCTTTATCAGCTAGATAGATACGGTTGTCCCCACTTGTTGAGAAGGTTTGTTCCCCGTCTCCAGTGACAGTTACATCAAACTTCAAGACGTGACTTGGACCAACATCACCAGCTAAGCCTTCGATACTGCTATCTTTCTCAAAAGCCAATCCCTGTTCGCTTGCTTTCACTTTCTTACTTGCATAGTTCTTGACTGTTTCAGGATTGATGGTAAACAAGTCGCTTTGATCAATCTCTTTATCAGGATTTGACTGCGGCGCATAAGGACTCGTTGGTAGGGTACGTTCTGCAAAGGTCACAGCTGCACGGTCTGATCCCCAAGTGCGCTCCGCAGTGGTCTGCATGCTCTTGAAGAAGCGTTTGAAGATGTCATAAGAGGTCAAACCGGTCTCATGAAGGTCAATGTTATCATTCCAAACTGCGTGACCACCACCAAGGATACTTGGATGAGAAGCTGGTAGAAGTGGACCTCCACCTGTTCTAAAATCATTCGGTGTCCAGCTATTGTACTGACGTTCGTAGTTAGCATAGTCCCCGTAGGCTGCTTGACTATTGCTTCCACTTGGCACACTATAGGTCGGTACATCCGTGATATTGATAATCTTAGCTCCCTGAGCAATGGCTTCATTTGGTCGTTGCCATCCGATACTCCAGATATCAACTTCTACTCCGTTCCAATCAACAGGGGTGTTCCCTCGTTTCGCACTGAGCGAACCCCAGATACGAGGGGTATAGCCTTTTCCTTTAATGTATTTGATAAGGTCATTGACATAGCGACGATAGCTTTCTCTGCTGCCATAGTATTCATCCGTTCCGATATGAACAGTGGACACGCCATGAAGCGGTGCATCTGGACCATCGAGGAGTTTGTCATAAACGGATTTGACAAAAGCCAGCGTTTCATCGTATTTATTATCTAGGTCTAGCATAGCTACGCGCTCGACATTGTGCTTGCCTGCATAATCGCTCAGGCTACCTTGATACATGAGGTCTGGGCGGACTTTGACAAAGGACAAGGCGTGACCTGGTGTGTCAATTTCTGGTACTAGGTTGATATGCAAGGCCTTGGCAAGTTTGATCAGATTTTGCATTTCTTCCTTGGTATAATGCTCATCTGATGTCAATTTTTGACCATTCTTACCAACAATATCTGTCTCCACACGGAAACCAGTCTTAGCGTGTTCAAGTACATACTTGAGTTGTTCTTCTGGACTTAAATTCTTACCTGCCAAGTGTTCCTTGAGGAAGATATAGTTATCATTAAGGTGCAACTGCAAGTCGTTCATCTTGTAGTAAGCCATGTTGAGCATGATGTCTACAAGGGTGTCATAAGGGATAAATTTACGACCTGTATCCAACATAAAGCCACGGTGGCTGAAACTTGGAAAATCGCGAATTTCGCCATTTTGTAGGTCTGTTTCCCCCATTTGAAGAAGAGTACGAGTGGCATAGAAGGCACCTGTGTTTGTTGCAGCTTCGATGGTAATGACACCATCTTGGATAGTGATGCCATAGCCTTCCTTACCATACCCCTTATTTTCAACTTTTTTAAATTCAATTCGTTTTTGAGCCTGCTTGTCACCTGTCGCAAGTTCCAATCCACGGCTTGCAAGATCTGATTGGTAGAAAGTTGCAGCCTGATCAAAGCCTGAATCTCCTGTCGCAAGAACTGTATCTGAAGTGATAGAAGATTGACCTTCTTTTCCATACCATTGTTGAACAGCTGGTGCTACTTTTGGTTTGATACCCACACCTTCATCCTGATGTAGCCCCTTGATAACTACTTCAAATTCTTTAGTAAAGGTATGTGAATCTTTAATTTGCTCTACCATAACCTTAACGCGTTGATCAGTTAAAGGCTTATAGATATGATTTTGAAGGTCAATCACACCTTGTTTGTTGCTACCGATGAGACTGATTTTTCCTGGTAGAGTTGGCAAGACAAGAGACTGTCCATCTTTAGCCACAGTCAATTCTGTAACCTGACGGATATCCGTTACCTTACTTGTATCAGGAATATTCGAATAAGCTCGAATTTCTTGAATACCAACGTTTCTCCAGCCCATTGTGCCCGCTTGATAGTCATTGATTTCTAACTTGAGATATTTAGCTTGAATACTATTAGCTAGGTCAACTTTCTCATCTAAAACAGGTTCTCCAGTCTTGGTATGAGCTAGCTTCCATTGTTTTTCTCCACTAGCATTTACATCATCTTGACCTGCATAGTAGAGGCTCCAAGATTTGATATTTGGATCATTTTGACCATTACGAACGCGACGATCCCAATCAATTTCTACATGTTTGATCAAGGTAGTCTTTGGCAAAGTTAGTTCAAAAGTTGGTTTTGGTACATCTTTGTCTGTAGCCCAACGAGTATCCGGATTACCGTCCACTGCCTTATCTGCAGTAAAGTGGGTTCCAGTCTCATGGTTGCTTGCCTGGGCAGTAGCACCCTCGAGATGGTTGACATCTTCTCTATCTTCGATTGTCTTTTCAGCTGGTTTTTCTGCTGGTGTAGTGGTTTCCGCAGGTTGATTGTCTGCCTTTGATGTTTCAACCGGTTTCGGCGTTTCTGCTGGCTTAGGACCTGCAGGACTTGTCTCTGGTTTTGCCTCTTCACTTGCTGCAGGATTGGTTCCCTCATCAGTCGCTGGAGTTTCTTCATGACTTGCTTCTGTTGCAGCTTCTGCATCCGCCTTTCCAAGCGCAGCGGCTAAATCATCTGGTAACTTATCCAAGGCTTGAACATGAGTAATGCTTCCCTCTGTCTCTGAAGGTGTTGCTGTTTCTGCCGCCTGAACCATATTGGCGCCAAAGATACTAGCACCAATCATAACGGAGGCTGCACCGATTGCAAATTTTCTTATACTATAGTGACAGCGTTTCTCAAAAAAATGTCTATCCATCTTTCTCCTATTCCTTTCATCCGCATACATGAGTAAGCGGTATCATTTCTCCTTTGAAAAAGGAGAGAACCAAGAGGTCCTCTCCGGCTGTTTGTTCCTTTTTGATTCGAGTTGCTTTGAACAGCTGAAATCAAATCTCATTAATCTTCTTTACGTTTTGTCGCAAGGACCGCAGCAGATAAAGCGATACTCACACTTGCTAAGAAGAGGGCAGCTTCTGAACCATGTTCTCCTGTAGCAGGAAGTTTCTCTTCTTTATCTTCCAGAGTTTGGGTATCAGATACTGGGCTTGGAGTGAGCGGGTACTCAGGCTTTTCAACTGTTGGAGCTGCTTGATCTCCAGCGGTAGCCAATACACCTGTGTAGGCTGGTTTCTCGTTTACCAAGGCTTGAACCGCATTGACGCCGCCCTTGAACTCAAGGACTTCATGTACAGCAGCTTCTGCCGCATTAACACCGCCTTTGAACTCTGGTACTTCATGTACAACTCCTCCTGCCGCATTGACTCCTCCCTTGAACTCTGGTACTTCAAGAACTGGAGGTTGTTCTTCACCCTTGCTGCTTGTAGGAGCGTCTGGTTTCGTAGCATAATCTTTTAATTGATTGAGATAATCTGCAAAGTATTTCACCATTCTTTCCGTCAAGAGGTGGTTATCCGCCGCATATTTCATGCTTGCCTGAACGCTAGCTACTTCCTCTTGATTGTCTTTATCTGTTAATTTCTGCGCCTTAGCCAAAGCTGCTTCATAGTCTGACAAGTCAAGAGATGTTTCTGCTACTTGTGGACGGGTAAAGATGAGTTCCGCTGCAGATTGGTATTTATCGCCACCATCTCCGTAAGTCTTGGTTCCTGTAAGGACAATTTTCTTAGCCTTGATTGTCTTACCAAAGTCAATGTCTTTTGGCTTGTTGTTATCAGGCCAATCTGTCACGGTGAAGGTATGCTCCTTGCCAGACTCATCTGTGACAACCAGTTTCACATCACGCAAGTTACCATTTGAACCTGATCCACGTGGAACATAGCGAAGTCCAGTGATTTCAGTTGGTTCTTTCAAGACCATGGTTGCAGGCTTACCTACATCTCCTCCATTCCAAGATGTATGCCATAGGCTAGATCCATTGCCATCGAAGGCATTCTCTAGGCCTTCTCCCGCTTGAGCTGGCGCATCCAAACTTTCAAAGTCTTCTGCTACCAAAGCTGTCTTCTTCTGAACCAAAGCATTCTTCAGAGCTTCAATCTTGGCAATCTCTGCACGCGCCTCTTCCACACTAATGTCATCATCGGCCTGACTGAGGTTAAAGACCGCCTCCTTCAAAGCATCCATAGACTCTTTCGTGTAGTTAGTCATGGCTACAGTTGGCAAGTAGTTCTTGAGAGCATTTTCTGTCAACATCTTACCTGTTAGGGTAATTTCCTCAATGTGAAGATTGTCCATCATGAAATCGTTGTAACCACGGAAGTTGGCATTTCCGCCAGCATCTCCATGAGTATTGCTTGCGTTTCCAGTTGAGTAGATACCTACCCAAGTATCGCCTGTTTCTGCACCTGTCACAAGGAAGGTTGCCTTCTTGGCTTTCTTAGAATCCGTCCAAGTATTTGGTAATTCATGCATTTCCAAGTTGCTTGCTTGAGTACCACGACGACCTGACTGGAATTCTCCCTTACCAACTACAAAGGCATAGGTATTGTCAGAGCCTGCTTCATATTCAAAGGTTACGCGATAAGTCTTACCTGCCTCAAAGCGGAAGTTTTGTGGGATTGTTTGGTAAACCAAGTTACGACGGCTCACTAGTCCATTTGTCTTCAATGACCAATTTCCTTCGATAACATCATCGACTTTCTTACCGTTCCATCCACGCTGTGTATATGGATCGTGTTTTTCAGACAAGTGAGTGCGGTTGTCTTCGACACCTTCGACACCGCCCACTACAAATGGGAAGATTCCTTGAGCTACATTTTCAAAGTCTTGTTTGAAGGTTCCTTGACCTGTATCATGCTTGTCTCCGTACATGCTTGAATTGTTTTCAAAGGTACGAATTTCATCAAAGTAAGTTGCTTCATCACCAGCTTCACGACTCAAAGTAAGAGTGACATTTGATACGTCCGATCCTGTTGTAAAGAAGGCATACATATTTTGGAAGTAACTTGTATCATCAACTGTAGCATTTTCACGACGATTGTTATGAGCATAAGCTTTGATATAGTTGAGAGCGAGTGACTTATTAGTATAAGTAGTCACTTCTTTCTCGCCAGTATTCACTGTGATACTTGCCTTAGCATTACTACGGTTATCGACACCAACATAAACCGCATACTTTGTATTTGGTTTCAAGCCAGTCAGTTTCTGAGTAAGGCTGACCTTGCTCTTATTGCCTTGGATACGAAGCATTTCATTTGCGCCCTGTGATTTGACAATTTCCGCCTTAGAAGCATCACCAGAAATAGTCCAGTGTTTCAAGGTACCGCTGTTAAATCCTTGGTCATAGATATGCATGCCTTCGCTCCATGACATTTCAGGATTGGTTTGTTTTGAACGGTAGAGAACGTATGGTTGATTTGCTAGAAGGTCTAGGGTAATCTTGCCATCTTTTACAGTTAGTTCTTGCTCTTCTGTCTTACCTTGGTCAGTTAACTTGTAAAGGTAAATCTTACTATTTGCCCAATCACTCGGAAGGGTCCAAGTTGTTGCACCAGCCTGCGTATTGAAGTAGTACATTTTTTCCTTATCAGTAGGAAGTTTCTTACCATTCGCATCCCAGTTCCAAGGAGTCAAGTAAGCTGAGCCATCTTGGATGACACGTCCATTGAGCGTTACTGTACGTTCGCGGTATTGCGGGCTATTGACATCATTTGACTTACGAGTCACAACAACCTTGTTACCTGCTGCATCGACTAGCTCAACCTTCATTTCTGGAGTCCATTTATAGGTGCTACCATTATCGGTCATGGTAACTGGTGTACCATTTTCCCATTTACTTACAGTGAAGTGTTGGAAGTACTTAGTCATGACATCATGGGCAAAGAGGTTAGTCACGTAGCCATTGTAGTCACTTCTTCCCTGCCAACCTTCAAAGTCTTTCATGCTGTAGCCACCTAGAAGTGGGTAGTTGGCTGCACCACCGTAACTTCTGTAATCCCCAACCCAAGAATCTTTTTGGTGGTTGCGGATAAAGCGTGTGATGGCACTGTTGATACCTTTATTAGTATAGCCACCATAGGTCAAGTCAGCTGCCCAGTGTTGGAAGGTAGAGTCATACTCACCACCATGGCCCCACTCAATCGCAAAGCGCCAGCCTTGTTTATTGATTTCTTTAGCAAGAACGTGGGTAGCCCAGGCACCGTTATCACCTGATTGGCCATTGCCCCAAACGTCCACATAGATAAAGTCGAGACCATCACCAAGTTTTTTCTTCAAGTCTTCCCAGCGAGCCAAACGTCCATGCGCCAAGTCATAAGCAGCATCAATGTTGATACCTTGGTCTAGCCAATTCCAACCATAGCTGTAGCTTCCATCTGGATTCTTACGAAGAATATTTTCATTAAAGTATTTAGACTCAGGATAAGTCTCAGAAGCGTTCACGTGGATACCAAGATGAGCTCCATATTTCTTCGCTTTTTCGATCAAGGCCTTGAAGTCTTCAACACCACCAATACGTTTACCAATATCAGCATAGTTCAAGTGACCAGAGTCGTGACCTTCACTACCATATCCTTTAAGGAGAACACCTTGCCCAAGACCATCTGTGTGGAGATTAATTTTCTTGATACCATCCAAGGTCATAAGGAATGGGTTTTGTGCTTGTGAACCAAAGTTCATCGCGATACGGTAAGCGGTGATATCCTTAACTTTTTCCCAACCTTGAGGGTTGTTCATGATGCTACGATAAGCAATGGCACCATCTTGCCAGTCGACTTTGTTGTCAGCATTGGCATCTTCGGTGATAACAACCTTGGCACTTGGAAGTTCCTTGGTGTATTCTGGGAAGACAATGCCCTTATAAGCTTTTTCCCATTGCCATTCAGAGCTATGAATTCCGACATAGTTGGTATTTCCGACTGTTTCTTTATAGGCTGTCAAACGAGTCCAATCATAAGAACCTCCACCGTAGCTGTTTTGAGAGTTGCTCCAAACACCTGCAGCAAGCTTATCTGTAGAAACAAATCCATACATGTAACCCTTAGCCAAGTCTTTCATTGGATTGGTTACATCGATATGATCATCTCCGCTAACATGGGTATTGTTTGACATGGTTGCCCCATCAAACTTAGCACCAGCTTGATCACTCGAAACAGAGACTAAAGCATTGCCAAGGAAACTAATCGTAGAGAGCAATTTTCTTTCGTCATCAATCTTTTGACCTGGAGTGACTTGATTGTGATTGACAATCTTGGTCACATCAAAGTGCAATTGATTATCCACAACTTGCAAGCGTACTGTCATTTCCGCATTGATAAGATTAGCATCATCGCGAAGCTTCATCAAGTACTCTGCTGTTGTCTCATTGATTTTTTTGTAAGTAACTTCAGGGGTGACTTCGTGTTTGTTGATAAATACCTTATTGAATTGTTGGACTTGTCCTGGCAAAGTATGACCATTCAGCGTGTATTCTTTGACACGAGGGAAGGCTTGGTCAATCACTGCCTTGAGTACCTTGGACTGGATCGTATCATAAGTCACCTTGCTATCGTCAACAACTGGACCTGTTTCTTTCTGGGCAGGAGTATCATCTGCTTTCACGCCTTCTTGATTGTCTGTTTTAACGCTGACAACTGTACGCTCATTGCCATAGGAACCAGCTTTTAGGACGATTTTTTTCTCATTTTTGAGAGTTTCATTAACAGCTGCTGGCAAAGTGACCGTATCAAAGAGTTTCTCATCATTATTCGTTGCATTGAGTTGTCCATCTGACTTGAGGGTAATTGATAGGCGGTTAATTGTTCCTGTCTCAGGCGCTGCTACACGTCCCCCCTTATACCAGGTGCTATCGGTTGGAGATTTATACTCCCAGAACCAGCCATCTTTATCATAACCAACAAAAACATTGTTCTTGGTATCTTTAAATTTCAAGAAGACACCAAAGCGTGATTTGCCCTTTTCAGAATCATCTTTGAAGGTTAAATCAACCGTCGCATTTCCATTAGCATCAACTGTCAATCCTTGTTTTTCAAACAAGGCTGGTTTATCGCCATTGTCGTTCTGTGCAGTTGAGGACAATTGATTATAGCGGACACCCTTTTCTTCACGAACAGTAACTGTTCCCTGCTGTTCTTTTTTTGCTACCGTCTGCCATTCAGGGGTTACTGTCTTAGGGGTTTCAGGTTTAGCAGCTGCAGGTTTATCCTCTTTTGGTTTTTCTTTCTCTTCCAAGTCTGCTGGTTTCACACTTGAAATCCCCTGCATGTGGTCTTGGATCCATTTTAGTTGAGCTGGTGAGAAGAGAATGCCTCCGCTCCGTTTTCCAACTACACCATTTTGGTGAACACCGACTAGTTTGCCTTCTGTATCAAAGATACCGCCGCCACTAGCACCCGGTTTTCCTCCTTGGTAACCAATCCCTTGGACACCTTCTCCGTATGGTTCCGCAAAATCAACTGTAGTATTGACAATCGGATTCAATTTCCCTTCTGGATAACCAAAGACATGAAGCTTATCTCCGATTTTCTTAACTACTGGCTTTTTGGTTACTTCAACAGGCGTATTTTCGAGAACTGTACGCAATCTCACAAGGGCCAAATCATTTTTGAATCCTTTCAGATAGCCTTCACGATCCCAATGAATAATATCTTTCTTGCTAAACTTGACATCTGGCAATCCTGGATATGAGATGCTATAGATATCTCCATCCCCTTGATCATTGTCCACAACCTTACGGATATTGCCGTCTTGGCTGTCCTTGATAAAGTTATGAGAAACCGTCAAAACAAGGTCTTTAGCAACGACAATACCGCTACCTTCTCCTGATGGCGTCTTAATCTTAACAGTCGCGCCGTAGTTTAATTCCCCATTGGTAGTCTTAGCCACATCTTCTGGGACGAGCTTCCCAGTATCTTGAGCCAATTGATCCTTGTCAACTTCACGCCCATTGTCTTCGGCTTTCTCCAACTTATCTTCTAATTCTTTTGGCAGATTGCTTGGCTTTTCAGACTTTTCTTTTTCTTGAGCCAACAACTCTTCTTCTGTTTGTGGGCCTTCAGTAGTTTCAGCTGAACCAGGATTCTGAGCGGCAGCTTCCTTGTCGAAATCGTGCCCCTCATCACTAGCCTTCTTATCCAAATCAGCCAGTTCACTTGGCAAATTATCTGTTGAACCAACCCTTGCTTGATCAGCCAAAACTGGGGCAGCAGCAAAGAAAGTCGCTCCAATCATCACCGAAGCTACCCCAAGCGTAAACTTACGAATACTAAACTTACAGCGTTTTTCAAAAAATTGTTTATCCATAAACTCCTTAATCCTTTCACTTCACAGTAAGCGTTTACATTTCTTTTTTTAAAAATACTCCTTTCTCTGAAAGTACCGTGCTTAACTGTCATAAATAAAAAAATAATTATGCTTTTAATATAACAAATAATATCTAAGAAAGCAATAGGAAAAAGGAAAATTCGCAAAAATTTCTCAAGACACCCCAAATTTAAAAGCTTGCTTTAAAGATATAAAAAGGACTTAGCATCCAAGAGGAATACTAAATCCTTTCTCATATCCTGCAAAATTATTTCACATGGTTTGCGAGGTCTTCTTGAGCCTTCTTATTAGACTCTTCTTTTTCTTTCAACCAGTTTTCTTGAGCTTTTTGGTACTCTTCTGTTGTTACCGCCTTATCTTGTACATCTAGGTATTTATACAAGAGGGCTTCGCTCATACCCTTGTTACCAGAGTATGCAAACGGAAGTGTAAATGGTACCATCTTAGACAACATTGGACGACCAGTTTGAGAAGTTGTTGGGATGAGCAAGGCACTGTCTGTCAACCAAGCTTGGGCAGCAGCATATTTTTCATAACGTTTTGAAACGTCAGTAGTTTCTTCCCCAGCTTCCACAACCATTTTTTCGTAGTCTTCCAAACCAACTTGCTTGGCAGCAGCGTTGTTTGTTCCTGAGTCAAATCCTAGGTAAGTCTTTGTATTTTCCCCTACAGATGGTTTGATAATATCAAGGTAGGTAGAAGGGTCTGCAAAGTCTGGAGACCAACCCACATTATCTGAGATATCCCAGTCTTCTCCAGCAGCAGTTTCAGCAAAGTAAGTGATGTTCAAGACATCGTCTTTTTGAAGTTGTTGGATATCGACAACCACATTATCAGATCCTAAGTTTTCTTCAACTGACTGTTTAAAAGATTGAACACGTTGAACTTTTGTTGTATTGGTTTGGTCTACAGGCATATCCAAGTGGATTGGGAATTTCACACCTTCCGCTTGAAGAGCTGTCTTAGCTTTAGCAAACTCTGCTTTGGCCTTATCTGGATTGTAGAGTCCATCTTGAGCATCATCCAAGTTCACGTTGCTCCACTCGTCACCATAAGTCACCAATTTGTCTTTGACCATTTCGCCAAAGTTCTTTCCATCTGCCTGTACAAATGTAGGAGGAACAAACAAGTTACGAAGCAGTTTAGTTGCCCCACTTGCACCATTTACTTGAGAAGCATAAGCCGTTCTATCGAAACCAAAAGCAAGAGCTTGACGGAAGTCCTTGTTTAGAAGAGCTTTCTTGGTTGATGTTTTTTCTTCATCCGTTGTCTTAGAAGTGTACTTATAAGACTGACGATCAATATTCGTACCGACTAAATAAGTAGTAGAGTCTTGTTGTGTATAAACAATATTGTCTTTAAATGCCTTTTCAGTCTCTGTGTAGCTAGCGCTTGTTGGGAAGAGACGAGCCATTGTAAAGCTACCGTCTTTGAAAGCTTCAGTTGGTTTGTTGGTATCTTGTCCATCCCAGAATGATAATTTAACCTTATCGATATGGACATTGTCCTTATCCCAGTAGTTAGGATTTTTCGCAAATTCGACAGAAGATTTAGCTACAATTGATTTGAGTAAGAATGGACCATTGTAGAGAATACTGCTTGAATCAGTTCCCTTAGCGAAGTCATCCCCTTTAGAGTTCAAGAACTCTTCATTTACTGGGGCCAAAACTCCCATCGTTGTCTTAGAATTCCAGAAGCTTTCTGGCTTGTTCAATGTGTACTGAACTGTATAATCATCAAGTGCCTTGATTCCTACTTGAGAGAAGTCTGTAATTTCTCCTTTCACATAGGCGTCCAATCCTTTGATTGATTCCTGAACCAGGTAAAGACCATCTGATTTCTTATCAGCAGCATACTTAAGACCAGTTACAAAGTCTTGAGCTTTGACTTCTGCGTATTCCTCACCTTCAGAGGTATACCATTTTGCATCCTTACGAAGCGTATATGTGTAAGTCAAGCCGTCCTTAGATACAGACCAATCCTCAGCCATAGATGGTACAAAGTTACCATAGCGGTCATTTTCGAGCAAGCCATCGATAACGTTGCTCGTGATATTTGCTGTAGCTGCCTTACCAGTTGTCAAATAGTTTAGGTTATCAGGATCCGTTTCATAAATGTATGAGAATGTCTTCTCACCTTTAGCACTTGAACTTGATCCAGAGCACGCAGCCAGAGTACCAGCTGCCAATAATGTCACACCCGCAAGGGCAAGTAATTTTGAACTTTTCATCATTTTCTCCTTTAAAATTTACATCCCATTATAGACCCTTTTCAGAAAGTTGTCAACAGAATTTTCAGAATTTTTGAATGATTTTAGCATTTTCTGAAAAATATCCCTATGAAATTCTAAAATTTTGAAATATAATATTTACTTGATTATACAAAACAGTTCTATAATATTTGTAGTGGGTAAATCCCCTATAGATATTATGGAGCCTATTTTGTTGTAGAAAAGAAGTTCTGTATAATCTATAATGAAAAGCGACTAAACAACTCATTAGAAAGCGTCGTTTCAAGTGCTATCATTGTTTGAAAATGATGGTCGCTGAGACTTCTCTCGTCAAGAAAAATCACCAAATCCCTCGTATTATTAACAAAAAATTGCTCAAAAGTTGATTGAAAAGACTTCTGTGACCGATATTGCTCATCAGCTATCTATTTCAACCTCAACTGTCATTCGCAAGCTCAATGACTTCTGTTTTAAACATGATTTTTCTCGTCTTCCCGAGATTATGTCTTGGGATGAGTATGCCTTCACTAAGGGAAAGATGAGTTTCATTACGCAAGATTTTTACAATCTCAATATCATCACTATCCTTGAAGGAAGAACACAAGTTGTCATCCGAAATCATTTTCTGCGCTACGATAGAGCTGTTCGTTGTCAGGTGAAAATCATTACTATGGGATATGTTTAGTCCCTACTATGCCTTAGCTAAACAACTTTTTCCCAATGCAAAAATTGTATTGGATCGCTTTCACATTGTTCAACATCTCAGCCGTGCTATGAGTCGTGTTCGTGTTCAAATCATGAACCAATTCGATCGAAAATCCCATGAATACAAGGCCATCCAACGAAATGCATTTGGATTTCGGAACTTTGAAAACTTCAAAAAACGGATTTTCATCGCTCTAAACATCAAAAAAGAAAGGACGAAATGTGTCCTTTCTAGATCTTAGCTTTTCTTCAACCCACTACAGTTGACAAAGAGCCTACAAAAAGAGAGAGCATGGCACACTCTCTTTCTCAGCTCTAATATTCCAATAAAATTAGCGAAGAAGCAAAATACTATGATTTTATTACATCTATTTTCATAATAGAAAAATCTCAAAAACATCTATAACAAACCAATATTTTCTAGTTCACTAACCAAGAATGCTTCTTGAATACTTTTTTAAATAACAGTGTTAAACCTAATCCTACAATTAAAGTAACAAAAATTCTAATCATAAATAATGCAAAAATACCAAATGATGTGAACATAAATCGATCACTAATAGAATAAGAAATTTTTAATATGAAGTAATTTAAAGTATCAGAAAAGATGTAAATTCCTAATCCGTTAATCAAGATAACATTAAATAGTCTATTCCCTATTGTTTCTATTTTATTGCTTAGATAATATGAGATATTGTAGCAAATAAGTGAGCCTAGAACAGCTGTCAGGTCCAATATAATCCTACTCAAAACTTTATGATTACCTTTAAACACAAAGTTTAGAGCCACATATGTTATGAAAAGTAGTACCAATAAAAAACTTAACCACTTATTATTTTTTAAATAATGATTATACTGATCTCTCTTAGATTCAAAAAAGAAGCCCATAGAAAACCAAAAGAGATATTGCAAAGGTGCACTTACTAATGTTAAATGAACTGAGTAACTCAAAATGTGTAAAATGTATAACAGTAGATAAATATCTAATGATGTATTTTTTTTCAAAACATAAAAACTAGCTATAAAAACAATAAACAAGGCATACAAATACCACAAGTGAGAATTCCCAAATAGAAATAATTGACCCGATACCGCTTTCCAGAAAGAAATACCGTCAAAATAATTTGATACGTATTTTATTGGCACCGTATATAATAGAGTAAAGACAAAAAATGGTATCATTAACCTTCTAAACTTATTAATTAACAATGACTCAATCCCTTGCCATCGATTATTTTTAACCTGAATAGAGAAAAGCGTACCAGATATAGCCATGAATAAAGGCATGTGAAAATAATAAATAATCTCTGTCAATTTACTTAATAATTTATATACAGTTAAAGAGAAATGGTTGTCTATGTATTGTTGATAAGCTATTCCACCATAACCACTAAAAATATCATAGTAGGTACTGTGTCCTATCACAACCAGGATAATGGCCATTACTTTTAAAATATCATATTCTTTTATCTTTTTCATGCTAATCCTTGTTATTTAAAATTATTCTTATTTCGATTTCTATCGTTCAAAAAGGAATAGGCTAATAAATCTGTTTTTCGAGTAATTAACTATTCTCTCAGCTCACCTAGCGCAATCTCTAGTGTCCGTTCAATAACCACATGCATATCATAATATTTATAGTCTGCTAAACGCCCACAGAAGATAACCTTATCATTCTTTGAAGCCTCCTCTTGGTACTCAGCAAACATGGCATTATTTCTCTCATCATTGATTGGATAATAAGGCTCATCACCTTGCTTCCAGTCAGCAGGATATTCACGCGTAATAACTGTCTTTGGTTGCGTTCCGTATTCGAAGTGCTTGTGTTCAATGATGCGAGTATAAGGAATTTCACGCTCTGTATAGTTAACAACTGCATTTCCTTGATAATTTTCCTCATCTAGAACTTCATGCTCAAAACGAAGACTACGGTATTCTAACTCACCATGTTTATAATCAAAGTATTGGTCAATCATCCCTGTAAAGACAACTTTTTCAGCAGAAGCTTCTAATTCTTGACGATTGGCAAAAAAGTCAACGCCAAGTTCTATTTCTACACCCTTTAGCATATTTTCGATGATAACGTTGTAACCCCCAATTGGAATACCTTGGTAACGATCATTAAAATAATTATTATCAAATGTTAAACGAACTGGTAGGCGTTTAATGATAAACGGTGGGAGGTCTGTCGCAGAACGTCCCCATTGTTTTTCAGTATATCCTTTAATCAACTTTTCATAAATATCTGGACCGATCAACTTAATAGCTTGTTCTTCCAAGTTTTTAGGCTCAACGTCCTTCATATGAGCCGTTTGTTCAGCAATCTTATCTTTGACTTCTTGAGGAGTTTTTGTCCCCCACATAGCATAAAAGGTATTCATATTGAAAGGTAGATTATAAAGGCTACCCTTGTAATTAGCGACAGGCGAGTTGATATAGTTATTAAATTCAGCAAATTGATTGACATAATCCCATACTTTCTTGTTAGAAGTATGGAAGATATGTGCACCGTACTTGTGAACGTTGATACCTTCAACGTCCTCACAGTAGATATTACCACCAATGTGGTCACGCTTATCAATCACTTTTACTTTTTTCCCACGCTTGGTCGCTTCATAAGCAAAAATTGCTCCCGACAAACCAGCACCAACGATTAGATAGTCGTACATTTTGTTCTCCTTTTTATAATTTGACAATTCGATTGAAATAAGGGATTTTCATTAACATTCCAACAATAATAAAACTAACACTTAAAGTAAATATAGCAAAAAGTAAATATGCTCCTACAAAACTAAAACCAAATAGTTTTTCCCACACTTTCATAATATAAGTGTGTATTATAAAGACACCCATAGTTTGGTTAGAAAGAAAAATAATCCATTTGTTGCTATCTTGATTCAATACAAGTGAGAATATAGTTAGAAAAATTCCTAAACTTACAACTTTTACAAATAGAATATCATAAAAATATTCAGCAAAAAAATTATGGTAAGTGGTTCTTGCTAAGAAAAATAATATTAAAGGCGAAACCAGGAACAAAAGTACTACGATTACTTTCATCCATCTCTTAAACCTATTATTGATAATATCTTTGTCAAATTGAGCTATAAAGCCACCTAAAAGATAATAGAAAAACCAAGTCCATAACCTAAAAGTTTGTATAACATATGTTTGTATTGGCATTTGAAGTACAATATTTGTTAGCTCAAAAATCAGACCAATAACTACCAATAAAGATATACTATATAAATAACTTCTTTTTGAATTTAGAAATTTTTTCAAAATCGGTAAACATATATAAATAAGTATTAAGGCTCCGAAAAACCAAAACTGAAAAAATAACCTTTTTGCATCAAAGAACCTACAATTTTTTTAATTAAGTTCTCTGTAAAGTCTCTTTTAAACAGCCAGACGATAAAGGTCCATGACGACACTGTTATTAGAATCCATTTTACTTTCTGCAGTATGTAAGAATAGGTAATCTCTCTCTTTCCTAACAATAAATAACCATTGACCATAAAAAATAGAGGGATAGAATAGGTTCCTAAATAATATAAATATGTCAAAAGATTCCAAGAACCTGTCTCTTTAAACCCACCCATCGTTGTATGAAGTAGAACAACTCCAACACATGCAAGTACTTTTAATAGATCTAAATTAATATTTCGATATTTGCGCATTCTAATTTTTCCTAATCATTTGTTTTAATTCTGTCACATCTACCACTTTCAGAGATAGAATCAAAAAAAGGTAAATGATTCCACCAAGCACCACAAACACTAAAACATTTATGACCGGTGAAAAATGTATGAATGTTTTTGAAGCCAGCAAAATGCCATACATGATAGCAGAGCCGAGTACAATTTTTGTCATAGATCCAATAATAGGAACTTCTTTTAAGTATTTACGAGTAAAGAACAATTGAATTGACCATACAAGTGCTTCGGTCAATACAGAGACAATGGCTGCTCCTATATAACCCAGCTTTGGAAGCAAGAGAAGATTTAATCCCACACTAACAATAGCAGGAATTGTTGTTGACAGCATAAACTCTTTATTTTTATTATGAGGTATTAATATTTGAATGCCCATAATATTGGTCCAACCAATAAAGAACATTCTAAAAATCATAATTGCTATCGCATAGCGTGCCTCTTGAAAATCTTGCCCCAGGAAAAAATTCACAAAATCATCATTTACAATTAACATTCCTGCCATAATAGGAAAAATAACTAAATTATAAATCAGAAATGACATCTCATGCATTTTGTTAACTGCTTTGTGATCTCCTGAGGATAAAAGATTTGAAACTCGTGGCAACATGACACTTCCTAACGAAGTCACTAGTGTTAGTAAAATATTAACAAGTTTCAAAGCTTGATCATAAATACCTACATCTCTTGTTGAGGCAAGAGTTCCAAGCATAGTGCTATCTAATGTCACATAAAGAGATATGGCAATCTGAGGCAAGAATAACAAGATGACCGGTTTCAAATGTTTCTTAGCGTACTTCAAATCAAAATGTGGTCTCCCAATAAATTGTCTTGCTGGTAGCCACATACTTAATTGTCCCAACAATTCAAAAATGGTAAGAAGAAATACATACAAGTATAAATCATTAGCTGATTTTACAAATAGAAAAATAGAGATGACACCAATCAACTTGACAGTAATATTCCGCACTGTGATCTTTCTAAAATCCTCCAAACCTTGAAACAACCACGAAATATCCAAACCTTTTGATACTAAACTCAATCCTAAAATATAAGCTACTGGATTTTGCATTGAAGGTAATAAGAAACAAAGAACAAGATAAAGCAAAATGGACAACCATGTTGCAGCAAACTGGAGAGAATAAACCCCCCAAAAATTCTTCTCAATTTCCTTACGATGAGCTGAAATTTCTTTTGTACCATAGTTAGCAACACCAAGAGTTGCAAGTAAGATGAAATAGGTAACAACGGAGTTAAAGTAGCTATACATTCCTAAATCATTAGAACTAAAAACCCGAGTAACATAAGGAGTTGTGATGATAGGGAGTATGATCACCAACAATTGATATGAAAGATTGTAAGCATAGTTTTTTAGTATTTTCATTTCTTCTTATTTCTATTCACACCTTTATTATTAATTAGTAATGTACTGTTTCTCATGACAATCTCTATCGTCCCCAAAAGCAAGAGAATAGTATAAAGAAATGACAAATAAAAACATATAGGTCTCTGTAAATATAGTAGTTAGCATAAGGAAAATTATTAATAGTGCAGAAAACTTCAAATCATTCGAACTAAATTTATTCAAAATAATTTTAATTACTGGATAAAAGTAATACGAAACCAACATTATCCCTCCTTGAGCTAAAACAACAAAAAAGCTATTGCTATATCCAAGATTATATCTAACAGTTCTATCCATATGTTGTTCAATAGCTCTAAGACCGTCTGAAATACCTAATCCCCAAATAGGACTTTCCTGCCATGCCAAAAAACCAGCCTTATAATCATCAAAGCGTATAGTTGCTGAGCCCGTCCCAGATTTATTATCCCATAATATTGAAAAACAACATATAATCGCTAAAATAACGAAACTAGAAATATATCTTTCCACACCGCTTGTTTTTGAAAATAAAACATATAGGAAAATCAAACCTATTATATAAATTCCTGTTGTTGACGTAGTTGTCATAATTGTAATAATAAGAATCCAAGTTGTGAAATTCCATTTTTTTATATGAAGCGTTTGAAATATCAATGCAAGGCTCAACACCAAACTCCACATAGGTGCTTCAGCAAAAATCCCCGTATTTCTTACCAGTATCGCCCCAAAAATCTCTATTTTTTGTGCTTCAAAATGAAGATTATAGTACCCTTCTACTATTCCCCCACCATTCCAATAATTCAACACATAAACCGTTGGGGATATAATATGAAATACACTACCAATAAGCCAAAATAGGAGAGAGCAAATTGCTAAAAGAAATATTATACGAACAAATTTCCGTATCAGATTTGCGATTTCATTAACATCATAGTACATCTGCAAAATCATCATAAAAATCGGAAATAATACAAAATAATAGACGAAACTTGTCTCAGAAATCTTAAAACCATTTAATGATACTATAAGTAGGATAATTAATATAAATATTAAAGAACGCGACATAATCATATGGATTGCCTTCATCGATATTCTAGAGACAAGTAATCTCAGAAAAACTGATACCACAAGCAACAGAGTCGCCCATTTCCCTAGTCCAGCAAATCCCTGACTAGTTGAATACATAGTGTTACAAGTAATAATCACACTAAACAGAAATATATAGTCCAGCAAACCATCTAATCTAACATGCATCTATATCCTGCCTCTCTGTAACATCTTATCTTTTATTTTATAGTAGTAATTTGGGGAAAGCAGAAACAAAACACACTGAACTTTCCTCTTCATTGAAATTTTTTTATTTTTTATCACTTCCCAATAATACGGTTTAATTATTCTTCTTATTTTTGTGATATCGTTTTCACTACTATAAAATGCGCTATTACTTAAAATAAAGGAGCCAATTACTCTTTTAGCATTTAAGGCTGCTAGCAATTTCTTATCTCCACAATAGAATTTTTTTATTATGGCTTCATTATGATCAATCGCATCAAAAAAATCATACTGTCTATCCGAAAATGTTGAATTAACAATACTCCCCTGTCTCTGATAGTAATGATATATAGGCAAATCGGTATGAGCAACTGTTTTAATATTCAACAAACGCTCTGCAACAACATACAAATCCTCGTAGATCTTTCCTTTCGGAAAAATCGTTTTAAATAAATCTCTTTTATACAATTTCCCCCAAGCAGATACCGTCATTTCATCGTTATAATATGCAGCTGCCAAAAATTCTTTATTTGTCAATATTTTTACAGTTAGGTAGTCCTCATCCATCGGTTTTTTGCTATAAATATCATGAGAATAGGTTATTACCCCTTTAGTTGATACGATATCTACATCATATTTTTTTTGAATAGTAATTAACAATTCTAATGCATACGGTTCAAAATAATCATCTGAATCAAGAAAGGTTATAAACTCTCCTCGACTCTTCTCCAAACCAAAATTTCTAGCATCCGAAAGTCCGCCATTCTTCTTATGGAAAACATAAATATTATCATATAGTTTCCCATATTCATCACATATTTCTCCAGAATTATCAGTGGATCCATCATTTACTAGAATAATCTCAAAATCTTTATACGTCTGTTCCAAAAGACTATCCAATGCAAAACGCAAATAATCCGCGACATTGTATACTGGAACAATAACTGAAATCATACCTTTCCCTCTCTTTATGCTACAGTTCACCCTTCACCAATCTATCAAAATAGGTTCCTGTCGCTTCATTTATCGGACACTTATAACTACACTTAAACAATGCAGTTGTTGATAAAACTCCTGCCCACTCTTTTTCATCATACTGATTAGAAAAATTGTCTGCCAAAAAGAACAACTTCTGATTATTTTCTTCGACTCTATCAATATAGTTTCTAATCAAGTCATTTGTCCTATAACCTAATTCTATAATATAGTCAAGCAAAAAATAATCTAGCACTATATCGTATTTCATAAAATATGCTACATGAAATTTCTCTAAAAAATCAAATACCACACTTTGTTTTTCCCCCGAGAGACAAAAGGATGACCATCTACCATTTGCGACATATTTAGGTACGCCTTCATTTGCCTTTGCTCGAATAGTATAAAATTCTTTTTTTAAATAATCTAGTTCTCGTGAAGAATCAACATAAATGGTCGAATCCAGCCATATTCCTCCATATTTTGAAAGTAGAGCTACCCTTACTATATCTGAATATCTTGTGAAATCTATAATTCCATTCTCATATTTTTCTACTATCTTTGATGGGAGTGTTACATATGCTTGAATATTATTTTTATCTAAAAAAATAAATTTATATCCGTATTTTTCTGCATATTTCCTTTGGCTATCAATCGTCTTCTGAACCAACTTAGGAGCACTTTCGTATCCTTGTATCCACATAGAGAAGATTTTTCTTTGTTCTATCTCCTTGTGCGATACCTCTTTAAAGTTATAGGATTTTAAAAATTGGCTAAAATCTTTTTCCAAAAAATTTATGATTGTTTCATGTTTGTATTGATAAAAATCACTAGCTATATTATTGAAAATTTTATAATTCCCTATCCGTCCCCAAAACTTTTCAAATAATTTATTCCGAGCAATAGCAGGAGTAAATGATTTTCTTAATACAAAATACTCGTTTATTACTTTTCCTATTTTCCTCATATTATTTTCTTATCCCCAGAAAATATTTCACCTTAAATCTGATATATTTCACAGCTTTAAAAAAGTATAGTGGTATTTTTTTTATCCGTCCTTCTTTTATTAGCCAATTATCAAATTCAAAACACTCGCTGTTTTTCCCCTCTTTTTTAGATAAATTAAAATAAATTATCCATTGCTGTCTTATTAAATTTAAAATCAATTTCCATGTTATTCTCTTTAAAACAGCGCTAGATATCATTTGATTATAAAAATCAACCAAATGATAGATCACTTGTTTATGCATATCACGATTTTTAATATAACTCGCCATACTAACGCTTTGTGTCTCTGTTCCTAGACGATATCTATAGATACTTTTATCAAATAAAACAACCCTTTTTACATATGGAAGCATATAAACAATATATTCCATATCTACATAGAACATTTTTTCAGACAGCCGAATATTGTTCTCTCGCAACAGACTCGTTTTCACAGTAATGGAATGCATTCCTACTGTTTGTTTAATTCGTGCATAGAATTCTTCTGCAGAATAGATCACCTCGTTCTCAACTTGCGAAAACTCGTTACACTCTTCTTCACGCTCTATATCACCTCGATAATTCACAAAAATTTTATCATATGGTGATAAAACTTGATCCACATCCACCTCAGATAGAAACACTATCAAATCTTCTAAATTATTGGTGTTCACCCAATCATCTGCATCTACCACTTTAAAGTAATTACCAACAGCATTTTCAATCCCCGCATTTACTGCCGAACCGTGACCTCCGTTTTCCTTACTTATAACTCTGACAATTCCCTCATATTCTCTCTCGAATTGTCTTGCTATTTCTTCGGTTCTGTCTGTAGAACCATCGTTTACAATCAGTAATTCTACCCTCTCTATATTCTTAGCAGAAAGTATCGTCGGCATCGTCTCTTGTAAATAATTTTCTGCATTATATGATGGTACAACTACTGTTAATATTTTTCCAGTATTTTTTTTCTCCGTCAATTTGCTATCCTCTCTAATTGATGATAAATTGATGCTTGTATATTTTCATTTAACAACTCTTGCTTATATTTTGATACATTAAAATCTAACTCATTAAGTTTATTTGAAGTCTGATTAATAATTTGTATGATACTGTCTGCTGTTTCTTCGTTTATCATTTCAATGAGACTAGCAGTTTCTTTATTAATCACCTCAGACACAACTCCCACATCGCTTACAATAATATAGAGACCATTTGCCATCGCTTCTAACATACTGATAGGCAAAGTTTCATCTTTATAATACGATGGTAAAACAAAGTAATGCATTTTTTGCAATAACTTTTTCTTATCACTACCATATACACCATCTAAATATGTTACATTATTCATACTATAAATTTCATTAATAAACCTGGTCTTTAAATTATTATCCTGAAATTTTCCAGAAAAATAAAAGTGATACTTCTCATTTCCCCTCATCTTTTTAGCAACTTCTAATAAAATTTCGTAACCTTTTTCTCTAATCATATTACTAAAAAAAATAATATTTATGGGTAGCTCGCTCATTTTTTTATTTAATTCATTTTTTTCAATAAATAAATATCTATCCACACCATTCCTAATTATTTTAAATTTTTCGTCTGAAATTCTTAGTTGTTGAAACATTATTTTCGATTTCTCTCCCAATAATATAATCAAATCAACTTTAGAATACAATATTCTATTTATTATCATTAGAGTTGGATGTTGTCTCATCACATTTCCAAAAGCACTATTATGAAAATGGGTCACTATTTTTTTCCTTTTCATTATCATAAAGAACAAAAATAGTGAGTCCCTAATATTACCAGCTACTGAACCAGCTGGAGTAAAATAATAAACATCAGTATCAGATATTAAAATTTGAAAAAGAGAGCTTAAAAATTTAAAATTATTTGTTATATCTATTTCCGTTACTCTTGTAGCTCGATTGCAACAATAATCCCTAAAATCATTAATTGCCTTCCCAAGACCTGTTCTCTTATTTTTTATCTGTCCAATAATAGTTACTTTCATATCCTAAAAACTCTGTCCATACTTCTTTCCAAAAAACTTAGCTTGTAAGAATGCTATCCCCTTTTTTTGCAGATTTACCTTTTCCATATACATAAACGGTATTTCTGTAGGAATTAATGCATTCTTTTCTAGCCAAACGTTAAAAAGTAACTCACTAACTCGACCAAACAAGCGAGATTCAAAAGTAGTTAATTCTGATAAATCTATCTGTTCATAGAGGTTATCTAAAATAGGGAATAGCCAGGAAAAATAAGCATCTACTAACTCTTTTTTCATAATAAACATATTAAACATATAGCCACTTCTTTGCTTCATTACTCTATCAAAAGTCGATAAATAATCTGGACTTTGTTTTTTTATGATTTCCCTAGTTAAATCTAGATGGCTTCCATCAAGAGTATGTGCATAATGAGAATACAATGTTTCAATATAGTATTTTCTTTTTTTAGGAGTAAGTATATCTGACTTTTTCAATAATTCTTCAATGTCTGATCGAGATAAGATAACATCATTCATGTTTATTGATTCATTATACGACTGAGATATTTTTGTAAAATAACGACGATAGTGTACTAAACCTAGATAATCACAGTTTAGATTCTTCCATGCCCAGTAAAGTCCTGTCAATTCACAATAATATGGATTTAAAGATGAAATATTATCACCAGTATTATCTCCAATAAAACCGATATCTGATTTCCCCTCTCTCCCAACATGTATTGGAAGATAAAGAGTATTATCTTGAGGCATTTCAGCCTCTTTGTGTGTTGCCACTATGATTTTTACATCTATCAACCTACTTCGCCCCTTCTCTCATAAATACCACTTTGACGGTCTTTAATAATATTTCAATATCTTTCCAGATGGTCCAATCATCAATATAAGCTACGTCCAGCTTGACAACATCATCAAAGTCCGTGATTTTACTACGACCACTCACCTGCCATAGACCAGTAATTCCAGGCTTAAAACTAAGACGACGTTTCTGTTCAGGAGTATATTTTTCATACTCATCAACTGTTGGGGGACGTGTCCCAACCAAACTCATATCTCCCATTAAAACATTCCAAAACTGAGGGAGTTCATCTAGACTAGTCTTACGGATAAATCTCCCTATCTTTGTTATACGAGGATCATCATCAACTTTAAACATACCACCTTGCATGGTATTTTGTGCAAGGAGCTCTTGTTTCTTTTTCTCAGCATCCACGCACATGGATCTAAATTTATAAAAAGTGAAATGTCGACCATTTTTTCCGATACGAGTTTGAGAAAAAATAGCGTGTCCGCCATCTTTTCGAATCACCGGAACCAAAACAATACTCACCAATCCACAAATAAGTAGTCCGATAATCGAGCCTATGATATCAATGAAACGTTTAGCAATAACGTGGCTTGTCTTATAAAATTTTGTAGAAAACGTAATGACATTCAAGCCTGCCATTCCGCGAATCTTTTTATCGCTACCTAGGTAGTTATTGAAGGCATTCAGGTTAACTGTCACGTCAATTCCCATTGTTTCAAAAAGAGAGATAAACTCCCCGATGTCATACTCTTCACTTGGTAAATTGATAAAAACTTCATCAACCACTTCATGGGTAGCAAAGTCTAAGATGTTCTCTGCAGGTACAACAGTTACGGATGCATGCTGAAAATTAGGCTGATCTAAAACACTGACCGCCACCAATTCCCAAAAAATATCTCCCGACTCTATCAGTCTATCTACAACTTTCTCAACTCTGGAAGTAGCTGTTATCAAGAATATTTTTTTACTCCCCTTGAAACTTGGAAAGATACGTCTCCTATAGCGTTTAATGCACAGATTCAACAAATACAACAAAATAGAATGTATTGTCAAAAAATAAATCATGCCACGTCTAGAGATACTAAAACGATCTTCTAAAAAGAAGTTTGAAATACTGATAGCTAAAGCAAAGAAAACGATATATTTTATAGTGCTGATAAACTCAGCTAAATAACCCCTTTTAAAAAAATCACGCTCATAATCACTGATGTTAAAAACAACAAAATGCAGAATAAACAAGATAATAACAGAGGTATTCACAATCTCTGTTTCTCTAACAAAACTAAGTAAATAAGCTAAAAAAATGACAAGAAAACTCTGGATTACCGCCAAAGTAATCTTCAATCCCTTTTCTTCCATAATATCTTCCTAAGCCATCTCTTATTTTTTCCCGTAAGAACCATAAGCTCCATATGATCCATATTTCTCAGCCAAGATATTCAATTTATTTAATACAAGCCCTAAGAACGGTTTGCTTGTTTGTTCCAATTGTTCTTTGGCCTTTTGGATATCACGTTGGTTTGTTTCACCAGCTGCAGTCACCAAGATTGAAGCATCACATTTCTGAGTGATGATAGCTGCATCAATCACGACTCCGATAGGAGCAGTGTCCACAATAATGTAATCAAAGTACTTGCGCAAAGTATCAAGCATAGTCTTAAAATTCTCACTTTGCAACAAAGCCGTTGGATTTGGGGAAACGGAACCAGCTTGAATGACAAACAAATTTTCAATATTCGAATCACATAATCCTTGTGATAAATCGGTTGTCCCTGATAAAAATTCTGTTAGTCCCGTGATCCTTTCACGCGATTTAAAAATACCTGACATGACAGAATTACGAATATCGGCGTCAATTAAAAGCGTCTTATATCCAGCACGCGCAAAGGCCCAAGCAATATTGGTAGAAGTAGTTGACTTCCCTTCCCCCGGTTTTACTGATGTAATGGAAATAACTTTTAAGTTATTCCCACTCAATTGTATATTGGTACGAAGCGCATTGTAATATTCCTCTGCTTTTCTTGCCTGATTCAATTTTTTGTGTGCGATTTCTAATGTTGGCATTCTTCTCTCCTATTTCAATTTATCCAAATTTGGAACAACTCCTAATAATGCAATTTGCATAACATCCTCAACGTCTTCTGGTCGTTTAACCCGTGTGTCTAGGAGTTCGATAAGGATAACAGTAGCAATCATCACAACCGCTCCAGCAAGAAATCCAATCATGGTATTACGACGAATGTTTGGTGAAGATGGTGAGGTTGCTGGGCGAGCCTCTTCGAGTGTCGTCACATCCGAAACCCGTGTAACACTAATAATCTTTTGAGCTGCAACCTCTCTCAACGAGTTGGCAATACGACTTGCTTCTTCAGGTGCACGATCTGTAACAGAGATAGATACGATACGTGTATCAACCGGAACTGTTACCTTGACTTTCTTAGTCAAATCCTTTGGAGAAAGATCCAGTTTCAAATCCGTTGCAACCTTCTCCAAAACGTCTTGTGATAGAATAATTTCACGATAGTCTTTAACCAAGTAAGATCCTGCTTGTAAGTCTTGGTTTGTCAACCCTGACTTATCTCCCTGATTACGATTAACTACATAAATCCGTGTCGTACTGGTATATTCAGGCTTTACGATAAAGCTACTATAGGCAAAGGCTACTACCCCTGTTACGATTGCTACCAATGCAATTAGAACTTTCCGTTTCCATAGAATTTTAAGCAATTGAAATACATCAATTTCCATCATATTTTGTTCTTTCATTGTTTCTCCTAAATCAATTGATCCATTATTATTTTTCGTGGGTTATCTTTGAAGAGTTCCCTCGCCTTATCTTCGCCATACTTTTTAGCAATGATATCATAGGCTTCTTCCATATGAGGTGGTCTACGATCCAAGTTATGCATATCGCTAGCAATGACATGAACTAGATCACGTTCCAAGAAATACTGAGCTCTCTTTTTCATGAATTTGTAGGTTTCTCCAAAGAGTTTTGGTTTCAAGACATGAGAACTATTGACCTGGGTATAGCACCCCATATCAATCAGTTCCCGAACTCGCTTCTCATTATTTTCTAGAGCATCATAGCGCTCAATATGGGCAATAACTGGTGTGATCCCTAACATGAGAATATTACTCAGCCCTTTATGTATATCTCGATAGGGTGTATTCATACTAAACTCAATCAAAGCATAGTGACTATCATTGAGGGTTGGAAGCAATTTCTTTTCCAATTTTTCGACAACATCTGGCGTATAGTATATTTCTGCACCATAAGCGATGACAAGGTCATCTGCCACCTCCTTGGCCATTTCACGAACTTTCAAAAAGTTGGTTGCTATTTTCTCTTCTGGTGTCTCAAACATCCCTTTCCGACGATGAGACGTGGAAACAATGGTCCTGACCCCTTGACTATAGGCTTCTCTTAAAAGGTTTTTACTCTCCTCTATCGACTTTGGACCATCATCCACATCAAAAACAATGTGTGAATGGATGTCTATCATGCTACTTGCCCTCCATCACATCTTTGATAGCTGCCTTGGCTGCAGCCAAGCTACTTTCATCAATTTCCATCATATAGAGGTTGCTATCTGGCATAGCGTAGGATGGAAGATCCGTTCTACCAGTTCCTTTTAAGTCTTGGGAATTGACCTTATACTGACCACCACTATCCAACTGTGTATTAACCAAATCCATCATGGTTTCCAAAGGCATATTGGTTTGAAGAGAATCTTGCAATCCTTGAATAATGTTGTCATAATTCTTTAAAGCCTCTGTTGATGTTAGCTTCTGAATGATGGCAACAATGACTTTTTGCTGGTTCCGGCCACGGTCGCGGTCTCCATCCGCTAGAGAGTAGCGTTCGCGGACAAAACCGAGGGCTTGTTCAGAGTCTAGATGAACATTCCCAACAGGATAATATTTTCCATTAGTGTGAGCAGTGAACTCCTGATCATTATAAACATCCACACCGCCTAAAAGGTCAATCAATTTCAAGAAAGAGGTGAAATTCAAACGAACATAGTAGTTAATATCAACTCCATATAGATTTTCCAAGGTATGAATCGATGAGTCCACCCCATAAATCCCCGCGTGAGTCAATTTGTCCTTTTGATTATTTCCTCCGTCCGCGATCGGAACATAAGAATCTCGAGGCGTTGTAGTCAGAAGGATTTTCTTAGTGTCTTGATTTACAGTCATCAAGATGTTGACGTCTGAACGTGAAACCGAACTGATAGGTCCGTAGGTATCAATACCACTGATATAAATATTAAAGGATTGATTTTTAGATACCTTTGGTGCCGCAACATCCTTGGTTAGTTTTTTCGTATAGATTTTCTTAATCTTCGAAGCATAATCTGGATACTCTGCTTCAATGATATTTTCAAAGACACTGTTCAAGACAATCGCTTTCGCATCACCTGAAATCAAGCTCTTATAGGCTGCTAAGTAAGATGCACTTTGTTCAACCGCCAAGTCTTTGCTCTGAGTCGTCTTAATATCCACTATTAATTTTTGAATATTGTCATTATCCGTTTCAGTCGGACCTGTTACACTCTCCAACTGGGTAACGTTGTTGATTTCACTATCTTTTAAAACCACAACACTCATCGAATACTCTGAGTAGTTTGATGTCGCATTGATGTGATTAGTCAAACCTACAAATTGGTGCAGAGCAAATAGCGAAACTGAACTAGTCAACACCGCAAGTACCAAAAAGAAAATCGTGAACTTTTCGGCTTTCTTATATACTATTAAAAGTAGAGCTGCGACAGCAGATAGTAAAACTAGAACTGCAGCTAAGATATTGATATGCCTAAAGGCTAGGATGTTATGTCTAAAAATTAAGAACAACAAAGAGCCACTCAATAATAAATAAATGGCTAATAAGGCTATATTAATACTTCGCTTCACATTTCCTGAACGATTTCTCTTTGAACATCTACTCATGGCAATCCCCTATACACGTTAATAATTATGATTATTATATCACAATCACAAAAGAAATTCCATCCATTCCTGCTATTATCAGCGTTTTCATCCATTTTTTCTTAGCTATATTTTAAATTTATGACTTTCATTAACAGAATCCTTAATAAAATAAAAACAAGGTCCCTTATTATGGAGGCTCCATTTCTATTTTTATTTGATATGATTTTCAAACTCTTTTTTGGCTCTTTTCGATAGCCTTTTTACTTTCTTCTTCCCACTTAGCCTTGGATTCATCAAATTGTTTCTTGGTAACAGGGTCTTTTTGTAATCTCATGTACTTGTAATTATTTCCGTCACCCTTGATTCCCACTAGAGAGTAGGCACGTGTAAACGGAGTTACTTTGGTTACAGAGGCTGTACCGCCATTTGACATAGCAGACATGACTAGAGAATTGTCAATCATCCAAGCTTGAACTTCAGCGTATTTTTCATAACGCTTAGCGACATCTTTGTTCTCAGCATCTGCTTCTTTTTGAGAAGAGCTTCTTTTGTTGAAGTTTTTTGAGCTTCGTCTGTTTTGGCTGTCTTATTGTAAGACTGGCGGTTTACGTTAACAGTGAGATAGCAGCTTGTCGCTTCTTGTAGACTGTAGATAATCTTATCATCATACTCTTTCTTAGTTGACTCAAAGTTTGAGCTTGTTGGAAAGAGACAGGCTGTTGTATAGGCACCTTGTGTAAAGATACGAATCAAAGATTCTTTGTCTGATCCATCGTAGGAAGTTAGTTTGACATTGTCAATCTTAACGTTGCCCTTATCCCAGTAGTTTGGATTCTTTTCATACTCAATGACCGATAAGGATACTTGATATTGTTGACGCACCATAATCGTTTCCTTTAGAATTCAAAAATTCTTCATTTACTGGAAGCATGGTTGCCGTTGTGACTTTAGAGTTTTAGAAGCTTTCTCGATTGTTGAGCGTGTATTCTACCGTGTAATCGTCAACCGCCTTGACTCCTACAGTAGAAAAGTCATTGTTTTATCCACTGATGTAGGCAACCAAATCTTCGATAGAATCCTGAAAGAGAGAGGCCGTCTGATTTCCCATCAGCTGCGTGTTTCAGTCCCGTGCCTTGACTTCAGCGTACTCTTCTCCCTCAGAAGTATACCATTTTACACACTTACGAAGTTTGTAGGTGTAAGTCAAACCATCTTTAGAAACAGACCAGTCTTCTGCAAGCGACGGAATCAAATTTCCATACTTATCATTTTCCAAAAGGCCATCGATAACGTTCGCTATGACATCAGAAGTTGAACTCTTGCTCGTTACACTATAATCCAAAGCATAGACATAAGAGAATATCTTGGGTGCATCAGCCTTCTTTTCGCTGTACCCACAAGCTGTTAACAGAAGGGCTGCACTCAAGGTCACTCCCGCTCCTAAAAGCTACTTTCCTGATCTCATAAGTATCTCCTTCAAGATAGTATTTTCACCATTATACCTTATTTTTTATAAATGCAAGGGCTTTTGCCAGTTTTTTAGAAAATTCTAACAAATATTTTTAAAGACTTTTAAACATAATTTTTACTAAAAAGACCCCAAACTACAAAAGCTTGAGGGTCACTTATTTTAATCCGTTAGTTCCACACAGAAAGCATCCCATGGAGCCAAGGTTTGTTTTTCAACTGCTTCTTTAGCAGTAGTGTTTTCAATCAAGATTGACTTAACTCTTCCTTCTACTGAAAAGGTTTGTTTTTCATTAGACAAGTTAGCCACAACTAGGAAGCGACGGTCACCATCCTTACGAATATAGGCAAAGACCTTATCAGCCGTATCAAGCAATTCAAAGTCAGCGCGAATCAGCCAGCTGTTCTCCTTACGGATTTGCACGAGTTTTTGATAGGTATAGAAAATAGAATCTGGATTTGCCAGTGCTTCTTGAACGTTGATAGCTTGATAGTTTGGATTAACCGCCAACCAAGGTTGACCTGTTGAGAAACCAGCGTTTTTGCTTTCATCCCACTGCATCGGAGTACGGGCATTATCACGACCGATGACACGGATGCTATCCATGATTTCTTCCATAGAAACACCTTTTTCAAGAGCTTCACGCGCATAGTTGAGGGATTCAATATCTTCTACTTGGTCCAGTGTTTCAAACGGATAGTTGGTCATCCCAATCTCCTCACCTTGGTAAATATAAGGTGTTCCTCTCATGAGATGAAGCAAGATTGCAAAGGCTTTGGCAGATTTTTCACGGTATTCTTGGTCATTTCCCCAGATAGAGACGATACGAGGAAGGTCATGGTTGTTCCAGAAGAGGGAATTCCAGCCATCCTCAACTCCTAACTCTGTCTGCCATTTGTTAAAAATCTCTTTTAACTTCCCTACATTTAACTCTTTTTGGTAATGCCACTTAGGTTGCCCTTCCTGATATTGAAGACAGATGTGCTCAAACTGGAAGACCATAGACAATTCTTGTCCCTTTGGATCCGAGTAAAGCTTAGCAATCTCTGGCGTTGCTCCCCAGGTCTCTCCTACCGTCAAGAGATCTTTATCGCCAAAGGTGGCTTGGTTCATCTCCTTGAGATAGGGATGGAGCATAGGACCGTTATTGACTACATTCTCGTCAGGAATTTTCCCAATCATATCAATGACATCCATACGGAAACCACCAATACCTTTATCAATCCAGAAGTTCATCATCTCGTAAATTTTCTGGCGAAGTTTTTCATTTTCCCAGTTGAGATCCGGCTGTTTCTTGCTGAAAAGGTGGAGATAGTATTGACCCGAATTCTCATCGTATTCCCAGGCAGATCCACTAAAGATAGAATCAAGATCATTAGGCTCATTCCGCCAGATATAGTAGTCGCGCTCTGGGCTGTCAGGATTTTCACATGCCTCGACAAACCAAGCATGTTCATCCGAGGTATGATTGACTACCAAGTCCATGATAATTCGAATATCACGCTTCTTAGCTTCTGCGATGAGTTGGTCCATATCCTCCATGGTTCCAAAAATAGCTGCAATCGCTTGATAATCAGCAATATCATAACCATTATCATCCATCGGACTGTCATAAACGGGAGAAAGCCAAATCGCTGTAATCCCTAACTTAGCTAGATAGTCTAACTTACTGGTAATTCCTGGCAAATCACCAATCCCATCTCCGTTGCTATCCATAAAACTCTTTGGATAGACTTGATAGACTACGGCATTGTGCCACCATTTTTCTTGCATCTTGTTACCTCATTATCTTAATAATCTATACTCTATGATAGCGCTTTTTAAAATTTTGTGCAAGCGTTTGCTTAATCTTTTTAATTTCTTTTTTAGCTCCGTAGTTTCCTAACTTCCAATTTTTTATTATAATAGAGGTCAGAGGTAAAAAAATGAAAAAACAAGCTTTTAGTTCTGAACAATATTTGAATCTACAGCGCGACCATATTTTGGAGCGCATTAATCAATTTGACGGTAAACTCTACTTGGAGTTTGGCGGCAAAATGTTAGAAGATTTCCATGCTGCTCGTGTCCTTCCTGGTTATGAGCCTGACAACAAAATCAAGCTCTTGCAAGAATTGAAAGAACAGGTTGAGGTTGTGATTGCTATTAATGCTAGCAATATCGAGCATTCTAAAGCGCGTGGCGACCTAGGCATTTCTTATGACCAAGAAGTTCTTCGTTTGATTGACAAATTCAATGAGCTGGGGATTTTTGTTGGTTCCGTTGTCATCACACAGTACGCTGGCCAACCAGCTGCAAATGCCTTCCGCAATCAACTTGAGAAAAATGGGATTGATTCTTATCTTCATTACCCAATCAAAGGATATCCGACGGATATGGATCACATCATTTCTCCAGAAGGCATGGGGAAAAACGACTACATCAAAACCAGTCGCAACTTGATTGTCGTAACTGCTCCTGGACCTGGTTCTGGAAAATTGGCCACTTGTATGTCAAACATGTACCACGACCAAATCAATGGTATCAAGTCTGGTTACGCTAAATTTGAAACCTTCCCAGTTTGGAACCTGCCCCTTCATCATCCAGTCAACTTGGCCTACGAGGCTGCAACCGCAGACCTTGATGATGTCAACATGATTGACCCATTCCACCTCCAAACCTACGGAGAAACCACTGTCAACTACAACCGTGATATCGAAATCTTCCCAGTGCTCAAGCGCATGTTAGAGCGCATCCTCGGCGAATCTCCATACGCTTCTCCAACAGACATGGGTGTCAATATGGTTGGCTTCGCTATTACAGATAATGAGGCTGCTATCGAAGCTTCAAAACAAGAAATCATCCGTCGCTACTATCAGACTGTACTTGATTTCAAAGCTGAAAAAGTTGGCGAATCTGCTGTCAAGAAAATTGAACTGCTCATGAACGACCTCGGTATCACTCCTGCAGACCGTAAGGTTGCTGTTGCTGCACGCCAAAAAGCAGAAGAAACTGGTGGTCCTGCCCTAGCCCTTGAATTGCCAAGTGGGGAAATCGTGACTGGTAAAAACTCTGAACTCTTTGGTCCTACAGCTGCCGCCTTGATCAATGCCATCAAAAAATCAGCTAATATCGCTAAGGAAGTGAAACTAATCGAACCTGAAGTCGTCAAACCAATTCAAGGTCTTAAAATCGATCACCTAGGTAGCCGCAATCCTCGCCTCCACTCAAATGAAATTTTGATTGCGCTAGCCATCACAGCTATGGAAAATCCAGATGCTGCGCGTGCCATGGAAGAACTTGGTAACCTCAAAGGAAGCGAAGCCCACTCAACCATCATCTTGACCGATGAAGACAAGAATGTCCTTCGCAAACTAGGTATCAACGTAACCTTTGACCCATTCTACCAATACGATCGCCTGTATCGTAAGTAAATAAACAAGGCTGGACAAAAACTCAATTTGAGAGAAAAATCCAGTAAATCTTTACATAATAAAAAAATCAAACGCATAATATCAAGTCTTTTGGGCACTTGGTATTATGCGTTTTTATAATCTTCCATCCTCATTTATTTCAATGAAATTGTCAACTCGACACAGGCTCCTCCTTGGTCTGGATTGAGCAGGGTCAGACGGCCACCGTGCAAGAGAGCTACCTGTTTAGAAAAGGCTAAGCCAATTCCATGATGGGGATTAGCTGAATTGCGGCTTTGGTCACTCTGATAAAAGAGCTGTTCCGCTCCCAGCAGCATCTCCTCTGAAAATGCAGGGCCATTGTTCCAGATAGCAAAAACCAACTGGTCCTGCTGCACTGATACCATCAGCTTCACTTCCTTTTGGTCCTGATTAGCATGTTCAAGCGCATTCAGTAAAATATTGAGCAAAGCTCGCTTGAGATAGTCCAAATGAATCGACAAAATCAGACTAAGGTCACAATCTTCTTGGAGATAAAAACGATAGCTTTCCTGTTTGCTGAACAGTGCCCAGTCGTCCTGGAGATAAGCCAAAAAGTCTCCTAAGGAAAGCTGACTGAACTGATTAGAATCAATCTGAAAAGTCTTAGCGTAATCAATCAAAGATCCACAATACTCTTCCATCTTGTGACTAGCCTGCAAAATCTCAGCAGCATAGTCTGCCTGTGGCTGGCCCAACTGCGCCAACTCCAAGAGCTCAGCATTCCCCTTAATCACAGTTAGGGGCGTCTTCAAATCGTGCGATGTCGCTGATAGCTGTAAAATCAACTCCTGATTATGCTGCTGCTCTTTTTCTAGAAGACGAGCATTTTCTTGGTGGCTGCTCCGTAAATCGCTATAGACTTCTAGCATTTCCTCAATCAGAAAAAGCTGGCTTTGATTTTCTTCTAAAAGCTTCTCGCTCGTTAGCATTTTTATTTCCCTGTCGATTTTTCGGAGCACTTTCAAAATATGATAAAAAGTAATCAGCAGCAAACTCCCTGCCCAGAAGAACAAGGCGAAAAGAACGTGATCACTTCCTTGCGTAAATTCATAACCTATAAGCACAAAAATCAAAACATGGAAAAAGACGATTTTCAAGCTAGTTGTCCAGACTAGGCTTTTGAAATTTCGGGTTCTAATTGCCATCTATAGCCTACTCCTCTAACTGTTGCAATTGCTTGCAACCCTTCTTGTTTGCATTTTTGGCGAATCTGATATACGTATTCTGAGATAGAGCGAAGCTGTGTTTCTGAGCTTTCTGGGTAAAGCAAGGTATGCAGGCGTTCAGCTGAAAAGGTCTGCTTGGGATTGCTAGCTAGTAAATGTAACAACTTAAACTCTCGCTCTGAAAATTTCAAGACTTTACCAAAACAGGCAACTTCATAGCGCTCTGGATAAAATTGACAAGAAGCAATTTCGGAATAGCGCTCCTCCCGTCTTTCCTCCCGCCGAAGATGAGCTCTGACACGCGCCAGCAATTCTTTGGTTCCAAAAGGCTTGACAATATAGTCATCTGCTCCGCGAAAGAGTCCTTCCACTTTGTCCGCCTCCAATTCCTTGGCAGTCAGAAAGATGATTGGACACGAAAGATGAGGACGAATGTAGGAACACAGCTCAAAACCATTAACAGGCTCCATCATCACATCCAGCAGAATCAAGTCATATCCGACAAAATGCGTCAGCTCTAGGTCTTCTATCCGATCAAGCGTCGTCACATCATAAGCATCTAGCTCTAGGACGTTTTTTACTAGCTTCAAAATGCTCCGGTCGTCATCAACTACCAAAATACGATACTGTCTCATGAGTTCCATTATAGCATACCTCTAGCGAACATCTCGTTTCAAGGTTAAAAATATGGCAGAGCTCCAAACCAAAGCTAACCATAAAAGCTGTATCCCCAGCCCTGAGAGATCTATTGACTGCTGAAGCCCTTCATACTCAAAAAGATTTAGGGTAGCCAGATCGGGCAGGTACTTTGCCTCCTTGATGAACGTTGCCAATAAACGGCTGAGACCAATCAAGAGAGGGAAGAGCACCGACACCGGCACAACCCAAGATTGAAAGAGCAAAGCGAGGCCGGCAGTTAAAAAAGCCAGAAAAATATTGCTGAGAAGACCAAAAGAGCTGTAATAAAGAAATTTCCCTAGTAAGGACCAGCTAAAGCTTAGGTCAAAACGAGCCAGCATAACAAGGAAACAACTGCCTATCATGACACTGTAGAGAACCAAGAGCAGCAAGTCCAGAAAAAGGAATTTCCCAGCCAACCAAGCCTTTCTATTTGATACGGTTAGAAAATTCGTTCGCATCCCAGACTTGACAAACTCTTGGGCAAAATAGAGAGAAGTGAAGATGACGATGACAGGCTGCGCCAGATAGAGGGCATGCAAAACCTCGCTCAGAGCCTTCGTCTGACCAACTGCTGTCTGACTATAGTCAAGATTCATCAGGAAAAAAGGAACGACTACCAGAACCACCAAGGCTGCACCAAGAGCGAGATAGTAAGAACGGAACTTAATCCATTCACTTCTAAGCAGAGCTTTTATCATCAGTATCGCCCTCCTAAATCCGTCTTCAAAAAGCGCAGAGAAGCCATGCCGCCGATGACTAGCAGCCATGCACCAAGTATCAACAACCCTTGCAAGGGATTGTTAGCATATTGGGAAGTTGGCGTTGTAGCAAACAACTCTCCTGCTGGCTGTGGCAAATAAGCTCCCCAACTCGTGTGAGCAGCTAGGTAGTTTCCCAGATTATAGATCTGGGGTATGAGAAAAAGCAGAGGAACTAGCATGGTCCGAGCCAATAAACCTAACAAAAATGAAAGGATTCCCAATAAGGTTAGAGATAAGGTTTTCCACAAAATCAAACTCCAAGCTGCCTGATTGAGCAAAATCGGATCAAGCCCTTCCTTTCCTAAAGCCAGATGCATGACCATATAACTAAAGTAGATTGATAAAAAGCTAGTGGCAAGAGAAAAGCAAGCAAAGGTCATGAGTTTCCCCACAAGCAACTTTAGGCGGTTATTACAGGTCAAGAGACTGGTTCTCAAGCTATGAGACTGAAATTCCATAGCTCCCAAAATTCCAGCTAAGATGACCAAAACCATAACTGCCATAGAAGCCCCGTTGAGACCTAGATATTCCAGCGGATCAATGGCGTTTATCAGATTAGGAACCGTCTCAGGTGTAGCATCCAAGCCGATAGACAGATACTGTCGGCCCTCCAACCAGGATACGACAGGCACCAATAGCAGCATGAAGGCCACACTCACTTTGAAAGCCTTGATTGATCGGATTTTCAACCATTCTGAATGCAATAAAGACATCGTTTCTTTCATCTTAAACCTCCTCTGTCAAATCAAAGAAGAGATTTTCTAGACTGTCTGAATCTTGCAGCACCTCTTCCAATCGTCCTTGCTCAATAATTCGCCCATGATGAATCAAGACTACATCATCTGTCACCATTTGCACCTCTGATAGGATATGGGAAGATAGAAGTACCGCTTTCCCTAAATCAGCCTGCTGACGGATGAACTTTCTAAACCACTTAATCCCACTTGGATCCAACCCATTAGTCGGCTCATCTAATATAAGAAACTGAGGATCACCCAGCAAAGCTGCTGCCAAACCCAAGCGTTGACCTTCCCCCAGAGACAGGCTTGACAAGAGGTCCTTCCTCTTATGAGCGATTCCAGTCATCTCCAAAACCTCATCGATCCGAGACTTGGAAATAGCATTACTCGCCGCAATAATCCTCAAGTGGTCATAGACCTTTCGATTTGGCAGACCGCCAATGCCATCAAAGGCTGCACCTACCGTTCTGAGCGGATAGGTCATTGATTGATAGGTTTGCCCATCAAAAGTTGCAGTCCCTGCTGTCGCCCAATCTAACCCCAAGAGAATCCTCAAGGTCGAACTTTTCCCTGCACCATTTGGGCCTAGAAAAGCTGTAATCCGACCGCTTCTAGCTGTAAAAGAAATATCTTCTAAAATCTGCTTGCTGCCATACTTTTTGCAGACTCCTTCTATTTTCACTGTATGTTCCATACTGAACTCCTTTATCTTTATTTTCTCCAGTATACCCAATCTAGTTCAGAATTAGTTCAGAGATTAAGCAGAAATTTCAGAAAAAGTTGATCCACTTTTCAAAAGTCACCTTAGTTCCACTAGAAAAACTAAACTTTTCTTTCACAAGGTATTCTTCTCTTCATTCTTTCTTTATAATTCTGAGGTTTATGTATAGAGACTTTATTATCATTCTAGTCTCAAAAAGTTATTTATCAAACTCCATCAACAGCACCCTTTATGATATAATGAAAGAAGAAAACTGAAAGGATTTACCATGTCAAAAGAAGTTATTGTTGAAAGTTTTGAACTTGACCACACTATTGTTAAAGCCCCCTACGTTCGCTTGATTGGGGAAGAGACAGGACCAAAAGGTGATATCATCTCCAATTATGATATTCGCTTGGTACAGCCAAATAAGGACTCTATCCCTACTGCTGGGCTTCACACTATCGAACACCTCTTGGCCAAACTCATCCGTACCCGCATTGACGGTATGATTGACTGTTCGCCATTTGGCTGCCGTACAGGTTTTCACATGATTATGTGGGGACGCCATACTAGCGCTGAGATTGCAGCTGTTATCAAGGATTCGCTCAAGGAAATCGCTGAGACCACTACTTGGGAAGATGTCCCTGGAACAACCATCGAATCTTGCGGAAACTACAAGGACCACAGCCTCTTTTCTGCTAAAGAATGGGCGAAACTCATCCTAGAACAAGGAATCTCAGACGATGCCTTTGAGCGTCATGTCATCTAAACACAAAAGGAACTAGCTTTTTAGCTAGTTCCTTCTTTTTTATTCTCAAAATCTTGAGTTAGGATTTTTCACGAATGACCAAAACGCCATCTTCCATATCTGCTTCCAGATGTTTGGCATCTAGATGATCCAAGTGGAAATCCGTTACCTTATCACGAATTTGTTGTTCAACCACGCGACGGAGAGGACGAACACCCATAACTTCGTCATAACCTTCTTCTGTGATAAAGTCCTTAGCTGCTTGGCTGACTTCCAAATCAATGTCTTTCTTAGCCAAGGTTTGGTTGACTTCCGCCAACATCAAGTCCACAATCTTAGAAAGATCTTCCTTGTTCAAGTGTGAGAATTCGATAACTGCGTTAAAGCGGTTGAGGAATTCTGGACGGAAGTATGGTTTCAAACGATCCATTAATTCTGGTTTATCTGCATCTTCTGTCAAGTTGGCTTCATAGCCAAATCCAGCATTTGATGTTGCGATAATGACAGTGTTTTTAAAGTTAACGGTATTTCCTTGACCATCAGTCAAACGACCATCATCCAAGACTTGGAGGAGAAGGGTGATTACTTGAGGATCAGCCTTTTCAATCTCGTCCAAGAGAATGATAGAGTATGGATTGCGGCGAACACGTTCTGTCAAGGTATTGCTATTGTCATCATACCCAACATAACCTGCTGTTGTACCGATTAACTTAGAAACGGCTGTGCGGTCACTGTATTCAGACATATCCAAGCGGATGATCGCATCCTTGGTTCCAAACATATCGAGCGCCAATTGCTTAGCAAGCTCCGTCTTACCAACCCCAGTAGGCCCTACAAAGAGGAAGCTACCGATTGGGCGATTGCCTTCATCAAATCCTGCACGGTTACGACGGATAGCACGAGCTACAGCTTCAACTGCCTTATCTTGGCCGATAACCTTGTGTTCCAAGCGATGAGCCATATCCTTCAAACGTTCGATATCAGATGCTCCCATTTGTGATACCGGAATACCAGTCATACGTTCTACAGATTCAGCCACATCGTTGACACTCGCAGTCACTTTCATATCTTCTGTGTGGTTTTCGATTTTCTTTTCCAATTCTGCAATACGTGTTTTGGCATTAAGAGCTGTTTCAAAGTCTTCTGCCTCAACTGCTTTTTCTTGCTTGTCTTTTTCTGCCTCAATTTCCCGTTCAACAGCATGCACATCTGTTACAGGATGTTGAGCTGCCAAGTGAGCTGCCGTTACATCGACAAGGTCAATAGCCTTATCTGGCAAGCTACGTTGAGGAATGTATTGGATCGAATAATCCACTGCTGCCTTCAAGACCTCGTCTGGCAAGATGACATTGTGGTGTTGTTGATAAAGATCACGAATTCCTTGAAGGATTTTAAAGGTATCTTCTGCTGAAGGGGCATTGATCTTCACTTCGTTGAAACGACGAGCAAGTGCCGCATTCTTCAAGATGGTATTACGGTATTCATCTTGAGTCGTTGCCCCAATAACAGTCAACTCACCTCGAGAGAGAGCTGGCTTGAGAATGTCCGCTAGCCCTTTAGAACCACTGTCACCACCCGTGCTACCAGCGCCAAGGATTTGGTGAATTTCATCAAAGAAGAGGATAATATTCCCTGCTTCTTTCACTTCGTTGACTAGGTTTTGAACATTTTCTTCAAAGCTACCACGGTATTGAGTACCAGCCTCAAGACCTGAGATATCAATGGAAATAATTTCCTTGTTCTTAATAGCAGCTGGAACATCTCCATTCACAATCGCTTGTGCCAAGCCTTCGACAACGGCTGTCTTACCAACACCTGCATCTCCGACAAGTACAGGATTGTTCTTGGTACGACGTGATAGGATTTCAGATGTTTCTTGAATTTCCTTGTTTCGTCCGATAACAGGATCCAACTTGCCCTCACGAGCTTCTGCGGTCAAGTTACGACCTAGTTTAGCAAGGACACCATCTTGTTTCATACCTGAAGCCTGTTGTTGCATTTGCGCATCAGATTCTGCATTACCTGGTAATTGTCCAGTTGCACGATAATGAGCAAATTCCTCAGGTGTCACTTCTCGTCCATTAATCAAGTAGCGACGGTTTTCAGAACTATATCCTCGCATACCACCCATCAATTGGTTAAATAAATCATCCATGTTGTTAAAGTTATTAAAGTTGTTGTTCATATTCTTTACCTCGTTTATTCTTAATTATATGCGATCTCTGATATTGACTATCTTTGACCTTTGTTTTAAAAATTTTAGACTAGCTAACTAGCTACCCTACGTATAATTTCTGGTTTTTCTTTTTTAAATAAGCCTTTTATCATTTTCTTTTCAAATTCTGTTAGATTCAACATAGGCCTCACCCCTTTCTAGGGTATCTATTATACATTTTCAAGAAATAGAATCATTGAAAATGAGGTTTTCTAAGAAATTCATTTTCCTTATGTTTCTACTATACCACTTTGGTCAGTAAAAGTCAATAACTTTCTGACCAAATTTGACTATTTTTTTAAAAAATTTTTGAAGTCTTGAATAGATAATGTAAGTACACAAAAAAGCCAGTCCTATAGACTAGCTTTCTTTTCATTCTAATTGAATTTTAGCTCAATGCGTCATCCATTGAAAGAACTTCGTGGAAGACACGTTGTGTCAATTCAGTTTTTTGTTCTGGAGTGAGATATTTAGTGTTTACACAGTATCCTGAGATACGAACGATGACATCTTCGCCATTCATAATCTTGTCATAAACATCTTTCAAGTCCATTACGTTCAAGTTACAGTGTTGTCCACCGTTTTCGAAGTAACCATCAAGGATTGTTACCAAGTTGTCTACTTGTTCGTCACGAGTTTTACCAAGAGCACGTGGAGAAACTTGAGTTGTCAATGAGATACCATCAGCTGCGTAACCAAAGTCTAGGCTAGCAAGTGAGTTCAAGTTTTGCAACCATCCACCTTTAGCTTTGTTAGATGGGTTAGCACCTGGTGAGAAGAATTCAAGTTTAGACAAGTTCACGGAACCATCTTCGTTGAGGTATACACCTTTATGGACTGGTGAGTTACCAGTTTGTTTAGAGTAAGCAACGTTAGATGTGATTGTCAAAAGTGATACTGTAGCTTCTGCGTTCTTGTAGAGTTTGTGGCTACGTAGACGAGTTGTGTAAGCTTCGATCAACCATTCTGCCAATTCGTTTGAACGTGGGTCATCTTCACCCCAACGTGGGTATTCACCGATTGTTTCGTAATCGTAGATGTAGCCATTTTCGTCACGGATTGGTTTAACTGTAGCGTATTTGATTGCTGACAATGTGTCAACAGTATTGGCAAATCCACAGATACCGAATCCCATGTTGGCACGTTGTTTAGTTGGCAAGAAGGCCATTTGAACCGCTTCGTAGTTGTACTTATCAGTCATGTAGTGGATGATGTTCAAAGCATCTACGTAAGTGTCAGTCAACCAGTCAAGAGATTTTTCAAAGTTAGCTTTA
>QWCK01000179.1_pt1 | contig 113320 bp, 110 predicted proteins | sample 1972571 | NCBI WGS metagenome assembly QWCK01 (sample SAMN09866710, study PRJNA288562) | Human gut metagenome isolate term2_stool, whole genome shotgun sequencing... | isolation source: gut | host: Homo sapiens | place: USA: California | reverse complement strand
GGGACTTAAACCCTGCTATAGCGGATTGCAGGTTACAAGGCACCGCTAGTTCCCTGTCTAGTGCATGGCGGAGAGCATGGGATTTGAACCCATGATACATGAAAACTGTATACACGATTTCCAATCGTGCTCCTTAAACCGCTCGGACAGCTCTCCATACTACAATAACTTACTATACCATAGTTTAATTTCAATGCAAAATAAAAAATTCAAATATTTCACCATAATGTGGTATAATTATTAGGTAGAAAGGAAGGCTATGGCAAAAGCTTTATATAGACAATATAGACCTAAGGTATTTGACCAAGTACTTGGTCAAGACAAGGTTATAAATGTATTAAAAAATCAAATAAAAAATGAAAACTTTTCTCATGCTTACTTATTTGCTGGAGAAAGAGGCTGTGGAAAGACATCTGCAGCAAAAATTTTCGCCAAGGCAATAAATTGTCTCAATCCAAAAGATGGTTCACCTTGTCTTGAATGTGAGAACTGTAAGGCTATAGAAGAAGAAACAAGCCTTGATGTAGTTGAGATGGATGCGGCTAGCAACAGACGAATAGACGATATCAGAAACCTACGAGATAACGTTATATATCCACCTGCCAATCTTAAATACAAAGTCTACATAATAGATGAAGCTCATATGATTACAAGAGAGGCTTTTAATGCTCTATTAAAAATCATGGAAGAGCCACCTAAGCATTTGGTATTTATTCTAGCTACTACAGAAATAGAAAAGATTCCAAAGACAATTTTATCTAGGGTTCAAAAATTTGAGTTTAATAAAATTGATTCTTCAAAAATAAAAGAGCAAATAAATATCATACTCAAAGATCAAAATGTAAAAATGGAAAATGAAGCCATTGACCTTATCATTAGGAAGGCCAAGGGAGCAATGAGAGATGCTCTAAGCATATTAGACCAGGTTTTATCTTTTGATAAGGAAGAATTTTTACTCAAAGATGTAGAATTTATTTTAGGCTCTGTTGATTTTGAAAAAATAGATAAACTTATTACAAGTATTCTTATAAAAGATCAAAAAGAGAGCTTGAAAAATCTAATTTCAATAAGAGATGATGGCAAGTCAAATCTAGATATAGTTGACTCTTTAATTAATTTTTATAGAGACCTTATGATCTTAAAAGTAAGTAGTGATGATAAAAATTTTGAAAATGAGGAAAGACTAAAACTTCTAAAGGATAAGGTATCTGATGTAAGTCTAGAAAGGATTTTAACGAGTCTTGACGTTTTAAACGATTACTTTATTAAAATTAATAACTCATCCAACACTGATATTTTATGTGAAGTTTTAGTATTAAGGCTGATTGATACTGTAGATATCAATAATCTACAATCAAGAGTTGAAAAACTTGAAAGATTAGATCAGTCTGATATAGTTGATACTATTAACAGGATTATAGATAATAGACTGGAAGATTTTACACCTAGAGAGATTCAGTCACAACAAATTCCTGTAGATATTGATATAAAGAAAGAAAAACCAGTTTTTAAAGAGACTATAGAAAATAGTAATACCAAAGATCAAGTAAAAGAAAAAATAAAAAAAACATTTGATAGTTCTCAGAGTGAAAAACTTGATCCCAAATTAGTCCAAAAAATAAAAAATATGATTGTTTCAACTTCAGGAACTATGCTAAATACACTTTTTAAAGACGAAGGATTCAATTTTAATTATATTGGAGAAGATTTTACCCTAATAATTAAAGATGAGTTTTATAGGATATTCATTGAAACAAAGATAGATGAAATAGGTGAGAACTTATCTGAAATTTTAAAAAAGGATGTGAATTTTTCACTATTAACTGGAGATATAGAAGAAAATACTGAATTAAAAACAAATTCAAGTGAGACGGTAAATAAGTTAAAAAATATATTTGATGATGAATTAATTATAAAATAGGAGGATTTTATGGCTAGAAATTTTAGAGGCGGAATGCCAAATATGAACAATATGATGAAACAAGTAAAGAAGATGCAACAAGATATGGAAAAGGCTCAACAAGAGCTTGAAGAAAAGGAATTTACATCTTCAGCTGGAGGCGGAGTAGTAGAAGCAACAGTTAATGGTAAAAAAGTTGTATCATCAATAAAAATTGATCCAGACGTAGTAGACCCTGAGGATGTTGAAATGCTCCAAGATTTAATCATGGTTGCGATAAATGATGCATCAAGTAAAGCTGATAAATTTAACGAAGAAAATATGGGCAAATTAACTGGTGGAATTAATATTCCTGGTTTAATGTAATGGCGATTTTACCTGAATCATTAAATAATTTAATTGAACAATTTCAAAAATTACCTACTATAGGCAGGAAAAGTGCCGAAAGGTTAGCAATGAGTATAGTTGATGAGGATAAAACTAGTGTAGAAGAATTTTCAAAAGCATTAGTAGAAGTTAAAGAGAGAATTCATCACTGCAAAATCTGCGGCAATCTTACCGAAGATGAAACTTGCAATATCTGTAGGGACTTTACTAGAGATGAAGAATATCTATGTATAGTTGAGGATGTTAGAAATCTAATAGCTATAGAAAAATCTGGGGCCTATAGAGGTAAATACCATGTCTTGGGAGGTCTGATTTCTCCATCAGATGATATCAGTCCAGATAAATTAAATATAGACAAACTTTTGCAAAGGTTAGAAAATGAAAATATAAAAGAAATAATTTTGGCGATTTCTTCAACAATTGAAGGAGAAACTACAATTCTTTTCATAACTAACCTCCTAAAAGGTAGAGATATTAAAATATCAAAAATTGCCCAAGGCATTCCAGTAGGATCTCATCTTGAGTATTTTGATCAACTTACTCTTGAAAGAGCTCTGGAAGATAGGAGAAAAGTAAGTGAATAAAATTAAAAAAATGCTAGTGATAGTTTTGCCAATTATATTATTAACTGGCTGTATCCTATTTCAAAAGAAATCACCTGAAAAGATTGATGAAATTGAAAAAGAAGTTATTGAAGTAGAAAAAAAGACTATTACTAACAAAATAAAAGTTAAAACTCAAACTTTTGCCTCAGACATAATAATGGATAAAATGGTAGATACAAACGAGAGTGCGTACCAGTCTACTAGTATAAATAACTTAAGTCAAATTGAATCATTAGATTTTGATATAGCGGTAGTGCCTGCATATCAGGTGGTAGATTTATATAATAAAACTGACGGCAATATTAAACTTGCAGCTATTACTGCTGTAAATAATTTACATCTAATTAGTGATAAGCAAATAAGTAATCCTAAGGATATGGCTGGCAAAACAATCATGATTCCTGAATTAAATGAATCTATGAATAAATTAATTGACTCAAAGCTTGGTTTTGTAAAAACCTTGATGAGAATAAATACTGAGTTTTATTACAGTCAAAAGGATTTAGTTAAGAATTTAAATACAGCAGAAAATGTTGTAGCAGTATTATCTGAGCCATATTATTCTAAAGCTATAGAAAATAAAACTTATTATAGTTTTGATATAAACCAGGCAATCTCAATGATACCAAATTCCAAAACAGACTCTACTGGTGATTTTTTATCTGAGGTTATAATAGTTAATAAAAATTTCTTAGAGAATAATAAGGAAAATTTTGATAATTTCTTATCAGACTATAAAAAAGCCATACAAGCTATAGATGATGGCTATGTATTATCTCAAAATATAATAAATAAATATGATATTACTAATGAAGAAGCAATAAATATATATAAATCAATTGAAGATACCTTTATAGATTCAGATACAATGGCAGGTGTCTTTGAAATTTATATGGATAAGCTAGAAGCTTTAGATAAAAATATATTCCAAGGAAAAAGACCTTCAGATGATTTATACTACAAGAACTAATGTAAAACTCCCAATTTGGGAGTTTTTTTATGTGTAAATTTTTATAATTAGCAAATAAAAAAACGTTGAATAATCAACGTTTATAATGTGTTTGGTGGAGATGAAGGGAGTCGAACCCTTGTCCGTGAAAGCATCACCAAAGGCATCTACAAGTTTATTAAGTTTTAAGTTTTTGCATAAAAAATCAAAAACTTACAAAAAGTTTTTATGCTAGCTTCATAATACTAGATATATCTCAAAGCTTTGATATAACAGTTGTCGCGTGTTTATAAAACGAATATTAGGTCTGCGACTGACTTAATATTCATTGCTAGCCTATTACTAGGCAGCTAGTGCGAAGTTTGCTTCGCTATTTTCGTTTGCGTTTATATTTATTTATCAATTTACGTTTTGATATACGACCTGCAGCCAAAGCTTCTTCAATCACGTCGAAACCATGGCATCCCCATATACGGTAATTATACTAATAATATAATGCTTGTCAAAATAACAAAGTTTATGATAAAATATAAATAAGAAAAGGTTTTCTAGAATATAATTTCCGTTACTGGGTATATATATTAAGACATTAATTATTCATAAAACAGGAGGGCTTATGAGAAACGCAAACAATACTGCAGCAATGCTTTTGGCAGGTGGACAAGGTTCAAGACTTAAAGCATTGACAAGAGATATGGCTAAACCGGTAGTTCCATTTGGGGGGAAATATCGTATTATAGATTTCGCCCTTAGTAATTCTACAAATAGTGAAATTAAAGATATAGGAGTATTAACTCAATATAAACCACAACTTTTAAATGAACATCTAGGCATAGGTGCAGCTTGGGATTATGATAGAAATTTTGGAGGTCTTAGAATCTTAACACCTTATTATACAGAAGAAGGTGGTAGATGGTTTGAAGGTACTGCATCAGCTATATATGAAAATATCAATTACTTAGATGAAGTAAATCCTGAATATGTTCTTATTTTATCAGGAGATCATATTTATAAAATGGATTATAGAGAGCTTCTTGATGTTCACAAGCAAAAAGGAGCTGATTGTACTATAGCTGTTATGGAAGTTGATTGGGACGAGGCATCTCGTTTTGGTATCATGAATACTGATGAAGATGGAAAGATTATTGAGTTTGAAGAAAAACCAGAAAATCCAAAATCAAACCTTGCTTCTATGGGTATCTATGTATTTAACTGGAAAGTATTAAGAAAAGAATTAATTGAAGATTATGAAAATAAAGATTCTACTAATGACTTTGGTCATGATATTATCCCAAAAATGCTAAATCAAGGTTCACCACTTTATGTTTATAAATTTGATGGCTATTGGAAAGATGTTGGAACAGTTAGAAGTTTTTGGCAAGCAAATCTTGACCTAATCGATCCTGACAATGAACTTGGAATTTATGATGATAATTGGAAAATCTACACTAAATCATTGAACTTACCACCACACAGGGTTGGTAAAAAAGCTGAGTTGACAGATACTCTTGTAAATGAAGCTTGCGTTATAGATGGCAAGGTTAATCATTCTGTTTTGTTTTCAGAAGTTGAAATAGAAGAGGACGCTGAAGTTTACAATTCAGTATTACTAAATGGTGTTAAGGTTAAATCTGGAGTTAAAATTTATAATGCTGTAGTTGCAGAGAATATGGAATTAACTGAAGATATAGGAAAAGAAAATGACAATAAAGTTTATCTAGTCAGCACTGAAGGTGTAGAGGAGGAATAGGATGGAAAGAATTGTTGCATTAGTTTATAGTCCGGATTTTAATGAGTCAAATTACGGACCATTGTGTAAATTTAGACCGGATTATATGTTACCATTCGGTGGTAGATATAGAATTATAGATTTTGCTTTATCAAATCTAGCAAATTATGATATCAATAGAGTAATTTTATATGCAGGAAATAAATTAAGATCTACTTTAGACCATGTAGGAAATGGAAAGAGCTGGGAATTAAATAGGAGAAATGGCGGTCTTATGATTAATCCTGTTGGTTTACAAGGAAAAGTCGCTAGAAGTGAAGTTGAAACTTATTACGATACAATAGTTTATTTCCAAGAACATGATTTTGAATATGTTTATATTAAAAATCCGATGTATATAATAAAAGAAGATATATCTGATGCTATGGAAAGATTGAAAGCGGAAGACTTAGATTGTTTAATTCTTTCAAACAAAACTTTAGATAAAGATGGTGAATTTTTAAATCAATCCATAATAAATTCAAATGAAGAAGGAAAACCTAGTGGTGTTGGTTTAAACCTAGGTATTACAGATACAGTTGATTTATTTTTAGGATCTCTTATTATGAAAAAAGATTCGTTCCTAAGAGTATTAAGACATGCTATGCAAGAAAATGTGTCTAACTCATTCTTATCAGCTATTTTTGCTTATCCAGGTAATTTAAATATTGATTTTTATAGGCAAGATAAAGAATTTGAAATAATTAAAGACGTAAATTCTTTTTACGAAGTTAATATGAGACTTCTAAATCAAGGTACATTTGATAAATTATTCTATGAAGACGGTCTAGTTTATACTAAATCAAAAGATGAGCCTTCAACATCATATACTAAAAATGCTAGCGTTAAGAATTCTCTAATAGCTAATGGTGGTATTATTGAAGGTGAGGTTGAAAATTCAATAATATTTAGAGGCGCTAAGATAGGTAAGGGTGCTATTATTAGAAATTCAATTATTTTCCAAGACTCTGTAATAGGTGATGGTGCTATTCTTAACTTCGTAATTACAGATAAGGGTACAGAAATTGGTCATGACGTTAGATTATTTGGAAATAGAGCAAATCCATTTGTAACAGGTAAAAAAGAATCATTAGACCAAAGGAGTTATTAATGAATATACTTTTTCTAACAAGTGAATCAGTACCATTCATAAAAACTGGGGGGCTTGCAGATGTTGCTGGAGCACTTCCTAAGGAACTTAAGAAAAAAGGCGTAGACATTAGAGTTGTTATGCCTTTACATAAAGGCATCGATGGATCTTTTCGTGAAAAAATGGAAAAGGTCACAGAATTTTATGTAGACCTTGATTGGAAACATCAATACGCTGGAGTTTACCAATTAGAATGGGATGGTGTTACTTATTATTTTATAGACAATTTAGAATATTTTGACAGAGATGCCCTTTATGGATTTGACGATGATGCTGAAAGATATATCTTTTATTCAAAAGCTTGTACACTTTTACCTAAAGAAATAAATTTTAAACCAGATATTATCCATTCAAATGACTGGCATACTGCTATGGTAAATGTTTTTGTAAATGATTTTAGACAAGGTGATAGTTTTTATGATGATATAAGGACCTTGTTTACTATTCATAACCTAAAATACCAAGGAGTATTTAGTGCAGATTATTTGGCTCTTGCTGGTCTTGATGGAAAATATTTTAATGAAAATGATCTTAAATATTTTGATGCAATAAACTTCATGAAGGGTGGTATAATTCACGCAACCCATGTAAATACTGTATCAGAAAATTACGCTAGAGAAATCCAGTATCCTTTTTATGGCGAAGGATTAGATGGAGTTATTAGACAATACAATTACAAACTCGATGGTATAGTTAATGGAATTGATTTTGAAGTTTGGGACCCAGCTACAGATAAAAATCTAGCAAAAAACTATAGTGAAAAATCAATTGAAGATAAGTATATAAATAAAACAGAATTACAAAAATTATATGACCTACCCCAAAGAGAAGATGTGCCAGTATTTGGCATAGTTTCAAGGTTAAATGAAATGAAGGGAATGGATCTTGTTAGATATATTCTTGAAGAATTATTACAAGAAGACATTCAATTAGTAGTTTTAGGTACTGGTGATTATACCTACGAAGAAATGTTTAAATATTTTGAATGGAAATATCCTGATAAGGTTGCGGCAAGAATTTATTATAATGACAAAGAATCCCATAATATATACGCTGGTTCTGACTTTTATCTAATGCCTTCAATATCTGAACCATGTGGTATAAGCCAACTTATCGCTATGCGTTATGGAGCTCTTCCAATTGTTAGAGAAGCCGGTGGTTTAAAAGATACGGTTATAGCTTATAATGAATATACAGGTGAAGGTACAGGCTATTCATTTGCAAATATAAACGCCCACGAACTATTGTTTGCAGCTAAAAATGCTATTGGTGTTTATGCTAATAAAAAAGAAGTTCATGAAGAATTAATTAAAAATGCTATGAAGCAGAAAAATGACTGGGAGAAGTCATCAGAGAAATATCTAGAATTATACGAAAAAATCAAAGCATAGAGAAAAATATGAAGACTGATAAAGATTTTATCATAAAGAGAATACAAAGTTTTTTGTATTCTTTTTATGCTAAAAATACGGAAAATGCGAGAATAAATGAAGTTTATGACTGCATGTGTAGATACTTGATGGAGATTATAGGTAAAACTTGGGTAACATCAAAAGCTCTTGATAATAAAATAGATTATTATATTTTATCATTTGAATATCTACCAGGTAAATTTATCAATAGAAATATCCATAGGCTTAAGATAAAAGATGAGATATCAAGCGCCCTAGATGAACTAGGTTTTAGCCTTGATGAAATACTAAATTGTGAAAAAGAAGCAGACTTGGGTGTAGGTGATATAGGAATAGGATCATCTGCCCTTATTAATGAGCTAGCTAATCAAAAAAAGAGGGCTGTCGCCTATGCTTTAAGATATGAAAATGGAAATCTAAAGCAAAAAATAGTAGATGGTAGACAAGTTGAGTATTCTGATTTTTGGTTAGAACAAGGCTCTAACTGGGAACACAAAAAGGCTTTTTCTTATTTTCTAGAAATAGATGGAAGAAAAAATAAGTCAATAGCATATGATATGCCGATATTAAGTGATGATGCAAATTTTGTAAATACTCTAAGACTTTTTAAAGCTGAAGTTGTAAATCCAATAAGTATCGAAGATTTCTCCAGAGGAGATTTTTTAAAGGCATACGATGATTATATAAATATTTCTTCTATAAATAAGTTTCTATATATAGATGATTCCACCTATGAGGGGAAAATTTTCAGATTAAAACAAGAATATTTTTATTCTGTATCGGCTATAAGTGATATATTTAGAAGACACAATAAAAGACACGGTCAGATTGAGGGAATTGAGAAAAATATTAAAATTTTTTCCCATGATATCCATCCAAGTCTTGCATTGATAGAATTTATTAGAATTTTAACTAAAAAATATGACTATGATATGGCAAGGGCAATTAATATTGCAAGAAAAGTTTTTGAACATGTGGCTTTTTCTATAACTGATGATAGTGTTGAAGACTATGAAATAGAGATGATTAGAAGAATAAATCCTGAAATAATGGATACCATTATTGAAATACAAAAAAATCTTCAAATTTCATCAAGTGATGTTAGTTTGGTGAAAAATGGCAAGGTATCTTTTAGAAATATAAATAAATATCTTTCTGGAGACTACCATTATTTATCAAAGATAATTTCACAAGATAGAGAAAATGATATTAATCATTCCTATTTCAATTATGGAACCGACAGGATTCAATACGCTGAATCTGCAAATACAGATCTAACAAAGATATTTAGAGATTATGGTATTTTATCATATAGTTTTGAAGAGTTAGAAAAAATCAAAAAGCTTCAGAGTGATAAAAATTTTACCAATGATTTAGACGTAGTGAAGTACAATAATAAAGAAAAGTTTGCACAAGTAGTTAAAAGTAATCTAGGTGAAGATGTTAATCCTTATTCCATGTTTGATATACAACTATCTATCATGCATGAAGGCAAAAGACAGATTATAAATTGTTTGGCTATAGCTTATAAGTATTATATGCTTAAATATAATAACAATCTTAGGTTTACCCCTACAACTTATATATTTTCTGGCAAAGCCAATGAAGGTTATTTCATGGCAAAAGAAACTATTAAATTTATCTTAGCCCTAAAAAAAATGATTGATAAAGAGAAATTTATTAGAGAAAAAATTAAAATTGTTTTTATTGAAGATTTAAATGTTGAAAAAATAAAGGAAATTTTACCGGCAGTAGATATCTATTCAAATCTAACGCTACCAACTTATGATAATCAAAATTTCCATATATTGAATGCTATATTTAATATATCGAATGTATTATCAAGTAAGGGTGGAATCATAGATAACTTAGAGATTGATAATTCATTTTATACTTTTGGAACAGATTTTAAGAATATACAGAAAATGAATCAGGAAAATTTTTATAATGCTAACGAGTATTATTATGGTAGTGAGATTGTTAAATTTACAATAGATAATTTATTAAATGAATCTTATGAAAATTTCCCTTACTCTTTTAAAACAATTTATGATCAGCTTTTAATGTACAATGATTCTTTTAAGTGTTTTTATGATTTAGAGGACTTGATTAAAACTCGAGAACTTATTGAAAATGACTACTTAGATAAAAATAAATGGATAGAAAAACAAATAAAAAATATATTATGGGCAAATAATTTTAGATTGGATGAAGTAATTAATAGAGATAATGAATTTAGTTGAAAATGTTAGCTATGAAGAACTTAAAAAAATAAGATTAGGAGCTATTTACAGTAAAAACGCAACTACTTTTAGAGTTTTTGCTCCAAATAGGGAAAAAATAGACCTTGTAATAACAGATAATTATAAAAAAGTCAGAAGAGATATTTATCCTATGACTAAAAATCATATGGGAGTGTTTGAACTTAGTATAGCTGGAGATTATGATGGATATTTTTACAATTATATTGTAGAAGATAAGTATGAAGTTACAGATCCATATGCAATTTCTGCATCGGTTAATTCTATGTACTCAGCTGTTGTTGATCTTGAAGATACAAATCCAGTTGGATTTAAAGATAGTCTAAGTCCAAATATAGATGAAAATGAAGCTATAATCTACGAGTTAAGCGTAAAAAACTATACTGGAGATAAAACGAGCGGAGTCGAAAACAGAGGGAAATTCCTAGGGCTAAGCGAGAGTAACACAAGATATAAGGATATACAAACAGGTATAGATAATATAAAAGATTTAGGTATAACCCATGTACAAATTCTACCAATGTATGATTTTATTAGTGTAGATGAAGATAATTCAACTTTTTTTAATGATGACAATTATAACTGGGGTTATGATCCTGAATTGTATTTTGCCCCAGAGGGCTCTTATTCTACAAACCCTTTAGACCCAAAATCTAGAATAAGAGAAGCTAAAGAAATGATAAAGGCTTTTCATGATAGGAACATCGGTGTAATAATGGATGTGGTTTTTAATCATACTTTTAAAACAAATGACTCAAATTTAAACACCTTAGCTCCTAAATATTATCATAGGACAAATACGGATGAAAGTTTTTCTAATGGTTCAGGTTGTGGAAATGAGCTTGCAAGTGAAAGACCTTTTGTAAGAAAATTAATTATTGATTCTTTGCTATACTGGGCTAAGGAATACAAAATAGATGGTTTTAGGTTTGACCTTTTAGCTTTAATCGACATTGAGACAATTAAAATTGCTGTTAAGGAACTTAAAAAGATAAATCCAAATATAATAATTTATGGAGAACCTTGGATGGCACTATCATCACCTCTTGCTCATGACCAACAAATTTGGAAGGGCAGACAAAAATCAAACGGTTTTGGTGTATTTAATGATAATTTTAGAGATGCTATTAAAGGCGATCCAAATTCTTATGGTAAAGGTTATATACAGGGAGTATTTAATAACAAACACGCGATAGAAACAGGCATTAGAGGATCTATCGATAAGGGTGATGGTGATGGTTTTACAGATGATGCTTCTGAAACGATAAATTATTTTAACTGTCATGATAATTTAATTATTTATGACAAGCTTGCAATATCCTTAGATGACACCAGGGATATTAATTCTTATGTTAAACTAGCTCTTGGTGTAATAATGTTATCTTTTGGTAAACCATTTATCTATGAAGGAAATGAATTTAACCATAGCAAGCAAAATGAACCTAATTCATATAATGCCCCCCTTTCTATTAATGCAATAAATTGGGATGATAAAAAGGAAAATATTGGCACCTTTAATTATACTAAGGATCTAATTTCTTTAAGAAAATCTATAGAGGCTTTTAAGCACACTAGTAAGGAAGAAATAGATAAAAGACTGACGTTTATCTGGGGACTGGACGATAGTCTTATTGGTTATATTATAGATAAAAAATATCTTATCCTTATAAATGCAAATAATTACGAGATGTTAGTAAGTGAAGATATTTTAAAAAAATATATTGATTTCAAAGAAAACAAAAAAATTGTAAAGATTTTTGACAAAGAGGGTAAGAATTATATAAGCTTAGATGTTACAAACGTAATAAGTTTAGAGTCTTTGTCAGTGAACGTATATAAAATAGGAGAATGTTATGGACTATAAGAAAAGTTTTGAAAATTGGTACAACGACGATAGGTTTGATGAAGAAACCAAGCAAGAGTTAGAGGCTATTAAGGATAATGATGAAGAAATAAAAGATAGGTTTTATCAATCTTTAAAATTCGGTACAGCTGGTTTAAGAGGTAAGCTTGGTGCTGGTACCAACAGAATGAACAAGTATATGGTTGCTCAAGCAACCCAAGGATTTGCAGATACAATAGCTGAAGGGGGAGAAGACGCTAAAAAACGTGGTGTTGCAATAGCTTATGATGTAAGACATAGATCATTGGAATTTTCAAAAATTGCAGCAGAGGTTTTTGCAGCTAACGGAATAAAAGTTTATATCCATAAAGATATACAACCAACTCCTGTATGCTCATTTACTATCCGTGAACTTGGTTGCGTAGCTGGTGTGATGGTTACAGCATCTCACAACCCAAGAGAATACAACGGTTATAAGGCATATAACTCAGAGGGCAGTCAAATAATGGATGAAACTGCTAATAAAATTTTAAATTATATCGGAGATCATCAAGACTTTTTTAAAATTCCTAGAATGGACTTTGAAGAAGGATTAAAAGATGGAATAATTGAGTATGTACCTGATGAGGTAATAGAAAAATATATTTCCCTTATTTTAGATTGTACAATTAATGACGAAGGAATTGATAAGGGTATAAATGTAGTTTATTCTCCTCTTAATGGTACAGGAAATAAACTAGTTAGAAGAATTCTTAAAGAAAGAGGATTTACTAATATCCATGTTGTAAAGGAGCAAGAAAATCCTGATCCAGATTTTACAACAGTAGGTTATCCAAATCCAGAAGATCCAAAAGCCTTTAAATATTCAGAAGAGCTAGGAAAAGAAATTGGGGCAGATTTACTTCTTGCAACTGATCCTGATGCAGATAGATGTGCAGTAGAAGTTAAAGACGAAAATGGTGAATATCAATTTTTAACTGGTAACTTAATAGGTACACTTTTAACACAATATATATTATCTGGTCTTAAGGAAAAGGGAGAACTTCCAGAAAAATCAGCTGTAGTTAAATCTATAGTTTCAACAGATTTAATAGCACCGATTGCAGAAAAATATGGAGTTCAAAAATTTGATGTTTTAACTGGCTTTAAGAATATTTATGATAAGGCAAACGAGTTAGAAAGAGAAAATTCTGGTAAGTTTGTATTTGGTTTTGAAGAGTCAATTGGATATAACTATAAAGATTTTGTAAGAGATAAAGACTCTGTTAACTCTGCTATGATGATTACTGAAATGGCTGCTTATTATAAGGCTAAGGGTAAAACACTTATAGATGTAATTGAAGAAATATATAAAGAACATGGGTATTACTCTAATGAAGTTGTATCAATAGTTCTAGAAGGTGCTGACGGTCAAGAGAGAATTTCTAGGATAATGTCAGAAGTTAGGGCAAATCCAATTAAGGAAATTAATGGTGATAATGTATCTAAAGTAATTGACTATCAAAACGACGAAACTGGTCTTCCAAAATCCAATGTTTTAAAATATTATTTTGATGACAATTCATGGGTAACTTTAAGACCATCAGGCACAGAACCAAAGATCAAAATTTATGTTAATGCGATTTCTGATTCTATGGATGAGGCTATTAATAAGAAAGACGCTATAATCAAATATATGAAAGATTTAATTGATTCAATTAACTAGATAAATTTTCAAACCTCGGAGTAAATCTCTGAGGTTTTTTTCTTAAAAACTTGAATTTCTCCTTAAAATATCATAATATATAGCCAAGGAGTATTAAATATATGGAAAAGTTTTTTAATCTTATTGATAAAATATTTTCAATAAATGTCTTTGGGAATTTAACTTTATATCAATTATTATCAACAATATTAAAGTATATATTTGTTTTTGTAGTTTTTTATTTTATTTACTCTATTATAAGAATAATTTATTATGACGTGAGAACTACTTTAAAAAAAGAACAAGAATCAGATACATACTTAAAATTAATCAACATGAACGATGGTTTTTCCTTTATGGTTCAGGAGTATTATTTTATAGGTGAAGATAATACAATAGGGCGTGATGCTAGAAATACAATAAGTATAAATGATAAATATCTGTCTAAATTTCATGCTAGAATTCTCCAAGACGAAAATATGTATTTTTTAGAGGATTTAAAGTCTGCTAATGGTACTTATTTGAATGATGAAAAAATTACAGATGCTATAGAATTAAAGTCTGGAGATATTATTAGAATAGGATCACTTAAGTTTTTATTTATCCAAGGTGATAGAGATGAATAAGACTACTGATAAATTAGAAAAATCAATGAAAAAAACTAGAGCAAAAGCAAATTATCTTTTGTTCTTGTTTGAGTTTTTATCTCTTTCATTAGCTATGATTTTTAATATTGAAAATCTTACTAATATGGATTTTTATACTTACTTAGCCATATTAGCTGTAACTTTACTTACATCATTTTTGGTAGATAAATTTACGAAATCAGATAATATATTGCTTTTAATTGTAAATATGTTGTTTTCTATAGGTGTTGCCATAATTTATAGGCTAGACCCAAAGCTTGGAAGAAGACAGTTGCAATTTTACCTAGTGGGTGTAATCTTATTTTTTATGACATATTATATTTTAAAGTTTTATAAAAAATGGGATAAGTTAATATTATTTTATGCTGGAATTTCAATCGCCTTATTCGCTATTACTTTAGTTTTTGGTACAAACCTATATGGGGCAAAAAACTGGATAATAATTGGGAACAAATTCAGTATTCAACCATCGGAGTTTATAAAAGTACCACTCGCGTTTTTTATAGCGAGCTTTTATACAAACTTTAATCAGATTAGCCTTAAACCTTTTGGTAGATATTTTATGAATTTTATAATTTATGTTTATATAGGATTCTTATTTTTACAAAAAGATTTAGGAACAGCTTTAATATTTTTTGGTGTTCTAATTTTAAGTCAATTTGTATATGAAAAAGATAGAAAACTTATTTTTATAAACATGTTTTTCATGGTAATAGGTTCAGTCATTGCTTATTTTTTATTTGGTCACGTAAGAATAAGGGTAGCTACATGGCTAGATCCATGGTCAGATATTGATGCAACAGGTTATCAAATAACTCAAGCACTTTTTGCTACAGCAAGTGGGGGGCTATTTGGAACAGGTATCGGTCTTGGAAGACCTGATTATATACCAGTTGCTGAATCAGACTTTATATTTTCTGCGATATGTGAGGAGATGGGAGTATTCATGGGTATAGGAGTTGTTTTATTATTTATGATTCTTGTATATAGGGCAATAAAAATTTCTCTAACCCAACAAAATAAATTTTATTCTGTACTCGCATTTTGTATAGGGATTTTATTTGCACTTCAAACTTTTATTATCCTAGGAGGAGTATTAAAACTTATACCACTTACAGGAGTAACCTTGCCATTTATTAGTCAGGGAGGTTCATCAATGCTTGCTGGTTTTATCCTCCTTGGATGCCTCCAATATTGTGGAGAGGAAATAAAGGAGGTAAGTAAAGATGACAGAAAAGAAAACAAATAAAAAGAGAACTAGTAATAAAAGTTTTCTAGATAAAATTAAAGAACTAGAAGAAAAACAAAGATATAAAGAAAATAACCAACTAAAAGTTTTATCAAAATCTACTCTAAATAAGAGATTGGTTTTTGTAATGATATTTTTTGTGATTTTGTTTATGTTTTTAACTTTATATTTGGTTTACTTTCAGTTATTTAAAGCTAAAGCTATAGCAGATGATTCGCATAATAGGAGGCTATGGCTTAATGAAGATTTGGTAAAAAGAGGAAGTATCTATGATAGAAATGGAAATGTCCTTGCTTATAGTCAAAAAGATGAATCTGGCAAGCAAGTAAGGATATATAATTATCCAGAAAGCTCTGCTCCAGTTACAGGTTATTCTTCAACTACTTATGGAAAGACAGGGATTGAAAAATCATATAATAAAGAGCTACTTGCTATTAGTGGTGAAAATTTCAGTCAATTTAGGAAGATGGTAGTAAAAAATGACACTGGAAATGATCTTCACTTAAGTATTGACCAAAATATTCAAAATATTATTTTTAATTATTTAAAGGGATATAAAGGTTCTTGTGTAGTAATGAATCCTAGCACAGGCCAGGTTTTGGCTATGGTTTCCACACCAAGCTTTAATCCAAATACTCTAGATAATGATTGGAACAATTTAATTCAAACTACTGATGGCAGACTCGTAAATAGGGCTACTCAAGGTCTTTATAGGCCAGGATCTGCTTTTAAAATAGTAACAGCAGCATCTATTTTAGATAATAAGATTGATACTGGCTATAATGATGAAGGAAGTGAAATTGTTCAAGGCTATGAAATTAAAAATTATGGCGACCAAGTTTTCGGAAGTCTAGATTTAAGAGGTGCCTTTATTAATTCAGCAAATACTTATTTTGCCAACAAAGCTATTAACTTAGGAAAAGATGAGCTTGCTAAGACAAGTGAGAGTTTCGCATTTAATAAAGATTATAAATTTGACTTAGATAAAAATAAATCTGTAATTCCATTTAAGGATCTAAATGAGGCAGATCTTGCGATGACAGGTTTTGGATATGGCAAAACTCAAGTTACACCACTTCACATGACGATGGTGACATCAGCTATAGCTAACAATGGTTTAATGATGAAACCAAGAATTGTAGATAAGATTACAAATAAAGAAGGAGATACAGTTTTTGAAGCTGAAGAAGAGATATTATCTAAGGCGACTAGTGAAAAGACAGCGAATACTATTAGAGATTTAATGGTGGAGGTAGTAAACTCAGGCACTGGTAGGGCAGCTTACCTAGATTGGGTGCAGCTTGCTGGTAAAACCGGTACTGCAGATAAGGCTGATGGCAATATAGATGCTTGGTTTGTAGGATTTGCTCCTGCATATGAGCCTAATATAGCCTTTGCTATAGTAATTGAAGATAGCCAAGGCACAGGTGGAGAAGTTGCTGCGCCTATAGCTGGGAATATAATAAGGGATATTTTTAATACAATATCATTTAATTAATCACATAAGCTTATTTTTGATATTAGTCCAGTAGTGGTTTTTATTGAGAATAAGCTTATTTATTTTATTTGGAGAAACTCCGATCTTTATTTTATAATCCTTTGTATAAAACTCCCTACCATCAAAAATAAAAATAGTATGGTAGTTATCTCTTTTAGAGACTGATATTTCTACAATGGCATCATTAGGTAGTACAACTGGACATTTTAGAGCTTTATTTAAGTTTGAATATACTGGAGCAATAGGTGTAAGTTGATAACCATTCAAAGATTGGTGCAAAATAGCACCATTTGCAGATAAGTTGTAGGCTGTAGATCCATGAGGAGTTGAAATTATTAAACCATCTCCTGAATATGCCTCGATAAAGTTACCGTCTATAAAAACTTTTAACCTAATAATCTGATTTTTCTTTGATTTTACTACAACTTCATTAATAGCATTCAAATTTTTATTGTTAATTTTAGACTCTAAAACAGTTAATTCTTCAATTTTGTATTGGCCTTTTACTAAAGCATCTACAAATTCTTCTAACATATCAACTTCGATTTCTTGATAGAAGCCAAGGTGACCAGTGTTAATTCCAATAAAAGGAATAGAAGAAAAATTTGAAAGATGAACTGCATTTAAAAAGGTGCCATCTCCACCAATTACTAAATTTAAAAAGGCATCATCATTATAAGAAGTACTTATTTGATAGCCTTCCTTTTGTAAAATCTTTTTTACTTTTTGAAAAATAGTATTTGTATATCTAGATTTGTTTTTAAAAATATTAATTATATTTGTCATATCATATCCTCTCGCTTATATTATATCATAGGAGTAAGTATGAAATACATAAAATTCAAAAATTCTAATAAAATAACTTTAAAAAAATTCCTCAAGGAAAAATCTATCTCAATGAGGGCATATCAGGAACTTTTAAAAACAGGAGTGTTAGTTAATGATAAAAAGACATATGAAAATATCACACTTAATAAGGGCGATATAATTAAAATTATAATTAATGATGAAAATATCGATTATGAACCAATAAAAGGTAATTTAGACATTGTTTATGAAGATTTTAATATCTTAATAATTAATAAGCCAAGTAATTTAACAGTAAATTCCAAAAATCAAGTTAGTTTTGCTAATTTTATAGCTTATTACTTTAAAGATAATAATATAAAAGCTAAAATTAGATTTGTAAATAGACTTGATATGAATACATCTGGTCTATGCATGATAGCTAAAAATAAATATGCTCAAGCCTATTATCAAAAGCAAATTGAAGAGAATAAAATATCAAAAAAATACTTAGCATTTGTAGAAGGTAATTTAAAAATTGATAAAACCGTCAAAATCAATCTATCTTATGATGAGGACAGGAAATCATATAAAAAAAGCGAAACTGGAAAAGAAGCTATAACTAATTTTAAAACTATTGATGCCCATAAAAATTATTCTTTAATTGAATGCGATATTAAAACTGGAAAAACACATCAAATTAGATTAACACTTAATTATTTAGGTCATCCTATAATAGGGGATATGCTCTATGGATCAGAATATAAATTAGATAGATTTCTTCTTCATTCGTATTATTTAAAATTTAATGAGTTTATCAGTCAGGAAAGTATTATCATTAAGAATTTGCCCGATTTTAAGCCTTTTATAATGAAATTATGAAAAGATTTATCTTGCAAATTTCAGTAAAATATACTATAATTAAATTATCCTAAGGAATAGGTCCAATTTAAACCTACAAACTTTATAAGGGATTGCGGAGTTCTAACTTTGATGACAAGCCTCCATTGAGTGGAAGTCAGAGATTTTAGACAGCTTGCCCACCTTCACATACGGGAAGGTCTTAAGTTCAGGACCACCTTAGGATAAAATTAAGTTTTAAAATATTATTTTTGGGTAATAATAAATAAGACTAAAAATAAAGGAGAATGATATATGTCACTATCAGATTATATTGAAAGCAAAGCAAAAGCAAAACAAAGAGAAATCAAATACGAAATTTGGAAAGCTAAAAATCATGACTCAAGAATGAGAGGACAAGGTGTTTTAGTAGGAGCATTAGTAGGTGTTGCAGCAGGTATCCTACTTGCACCAAAATCAGGTAAACAAACCAGAGAAGACCTAAAAGAAGCTTTTAATGACACAGTTGAAAATGTAAAAGATACAACATATGACGTTATTGATCAAGCTAAAGATGGTTATGAAGATTTAAAATATAGAGCTTACACAGACCTTCAACCAATCAAAGACGGTATTGAATATGGCACTGAAGTTGCAAAAGACACAGGTAGACAAATAAAAGATGCATCTAGAGAAGTAAAAGACTCTATAGCTGATGGTGCTAAAGACGTAAAAGAAATTGTTAAAGAAAGCACTGATGAAGTTTCTAAAGTAGCTGATGAGAAAAAAGAAGAAATCTCAAAAGAAGCAAAAGAAACAAAAGAAAATGTTAAAGAAGGCGCAAAAGAAGTAAAAGAAGAAGCTAAAGATACAAAAGAAAAGGTAAAAGAGAACGATTTAAAAGTTAAACATAAAAATATTTAGTCAAGGAGATATAAATGAGTGTTACTATAGATTTTAATCTTCTGGGCAATATAATATTAACTATTTTAGCTATATTAGCACTAATATTTTTAGTTTTAGTATTAGTTAAGGTAAACAAATTGTTGGGAAGCGTTCAAGAGGTTCTTAATAAAAATTCAAGTAATATTGATAACGTAATTACCAAATTACCTAACCTTACTAATGAGGCGACAAATTTAGTAAACAATGTAAATAATGTAGTTACAGATCCGAACTTGAAGATGGCAATAGCAAAGGTTAACGACACTATGACTAGCGTAAATTCCATAGCTGATGATGTAAAAGACACAGTTAACTATGTAGGAATAACAGCGGTTGATAGCGTTGATACTTTTGGAGCTGGAGTTGCATCAATTACTGACTATTCATCCTTAATTATAGATGTAATAGATATTGTAAAAAACGTAATTGCAGGTTAAACATAGACCATCATAATGATGGTCTTTTCTATAATGGAGGAAATATGGGACAACCAACAATCAAAGACGTAGCTAAGCTTGCAGGCGTGTCTATATCTACAGTTTCAAGGGTTATGAACAATTCAAAACCTGTAAGTCCGGAAGCGAGAAGAAAAGTAGTAGATGCAATCAATAAGCTTGACTTCAAACCAAATGAATTAGCTAGATCCTTAGTTATGAGAAAATCAAACTTAGTAGGTGTCATAGTTAAAGATATTGGTATTGAATATATGGCCCAACTTATAAGAGGTATTGAAGAGATAGGTAGGGTTTATAAATATGATATCTTACTTACAAGCTCTTATGGTGATGATAAGCAAGTTGAAAATTCAATAGACTTCCTTGCAACCAAACAAGTTGAAGGTCTTGTAATTATAACTGAAGATATCTCTACAGAAATACTTGTTAAACTTAGAGAAACTAGAATACCTTTTGTAATTTTAGATAAGTATCATAATTATAAGAATATTAAGACTGTAAAAGTTGATTATGAGAGTGAAGAAAATAAACTAATTACAAATTTGATTGAAGCAGGACATGAAAACATACTGTTACTTGCAGGCAAGGAAGAAAATGTTATAAATGAATCTATGATAAAGGGATATGAAAACGCTGTGGGTAAAGCCAGGTCTCATATTCTTAGAATAGATGGAATGTCTAGCGATGATGGATATAGTAACGCTGATGAGGCCGTCAAACTAATAAAAGAAAAGGGTATTAGTGCTGTAGCTTGTGTCAATGATGAAATAGCTATTGGATTTATGAACTATTGCGTTGACCACGGAATAAAAGTACCTGACGACCTTTCTGTAGTAGGATTTGGTGATAACAAAATAGCTAGCATATATAGACCAAAACTAACTACAGTTTCTATTCCTTATTATGATATTGGTGCTATTTCTATAAGAGCTCTTATAAAGAGAATCAAGCATGAATCAGATATCTTAGAAGATGATTGGATTATCGATGCTACAATAAATAAAAGAGAATCTACCAAAGTTATTAGTTAAAGTATTGTTAATTTTTTAAAATACAGTAAAATATAAGTATAAATGAAAATCAATTTAGGAGGATTTTATGGCAGAAAGAACAGTTGTTGTTACAAATGAAACAGGTTTACACGCTAGACCAGCAGCTTCATTAGTACAATTTGTAAAAAATTATCCAGGTGAAGTTACAATTATTAAAGATGAAAAAGAAGCAAATGCAAAGAGCATCTTTAATGTTATGAGCCTTGGAATAGCTAAAGGAACAGAAATCAAACTAGTAGTTGAAGGTGATGATGAAGAAAAATTCGCTGACGAATTAGTAGAATTTGTTGAGAATTTAGCTGAATAATATCAAGTCTATAAAGGATACTTTTACAGTATCCTTTTTTTAAAACGAAAAATATAAAAGGAGAATAAGTTATATGACTGAAAGATATGAAGGGATAAAGGCGAGTACTGGTTATGCCATTGGTAATATTTATCTATTTACTAGAGAAAAAATAGAAGTTAATCAAGACAAAATCAATCCAGATCTTGCTGATGATGAATATCAAAAGGTAAAAAGGGCCATTGATGCTTATTTTGAAGATCTAAATAGTCTAGATAATCCAACAGAAGCTCAACAAAATATTGCAAATGCCCATAAAGAATTACTCCAAGATCCTTACTTTTCAGATACAATAGAAGGAAAAATCAAAAATGAAAACAAAAATAGTGAGCTCGCATTAGATGAAACCATAAGAGAAATGGTGGAAATTATGAGTGCTCTTGATGATGAGTACTTGAAAGAGCGCGCGAGCGATTATCAAGATATTGGTTTCCAAGTGATGTATAAACTTAAAGGTATTAAACCAAAAGATTTATCAAATCTTGATAAAGGAAGCATTATAATTTCCAAAGAGCTTACACCATCTGATACTGCAAATATGAATAAAGAAGCAGTTGTCGGTTTTGCAACAGATTTAGGTGGCAAAACAAGTCACACCTCAATAATAGCGCAAACTTTAGATATGCCAGCTCTAGTTGGTATGGTAGATGTATCTACAAAGCTTAAGGGTGGGGAAAAAGCTGTTATTGATGGATATGAAGGCTTATTAATTATAGATCCTTCAGAAGATGAGCTTAATAAATATGAAAAACTTATTTCTGAACAAAAAGAAAAGAAAGAAAGACTTAAAAATATCAAGGATAAAGAAGCTGTAACTAAAGATGGTAAAAAAATAGAAGTATCAGCTAATATTGGTAATATTGAAGATTTAAAGCTTGCTATAGAAAACGGTTGTGATGGTGTTGGATTATTTAGAACCGAATTTTTATATATGGAAAGTTCAGAATTCCCAAGCGAAGAAGTTCAATTTGAAGTCTACAAAGAAGCAACTGAAATGCTCGGCGAAAAACCACTTATCATAAGAACTTTAGATATAGGTGGAGATAAAGGACTAGATTACTTTAAATTCCCAGAAGAAGAAAACCCATTCTTAGGATATAGAGCTATTCGTCTATGCTTAGACAAAGAAGACATCTTCAGAACTCAACTAAGAGCTTTAGTAAGAGCATCAGCTTTCGGTAATCTTAAAATAATGATTCCTTTTGTAGTAAATATTGACGAACTTAAGAAATCAATTGATCTTATCGAAGAGATTAAAGAAGATTTAGATAAAGATGGTATTGACTATAACAAAGATCTTGATGTAGGAATAATGGTAGAAACATCAGCTTCTATAATTATGGCTGATAAGTTTATTAAGTATGCTGACTTTTTCTCAATCGGAACAAACGATTTAACTCAATATACACTTGCTGTAGATAGGGGAAATGAAAATATAGCACACATGTACTCAAACTACAATCCTGCTGTTCTTAGAGCTATTAAGCATGTAATAGAAGTATCTCACAATGCTGGAAAATGGACAGGAATGTGCGGTGCTTTCGCTGGTGACACAGAAGCAACTAAATTACTATTGGGTCTAGGATTAGATGAATTTTCAGGATCATCTGCGAAGATAGCAGAAATAAAAGATACTATATTAAAATCAAGCTTAGAAGAAGAAAAAGCATTTGCAGAAAAAGCTATCAATTCTGAACTTGTAGAAGAAGTAGAAGCTTTAGTTAAAGAACATAATAAATAAGGAAGAAAAAATGACTTACGATATTGAAAATATCCTAGGTCATACTAATATTTTTAAAGATATAGATACAATAATAGATATTGACAGAATTGGATCAAGTAAGTACAAAGTTGAAAAAGACGGCATATCCTATGTATTTTCACTTTATGATCTCAACCAATTTGATGATATCGAAAATGAAGTATTTATAAATGAAGTTTTAGAGCACGCAGGCCTTAATCCTCTTAAAATCTATGAAAAGGGCCTAATGCCAGATTTAGAAAAATCATTTAAGGTATATGAATATAGAGACGAAATTGCCTTAAAAGATTATCTAGAAAAGGCAAGTGATTTGGGGCAAGAAAAAATTGGTACAGAATTTGGTCTTGCTCTTAAAAAGCTTCATGGTATCAAAGCCACAGAAAATATTAATTGGCAAAGAGAATTTCTTTTAAAGTCAAATCAGATATTTTACAAACACGGCTTAAGTGAAGTTGGTGATGATGATTATATATTAATCGATTATATAAATGCAAACAGACACCTTACAGAAAATACTGCTATAAATCTATTATATAAAAATATTAATGATAAAAACATTAGGATATACAATACAAATTCTTTAGACTTAAGAGGAATAAAAAAACTTGAATATGGAGATGGGATTGTTGATTTTGTTGAAATAAATAGGATGGCGATCTCCTATCCAATATTTACAAGAGCTGTTCTTTCATCCTATAACGAAGGAAATAAAGTTCCTAGAAAGTTTTTCCGCCTATTGGGTCTTTATCAAGCGACAGCTATTTTAGATAGCATAATTGATTTAAGAAATAAAACTGAGTCCAATTATAGTAAAGAAGAGATAGAAGCTCTTCTTAAAATGTATGATAATTTTAATGAACTGACTCCTAAGTGGGTAAATTGACAAAAGGTGGCGTTATAATGATAAGTCCCTCCGCAGAAGAATTAACAAAGAAAATATTTTAAATAAGCAAGGTTAATTTTCGTTAGGATTTATATTTATAATTACCGCCTTTTTCAATTGTACTTTTATTGAATAAATCTCCATTTTATGATAACATTTTATTATAATATAAGGAGGTTGTATGAAAAAATACCTGTGGATTTTATTTGGATCCTTTCTTATCGGAGGAGGATTATATTTTTTCCTGCTAAGCCAAGATATTGCGGCCGGAGGACTTTCAGGGTTTGCTCTTGTATTATCTAGGGCCTTTCCATTTTTAAACTTAGGTTTTGTAAACCTTACATTAAATGTTATTGTCCTGCTTGCTGGAATGATTTTTATAGGATTTGATTTTGCTAAAAAATCTCTTATATCTTCCTTAGCGGTCTCAGGATATATCCTGATTTTTGAAAAGGTAGTACCAAATGTAGCTCTTGGTGATGACAAGATAATAAATATATTGTTTGGTTCCATAATTGTGTCATTCGGTTTAGCAATAGTATTTAACCATGAAGCCTCTTCTGGTGGTACAGACTTAATAGCAGCAATCTTTAACAAGTATTTTAATGTACCTTTACACATTTGCTTGTTTTTTGCTGATTTCATCGTAGTTTTACTTTCGGCATTCATATTTGATATTAGCCTTGCTATGTATGCTACACTTGCAATAATGATTCAGTCCATGGGTTTTGATTATTTTATGCAAGGTTTTGGTAGAAAGATTTCTATAATGGTTATATCTGACAAATATAAAGAAATTAATGACATGCTTATAAATAGACATGCAAAAGGGGTAACGCTTTTAGAGGCTGAAGGTGGATTTTCTCATAATGACAAGAAAGTTATTATGACTGTAACTAGTATTAGATCTTTCCCTGCTATCAAGGATGATATATTACAAATAGATGATAGAGCCTTTGTATTTACTTATACTATTTCTGAAGTATTAGGTGAGGGCTTTACTTATTACGAGTTAAATTAGGAGAATAATTATAAAAGAATTTAAAATAAAAAGATTTAGCAAAAATAAAGCGTATTTAAATACCAAATTAGGTGATGCAGTTATAGATAAAGAACAGGTTAAGGATTTTAGACAAAATGATAAGATAAAAGCTTATCTATATAGAGACTTAAACGAAGTTTTAAGGGCAAGTAAAGAACTTCCTTATGAACCAGGCAAGATTTATTCTTTGAAAGCAGTAGAGATAACTAAAAAAGGTGTCTACTTTGAAATAAAAGGAGGACACGCTTTTCTACCATTCGAAGAAAGAACTTACAAAATTATAAAAGATATGACCTATCCAGTAGCCTTCAAAGAGGAAGATGGATACCTTTATCTAACTACAAAGATAAGAGAACTTTTATCATATGATCATGATTTTAAAGAAAACGACATAGTTAAAGGTAGAATTTATTCCATTAACAAATCTATCGGAGCCTTTGTTGTAATAGATAATAAATACGACTCTTTAATCAGGATAAAAGAATTAAAGGGTGTCTACATTGAGGGAGAGGAGATAACTGCCAGAGTCAAAGAAGTCAAAGACGATGGTAAGATTGAACTTACTTTAAGACAAAGAGCCTATTTAGAAATAGATAATGATAGTGATAAAATACTTGACTATCTATATCAAAATGGCGGATCAGTAGATGTATCTGATAATTCGTCACCAGAAAAAATATATTCTTATTTTTCTATGAGTAAGTCAGCTTTTAAAAGAGCTATTGGACGTTTATATAAAAATAAGGATATCAAAATTTTTAAGAATAAAATTGAACTATACGAAAGGTAATTATGGAAAACAACAAACTTTTAGCAGAAGTCAACGGAAAGAAAATTTATAGAAATGATGTAATATCATTCATGCAAAATATAGAAGGCGGAGAAAGATTTCAAAATGAAGAAGGTATAAAGGTTTTAACTGATGAAATGGTTAACCAAGAAATACTTCTTGCTGATGCCTATAAAAATAAATTAGATGACGATGAAGAATTTAAGAGTGAACTTAAACTTGTCAAAGATAATATGATGAAAAATTATGCCATGCATAAAATTTTCGAGAGTGTTAATCCTACAGAAGAAGATCTTAAAGAATATTATGAAGAAAATAAGGAAGTTATAACTCCAAATAAAACATATACAGCTAGTCATATTCTTCTTGACGATAAAGATAAGGCAAATGAGGTTTATAAAGAAATCAATGAAGGACTAGATTTTAAAGAAGCAGCTCGCAAATATTCTAAAGATCCATCTGCAGCTAGTGGAGGCTCTTTAGGAACATTTCCAAAGGGAGTTATGGTAAAAGAATTCCAAGACGGATTAGATAGTCTAGAAGTCGGAGAAATTTCAAAACCAGTTAAATCACAATTTGGTTATCATTTGATAAAACTTGAAGATATTAACAATGAAGAAGCAAAGGCTTTTGATGAAGTAAAAGACCAAGTTTACCAAACATACTTAATGGTAAAAAGGCAAGAAAAGTACTTAGAAAAGTTAAACAAAATTTCAAAGGATATTGAGGTTAAAAAATATTATTAGGTAGGCCTTATGGCAAGTGAAAGTGGAAATTCAGATTTAAAAAATTTCATAGAAAATCTTAAGTTAAAAAATGTTGACGAGACAACTATGCCTACAATTGTAGAAACTACTCTACAAACAGCCAGAGAAAAAAATCTTAAGGTTATTAAATTAGACAAGTCATACTTCATACAAAATGGTGCAAAACCTTTAGCCCTTTTGCACCTAAATATTGATAGCCCAAGTGATGTATCATTAGATTTTGAAAATAGTGATGATAAAGAGTCAATTATTAGTAAGACAAATATTAATTTAATTACTTCCTGTATAGTAATTAATTATCTATTAAGGCATTCTCAGATTTCTTTCGATGTATTAATTTCTTATAGTAATATTCAAACAAAAATTGAAGATTACAGAGAAATAAAAAGCATATTAAGAACTAAAAACATAATTAATTTAAACTTAAGGCAGGGAGATGCTTTAGCAGATGAATTTTCAAGCTTGTTATTATCACTTATTACTGTGCCTGTAACTAGATTTAAAGCTGACTTTAATTATAAAAGTTACAGACTCTCCATAAGTAATCTTATGGGAGGTCATGCAGGCGATAATATAAATATAGTAAGAAAAAATTCTATAAAGATGATAATAGGATTTTTTAGAAAATTAAAATCTAAAGTGGACTTAGAGATGCTATCCCTATCTGGAGGAGATAGGTATGATAATATACCATCCTTTGCTGATTTAGATTTTATAATAAATCCTGATTACGAAAATGATTTATTAAATGCTTTTGAAATTTTTAAAAATGAAGCTATTGAAAAAAATCTTCGCTATGAACCTGACATGAAGATAACTTGCGAAGAGATAAAAAATAAACCTTTAAATCCAATAACTTCTGAGTCTTTTAATCACCTAGCATCCTTTATTGAGCTTTGTCCTTCAGGTGCTTTTGCAGTAAATAGTCTTGACAATCAAATAATTTCTTCATCGAATCTTGGTACTATAAGAACTCTTAAAACTTCTATTAACATGATTTTAGTATTTAGATCTCTCACAGAAGAAGGAATGAGACAAATGCTAGAAAAAAGTAATCTTGCAGCAAGAATTTTTAAATCTGACCTCGAGGAAAAACTATTTATTCCAAGCTGGAAGAACTCGGATAAAAGTCTAACAACTGTGTTTCAAGATTCATATAGGAAGCTTTATAATGAGGAGTTAGAGGTGATCAAGAGTCAGTATTCACTCGATTCTAGTATAGTTTTCAAAAATCTAAATGTGAAGATGGTATCTTTAGGGGTAAAATATAAACAAGATAATCAATACTTTTACACTCAAATAGAAGATATTATGAGGACAATAAGTTTAATTGAGAATGTATTGTATAAACTTAAAGAAAACAAGGAGACGTTATGACAGAAACATTTGACATACATGGTCATGAAGTAGTATTTAATAAAAATAAAGGTAAGGCAGTAATTGCCATTCAATTAGGCGAAGACGAAGAAGAATGTATATTAATAGACATATTTAGTATTGATGATAAGGAATACATTGCTCTATTATCAGGAGAGTCTTCAGAAATATATTTATTTAGATATACAGATATTTACGGTGATGAAAATATTGACTTAAATATGATTGATGACGAAGACGAAATTGACGAAGTGTTCCACATTTTTAGCCATTATTGGACTGATGAAAAAATTGACGAATTAATTGACGAATACGACTCTGAGGCAAACACAGAAGAAGAATAACAATGACCGATGTATATTATATGGTCAGTGATTATTACAAAGATACCTACAAGCAAAAAGTTTATAAATTGCCTATAAAGTTGTCATTAACTTGCCCTAATAGGGATGGATCTTGTGGTTATGGAGGCTGCATCTATTGTTCTGAAACTGGGGGTTCTTTTGAGAATCTGCCGTCTAGCATGTCAGTTGATGCACAATTGTCAAAAAATAAGGACTATATAGCTAAGAGATATAAAGCGGAAAAATTTATAGCTTATTTTCAAAATTTTTCAAACACTTATATGAGTCTAAAAGATTTTAAAGAAATTATAAGTGCATGCAAAAAAGACTATATAGTAGGAGTGGCTGTAGCTACACGTAGTGATTGTATAACCGAAGATAAATTAAAATTTTTAAAGGTATGGCATGATAAAACTGGTATAGATATAACAATTGAGCTAGGTTTACAAACTGCAAATTATAAAACTTTAAAGATTTTAAATAGGGGTGAGAGCCTAGCGGACTTTATAGCTGCCTGTAATTTAATTAATAAATATGGATTTAGAATATCAACCCATGTAATTTTAGCTTTACCTTGGGATGATATTAATGATACAATAGAGACAGCAAGGATATTGAATGCTTTAAATGTTAAGGAAGTTAAAATTCATTCTCTTTTTGTAGCAAAAGGGAGTAAGCTTGCTGATATGTATGAAAAAGGCTTAATACAACTAAAGTCTAAAGATGAATATCAAAGAAATGTTATTGAGTTTTTAAGGTATTTAGATTCAGATTGCGCTGTAGCAAGACTTGTTGGTAGAGCTCCTAAAGAAGAGACTGTTTTTTGCAATTGGGATAGGTCTTGGTGGCTCATAAGAGATGAAATAGTATCGTACATGGAAGAAAATTTCATTAAACAAGGCGATAAGAATATAAAAATAATTTATGAAAAAATAAAGGGGGATAAATTATGATTTATTTAGTAGTTGGAGAACAAGGAACAGGTAAAACAAAATATCTTGTTGAAGAAGCAAACCATGAAAAAGAACTAGGTAATGCAAACATCGTGTTTGTAGATACTGATGATAGTCAAGTAAGAATACTTGATCATAAGATTAGACTTATAAATGCAAAATCTTACAAAATTTATAATACAGAAGCACTAATAGGATTTATATCAGGAATTCTTGCCCGTGACTATGATATTGGAAAAATCTATATTGACGGAATTTACGATGAAGTAGAAATAAACGAGGAAAATATTAAAGACTTAATCGAAAGATTAAGCGCTTTATCAGATTATTCTAAATCAGATATTTACCTAGGATTAGATTGGAAAAAAGAAGACGTTCCTCAAATAGGCCAAGCAGAAATTATTGAACTAAAATTAGAGGATTAATTTAAACCGTCTCTTTGAGACGGTTTTTTATTATGATTATTGAGAAGAAAAAATTAGATTTATTTGAAGAGTGGAGAATAGAGTCGATTGAACTTTTGACTGATGATAAAATCGATAAGGATGAATTTTTAGTTCGCAACTATAATTTTCTAATTGATCTTGGGCTTAAACCTTTTTCAAATATCAGAGAGCTTGAAGAAGCAATCTATAACTATCAGTACTATAATATTATGGCAAAATTTGCTAACGTTAAGGCTTTTAAGTGCCAAAATTCACCTAAAAAGAAAAAGTTATACACTAGGTTAATAAATGACAGGGAAAATTTTTACTATTTAAAAGATTTGGCAACTGAATCCCTTATTGATATAGTTGGTCCTGAAAATATAGAATCTTACTTTATTATTTTGAAGTCCAAAAGACTAACTGGGCAAATTTTTGAAATATCTGTAAAAAATTGTAACAAACTCATACTCCATTCAAAGAACAAAAAAATATTAAATAAATTAAGGCTACAAAATGCCTTTTGTGAAGAAGTTAGGAAATCTCTTATAGATTCCTATGTAAATAAAAGTTATTGATATGATAGAAATAGTAATAAGTAAAAACCAAGGCAATCAACGATTTGATAGATTTTTGAGGAAATACTTTGAAAATGCGCCTCTTTCGGTAATTTCAAAAAATATAAGAAAAAAGAATTTCAAGATAAATGATAAGAGAGCTAAAAATAATGATTTTGTCTATGAAGGTGATATTGTTAAAATGTATATCTCTGACGAAAATTATAAAAAGTGGCTCACTAAAACAGATTTCAAGCCTAGTGATTTTAATTTAGACATTGTATACGAAGATGATAATATCATTATTATGGATAAAGATTATGGTGAGCTAACTCATGCGGCTAGCAAAAAAGACTATGGAAAAAATCTGGTAGATAATATGCTTTCTTATTTATATAATACCGAAGCATTTGATATGTCAGATAAAACTTTTAGGCCTGCTGTGGTTAATAGACTTGATAGGAATACAGCTGGTCTTGTTATAGGTGCAAAAAATAGTGAAGCTCTTAGAATCTTAAATGCATCAATTAAAGAAAATAAAATTGATAAATATTATTTAACCTTGGTTTCTGGTGAAATTAAGAAAGACTTTAAGATTGATAGTAATATATCTAAAAATGAGAATAAAAATAAAGTCAAAAAAAGCAAGAATGGTAAGAATATTCTTACATATTTTAAATTATTAGATACAAATGGCAAGTATTCTTTTCTTGAATGTAAGCTAATAACAGGTAGGACTCATCAAATAAGGTATTCTCTTAAGGAAAATGGGACACCCATCATAGGTGATAGAAAGTATGGTCTTAAAGCTGTAAATGATGAAATAAGAAAGAAATTTGGAATTAACAATCAAATACTTTTATCTTATAAATTAGTTTTTCCTAAAATTGAAGGTCTTGAATATTTGACAGGTAAAGAATTTCTATCTAAAAAATATGATGACATGTTGGAATTAAAAGAAAATATAATGGTAAGGTGAGGAGAATATGACAAAAGTAATAGGAATTGATATCGGTGGAACAAAGATTAATGCATGTCTTGTAGATGAGGAAGGTAATATTGTTGAAAGACATATGATGGATACTGACGCTAATAAGGGTAGAGACGTTGTACTTGAAAATATCAAGAAATCCATCAATACACTTTCTTATAAAGAAGCATCAGCTATCGGTATTGGAACACCAGGTTTTATAGATTCAGAAAAAGGTATTGTTACCTTTGCTGGAAACATTAATGGTTGGACTGGTCTTAATTTAAAAGAAGCGATTGAAGATTATGTAGATATACCTGTATTTGTTGAAAATGACGCTAATATTGCTCTTGTTGCAGAGAAATGGATTGGAGCATGTAAAGATTGCGAAAATGTCGTAATGATAACACTTGGAACTGGTTTAGGTGGTGCAGTTATTACAAAAGACGGTGGCCTATTAACAGGAGCTCATTTTCAAGGCGCAGAACTTGGCCATACTATGCTTCATCCAGGAGGAAATTATTGCACATGCGGCCAATATGGATGTGCTGAGGCCTATTGTGCTGGACCTGCTATAAGTGAAGATTATTTTAGACTAACAGGTAAAAGATTAACTGGCAAGGAAATATTCGCCCTAGTTGATGAAGATGAAAAAGCTAAGGAAGTACTTGAAAATTATCAATCTAATTTGGCTTATTTTTTAACATCCCTAAGAAATATTTTTGATCCTGAAGCTATAGTTATAGGTGGAGGCATTATTAATTCTAAAGACATTTGGTGGGATGGAACAATAGAAAAGTTTAAAAATTATTGTAATAAACCATATAATATTGAAATTAGACCAGCTAAATTCTTAAATGATGCAGGCGTAATCGGAGCAGCAAAAATTGCCTTTGAGAGGATGGATAATGAATAATAAAATCTTAATTTTAGATGACGAAGATCCAATAAGACAATTTATGAAAATAAATCTTGATTATCAAGGTTATCAAACTGTTGAAGCTGCAAGTGGTGAGGAAGCTCTAAGAATATTTGATGAAGAAAATCCAGCAGTAGCTATACTTGATATTATGCTACCTGGTATAAGCGGTTATGAGGTTTGCGAGAAAATAAGAGAGAAATCTCCAATGACTGGGATTATTATGGTTTCAGCTAAGAGTCAAGATATAGATAAGATTTTAGGCCTTGAAAAGGGGGCAGATGATTATATAATAAAACCTTTTAATCCTCAAGAATTAATTTTAAGAGTTAAATCTCTTATGAGAAGAGTCAACTTAAATCCTGCTGGTGATAGTGGTGAGGAGGTCAAAAGTCTTTCTGATGGACCTTTTACTTTAGATATTTACTCAAAAACTTTCTTTAAGGATGATAGGGAAATAGATGTTACCCCAACTGAGTTTACTATCCTTGAATATTTTATAAAAAATAAAGGTAAGGCCATGACAAGGGATGAAATCATGAAAGAAACTTGGGGAGATAATTATAGCAACGATACAAAAATTGTAGATGTTAATATTAGAAGAATTAGAGCTAAGATTGAAGAAAATCCTGCAAAACCAGAATTTATTGAAACTGTTTGGGGAACCGGATATAGATGGAAATAGGTAAAAATTTTAGAAAAACTACTGCTACAACTAAAAATTTAATCGAGTCAAAAAGCATTAAATATACTGTTATTAAAATAATAATGCTTTTTGTACTCACAATAGTAATTGGTTTTGAAATTTTTGCCTATAATTCTATAAAGAGTTATTATGAATCTTCATTGATTTCGTCAATGAAAAGTCAGGCTAGAATAAGTCAGCTTCAATATTCTTCATATATGTCTAGGTACGACTTACAGGAAGTTATAATTGGTGATAAAGATTTATTTTATAGACAAAATGAAAGCCAAGTGCAAATTCTTGATAACTCAGGAGTGGTTTTATTTGACTCTATAGCTTCATCCCAAATAGGAGCAATATTAGATACTAAGGACGTTATTGAAGCTAAAGAAGGCAATACAGGGATTAACAAAGATACAAACCTGGACTCTAAAGAGCAAGTTTTGTCAATTTCTTATCCATTAAAAGCCTCAGATCAGCAAGTAGGAATAATTAGACTAACTAGTTCAATGGATAAGGTAAATAAACAAATTAATAAAGATGTCTTAATATATCTATTATTTGGAATTATTATTAGTATATTAGCCTTGTTAGTTTCATTTGTAGCTTCAAAAAGTTTTATTAAGCCAATAAAAGAATTAATTGGTGTTTCAGAAGTCCTAGCTCAAGGTGATTATTCTATAAAGGCTGATGACTCAAGAGGAGATGAGATTTCCGAGCTTGCATCGACTATAAATTTATTGAGTGAAAATATTGTAAAAAGAGAAGATATGAAAAATGAATTTATATCTTCTGTTTCACATGAATTAAGAACTCCGCTTACATCCATAAAGGGATGGGCAATAACTTTACAATCAGAAACAATTCAGAAAGATCCAGATATGATTAGTCAGGGGCTTAAAATTATAGAGTCTGAAGGAGATAGACTTTCTATGATGGTTGAAGATTTGCTTGATTTTTCAAGATTATCTTCAAGTACTTTTAAATACGATAAGGAAAAAATTGATATTGTAGACTTAGTAAAACAAGTTCATACTCAACTGTTTCCAAGATGTCAATCTGAAGGAATCAAATTTTCTTTTACCACCTACTATAAATCCCTTTTTATTAATGCAGATATAAATAGAATGAAGGAAGTATTTATAAATATAATAGATAATGCTATAAAATTTACTGACTTGGGTGGTCATATTGATATTGTTATAGATTTAAACGATGACGATATTGAAATTAGTGTAAAAGACGATGGTGAAGGAATCAAAGAAGACGAGATAGCTTTTGTGGCTAGTAAATTTTATAAAGGTTCTTCATCAAAGTCTCAAACAGGTTTGGGCTTATCTATTTGTGAAGAGATTGTTAAGGCCCACGGAGGTAAACTCATTATTAAATCAAAATATGGCATGGGAACAGTAGTAAGCGTTGTATTACCGAGGTTAGAAGATGAGACGACTATTTAAATTAATATTAATTTCAACTTTAGCTATAATATTTTCATCATGTTTTAAAGCCGATGAAAATGACTTAACAGATTTAATAAAAACCCCAAAACAAGATAATCCTATAATTGAGGGAACCTGGGAAGTTGTTGAGGTTAAGGCTAATAACTTAGGGGAGAAATCTAACAATATTAAACTGGGTGATAAACTTTATGTAAATAAAAATTTAGTAGCTATTAATGATTCTTATGCCTTCCCACCAAGCTTTAATTCTAAATATATAAAACTATCAGACTACTTAAAAAATAGAGGGATTGATACCAAAGCAGATTTTAAAGATAGAAATGTTATAGTTATAAACGTATCTCAAGGCCAGCTTTTTTCTAGAGATTTAATAATTACTGGAGATAAATATTTATTTTTAATAAAAGATGAAAATATTATTAGTCTTAAGAAAATATCAGATGAGGTTGACTCCAAAGTGCAAGATTCTTACGCTAAACTCGCCTCTAAGGAGAGAACAACTAATGATGAAGGTGAAGATATAGCTGAAGATTTATCTCTTCTCCTAGGAGTCAGAGAGAGGGTAGATCCAGATAGCGATAATGCCTTATATAAATATTATACTTACTTAATCAGAATTGAACCTGACGAAACAATTAAGTATCAAAAGGCAGAGGATATTTTTATTAAAAATCAGGATGAATACTGGAGAGTATCTTTGGATATAAATAACTTTACTGATCTTTATGATGAGATTAGGGCCTATCCTGTCAAAGTAAAAGAAAAGGATAACAATGATTTACTTTTGAAAAATTATACTTTCAAAGATATAAATCTTAACATGAGGTTAAATTTCATATCAAAAGATTTTATATCAATTGATTATACTAATGATGATAATTCCAATCCTATTAGAAAATACGCTTTAATGGAAACCAGCAATATAGCAGAAAGTAAATTTATGTCGCTTCAAGAATTTACAGGTGAAGATCAAAGTGATTTAATATTTAAAGAAAAAGTTAAAGATGAAGTTACAAAAAACTTCTCAAAAACTGATATCAATGATATTAACTTTGACAACACAAATTTTGGTATAGTTAGAAATCAGGGGATTTGGGCTTTTCAATCATCTATTTTTAAAGGTGATGGAGATGAATTCGTACAAAATTTCTTTAATGTTGATATAGCAATTGGAGATTCTATACTAAATCCAGGTAATTCTACAATAAATAGAGATCAAGTTTATAATATAAACACCCAATTTAAAGACTATCTTGTTTTAGCAAATCAGCGATATGTACTTATCCAGACACCAGATGAGATATTGGTTCATAGGATAAAAGACGGTATTATCGAAAAGGCACCAGTTTATGCTATAGCTACTAGGATGCCTGCTACAATTGTAAGTATAGACCAGTATTTAGGATCAAATGCCTCTGACGTTGAAAAAGCCTTTGAAAAATATAATTATATAATAGAAAAATAAATTTTGACTAAAGGTATAAATATTTGATATTATTTTAATAGGAGAGAATATGCAGTTAGTTTTTGCAAGTAATAATATAAATAAATTAGAACAAGTAAAATTACTTTTAGATAATGACAAGGTCCTTATGCCAAAAGATGTTGGCATTGAAGGATTTGACGTTGTAGAAGATGGTAAAACCTTAAAAGAAAATGCATTTAAGAAAGCAAATGAACTCTATAAATTAACTAAAACAAAAGTTTTTTCTGACGATACAGGACTTTTTGTAAAGGCACTTCACAATAGACCAGGTATATACGCTCACAGATATGCTGGAGAAGATGCCACAGATAAGGACAATAGAGATAAATTACTCAGTGAATTAAAAGACAAGAATAATAGAGATGCTTATTTTCTAACTGTTATTTGCTTTATAGATGATGATGGCAACGATTATTATTTTGAAGGCAGACTAGATGGAAAAATATCTGAAAATGAACTTGGTGATGGTGGTTTTGGCTATGATAAGCTCTTTCATGTAGAAAAATATGGAAAAAGCCTAGCTCAAATGGATATTAATTTTAAAAATCAAATTAGTCATAGGGGGCTTGCCATGAAGGAGTTTAAAAAATACCTGGAACAAAGATATGAAAATTCTAATAACTAGTGATACCCATGGCTGTTTTAGTAAAATCTCCGATTTAATTTTAAGTGAGGGGGATTTTGACCTTATGATCCACGCAGGTGATGGGGTTGAAGACTGCAAGAATATAAATTATGATACAGGCATAGATTATTTTGTTGTAAAAGGAAATAATGATTTTTTCTCTAATGAGGCTTATAATAAGATTATAGATGTAGCTGGATTAAAAATATTTTTAACTCACGGGCACAAGGAAAATGTTGATTTTTCATTGGGTGGATTGATTGAAAAGGCAGAAAAATCAGCTTGTGACATAATTATATTCGGTCATATCCATAGATATGTGGAGCTTAAAAGGTCGGGTTTATTGATTTTAAATCCTGGCTCACCTTTTTTACCTAGGGACGGTAGACCAACAGCCATGATTATGACAGTAGATGAATCTCTAAAAATAGAGAAAGTCTTTTTTGACTAAGGAGATAAAATGAGCGGATTAATAAATTTAATAAGTGAATATTCTTCAAGACTTGCTATATTACCTATACTCGTTCTTATGAATGTTATAATAACTGTTATAATTCACTTTATAAATAGTAAAAAAATACTTAAATTTTTGCCTTCTTTGATAATAGGAATTGTAGCCCTTATAGTTGGTATATATTCAATAACTATTTTCAATAGTCCTTTGGGTTTAAATACTGCTTGGATAGCTGTATTTTTAGCATCAACTGCCTTAGTAGGGATATGTGTAGGTTTTATTATTGATTTAATATTATCAATTAGAAAAAATATGGGATATGAACAAAAAGTTAATAATAAAGCACAGACCCATATTAATAATAATAAAACTTTTAAGGCAAAAAGAAAGAGAACAAAGGAAAATGAAAATGAATAAGGCTGCTTTTTTTGATATAGATGGTACTCTTTTTAGAAATTCTTTACTTGTAGAGCATTTTCTTAAGTTAGTAGATGCGGGTATTTTGGATAGAAAGATTTGGACAGAGGAAATCGGTCCGCTATATAGTAAATATGAAAATAGATTTGGGGCTTATGAAGATTATTTAGAGAAATCTGCTTCTGCTTATCAAAAAGCTATGGTTGGTTTAGATAAAGAAGTTGTGGACAAGTATGCCCAAATTGTTCTTGTTGAAAATAAAAATAAAGTTTATAATGTGACTAGAAATGCTGTAAAAAAACACATTGATGAAGGATTTTTAATTTTCTTTATATCAGGATCTCCAGATTTTTTAGTAGACGATTTTTCAAAATTATATAAGGCAACAGATTCAATATCAACTTCTTATATTTTTGATGAAAATAATAAATTTACTGGTAAAGTATTACCTATGTGGGATGGCGAGAATAAGCTTGCTGCTGTAGGCAAACTTAAAGAAAAATATGATTTAGATTTAAGTGAGTCATATGCCTATGGAGATACAAATGGTGATATTACAATGTTCCAGCTAGTAGGTCATCCTCACGCAATAAATCCATCATTTGAATTAATTGATAATTTATATAAGGATAAGGAATTGAGAAAAAAAGCTGTTATAAATATCGAGAGAAAAGATGTTAACTATAATTTTCCTCTTGATGATTTAACGGTAGAATTTATAAAATTTTAAAAGATTTTCAAATGAATTTTTTTAAATTTTTTCTTTCGTAAAAGCTAAAACAACATGAAAGATATTCATTAATTAAATATTAATGAATATTTTTACCGCTAATTTAGCTTTTTTTATTTTCTTGGTAAATATATCTAAATAAAAGACTTTGTTTTTATGTTAAAATAGTAGTCGAGGTAGAATAATGAAGGCAGAATTAAGGAAGTCTATTCCAGTAATCGAAAAACTTGAATATAATTATTTAGTAGATGAAGATATATACTCTTTAAACACACTTATGTCTTTGTTATACGATAGAAATTTTATCAATTTCTCCAAACATTCTTACTATGCTAAGGACTATTGCTTTAAGAACTTAAAGAAATATTTCTGGAACTTAGTTGATATTGATGAAATAATCAATAGTTTAAGTAGAAATATTGGTAGTGATATTGATAGGTACGAATACCTTATTTCTATAAAGGCTCAATATAGAGCTTTTAGATCGAAAAAGGCCATTGATAAACTTGAATTTCTTATGATAGAGGCTTTTGGAGTAGATTTTCTACTTGATGAAGCAAATCTTTATTATAATAGAGAAGATAGAGAAATAATAAAAATTGGCAACATTATGAAAGATGTAATCTTTTCAAATAGACAGCTAATCGCTTCTTTGAGAAGAGACTTATATAATTTTTCTGATTTAGTTTTAAGGAAAAAGATATATGCCATTGACATGTTAACTCACAAGCAGCTAACATTTAATACAGAAAGTATTTTCACAGAAGACATTACAACTAAACAAACTCAAAAAATATACGAGAAAACAATCAACTACCTTTATAGGTCCATGGTTGATACATATGCCGAGTATTACTACAGGGGTTTGATAAGAGAAGTATTTGAAAGGTATCAATAGGGCTAAACAAGCCCTTTTTATTTTGTTTATGATAGTTTTAGGGATAGATCCAGGCATAGCGATAATGGGCTATGGAGTGGTTGAATTTAAATCAAATAAGGTTAAAGTATTAGAAAATGGTGTAGTTACAACATCATCAAAGACTAGAACACCAGAAAGGCTCAAGATTTTATATGATAATTTGGATAAAATCATTAAAGAGTTTAAGCCGGATGAATTCGCAATAGAAGAATTGTTTTTTAATCAAAACGTAAAAACTGCTATTACAGTCGGACATGCTAGGGGTGTTCAAGTCTTATGTGCCCAAGATAATAACTTAGATATCTTTGAGTATACACCACTACAAATTAAGCAAGCTATAACAGGATACGGTAGAGCTAGTAAAAAGCAGATGCAGCTTACCATAACAACACTTCTTAATTTAAAAAAAATACCTAAGCCAGATGATGCTGCAGATGCTTTATCTGTTGCACTTTGTCACGTGCTTAGTCAAAGATTTAAAGAACAATATAGGATGAGATAATGATTTCTTACATAAAAGGAGATGTAAAGGCAATAAGTGAAGATGGATTTGTAATAGAAAATAATAATATTGGTTATTTTATTAATTCAACTCTCACAAGCCTTTCCAATATACAAATAAATAACGAATATAAAATATATACATCGATGCAGGTTAGAGAAGATGATATTTCTATCTATGGATTTTATTCCAAAGATGAACTAGAAGTATTTTTACTTTTAATCTCTGTATCAACAATTGGGCCTAAGATTGCCTTAGGCATGCTTTCATCGATGAGTACAGATGATATAAAAATTGCCATTGTAAATAACGATATTGATACCCTTACAAAGGCTAAAGGAATAGGAAAGAAAACTGCATCAAGGATAATTCTTGAACTTGTCGATAAGGTTAAGAAAATGTCACTGCCTGATGTAGAAAAAACTGAAAAAATTAATCCAGTAAAGAACAATGACTTAGATGTAGCTAGACAAGCTCTTAAAAATCTAGGTTATATGGAAAATGATATTACTATAGTTTTAAATGAACTAAGAGATACTGACTTGCCTTTAGAAGGGCTTATAAAAGAAAGTCTTAAAAGACTTATCTAGGTGAATGTATGTTTGATGAAAATAAACGAATAGTTGGGTCTAACGAACAAATTGAAGATCTCAAAAACGAAAATTCCATAAGACCAAGATGGTTAAAGGACTATATAGGTCAAGATAAGGCAAAAGAGAAACTTGATATTTTTATAAAATCTTCACTTTCAAGAAAAGAGCCTCTAGACCATGTTTTACTACAAGGTCCTCCAGGACTAGGTAAAACAACCCTTTCAACAATAGTTGCTAATGAGCTCGGGGTAAATTTACGAGTGACCAGTGGCCCAGCAATTGAAAGACCTTCCGATCTTGCATCAATACTAACAAATTTAGCCGAGGGTGATGTTCTATTTATAGACGAAATCCACAGGATAAATAGGTCTGTAGAAGAAATTTTATATTCTGCAATGGAAGACTTTGTCTTAGATATAATAGTCGGAAAAGGACCTAATGCTCAATCTATTAGAATAGATCTTGAAAAATTCACGCTAATTGGAGCAACCACAAGAGCAGGTATGCTTTCTGCGCCCCTTAGAGATAGATTCGGTGTCTTATTGTCTCTAAATTTATACGATAGCAAAGACTTAACAACTATTGTAAAAAGATCGGCGAATATTTTAGATATACCGATAGATGAAAAGGGTGCTGTTGAAATAGCAAAAAGATCAAGAGGAACGCCAAGGATTGCTAATAGATTGCTTAAAAGAGTTAGAGACTATGCTATTGTTAAAGCTGATGATAAAATTGATTATGAAACCAGTAAAAAAGGTCTCGAATTACTCGAAATAGATTCTATGGGTCTTGATACTATGGATAAAAAAATTATACTTACAATGTACGAAAACTTTGCAGGTGGCCCTGTAGGTGTAGATACAATTGCTGCATCTACCGGTATTGAAAATGTCACTATTGAAGACGTATATGAGCCATATTTATTACAAATTGGATTTATATCTAGGACACCTAGAGGCAGAGTTTTAACTAGAAAAGCCTACGAGCACTATGGCTTAAAATATGAGGAATAGATGAAAACAAACGAATTTGATTATTATTTACCAGAAGAATTAATAGCTCAACACCCTAGCAGCAAGAGAGATGAAGCTAGGATGATGGTTTTAGATAAAAACACAGGTGATACTGAAGATAAATACTTTTATGATATAATTGATTATTTAAAAGCTGGTGACGTACTTGTTATGAATGATACAAGAGTAATACCGGCTAGACTTTTTGGTCACAGAGTGGGAAAAGAAGAAAAAATCGAAGTGTTTTTACTAAATAATACCGAAGGATCAAAATGGGAAGTCCTTGTTAGACCTGGCAAAAAGATGAAAATAGGTACAGAGGTTATATTTTCAGAAGAATTATCTTGCAAGGTATTAGATATAAAAGACGATGGCAATAGGATTGTAGAATTCTATTTTGAAGGAATTTTTAATGAGATTCTAGATAGACTAGGAAATATGCCACTTCCACCATATATAAAAGAGAAACTAAAGGATAATGAAGACTATCAAACAGTATACTCAAAAAATCCTGGCTCTGTTGCAGCTCCAACCGCAGGGCTCCATTTTACAAAAGAGTTATTAGCAAAGATTGAGGCTAAGGGAGTTAAACTTGCTTATTTAACCTTAAATGTTGGTCTTGGTACTTTTAGACCTGTAAATGAAGAAGAGATAACAGATCATAAAATGCATTCTGAATTCTACACTCTAAATGAAGAAACTGCAGAAGTATTAGATGCAGCTAAAAAAGAAGGCAGGAGAATAATTGCTGTTGGAACTACTTCAATAAGAACATTAGAGTCTGTTTACAAAAAAAATAATAAAATTTGCGCTGATTCAGGTTGGACAGATATATTTATATATCCTGGATTTGAATTTAAGGTAGTTGATGCTATCATCACAAATTTCCATCTACCAAAATCGACTTTAATAATGCTTATTGCTGCTTTTACAAGCAAGGATATAATTTTAAATGCCTATAATGAGGCAGTTTCAAAAAAATATAGATTTTTCTCCTTCGGAGATTGTATGTTCATAAAATAGGAGGATAGATGCCTTTAAAATACGAACTAATAAAAAAAGATAAATATACAAATGCTAGGGTTGGAGTAATCCATACCGCTCACGGTGACATACCAACACCAATATTTATGCCTGTAGGGACCTTAGGGACTGTAAAAACTATGACAGTAGATGATTTAAAGGAAATGGACGCTAAAATCATTTTAGGTAATACCTACCACCTTTATTTAAAACCAGGTATGGATATTATGAGAAAAGCTGGTGGACTTCATCAGTTTATGAATTGGGATAGACCAATTCTAACAGATTCGGGTGGATTTCAAGTATTTTCTTTAGCAGATAATAGAAAGATAAGTGAAGAGGGTGTATTATTTAGGTCTCATATAGATGGATCAAAACATTTTTTTACACCAGAAAAATCAATTGAAATACAAAATGATATTCATTCAGATATCATGATGAGCTTCGACGAATGTGTTGATGCGAGAGCGGATTACGATTATGTAAAAAAATCTATGGAAAGAACACTTAGATGGGCGAAACGTGGACTTGATTATCATAAAGAAAATTCTCATCCAGATCAATCATTATTTGGAATTGTTCAAGGTGGGATGTTTAAAGATTTAAGAGAGAAATCCGCAAAAGAAACAGTATCTATGGACTTTGATGGTTATTCTATTGGTGGACTTTCTGTTGGTGAAACTAAAGAAGAAATGATTGATATTCTTAATTTTACAACTCCACTACTCCCTGAAGACAAACCAAGATATAATATGGGCGTAGGCACACCTGATTATCTTTTCGAATCATTTGAAGCTGGTATTGATATGGCTGACTGTGTCCTTCCTACAAGAATAGCAAGAAATGGTACCGCTCTTGCTTCAGAAGGAAGGCTAGTAGTTAAAAATGCAACATACAAGGAAGATTTTTCGAAATTAGATCCAGATTGTGATTGCTACACTTGTTCTAACTACTCAAGGGCTTATCTAAGACATTTGATAAATGCGAAAGAAATATTAGGGGCAAGGCTTTTATCTTATCATAATCTATATTTCCTGCTAAAGATGTGTGAAAATATTAGAGAAGCTATTATGAACGATTCTTTCCTAGATTATAAGAAAGAATTTTATGAAAAATACGGTTATTAATGAGACTTGAATACATTATTTTAATAATTCTTGCTGTAGGATTTTATTATACAAATATTTTAGACTACAGAAAAGATAAAAATAGGGAAATATTTGTTAACGATAATCTAAAAATTTCATCAAAAATAATTACCAAGGCAGGCATAATTGGATATGTAGCTGGTATAAAAAATAATGAAGTACTTATTATTACTGGAGATGGAGAAAATACATCATATTTAACAATTGATAAATCATATATACAAGATATTTTGGAATAGAGGCGAAAGCCTCTTTTTCTTTATAAAAGTTTATAAAAGAGTATAATTTAGTTGAAAGGTAGATATGACAAACTGGTTTATTTATAACAAAAAACAAAATTATATAAACAATCTTAAGCTAGGAAATATCTCTAAACTTGATGCCCTTATTTTGGGCAATAGAGATATAATTGAACCTAATAAAGTAGATATGTATTTAAATCCAGGTCTTGATAAGCTTCATGATCCATTTTTGTTAAACGATATGGACAAGGCTGTAGATTTAATAATCGAAACTATGAAAAAAGGCGGAGAGATAAGGATATTCGGCGACTATGACCAAGACGGTATAGCTTCTGTTATGACCCTAATGGATGGTCTTTTGTTTTATTATGATAATATTTCTTATGATATTCCTCATAGAGTAGACGAAGGTTATGGAATCTCTTCAAAGATGAGTGATTTGGCAATAGAAGATAAAGTCTCATTGGTAATAACATGCGATAATGGTATTACAGGTTTTGATCAAATCGATAATTTGAAAAAGTCTGGAATAAATGTAATCGTAACGGACCACCATCAAATCCATAAGGAGGAAAACGATGAGTGGATTGATCAGATTTTGCCAAATGCTGATGCAGTAATAAATCCTAAAAGATTAGACTCTACATATCCATTTGATGATTTATGTGGAGCAGGGGTTAGTTTTAAATTAATCCAAGGTCTATATAAAAAGCTTGATGGAGATATGTTTTATTTATATTCCCTCCTAGAATATGTAGCTATGGGAACCGTTTGTGATATTGTCTCTCTCACAGATGAAAATAGAATTTTTGTAATAGAGGGACTTAAGAGACTAAATCAAACTGAAAAGATTGGTCTTAAAGCACTACTAGATGAATCATCCTGGGATAAGGAAGTAGATGAATATACTCTGGGTTTTATTTTGGGCCCACTAATGAATTCAACTGGTAGACTAAAAAGTGCAAAACTTGCTATAGATTTACTAGTTGAAGAAGATATAGATAAAATTTACGAAATGGCTAGAGACTTAGTTAAGTTGAATAATGAAAGAAAAAATTTAACAGAAGAAGCATTTAACAAAGTAAACGAAATAATAAAAGAAAATTCATATGATAAAGATGATGTAATAGTTGTCTATGCTTCGGGTATAAATGAATCTATTTGCGGCATAGTAGCTGGAAGGATTAAGGAAAAATATTATAGACCTACTCTAATTCTTACAAATGCTAAAGAAGACGATATAGCCAAGGGGTCAGGCAGATCCATATCTACTTATAATATGTATGAAAAAATATCTCCATATGCCGATAAGTTAGAATCTTTTGGCGGCCATCCAATGGCCTGTGGATTATCTATACAGATAGATAAAATAGATGACTTTAGAAAGTTTTTAAATGAAAACGCGGAGCTATCTAAAAATGATAAAGAAAAATCTATCAATATTGATACACAAATCCCTATATCAAAGTTATCTTTAGAATTTGCTGAAAGCTTAGATAGATTTAAACCTTTTGGCAAGGATAATTCAAGACCGTTGTTTGCAAATAAAGGTGTTGACATAGCTAGTATATCTATGATAGGTAAGGATAAAAACACCCTGAAGCTTTCACTATTTCAAAATGGAATTTACTACAATGCGATTAAATTTCAGGCTGAAGATGATTATAATTATTTGAAAGACAAATTTAATGGAGACATACTTGGTAAAAAGATCGACATAGTTTACTATCCAGATGTAAACGAGTTTAGAGGCAATAGGTCATTGCAGCTAAAATTAATAGATATTAGGTGATTTTATGGCAACTGATTTTAATAAAGAATTTATAAAATTTAAAGAACTTATTTTAAAAAATAATCCTCATTCGGACATAGACCTTATTAAAAGGGCCTATGACTTTGGAGTTGTTCATCATGATGGACAAAAGAGAAATTCTGGAGAAGATTATTTTATACATCCGATTGCTGTAGCGTCTAACTTATCTAATATGAAGCTTGATGATGAAACTATTTGCGCTGGTCTAATGCACGATGTACTAGAAGATACTGATGTTACAAGAGACGAGATGAAAGCAGAGTTTGGTGAAGAGATCACATTTTTAGTTGATGGTGTAACCAAGCTGAAAAACTTAAACTATACTTCCAAGGAAGAAAAACAAGCTGAAAATATTAGAAAAATGGTTATGGCAATGGCTAATGATGTTAGGGTAGTGCTTATAAAACTAGCAGATAGGCTTCATAATATGAGAACTCTTGAATACATGACAAGAGCTAAGCAATTACAAAAAGCAAACGAAACTATAGAAATATACGTACCTCTAGCTCATAGACTAGGTATTTATTCACTAAAATGGGAACTAGAAGACTTATGCTTTAGATATCAAGAACCTGAAAAGTATTATGAGCTTGCTGAAATGGTAAATGTCAAAAGAAGGGAAAGAGAAAATTATATCAACGAAATAATTGATACCTTATCAAAATCTCTTAAACCTACAAATATCGACTTTGAAATTTCAGGCAGACCTAAATCTTTGTACTCCATAAACAAAAAGATGGAGAGAAATAAGATTGCCTTTGAAGAGATATATGACCTAACAGCAATAAGGGTAATTGTTGATACAATTGCGGAATGTTATGCAGTCTTAGGTAAGGTTCATTCTTTATGGAGACCAATACCAAACAGAATTAAAGACTATATAGGCCAACCTAAACCAAATGGCTATAGATCTCTTCATACAACAGTCTTTGGTGATGATTCCAAACCTTTTGAGGTTCAAATTAGAACTCGAAAGATGCATAGAGAATGTGAATTTGGTGTAGCAGCCCATTGGCGTTATAAGGAAAATAAAAAGACAAAATCAGAATTTGATGATGCCATGAGTTTTTTAAGACAAATTGTAGAATGGCAGCAAGAAGGCGGAAAAGATGTAAATAACGAAGAGTTTATGGAAACTCTTAAGACAGACTTTTTCTCAAGAGAGATTTATGTTTATTCTCCTGCAGGAGAAGTTTATTCTTTACCAATGAATTCTTGCTCAATTGATTTTGCTTATAAAATCCATACAGAAGTAGGAAACTCATGTGTAGGAGCTAAAGTAAACGGCAGGATGGTCCCAATAACTCAACCTCTAAAGACTGGTGATCTAGTTGAGATAATAACTAGTAAAAATTCACAAGGACCTAGTAGAGATTGGTTAAATATTGTAAAAAGTAACCAAGCTAAATCTAAAATCAAACAATTTTTCAAACGTTACGATAAAGAAGAGAATATAGAAATTGGCAGAGCATCTGTAGCTCGTGATTTAAAGAAATATAAGCAAAACTATAGGCATTTTTTAAAAGAGGAATGGTTAGCTGAAATTGCCAGTGATTTAGGATTTCCATCCGAAGATGAAATGTATGCCTCAGTAGGATATGGAAAGACAACAGCAGAGCAAGTTAGTCAAAAACTTATAAGAAAAGATAAGGATGAGCTTAAAAAAGAAGAACTAAGCAAACCTTTAGATATAAGTAAGAAAGAAATTAATACCCAAATAACTAACGAAATAAGGGTATCAGATCTTGAAGATGATGTTGAAGTTAAATTTGCAAAGTGTTGTACTCCTGTTCCAGGAGATCCAATAATTGGATTTATTACAAAAGGAAATGGAATCTCTGTCCATGTTAAGACTTGTCCTAATATCATAAATTCCAAATCTCCTGAAAGACTTATTGACGTTTACTGGCAAAATTTAGCTACAGATAAATTCCCAGTGAAAATCCAAATCTTATCAGCGAATGGACCATCAATCTTGTATGAGGTATCGAAGATGATGTCAACATTTGATGTAAACATTTTAAGCATAAATGCTAGGTCTGATAGTGATGCAGGTACCATGGATTTGGTAATCGAAGTTAAAAGTACTGAGCAATTAGACGATGTTATTAGAAAATTAAAAACAATTAAAACTGTTGAGGATGTATTTAGGGTGAAAAGTTAATGAGAGCAATTTTACAAAAAGTAACAAGCGCAAGCGTAAAAGTAGATAATGAGCTGGTATCTGAAATAGGAGACGGTTACATGATATTACTTGCTGTTAAAGATACAGATACTGAAGATGATCTGGCTTATCTAAAAAGAAAAATAGCCAACTTAAGAATCTTTGAAGATAAAAATGGAAAGATGAATTTAAGTCTCAAAGATACTGGGGGAGAGATTTTACTTGTTAGCCAATTTACTCTTTATGGTGATGCTAGAAAAGGGAACAGACCATCTTTTACAATGTCAGCTGGACTTGATATGGCTAATAGATATTATGAAAAACTACGTGATGAATTAATCTTAGAAGGATTTAATGTAAAAACTGGAAAATTTCAAGCACATATGCAAGTTAGTCTGGTTAATGATGGCCCAGTTACTATTATTCTAGATAGTGAGAGGATATTTTAATGGAAATTAATAAATTTACCTTAGGACCTGTAATGACAAACACCTATGTGGTTCATGAAGATGGTAGAGGATTTATTGTCGATTGTCCCTACCCATCAAGGGCGCTTGATAAGTTTATAGAAGACAATAAAATAAAAATAGAGTTTATCGTACTGACCCATACCCACTTCGATCATGTATCAGGGCTTAGATATTACAAAGATAAATTTGATGTTGATGTTTATGCTTCAGAAGATGCTAAAGAAGTAGCTGATGATCCTAACTATAATTTAGGATATCACTTGGATAATTTAGAAGTACCAATAGATTACTATCTGAAAGATGGGGAAGTTTTTAGTAAATATAATATAAGAGCCATAAAAACACCAGGACATACAATTGATTCTATGTCTTTTGTTTTAGGAAGTTCAATTTTTACTGGAGATACATTGTTCAGACTTTCAATCGGAAGGACTGATTTTCCCGGTGGGTCTTTTGAAGATATTAAAAGCTCTATAATAAATAAACTAGGTAAACTTGATAGGAGTGCTAGGTTATACCCAGGTCATAATGAAGAAAGCACTCTAGGATTTGAATTAGATAATAATCCATTTCTTAAATAATGGGAGGAAGTATGGAATTTAAGAGAACACATATGTGTGGCAGCCTGAGAATTGAAGACTTAGGTAAAGAAGTAATATTAATGGGTTGGGTAGGTAAAAAACGTAATCTTGGCTCTTTAGTATTTATAGATTTAAGAGATAAAACTGGTATAAGCCAGATAGTTATAAGAGAAGATGATAAAGATAATTACGAAAAGGCTCGCCAAATCTCAGCTGAATATGTACTTGAAGTAAAAGGCAAGGTATGTGAAAGGGAAAGTAAAAATCCTGACCTACCAACTGGTGATATTGAAATAATTGCTGATAAGATCAATATTCTTGATAAGGCTAAAACTCCACCAATTTATATCAAGGATGATGATGATGTTAGCGAAAATTTGAGGTTGAAATATAGGTATCTCGATATGAGGAAGCCTTCAGTACAAAGAAATCTTAAACTTAGGTCTGATATTGTTAGAACTATGAGAGAATATTTCTACGAAAATGACTTTACTGAAGTTGAAACCCCATTTTTAACCAAACCAACTCCAGAAGGAGCTAGGGATTATCTAGTACCATCTAGGATAAATGAAGGTAAGTTTTATGCTCTTCCTCAATCTCCACAATTACTTAAACAAATTCTAATGATTGGATCCCTTGACAGATATTTCCAAGTTGTTAAATGTTTTAGAGATGAGGATTTGAGAGCAAATAGACAACCAGAATTTACTCAGTTAGACTTAGAAATGAGCTTTTCAGATCAAGATGATGTAATAGCTATGAATGAAGGTTTATTAAAAGTACTTTTTGATACCTATACAGACTATGATTTAAAACTACCAATAAATAGGATGGATTATAGTGAAGCAATGGAATCATATGGATCAGATAAACCAGACCTTAGATATGGTTACAAAATTAAAGATGTAACAGAAGTATTTGTTGGAAGTGAATTCAAGGTTTTTGCTGATAATACAACAGAAGGTAGATCAGTTAGAGCAATTAACTTCACTGGACTTGAAGAAAAGTATTCAAGAAAACAATTAGATAAACTAACAGAATTTGTTAAAGATTATGGTTTAAAGGGCCTTTCATATATTAAATTTAATGAAAATATGCAATCATCAATTAAAAAATTCTTAACTGATGATGTAATTTCAGCTCTTAAGGAAAAACTAGATGCCAAAGAAGGTGATTTGATCTTCCTTGCAGCTGATAAGGACAGAACAGTTCTTGAAGGTCTAGGGGCATTAAGAGTAAAAATCGCAAAAGATAACAACTTATATGAAAAAGAATATGCACTAACTTGGGTAGTTAATTTCCCAATGTTTGAATATAGTGAAGAAGAAGATAGATACGTAGCCCAACACCATCCATTTACTATGCCAAATGAAGAAGATATAGACTTACTATTAACTGAGCCAGAAAAAGTTAGAACACAAGCATATGATATAGTTATAAATGGAGATGAAATGGGTGGAGGATCTGTAAGAATAAATAATTCTGATTTACAAAAGAAAGTATTTGAAGCTCTTAGACTGAGCGATGAAGATATTAAAAATAAATTTGGATTCTTTATAGAAGCTCTTCAGTACGGCACACCTCCACACGCAGGACTTGCTTATGGCCTTGACAGGTTATTAATGCTATTTGCAAAAACTGATAATATAAAGGATATTATAGCATTTCCAAAAACCCAATCAGCAACTTGTCCATTAACAGAAGCACCAGCAGTGGTAGATAACAAGGCACTTGAAGAACTTAATATAAAATTGAGGTGATATATTAAATGACAATGACTAAAGAAGGTTTAGTCCTTGATAATAATAATGGTAATTTAAAAATAAAGGTAGATCGTAATGGCGCGTGTGGATCATGTGCTGCAAACGGTTCATGTGCTGAAAGAAAATCAACAGTTGTTGAGATTTTTTCAGCTGATAATATTAATAAAGGGGATAAGGTAATTTTAGAGAGTGATGCTGATGAAATTACAAAAATATCAGCTTTAGTTTACATTATTCCTGTAGTTTTAGTAATGATAGGGATACTTGCACCAACATATTTACTTAAAGGTTCTGGATATGATACCAACTTAATTAGTTTAATTTCTGTTGCTGTTATGCTTCTTGTATCAGTATTATTTATTAAAAAACTCGACAAAGGCGTAAAAAAAGAAAAACTTATGAAAGTTAGAAAAGTATATTAAAATTATACTTTTCTACAAGAATTGGAGAAAAATATGGCTTTACCAATAGTAACCCTAGTAGGTAGAACAAATGTAGGCAAGTCTACATTATTTAACCGCCTAGTTGGAAAAAGAAAATCAATAACAGAGGATGTATCGGGTGTAACCAGGGACAGAATAGTTGATAAGGCTGAATGGCAAAATAATGAGTTTTTGCTAGTAGATACAGGCGGAATTGATATATCAAGTAAGGACATGATGAATGTTGAAATAAAGGGCCAAGTGGAAAAGGCTCTCCTTGAAACAGACTTAATTTTATTTGTAGTGGATGGAAAAGAGGGAGTAAATCCTCACGATGTAGATATAGCCAATGAAATTAGAAAATATAATAAGCCTGTAATTATAGTTGCAAACAAAGTAGATAATATGAAAACGCCTGATGACATTTATGATTTTTATTCATTTGGATTTGACAATCTTGTCATGATTTCAGCAGAACAAGCTAAAGGGTTAGGTGATTTATTAGATGCTGTTGTTTCATTTATAGATTTTTCTAAATATGAAAATGCCGAAGATGAAACAAGGATAGCTATAATTGGTAAACCTAACGCAGGTAAGTCTTCTTTAGTAAATTTACTACTAAATGAAGAAAGAATGATAGTAACCAATATCGCTGGCACAACAAGAGACGCTGTTGATAGTTACTGGACTTATAATAATCACAACTACGTATTAATTGATACAGCTGGTCTTAGAAGAAAATCAAAAGTAAGAGAAAACGTTGAGTATTACGCAAATCAAAGAACATTTGATGCTGTAGATAGTGCGGATATTTGTTTATTTCTTATAGACGCAACTGTAGGGGTGACTGAGCAAGACGCAAAAATAGCAGGCTATGCTCACAATAATAAAAAAGCTATTATCATTGCTGTAAATAAGTGGGATTTAGTTGATAAAGATACCAATACTATGGCAAATATGGAAAAAGAGATTAGAAACACTCTATCATTTGCATTATACGCACCAATAGTATTTATATCAGTTAAGGATAATGCTAGGATTGACACCCTCCTTGATATGATAGAAGTAGTTGACAGTAACTACAGGATGAGGATAAAAACAGGCGTATTAAATACAATCTTACAAGATGCAATGCTACTAAATCCACCACCACAAGATAAGGGTAAGAGATTAAAAATTTATTACATGAGTCAAGTTGGTACTTGCCCACCAAAATTTCTATTATCTATTAATGATAGGGAACTTTTACATTTTTCATACACCAGGTATTTAGAAAATCAAATCAGGCAAAATTACTCCTTACTGGGAGTACCATTTAGCTTTGTTTTTAAAGAACATAGGGGCAAAAAATGAAATATTTAATTATAGCCATTTTCTCATATTTACTAGGAAGTCTGCCTTCTGGATATTATATTGGTAAGTACATCTATAAAAAAGATATAAGAACCATGGGTTCAGGAAATATTGGTACAACAAATGCTCTTAGAAATTTTGGAAAAAAGGCAGGACTAGCTACTTTTATACTAGACTTTTTAAAAGGCACATTAGCAGCCTTTATAGGAGAAAAAATCGCTGGTGATAATGGCATGTATCTTGCAATGCTATTTGTTGTTTTAGGGCACATGTACAGCTTTATCCTAAATTTTAAAGCAGGAAAAGGCATAGCCACAGTATTTGGAGCTTTAGTATATATAAAACCAGTTTTTGCCTTAAGTCTATTTGCGGTATTTTTTATAATAGTTTTTATTTCAAGAATAGTCTCTTTAGGGTCTATTTGTGTATGCGTTGTTTCAATATTTGCAAGTTTGATTAAATATGGTGTTAATTATTTTAGCGTAAGCTTGTCAATAATTGCTGTAACAATAATTATTAAGCATAGAGCAAATATTAGAAGACTATTAAATGGCGAAGAGAAAAAAATATTTTAGGGGAATAAATGACGATTTCTATTTTAGGTGCCGGTTCTTGGTCAACTGCTATAGCTGATTTGCTTGCAGAAAAAGAAGATGTTCTAATATATGCAAGAGATGAAAATGTCGTTACTTCAATTAATAACGACCACATAAATAATAAATATTTTCCAAAAAATAAACTAAATAAAAATATAAAAGCTACAAGTAATCTCAAAGAAATTTTTAACAACAATTACATTGTAAATGGTATTCCAACACAACAAATCAGAAGTGTTTTAAATAAGGCAGATGGGTTGTTAAAAGATGATCATATAATAGTAAACTTATCTAAAGGACTAGAATTAAATAGTCATAAGAGAATATCTGAAATTTTTAAAGATTTTAACAAAAATATTTCGTATGTTGCTCTAAGTGGGCCATCTCACGCTGAGGAAGTTATATTAAAAATGCCTACAACTGTTGTAAGTGCCTCAGAAAATGAATATTTGGCCAAAGAAGTACAGGAAATATTTGTAAGAGATTATTTTAGAGTGTATTCTTCAAATGATCTTGTAGGCGTAGAGCTTGGTGGAGCTATTAAAAATATTCTAGCTTTTGGAATAGGAATGGCTCAAGGCCTTGGATATGGTGACAATGCCAAAGCTGCTCTTATAACAAGAGGTATTCATGAGATGAGTAGATTTGCTTGTGAATTTGGTGCTGAATTTAAGACTATAAATGGACTAGCAGGCGTTGGTGATTTAATAGTCACCGCTACAAGTAAACACTCTAGAAATAACAGGGCAGGCATTTTAGTTGGAGAAGGTTTAAAACTTGAAGACCTTCATAAAAAAATTAATATGGTAGTTGAGGGTATTCCAACAACTAAATCAGTTTATGAATTGGCAAAAAATAAAAATATTGAGCTACCAATCACAAATGAAATATACGAAGTCCTATTTAATAACAAAGACTGTGATCAATCCGTGAAAGATTTGATGATGAGAGATATTAAAAGCGAATTTTAAATTTTTACTTTATAATCGATTTAGTATATAATGATAGTAGATAAAACTAGCAAAGGATGAAAAAAATGTTTGACAGATTTAAAGAATTCATTGGTATCGATGATAATTATGACGATTACGACGATGATCAAATGTATTATGACGATGAAGATGAAAATCCAGAAGAGGAAAGAACAAGAACAACTTACAGCGACTTATTAGATGACAACAAGGATGGTACATATTCTACTGATTCATTTAAAACAAGCAAATCAAGTATATCTAGCGATTATTCTTTAGCAAATAATTTTAAATCAGATAATACAGAAGATAATATAGTTAGTATCAATAGCAATAGTAGCTTTACCAGGAGTAGTAATATGAGAATATCAATACAAGAGCCCCTAGACTATGATAATGATGGTCCAGTAGTTATAGAAGAAATACTTAAAAATAGAGTTGTAGTATTAAATTTAGAAATGGTTGATAATGACCTAAGAATGAGAATATTCGACTTTGTTAGTGGAGCAGTTTATGCTCTTAAAGGTAATATGAGAAAAGTTACAAAAGGAATCTTTGTTATAACACCAAATGGTGTTGAAATAGATTCTTATGTAGCAGATCAAATATCAGAAGGTAATTATAACCAACTATAGATCGATTAACTTCGATCTTTTGTTTTTATGGCATTTGAATACAATTTAGATCATATAAAAGATAAACAGAAAAAAACAAATATAAGAAAAGCCTTATCTATTTTAGAGAAGGCTTTTTATAAGAAAATAGAAACCAGGTCATTTTTTTTAGATCCATTTGAACAAGGTGTTATTGAAGAGATAGCTAAAAAAAATTCGATTGATATTTGCTTTTTAGGTGGTAATCCTGGAGCTGAGAGAAAGATTTTTGTAGCAAATTATTATTACGAGCCACTCTATAGTCCAAATTATTTGAGTATATTAGAATTTGAAGCAGATGATATAAATCATCCTGATGTTTTAGGAGCTCTCTTAAGCCTTGGGCTTGATAGGGTTGATATTGGTGACATCTCTATTTCAGATGGAAAAGTAGAGTTTGCAGTTGATTTAGACAAAGCAAGTTTCGTTAAATTTAACTTAACAAAGATTAAAAATCAAGGTGTAAAATTAAAACTTAAAGAAGGAGCTACACTTAACTTGATTAAAGAAAGTTATGCAGATTATTCGGGCTTTGTGTCAAGTCTTCGTCTTGATAATTTATTAACTTTATTTATATCAACATCGAGAACTAAAGCAAAAGAAATTATCAAAGCAAAATTAGTTAAAGTAGATTTTCAAATTATAGAAGACCCTTCTTATACTGTTGATGAAGGTAGTCTAATTTCTGTAAGAAAATTTGGAAGATTTATTTTTGATGAGGTTGATGGAATGAGCAAAAAAGGTAATTATCACATAAGTTATAGGAAAGTAATATGATGTATATAATAATTATTATTCTTGGCCTACTTTTAGATAGGTTAAGCAAAGGATATGCAATTAACAATTTTATAGAAAACCCAATCGAAGGTCCTTTTGTTAATTTCACATATTTAGAAAACAGGGGTGCTGCTTTTGGAATTTTGCAAGATAAAAGAATTTTCTTTTTAATTATTACACTAGTTATAGTTTGTTACTTGCTTTATCATTTTTACAATACTTACAAGACAAACGCAAAAATTTTAAATATAAGTCTTGCATTGATTATTTCAGGAGCTTTAGGTAATTTTTATGATAGGTTTGTTAACGGCTTTGTCGTAGATTTTATTGAATTTTCATTCTTTAATTTTCCAGTCTTTAATGTTGCAGACATCTTTGTTACTGTAGGATGCGCGCTAATGATTATTTACATAATTTTTATACATGAAGATAAATAATGATTGGGATTTTATCCTAAAAGATGAATTTGAGAAAGAGTATTTTAAAGATATAAAATCTTTTTTGGATAAGTCTTATAAAGAAAAAAATATATTTCCGCCTAGGGAAGAGATATTTAGAGCTTTAGAACTTTCTTCTTATAGCAATACTAAGGTTGTTATTTTAGGTCAAGATCCATACTACAACTTAGGACAAGCTCAAGGCTTAGCTTTTTCTGTCAATACAGGAGTAAAACTTCCTCCTTCACTAAGGAATATCTACAAGGAATTGGAAATGGATTTAGGTATAAAACCATCTACTAATGGTTCTTTAGTTTTCTGGGCAGACCAAGGTGTATTATTGTTAAACTCCAGCCTAACTGTAGAGGGAAAAAAGCCTAATTCTCATAAAAATATCGGTTGGCAAATTTTTACGGATAAGATCATTTCAATACTCAATGATAGGGAAGAGCCACTAGTTTTTGTTTTATGGGGGAATTTTGCTAAATCAAAAAAAAGCTTAATTACAAATTCAAGGCATCTTATTATAGAATCGGCTCATCCATCACCACTATCAGCAAGACGTGGATTTTTTGGCTTGAGACCATTTTCGAAAATAAACAGATTTTTAAGAGAAAATAATATAAAAGAGATAGATTGGAAAATAGAGAATCAATAATGATTCTCTATTATTTTTTTACAAAGATTTAGAAGATTTTTGTAGTTATATATCGAATTTTCCTTAATTATTAATAGTTTGTCGTTAATTTCTATATCAGATTCATTTTTTATATCAAAGTTATTAATGCTCACAAAACCATTCACACTCTCATTAAAGCGACCATATAATACGTGAATATTTAATTTTATAGTATGAGCTTCTATAATTACTTGATAATTATTTTCAGCGACATACAAATCGCCAAGATTTTTTTCTGATTCAAATACAAAATTGCCTATATCCTTGTTGATATTGGCTCTAGAAAGCCAAAATTTACCAATCTTACTTTGTCTACTAAGTTTTTCTTTATAAAAATCTTCTATATTTGATAAAGCTTCTGTAGCTATTAAATCATTTTCGTTGTGTTTTAAGATTGGGTATGGCTTATCTCTAATCAAACAATCTTCTGTAAGTTTGCTGATTACTTTATAACGGCTGGGGTCATTTCTTTCTATTCCAATAAGTTTTTCGATATGCATTAATTTCATTGAATCATAAGCAAAAAATTTCGAGTGCCATTTTATAATTTTATATATATCAAGAGTGTTTTCGGGAAATACAGGCATTAAATTATATTTTACAAGTCTACTATTAAGAAAGGGTATATCAAAGTTATCACCATTAAAGGTAACTAGTCTTTTACATTTTATTTCGTTTAGAAAAATTTTTAAGAGTATAACTTCTTCACTATCATCTTCAGCAAAGTATTGATAAATATAAGTATTAGACTTATCCCTTTTAACAAGACCTAATAGAACTAGCTTATCAATATTAAAATCAAGACCAGTGGTTTCTATATCTAACACGAGGTCATTTTCATTCAAATTTTCACCATTAATTTTTATTTTTTTACTAATCATAAAACCATTATACTGTTATTAACAAGATAATAGCAGTAAACTATATGCTATTCTTGTAATCTCCTTAAGCTCTAATATAATGATATAATTAAGGAGTATATATGATATATTTAGATAATGCTGCAACTACAAAGATGTATGATGAAGCGATTAACGCTTATGTGTATGTTTGCAAAAACCATTTTGCAAACCCTAGTGCTCTTCATTCATACGGTATGGAATCAGAAAACTTAATTAAACAAACAAAAAAATATATAGGTCAGTTGATTTCAGCAAAAGAAAGTGAAATATTTTTTACAAAATCAGCTACAGAATCAAACAATATTGCGATTAAATCTTTTGACGGAGTTGCCCTTACTAGCAAGATTGAACATTCATCTGTTTATAATACCTTTAAAAATTCAAATTTTAAAGAAGTTAAATTTATAGATAATGATAAATACGGTTTTCTTAATGAAAATGATCTTAGGCTAAAATTAGATAAAGAAGTAAATTTTGTTTCATTTATTTACGTAAATAATGAAATAGGAAGTATTCAAGATATTAAAAAACTTTCAAAAATAATTAAAGACTACAATAAGAATATTGTAATTCATATTGACGCAACTCAGGCTATGGGAAAGATACCTTGTAATGTTGATGATTTAGGTATTGATATGATAAGTTTTTCTTCCCATAAATTTCACGGGCCTAAACAATTAGGTGGATTATATATAAGAAAAAATATTCAAGGAAAAATAAAACCTATTTTAGACGGCGGATATCAGGAGATTATATCATCTGGTACTAATAATCCTCCTGCTATATATGCCTGCGGTGTAGCTTTAAAAAAACAAGTTGAATCCAATGAATATTCTTATATTGAAAGTTTAAATCATTATTTAAGAAGTTTAATCGAGAAAAATATTAAAGATTATTATATAATCTCTCCACTAGAGTCTTCATCGCCATATATATTAGATGTAGCCTTTGCTAATATTAAATCGGAAGTACTTCTCCATATGCTCGAAGAAGAAGAGATTTATGTATCTAGTGGATCAGCTTGTTCTAAAGGTGATTATAGTAGAATTTTGACTGCTTTAGGTGTAGAAAAAAAATATATGGATGGAGCAATTCGATTTTCTTTTTCAGGAGAAATAAAAAAATCGGATTTAGATTTTACTGTTAAGATATTAAAAGATAGTATAGACATGATAAGGATGGTAATTTGATGGAATGGATGTTAGCAGTTAGCTTTGGCGAAATATTTCTAAAGGGGAAAAATAGACATATTTTCTATAGAACAGCTATTGATAATATTAAAAGAAACCTTAGAGATATACCTTATGAAGATATGTATTCGGAATCTTCAAAGCTTTATATAAAGGCAGATAAAAAAGATTTTGAAAGAATTAAAGATAATATACTAAAAGTCTTTGGCATAGTATATGTTTCTTATGTAATTAAAACAGAAAAAAATATAGATGACATCTATAAGGCTTGTAAAACTGACCTTGAAGAGTATTTTACAGATAAAGCTTATACTTTTAAAGTCGATACAAAAAGAACCGATAAGTCTTTTAAATACAACTCACCTGAACTATCTGCCAAAATAGGTGGATTTATTTTAAGGGATTTTCCAAATCTTAAAGTAGATGTCCACAATCCTGATTTTAAAGTTTTTATAGATGTCAAAGATAACGTGTATGTATATTCTAAAAGATACGAAGGTCTAGGAGGACTACCAATAGGATCATCCGGCAAAGGACTTCTTTTATTATCAGGAGGTATAGATTCACCAGTAGCTGGCTTTATGGTAGCGAAAAGAGGAATGAAAATAGATTGTATCCACTTTCATTCTTATCCTTTTACTTCAAAAAGAGCCTTTCAAAAAGCAATGGATTTAGCAGAGATTATGTCTGCCTATACTGGCAAGATGAAAATATACTCAGTGAATTTATCAAATATCTACAAGGCAATCAATCAAAATTGTGAAAGACGAGAAACAACTATATTGTCTCGTAGGTTTATGATGAGAATTGCAAATAAAATTTCAGAATCCAATGAATATCATGCTTTAATTACAGGAGAGTCATTGGGTCAAGTTGCAAGTCAGACAATAGAATCAGTAGCAGTTATAAATGATTCCTCAGAAAGACCTATACTAAGGCCGCTTATAGCAATGGATAAGAAAGATATAATAGAGATTTCTAAGAAGATAGGCTCTTACGATAAATCTATAGAGCCGTACGATGATTGTTGCTCTATTTTTGCACCAGATAATCCAGTTACCAAACCTAAACTTAAGTTTATTAAAATGAGTGAAGAAAAACTCGATATAGACACTCTTGAAGATGAGGCAATAAAGAATATGGAAATAATTGAAATTGCTTGACAATCAGAATATATAGCAGTAATATATATGAGTAGACCGCTCAGCTAGGGCTCTGATCCCCGAACGCTGGCGAGAATATATGAATTAGGAGGCTTTCCATGTACGCAATTATTAAAACAGGTGGAAAACAATACAAAGTATCAGAAGGTGACTTAGTAAGAGTTGAAAAACTTGCTTACGAAGTTGGTGAGACTGTAGATTTTGATCAAGTACTATTAGTATCAAACGATGGTGAACTTAAAGTAGGTTCTCCTCTAGTAGAAGGTGCTAAAGTATCAGCAACAGTTGAAGATCAAAATAAAGATAAAAAAGTTGTTGTTTATAAATTTAAACCTAAAAAACAATACAGAAAAAAACACGGCCACAGACAACCTTATACTTTAGTAAAAATTAATAGCATAAGTCTTTAATGATTGATATTGATTTATTAATCAATAAAAAAGACGAAATAGTAGGTTTTGAAATAAAAGGTCACGCTGAATACGACGAATACGGCAAGGACCTTGTATGTTCAGCTGTAACTATACTTGCCTATAGCTGTGTTAATAGCCTTGATAAATACACAGATGACACAACTTTTTCAGATGATGAAATAGTGATGTCTTTAGAGATTTCTCATCCTAATAGGGATACAGAAGTCATATTCGATTATTTTAAAACAGGTATTGAAACACTTTTAGGTAATTATAGCAGCTACGTTAAATTAAATTATAAGGAGAAATTATGATATTAAATATTAATTTACAAAGATTTTCAAGTAAAAAGGGAGTTTCTTCATCTAAAAACGGTAGAGACTCAAGAGCTAAAAGACTTGGTGTTAAGAGAGCTGATGGTCAGTTTGTAAATGCTGGAACAATTATCGTTAGACAAAGAGGAACAAAAATTCACCCAGGTAACAATGTTAAAAAGGGTGCTGATGATACTCTTTATGCATCTTGTGAAGGTGTTGTAAAATTTGAAAGAAAAGGCAAAAGCAGAAAACAAGTCTCTGTTTATGCACAATAATTGATAAAAAATTAAGCTTGCCTTTGGCAAGCCTTTTTTTATGAAAGGAATATTATGATTGATTATGCAAAAATAAACCTTAAAGCAGGTGATGGAGGCAATGGTGCTGTAGCCTGGAGAAGGGAAAAATACGAGCCCACAGGTGGACCTGCGGGCGGTGATGGTGGTGATGGTGGATCTATTATAATAAAGGCTACCAGAAACCTTTCTACCTTAGATGAATTTAGGTATAAGAAAGAATTTAAAGCAGAAAATGGTGAACAAGGCGGTAAAAAGAAAAAGTTCGGTAAAAAGGGTGAAGACCTTTATATTCCTGTTCCAGTTGGTACACTTATTAGAGAGGCTGAATCTAATACCATCATTAAAGATATGAAAAAAGACGGCGAGGAATTTTTAATAGCTAAAGGTGGAAGAGGTGGACGTGGCAATGTTCACTTTAAAAACTCCATTAGACAAGCTCCTAGATTTGCTGAATCAGGAAAAAAAGGTCAAGAAATAGACTTAATTTTTGAACTTAAAGTTCTTGCTGATGTGGGACTTGTTGGTCTACCTAATGTTGGTAAATCTACATTGCTTTCAGTTATAACAAAGGCTAGACCAAAGATAGCAAATTACCATTTTACAACAATTGACCCTAATCTGGGGGTAGTTAAAGTAGATCGTGAGAGAAGCTTTATAGTTGCAGATATTGCTGGCTTAATAGAAGGAGCGAGCGAGGGTTCTGGACTTGGACATGATTTTTTAAGACATATAGAAAGATGTAGGATATTAATTCATCTAGTTGATATATCAGGTCTTGAGGGCCGTGATCCAATTGAAGATTTTAAACTTATTAATAAAGAACTAAAATTATATAATGAGAAGCTATCAGAAAAACTCATGATAGTCGCATTAAATAAATCAGAACTTGATTACAATGATAATGCATCCAAATTTATCGAAGCTTATAAGGATCAATATAAAATTTTCAAGATATCAGCAGCAACCACACTTGGAATAAAAGAAATGATAGACTACGTAACTGAAGAACTAGAAAAATCTAATGAAGAAGAATTTAGTATTTATGAAAATATCGATGAAAATTTCTTAGATGAATTTTACAATAAAGAAATTGATTTTGATTTAAATATTAAAAAAGAAAATGATATATACCTAGTTTATGGAAAAAGAATTGATAATCTTTTAAAGAAAGTTAATATAGATGATTATGACTCAATGATTTACTTTGAATCTACTTTAAGAGAAATGGATGTATTCGATAAGTTAAAAGAGATGGGAATAGAAGATGGAGATAATGTTGCAGTAGGCGATATTGTCTTTGAATATTACGAATAGGAGGATATATGTTAACAGGAAAACAAAGAGCTTTCTTAAAACAAGAAGCTCATGATTTTAAGCCAGTGATTAATATTGGTAAATTATCATTATCAGATCAACTGCTTGAAGCTATCGATGAAGCACTAGAAGCTAGAGAATTAATTAAAGTTAAAATTTTGAATAACAATCTTGATGATGCTGATTATATTATAGATACAATAGTAGAAAAATTGAACTGCGAATTTATCTCACATATAGGTTCGATTTTCACTATATATAGAAAAAACGATAATAATTTTTATAATTTATAATGAGAATAGGTTTATATGGCGGGACTTTTGACCCAATTCATCTTGGCCATTTAATTGTAATAGAAAATGCAATAAACGAGATGCAATTAGATAGAGTAATAATATTACCAAGTTCAAACCCGCCTCACAAAAAGCATAAAGATAAAACTAAAGCTGATATTAGGGTAGAAATGGTTACTGAAGCTATCAAAGATAATCCCAAAATTATTTTATCCAGTTACGAATCATCAAACAACATGATTAAGTATACTCACGACACTTTAAAATATTTTACTGAAAAACTCAAAGACCATGAGATTTTTTACCTAATGGGCGAAGATTCTTTTATGACTATAGATACCTGGAGAAATTACGAAAAAATTTTAGGATATAATATTATAGTATTTGCAAGAGAGGGAATTAAAAAAGATAGCTCACTTGTAAAGAAAGTAAAAAAAGTTAAAGAGGATAATCCGAATATTTTTCTTATTGATATCTTAAATATTAACATTTCTTCAACACTAATTAGATCATTAGCTAGGGAAGGTAAAAGTATAAAATATCTGGTAAAAGACGAGGTAGATTATATAATCAAAAATAGGAATTTATATGAATAATCTTAAAGAAATTCAAGATAGATTAAAAAATGATATTGGTGAAAAAAGATACAAACATAGCCTAAGAGTTGCTGAAACTGCAAAAAAACTTGCTGAAGTTAATTCAATCGATACAAATAAGGCATATCTTGCAGGTCTAATCCATGATTGTGCTAAATATAACGAAGAATATTATGTAAAACAACTTAATATTGATTTATCTAATTATCATTTAAGTTCTATTAAAGATCCAGTTCTTCATTCTTTTTTAGGAGCAGAAGTGGCAAAAAAAGTGTATAATATAAATGATGGGGATGTATTAAGTGCTATTAAATACCATACTACTGGAAGATGTGGAATGAGTAAATTAGAGAAAATTATTTTCATAGCTGATGCTATTGAACCAGGTAGAGAATTCGACGGTCTTAAAAAAATTCGAGATCTTGCTTTCGATAACTTAGATAAAGCTATGATTGCACTATTAGATAGTAATATCATTTTTTTAATTGGGAAAAAATCATTAATAAATCCCTTAAGCTTTGAAGCAAGAAATTACTTGATTGAGGAGAAAAATGGAAAAATTAGACATAATAGTTAAGACATTAGAAGATAAATTAGCTGAAGATATAAATGTCATAAAACTTGAAGACTCATCTGTAGCTGACTACTTTGTAGTAGCAACAGGTAATTCTATAAATCAAACAAGAGCTTTAGCTGATTATATAGAGGATAACCTCTATAAAGAAGGATATGAACTTTTATCAAAAGAAGGTCTTCGTGAAGGGGAATGGATACTTATAGATGCTGGAGATATAATTGTTCATATCTTTACTCAAAAGCAAAGAAAGTTTTATGATTTAGATAATTTGTGGGAAAATTAATCTTTCCCACCTTTTATAGGAGTTTTTATGCCTAAGGATAGGAAAGATAAAATCATTTTTGCAGGAGTTATTTTTCTTGCCTTTCTTGTAGCAAATTTTTTTTCAAATGGAAGTTTTAATAGTCTTTTTAATCAAGATGAAGATGAAGTTATAACATCAAGTTCAATTGAAGAAAATAACGTCGACAAGAATAAGTTAGAAGAAATCTCGGATGATTTATCTAGTCAAGATAAAAAAGTATATATTTCTGGAGAAATATTAAATTCTGGTGTATACGATATAAAGGATGGAGATAGGTTAGATGATCTTGTCAAAAGAGCAGGAGGTTTTACCGAAAAAGCTGATATAAATTCGATTAATCTTGCTTTAAGACTTGAAGATCAGATGAAGATATACATACCAAATATTGATGAAAATCAAAACATAAATACTGATAATATTAATCTAGCTGTAAGCGAGGTCACATCAAATGTGTCTTCATCTCAAGGGCAAAAGGTAAATCTTAACTTGGCTAGTAAAGAAGAGCTAATGAGTCTGCCTAACATAGGAGAGAAACGAGCTCAAGCTATCTTAGATTATAGGCAAGAAAATAAATTTACAAAAATTGAAGATATTAAAAATGTTAGCGGCATAGGTGATAAGTATTTTGAGGCTATGAAAGATTTGATAACAGTATAGGGGTATATATGAAATTATCTACTAGAGGTAGGTATGGCTTAAGAGCGATATGCTATATAGCAGAAAACCAAGATAAGGGTTATATATCTGTCTCTGAAATAAGTGAAAAATTAAATTTATCAGAAAATTATTTAGAACAACTAGTCAGAATGTTAAAAAAAGATAGCTTGATTAAATCAAGCAGAGGTCCAAAGGGTGGATATAAAATAAATAAGAATTTAGATGAAATAACTATAGGTCAGATAATAAGGAGCTTAGAAGGCGATATGACCACAAGTGAATGTGTAAGTGGCAAGGTAAACTGCGATGAAAAATGTGATGCTTACGACTTATTTACAAAGCTTGATTATCTTATTAATTCAGCTATAGATTCCATTACTTTGGAAAATATTGTTAAACATGAAATTTAAGGAGAACTAATGAAGAACTTAGGAATGAATGAGCTTAGAAAAAGCTATTTAGAATTTTTTGGAAATGAGAAAAATCATACACTATTAAAATCATTTCCACTAACACCAATTGATGACGACACACTTTTATTAATAAATGCTGGTATGGCACCTCTCAAAAAATACTTTACTGGTGAATTAAAAATGAAAAACAACAGAGCCACTTCTTCTCAAAGATGTGTAAGAACTGGTGATATTGAGAGGGTTGGAAAAACTGAACGTCATGGTACATTTTTTGAAATGCTTGGAAATTTCTCATTTGGAGATTATTTTAAAAGAGAAGCTATTAGCTGGGCATATGAATTCCTAACAAAAAAACTTGAAATTAATAAAGATGACCTATGGGTTACTGTTTACTATAATGATGATGAGGCTTATAACATTTGGCATGATGAAATCGGAATGCCTGCAGAAAGAATTTTAAGACAAGGCAAGGAAGATAATTTCTGGGAGCTTGAAGTAGGTCCTTGTGGGCCATGCTCAGAAATTTTTGTAGATAGAGGCGAGTCTAGAGCTATCAATGAAAATGATAATCAACCGGGTAATGATGATTCTGACAGATTTATGGAAGTATGGAACTTAGTATTTACTCAATTTAACAAAGATAATCAAGGTAACTACACAGACCTTAGCCATCCTAACATAGATACAGGTATGGGTCTTGAAAGAATAGCCATGGTTCTTCAAGGAAAAGATAATATTTTTGAAATAGATGTAATGAAAGAAATTATTTCAGAAATAGAAAAATTATCAGGTAAAAAATATAAATCTAATAAGGCTGATGATGTATCAATTAGGGTAATAGCAGATCACGCCAAAGCTATGACATTCTTAGTATCAGACGGTGTTATACCTTCAAATGAAAAACGTGGTTATGTTTTAAGAAGACTTATAAGAAGGGCTTATAGACACGGTAAATTACTTGGTATAGATGGTCCATTCTTAAATAAAATAGTTGATAGAGTCATAGAAACTTATAAATCAGAATATGATGAATTAATCGACAATAAAGAAAATATCCATCAAATAATAAGTGATGAAGAAGATAGATTCCAAAAAACAATAAATCAAGGACTGGAAAAACTAGATGACCTTATTATTGAAATGGAAAAAAATGATGTGAAAATTTTAAATGGTAGTGAAGCTTTCAAACTTTACGATACTTATGGATTTCCACTTGACTTAACTAAAGAAATACTAGAAGAAAAAAATCTAGATGTGGATGAAGTTAAATTTGAAGAAGAAATGGAAAGTCAAAGAAATCTAGCAAGAAATGCTAGAAAAACTGACAATAAACATAAACACGATAACCTCATTACAGATCACATCGAAAAAACAGACTTTGTTGGCTATGAAGAATTCGACATTAATGCAAAGATTCTTGCAATATTTGAAGATGGGGATGAGAAATCTTCGATAAAAGCTCCTGGGAAAGGTATAATAATAAGTAATAAAACTTCATTTTATCCAGAAGGTGGCGGAGAAGTTGCCGATACAGGATACATCAAAACTTCAAATGCATGTGCAAAAGTAATTGATGTCCAAAAGAAAAATGATATTATATTCCACTATGTTGAACTTAGTGAAGGGGAGCTTAAAAAAGACGATGAGGCAGAATTTATTATCGACCTTGACAGAAGACTTGATATTCAGAGAAACCATTCTGCCACTCACTTACTAGACCAGGCTTTAAAAAATGTTCTAGGGCAAAATATAAACCAAGCTGGTTCTCTTGTCGATGAAGATAAATTAAGATTTGACTTTACTTATAACAAGTCTATTAATAAAGATGAATTAAGAAAGATTGAAGATGAAATCAACTCAGTAATAAGACAACAACTTCCTGTAAAAAAAGAATACATGGATTATAAAAAATCAGAAGAATTAGGTGCAGTTGCTCTGTTTGAAGACAAATATAAAGATGTAGTAAGAGTAGTATCTATGGGTGATTACTCAATAGAACTATGTGGAGGTTGTCACGTTAATAACACTTCTGAGGTTTTGATTTTTAAGATTAAATCAGAAACATCAGCAGCAGCTGGCGTTAGAAGAATAGAAGCAATCACAGGTAGAGCAGTTTACGAAGATCTAATTAAAAAAGAAAATACCATTCGTGATATTGCAAAAAGCCTAGATGCTAAGGTTAATAACATAACATCTAGAATTAATTCTTTAAAATCTGAAATTGATGATAAAGATAGCGAAATTAGAAGACTTAAATCTCAATCAAATAAAGATATCTATAGTGAGCTTAAAGGTAAAGTTAAAAATATTAACGGCGTGAATTTACTTATTGCAAAATTTGACAATGCGAGCATAGATGAATTACGCGAATTAGAAAATAGATTCAAAAGCGAATTTGACAATCTAATTATTGTCTTTGCTACAGTAAGTGATAAAATAGTATTTACTGTGTCAGTAGATGATAATTTAACAGATAAATACAACGCTGGAAAAATCGTAAGAGAAATAGCTCAGATTACTGGTGGTAATGGAGGCGGAAGGAAAAACTTCGCACAAGCAGGTGGAAGCGACGTATCAGCCCTAGCCAAGGCGCTTAATAGGGCTTATGAAATCATAAAGGAGTAATTGATGACTGACAATAATAAGCTTAATGAAACTATGCTTTTCAAAAGAGAGGATATTGAAAAGAATAATATTAGAGAAATTCTAACAACTGTTTACAAGGCTTTAGAAGAAAAGGGTTATAAGCCAAATTCTCAAATAGTAGGTTATCTACTATCAGGAGACCCAACTTATATAACCGCTCATAATAATGCCAGAAAGCTTATTAGAGCAGTGGATAGAGATAAGATTTTAGAAGAATTATTGAATAACTACATCAATGACTAGGATAATGGGACTAGATGTTGGGGATAAAACAGTAGGTGTCGCTCTTAGCGACCCTTTGTTTATAACTGCCCAACCATACGAAACAATAAAAAGAACTAAAGCAAAATTTGATATAGATAGAATTGAACAAATAGTGGTTGAGAAAGAAATTTCATTAATGGTTGTAGGTCTTCCAAAAAATATGAATAATACAATTGGACCTCAATCAATGAAGGTAATGAGCTTCGTAGATTTAATAAAAAAAAGAATTGATATAGAAATTGTCTATGAAGATGAGAGACTAACTACTGTCCAATCGGAATCTGTACTAATAGATATGAATGTTAGACGAGAAAATAGGAAAACTCATATAGATAAAATTGCTGCAAGCTTTATATTGCAAAGTTATTTAGACAGGAGAAGTAATGGCTAGTATCTTTTTACTGGATGAAAATAATAATGAAGTTGAATTTAATATAATAGACACATTCGGAATAGATGATAAAAATTATGCCGCGCTAGAAGAAGTTGGTGACGACATGATAATGATTATGGAGGTTATAAGCTCAAACGACCTTATAACATTTAAAACAATTGAAGATCAAAAAGAATTAGATGAAATAATAGAATTTTATGAAGAGATGAAAAGAGAAAACGATGAATATTGAAGAAGTAAGAAAAATTTTCGAACAAAATAATCAAAAATTTACTAAACAAAGAGAGTTAATATTCACTGTTTTAAAAAACTCTTCAGAAAAACATCTTACGCCAGAACAACTATTTTCTATAGTCCATCAGGACCACAAACAAGTAGGTATAGCAACTATATATAGGACTTTAAATATTTTTGAAGAGCTAGGTATAGTAAACAAACAGGAATTCACTGACCAGGCATACACATATGAATTGATAGATCCAGAAAGAGATCACCATGATCATATAATTTGTACCTCTTGTGGGAAGATTTTAGAAGATGAGTTTTTAAATGTAGAAGATGTAAAAGATTCGCTTAAGAAAAATTATGATTTTGATTTGTCTTATTATTCTTTAAGGATTTATGGAATCTGTTCCGATTGTCAGAATAATAAGGAGAAATAATGACAAATGAGAAAAAATTAAGAATAATCCCAATAGGCGGATTACACGAAGTAGGTAAAAACTGTACACTAGTGGAATATGGAAATGATATGATAATGATAGACTGCGGACTAACTTTCCCAGATGAGGAAATGCTAGGCGTAGATATTGTAATCCCAGATTTTACCTATGTAGAAGAAAATAAAAACAAACTTAGAGGAATATTTGTAACCCACGGCCATGAAGACCACGTTGGTGCTATTCCATATTTTTTAAAAAACGTAGATACAAATGTATACTGTTCAAAACTAACTAAAGGTCTTCTTGAAAATAAATTTAAAGAGCACGGTCTTAATCCAAATAAAATTAAGATGGTTAATGTGAATAATACTGTTAAAGCAGGAAGCTTAAGCGCAGAATTTATTAGAGTTAGCCACTCTATTCCCGATGCTTGTGCTATAGCAGTAAAATCGCCACTAGGAACAATAATTTTTACTGGTGACTTTAAAATGGACTTTACACCAATTGACAATGATCCAACAGATATCCAAAGACTTGCTGAACTTGGTAAAAAAGGAGTACTTGCTTTATTCGCAGATTCAACCAACGTAGAAAGAGAGGGATTCTCTCTTAGCGAAAAAGTTGTAGGTGAGACCTTTGTCAAGATATTTGGCCAAGCTAAATCTAGAATAATTGTCGCTACTTTTGCATCAAATCTTCACAGAGTTCAACAAATAATAACAGCAGCAGAAAAATATAACAGGAAAGTTGCCTTATCAGGTAGGTCCATGCTTAATAACGTTAGAATAGCAAATGAGTTAGGGTATTTAAAAATCAAAAAAAATACCTTAATTGATATGAAAGCTATTAAAAAATATTCTGATGACGAGCTAGTTATTTTGTCAACAGGTACTCAAGGAGAGCCTCTAAGTGCTCTTACAAGGATGGCTAACAAAGAGCATAGACAGATTACTCTAAATGAAACAGATATGGTAATCTTATCATCTTCTGCTATACCAGGTAATGAAATGGCAATAAATACTACAATTAATAATCTAACTAAAATTGGATGTAAAATTATTTATTCATCCCTAGCCAAGGTTCACGCCTCAGGTCACGCATGCCAAGAAGAAATAAAATTAATGTATCAATTAATTACACCTAAATATTTAATACCTGCCCACGGAGAAATAAGACAATTACAAAAGCATTCTGATATTGCTCAAGATATGGGCCAGCCAAAAGAAAATATTTTCTTATGCGAAAACGGTGATATTATAGAATTCACTAAAAAATCTGCTGGTGTTAAAGGCAAAGTTCAAGCTGGAAATGTACTAGTAGATGGATCTGGAATTGGGGATGTAGGTAATATTGTCCTTAAAGATAGAAAACACTTGTCAGAAGACGGTTTAATGGTAGTATCAATTACCTTTGACAGACATACCCAAGAGTTACTAGCAGGACCTGAAATAGTATCACGTGGATTTGTGTATGTAAAAGAAAATCAAGATATTATAGAAAATGCTAAAGATGTTGTATTAAGGTCAATAAATAAATGTAAGAAACAAGATATTAAAGCTTTAAGCCAAATTAAATATCAAATTAGAGAAGATTTAAAATCTTATATATATAATGAACTTGGTAGAGACCCTATGATTCTACCAGTAATTTCAGAGATTGAAGATGGGAAATATTAATTATAAATATACTTCACTTTTTATAGAAGATTTGCTTAACGATACTGACTTTGTTGAATTACGTAAATATGCTTTAAAAAACAACGTTCCAATTATGAACAGCCAAACCAAAGAACTTATAGTGAGTATTCTTGAAATAGCTAAACCTAAAAAGATTTTAGAAATTGGTACAGCTATTGGCTATTCATCACTAATTTTTGAAAAATATACAGGTGCGGATATTACAACCATAGAACTTGATAAAGACACAGCAGCTATTGCTAAAGAAAATTTTAAAAAACATAATGTTAATATCAATTTAATAAATGATGACGCAATGAAAGCCTTGAGAAATATTGATCAAGGCTTTGATTTTGTTTTTATTGATGCAAATAAATCTAGATATTTAGATTATTTTAAAATGACAAGCAAACTTCTTAACAAGGGTGGAATAATAATTGCAGACAACGTCTTATTTAGAGGCGAGGTCTGTAATGATGATATAATGGAAAAAAGAAAAAATACTTTAGTTAAAAGACTTAGGAATTTCTTAGCCTACATTACAGATTTAGAGGATTTTAATACTTCTGTAATACCTATAGGCGATGGACTTACTCTAAGTGTTAGGAGAAATAATGAGAGATAAAAAAGTAGAATTATTGGCCCCCGCAGGCGATTTTGAAAAATTAAAGACAGCTATTAAATTTGGTGCTGATGCAGTTTATCTGGCTGGGGATAACTTCGGACTAAGAGCAAATGCTAAAAACTTTGATAATGATGAGCTAAAAGAAGCAGTATCATATGCCCACGCAAGGAATGTTAGAGTCCATGTTACTATGAATATCATGCCGCATGATGGAGATATGCATGGAATCGTAGAATATTTAGAGAATCTTAATACTATTGGTATCGATGCACTTATTATTTCAGATCCTGGTATTTTTGCATTAGCAAAAAAACATACTGACATTGATCTTCATATTTCTACACAAGCTTCAGTAACGAATTCAGCAACAGTTAAATTTTGGTATGAGATGGGAGCTAAAAGAATAATTTTAGCTCGTGAATTATCTTTAAAAGAAATTACCGAGATAAGAAAAAACACACCAGAAGATATGGAAATAGAATGTTTCATTCATGGAGCTATGTGTATTTCTTATTCTGGTAGATGCTTGTTATCAAGCTATATGACTGGCAGAGATGCAAATAGGGGAGATTGTGCACAACCATGCAGATGGAAATATTCCCTTCAAGAAGAAACAAGACCTGGTGAATATTATCCAATCGAAGAAGATGGTAAGGGCGGCACCTTTATTATGAATTCAAAAGACTTATGTTTGATAGACGAAGTTGATAAGCTAATAGAGGCAGGAATAGATAGTTTTAAGATTGAAGGTAGGATGAAGACACCTTTCTACGTTGCAACTGTTATAAGATCATATAGACAAGTTATAGACAGCTATTATGAAGGAAATTTTAGTAAAGACGTAAGCAAGAAGTATTTTGATGAAATAAATAAAGCAAGCCACAGACACTTTACCAAAGGATTTTTTTATAATAAACCTGACGAAAACGATCAAATTTATACTTCATCTTCGTATATCAGAAACTATGATTTTATAGGCATAATAAAAGATTATGATCCTGAAACAAAGATTGCAACTATAGAACAAAGAAATAGGTTTTTTAAGGGTGATGAAATAGAAATCTTTGGTAATAGTAAAGATTTTTATAAAATAAAAGTTGATCATATGGAAGATATTAAAGGTGAGGAAGTAGAAGTTGCTAACGTTCCAAAACAGTTGATAAAAATCAAAATTGATCTTCCACTTGAAGTAGGAGATATTTTAAGAAAAGAAATAGAAGACTAAAAAAAGCTAGCCAACAGGCTAGCTTTTAATATTATATTAGTCTTCAGATGGATTTTCTGAGAATTCAGCTCTAGTCCTTCTAGCTTCAGCGCCAACGTTAGAGTTTTCATCAGCTTCATCAGAGATAGATCTAAGGTTTTCTTGGTCTGGGCTTAGTTTTTTATCTAATGATTCACCACCAGTTTCCTTATTTTCTTCTCTAACTTTTTTATCAAGTTCATCATTACCTCTGTATTGATTGTCATTTGAAATTTTTTGATTTGCCATAATATCTCCTTTTCATTTAATGAATTATGTATTTCTTATATATCTATAATACTATAAATTAATAAATTTTACAATCCTTTTCTTAGTTATCCTCTTCTATTAATCTAATAATCTCAAGTATAACTTCACTTGCTTTTTTCATGTGTTCTATTGGAATTAACTCATATACACCATGGAAATTCATTCCTCCAGTAAATATATTCGGACAAGGGAGACCCATAAACGATAATTTTGATCCATCTGTACCCCCTCTTATAGGACTTACCAGAGGTTTAATATTAAGATTTTCCATAGCTTTTTTGGCATATCCTACAATTTCCATATGATCTTTTATAACATCTCCCATATTGTAGTAGCTATCAGAAATTTCAATATCTATGATCTCCCCATATCTTTTATTTAAGAATTCTGCAACATCTTTGATTTCATCTTTCATCGATTCAAAAATTTCTCTATCATGATCACGAATAATATATTCCATTTTTGTAGTTTCTATATCTCCGTTAATCTTAAGTAGATGGAAGAAGCCCTCATAGCCTTCTGTATGCTCTGGACGTCTTACATAGCCTAATAACCTATCAAATTCATTTGCTACTACTATAGAGTTAATCATGGTGTTTTTAGCAGATCCTGGATGGATAGATTTGCCATGAACTGTAACTTTAGCATCAGCAGCATTAAAAGATTCGTATTCTAGCTCACCTAAAATACCTCCATCAATAGTGTAGGCAAAATCAGCATCGAATTTTTTTGCATCAAAACTATCGCATCCAGTTCCAATTTCTTCATCAGGTGTAAAGGCGATGCTAATTTCTCCGTGCTTAAAATCAGGATTATTAACTATATATTCAATTGCATTCATAATTGCAGCAATACCAGCTTTATCATCAGCACCTAAAAGAGATTCACCTCTTGTTGTAATAACAGTAGTTCCTTTTAATTTTTCCAGATAAGGAAAGTCTTCAACTTTGATTGTTTTTTCTTCGTTTAATTTTATATCTCCGCCCTCATAATTAATAATTTGTGCGTCATCAATTTTACCATACATCTCTGGTGACGTATCCATATGAGAAATAAAACCAATTTTTGGCAAATTCTTTTCAGTATTTGAAGGAATCTTACAAAATACAAAGCCCTCTTCATTAATATCTGCAGATAAACCTAATTCTTCTAATTCCTTTTTTAATTCATTGGCAAGTACTAACTGACCTTCAGTAGATGGCTTTTGTATCTCACCTTTTTCTGGATCACTTTTAGTATCAAATGAAACATAATTTAAAAAACGTTTTGTTATATTTTCCATACACACTCCTTTCTAATACTATACTAGCAATTGTAAATTGTGGCTAAAATTGGTATATTAATTAAAGAAGGTGAATAAGATGAAAGAAAATATTTTGAAAATTAAAACTAATGGTAAAATCCCAGCTTATGCAACAGAACATTCCGCAGGTATAGATTTGTATTGCAAAAGTGATGAAGATATTATAATAAAATCAAAAGAAACAGTAAAGATAAACACAGGGGTATATGTTGAAATACCTGAAGGATATTTTGGCGCAGTATATCCAAGATCCTCTACAGGGGTTAAAAAACACCTAATGTTAGCAAACACTATTGGAATTATTGACTCTGATTATAGGGGAGAGTTGATGATTTTCTTTTATAATTACGGACAAGAAGATCAAATAATCGAAAATGGCGACAGACTTGCTCAACTTGTAATTCAACCATATATGAGATGTAAAATAGAAAAAGTAGACGAACTTGCTGCTAGCGTAAGAGGCGAGGGCGGCTTTGGATCAACTGGTAAATAAGAACAATGAATAAATTTTTTAAAAAAAATAAATATAATTTATTTCTTCTGGCTATAATAATTATTGTATTAGCCTTCATCGGCTTATTTATAAATGCTAAGATAGATGATATGAATATGGCTAAATATGATAATGATATTGTAATAATAAAAGGCAACGGTGATGAAATAAAATCATTCTCTATAAAGGAACTTAAGAAAAAATCCGCTAGCAAAAAAGAAGTTTATGTAAATAATGGTCTTGAAAAAGTAAAAGTTGAAGGAGTATCTCTTGAAAAACTTATTGGTAATTTAGACTTCAATTTAAGAGAAAGACCTGTAATTTCAATAGAGGATACTGATGGGAATTCAAATAGATTTCCTATGTCAGTTGCTTTAGAGGTTGATAGAGTATATCTAGTTTATAAAATAGATGGAGAGCCAATAGTAGAATACAACCCATCGTACGGCTCTCTTGTTATCATTGATACAACTAGCAAAACTGCTAATAGCTGGATTACAAATGTAAAAACTCTTAATATTCAATAAATAGGCTGTTACAGAAACTGTGACAGTTATTTTATTAAGCTAAGAAAAGGTGAATTATGACAAGTAAATTTAAATACGAAAAATTAACACCAATGCTAAAGCATTATGTAGATGTAAAAAATGATTTTAAAGATGCTCTTTTATTGTACAGGGTAGGGGATTTCTATGAAACATTCTTTGATGATGCAATCATAACTGCAAAAGTTCTTTCTCTAACCTTAACAGGTAAGGAATGTGGCCATATAGATCGAGCGCCAATGTGCGGAGTGCCTCATCATGTAATAGATACGTATGTTAACAGACTAGTCAAAAAGGGTTATAAAGTAGCTTTGTGTGATCAAATAGAAGATCCGAAAGAAGCCAAGGGTCTAGTTAAAAGAGCAATAACTAGGGTAATTACACCAGGCACCTTGACAGATATGGACTCTTTGGAAAATAAAGAGAACAACTATTTATTATCTGTATTTGAAAACGAATACGGTCTTGCAATGGCATATTGTGATATTTCTACAGGCAAACTTGTAGGTCTTGAGATAAGGACCTTAAGCCAAAATATTGGAAAAAAAGCTATTGATCAAATAGAAAAAATAAATCCTTCTGAAATAATCTTAACTAGCAATTTTGAAAATCAAGATATCAAAAAATATCTTAATTTAAACAATCAAATATTTATAAACTACATCGACTTTACTACAGACTATGAAAATAGGGTTAAGACTATAAATGATTACCTCGGTAAGGATAATCTTAAAAAAATCTCAGATAAGAGACTAATAATAATAGCTTTAGCTAACCTACTTGACTATATTTATAAATATTATGAAGATAAACTTGATCATATAAATAAAATTGAAATCTTAAAAATCAATGAATTTATGGAAATTGAAGCCAATACTAGGAAAAATCTAGAATTAACTAGAAATCTTTCTACAAATAATAAAGAAAATACCTTAATAAGTATTTTAGATAAAGCTGATACAGTAATGGGATCAAGAATGATTCATGAATGGCTCGAAAGACCACTTATAGATAAAGTTAAGATAAATAGAAGACTTAATTTAGTTGATGGATTTTATAAGGATAATATTCTTTCAAGAAATGTTTCTAATTTATTAGACAATGTATATGACCTTGAAAGAATCCTAGCAAAAATATCTTACAAGAGAGCTAATGCCAGAGATTTAGTATCTTTAAAAAATTCTCTTAAAGACATCCCAAATCTAAAAAACTTACTTAGTAATAGTGATAATGATTTGATAAATAATCTAGGAATAAATCTACCGGATATAGCTGACATATATAATTTAATTAATAAATCTATAGTCAATGAACCACCAATTAATATAACCGAGGGTGGTATTATAAAAGAAAATTATGATGATAATCTAGATAATTTAAAAGAAATGGCAAACTCAGCTGAAGATAGGTTAATTGAGTATGAAAATCAACAAAAAGAATTAACAGGTATTAAAAATTTAAAAGTCATTTATAATAAAAATAACGGTTATTCTATAGAAGTCACAAAGACTAATATAGATAAGATAGATTCTTCCTATATCAGAAAGCAAACCTTAAAAAATCAGGAAAGATATACAACAGAAGAACTAGAGTATATATCTTCAATAATTTTAAATGGAAAAGAAAAAATAAACCAATTGGAATATGAGATTTTCAATGACGTAGTAGAGAAGATTTTAGCTTCTACTCTAAGACTTCAAAATCTCTCAAAGATGATAGCTAATATTGATAGTTTAAATTCTTTTGCAAAAATTGCTCACAAATATTCATATACCAGGCCTGAAATGAATGATTCTAATGAAATTTCAATTAAAGAAGGCAGGCATCCTGTAATTGAAATAAATCTAAATGAAAATGAATTTATAGCAAATGACACTGATATAGGTGAAGATGATAATCTTATACAAATAATAACGGGCCCTAATATGGCTGGTAAGTCAACTTATATGAGACAAATGGCTCTTATAATCATTATGGCTCAGATTGGATCATTTGTACCAGCAAAAAGTGCAAAAATAGGTATTTGTGATAAAATTTTCACTAGGATTGGAGCTAGTGATAATATATCTAAGGGCGAGTCAACCTTTATGCTTGAGATGAATGAAGTTTCAAATATTATCAAAAATTCCACAGAGAAATCTTTTGTTATTTTAGATGAAGTTGGTAGAGGAACTAGCTCTGATGACGGTCTTAGTATAGCTATGGCTCTTGTAGAATACTTATCTAAAAATAAAAAAGTAAAAACTGTATTTGCTACCCACTTCCACGAGCTAACTATTTTAGAAAATGAACTTGAAAATGTAACAAATTTAAAAATAGAAATTCTTGAAGAAAATAATAACCTAGTATTCTTAAGAAAAATAAAAAGAGGTAAGTCAGATAGATCTTATGGGATAGAAGTAGCTAAGCTTAGCGGTCTCCCTGATGAGATACTAGTAAATGCAAAAAATATAATGGAAAAACTTTCAAATGAAGATTTCTTTGAGGTTAACAAGGGTGCTGAGATAAAAAATTCTATTGAAGATATTAAAAATAAAAAAATTAGTGATTTAAAAGAATTAGCAGAAAAAGTTAATATTAACGAACTAACTCCTTTAGAAGCTATGAATCAATTAAATAAACTTATAGAAAGAATAGATGAGATATAATGCCTATTAAAAAATTAGATAGAAATACCGTAGAAAAAATAGCAGCAGGTGAAGTTATTGAATCTCCATTTTCAATAATAAAAGAATTAGTTGAAAACTCTGTTGATGCTGGTAGTAAAAATATTACAGTTGAAATTAAAAATGGAGGAAAATCCTATATAAGAGTTACTGATGATGGCTCAGGTATAGCCAGGGAAGAGATTGAACTTGCTTTTGAAAAACATGCTACAAGTAAAATTTCAAACTTCGATGACCTTTATACAATAGCTTCACTAGGTTTTAGAGGAGAGGCGTTAGCAAGTATAGCTTCTGTAAGTAAGGTAGTAGCAATCTCAAAAACCGAAGACTCAGAAATAGGATGTAAATTAGATCTTAGTAGTAGGAAGAGTAAAAAAAGTTCAATAGCTACTAATAAGGGAACTAGCATAATAGTTGAAGATTTATTTTATAATATGCCAGTTAGAAGGAAGTTCTTAAAATCTGATATGGCTGAATCTAATAAAATAAGTAGACTTATGTATGCTTTTGCTATTGGATACAAAAATATATCTTTCAAATATATTAAAGATGATAGAATTCAATTCCAATCAAACCCTAACTTTGATCTTAAGGTTAAGATATCTGATTTATTAGATAATTTACTTGAAGAAAATCTTATAGATTTTAAAGCAGAAAATTTCTCATACAGAATAGAGGGGGAGATAGGACTTCCTTACTATTATAGGGGAAATAGGTCCATCCAATATATTTTCGTTAATGATAGGCTTATTGAGGATGAAGAGATAACAAAGATTATTGAATATCAATATCAAGGTCTTATACCTAAAGGAAGGTTTCCTGCATTTTTTGTTTTTATTTATACTGATCCTAAAAATATCGATGTAAATATTCATCCTAATAAAAAAGTCATAAAATATTCATATGAAGACGAACTTTTAGAATTGATCAGTAGCGAAATTAAAAAAATATTAAAGTCTAATCAAGATATTAAGTCAATAAATATAAAAGAAAGTGATAAAAAAGAAATCTTAGACTTTACTGACTACAAAGCTATCTTGGATAAGTATTCACCGTCCGAAATGGTTGTAAGAGAAGAAGGAAATTTCTACAATAAAAATGATGATAATAAAGATTTCTTTGAAGATGATAAGGATTTTGATTTTTTAAACGATAATGAAATTATTAAAGAAGAACCATTTATAAAAGACATTAACATTCCTATTTATAAAACATCTGTATTTAGAAGGTATTCTATTTTTGAAGATAAAGAGAAAATTTATATCCTTGACCATAGAAAAGCAGAAGAAAAAATCAAAATGAATGAATTTATTAAAGATTTTAAAAATAGCAAAGTTTCAAGTCAATTAATTTTAAATCCAATAAAGGTAAACTTAAATAAACTTGATATAGATAAATTCAATAGTAAAAAAGATTTATTTAAAAAACTAGGTTTTGATATAGAATTACTTTCTGACAGTTCATTACTTATTCGAGAGATTCCCACAATTTTTGATATCCCTGAAGATAACAACTTTTTCTATGAAATATTAGATATAGATAATAATCTTAATGATGAGATACTAACTAAGAGGTTAAGAAGTTTGGTTAAAAATCTTTCTTTTAGAAAAGGACATGATATAAACAAAAAAGAAGCAGAAGAACTCTATAAAAAACTTATGAATGAAGATAATCCGTATAAGACATATGATGGTAAAGCTACAATAATTTCATTAGTAGATAAAGACTTGGAGAAGTATTTTGAAAGATAAAGTAATAATTATAACTGGCCCAACAGCTAGTGGCAAAAGTGATATAGCAATAAATATTGCAAAAAAAATCGAGGGTCAAATAATCTCTGCAGATAGCCAACAAGTATATAGAGAAATGAATATTGGAACAAATAAAGTAACTGATAGTTTAGAAGTTGACCACCATCTTCTAAACGTAGTTAATCCAGACCAAGAGTTTACTGTTGATGATTTTAAGAAAGATGCTACAGAGATTATCTCAATTTTAAATTCTAGGTTCGTTATGCCCATTGTAACAGGCGGGACAGGTTTTTATATAGATTCACTTCTATTTGATATGAATTATGGACAAGTAAAAAAAGATTCTAATATAAGACAAAGACTTCAAAATCTTGCCTCAACTAATGGCAATGAATATCTTTATAATAAACTTAATGAAATTGACCCTATAACTGCAAAAAAGTACCATCCAAATGAAGTTAATAGAATAATAAGGGCGCTTGAAATTTATGAGATAACAGGAGAAAAACCTTCTGATAAACGTAAGGGAGAAAGAATTTTAAATGGCAATTTAGATCCCATACTATTTTTCCTAAATTATAATGATAGAAAAATCCTTTATAATAGAATAAATGACAGGGTCAATGATATGATTACCCTAGGGCTTGTTGACGAATTTAGGTATTTGATAGATAAGTATAATCTAGATGAGGACTCTCAGTCTATGGCTGCTATAGGTTATAAAGAGATATTCCCTTATATAAGGGGCGATATAAGTTTAGATGAAATGATTAGTCTAATCCAACGAAATACAAGAAGATATGCAAAAAGGCAAATAACTTGGATGAAAAGATACATTGACTATCCTTTTACCAGAGAAATAATAATGGATGACTTAAATAAAGATGATGCAACAATTATAATAGAAGATTTAATAAAGGGAATGTATGAATTTTAGTGAAATATACAATAATTACAATATAGATAATAAATTTTATGATTTAATTAAAGAATCAGAAAGAAATTTAGAAAGCTTATTTGAAAAGCACGAACAAATTGCTGAATATAACCAATTAAAAGTTATGAAAGCTTTTAATGAAAATTCACTCCAATCATCTGACTTTTTCCAAGCGACAGGATACGGATATTCTGATACAGGTAGGGATAAGGTAGAAGCGATTTTTTCATCAATTTTTAAGGCAGAGGATAGTCTAGTAAGACCATCTATAGTGTCTGGTACCCATGCTCTATCGATAGTATTATTTTCCTTATTAAACCATGGAGAAAAACTGGTATCTATAACTGATGACCCATATGATACAATGCAACAAGTAATAGGAATAGCAGGAAATAAAAAAGGTTCATTAATTGAAAAAGGGATTTTATACGATAAGATTGCCCTTAATGAAGATAATAAAATTCAATACGAAAAAATAAAAGAAAAGGTTGATGATAGTACTAAGATAGTTTTAATTCAAAGATCAACTGGCTATACTCAAAGGAGAGCTTTTACAATAGATGAAATTGAAAAGGCAATTAAGGAAATTAGAAAAGCATCTAAAAACGCTATTATTTTCATAGACAATTGCTATGGAGAATTTACTGAAACAAAAGAGCCTATTGAAGTAGGAGCAGATATTGTAGCAGGTTCGCTTATAAAAAACCTTGGTGGAGGTATAGCAATAACTGGAGGCTATATAAGCGGTAGGAAAGATTTGATTGAATACTGCGCCAATACGTTGACTGCACCAGGAATCGGTAAGGATGAGGGATTAAGCTTTGGTACAAATAGGCTTGTAGTCGAGGGTCTATACTTTGCACCTCACATAGTAAAAGAAGCACTCAAAGTTGCTTTACTATTTGCAAGCGTCTTTAATAAACTGGGCTACGAGGTAACACCTAGACTTGATGACCCAAGATCAGATGTAATACTTGCAATTAAACTAAATAATCCAGAAAAATTAAAAACTTTTTGCAAGGCTATCCAAGAAGCTTGCTCAGTTGATTCAACCTTTGTACCTGAAGCATATCCTATGCCTGGTTATGAAGATCCCGTTATAATGGCAGCTGGAGGCTTTGTAGAAGGTGCTACATCAGAATTATCTGCAGATGGTCCATTGAGAGCTCCATATATGGCATACTTGCAAGGTGGTCTTAATTACTACCATGGAAAACTAGCTTTAAAAATAGTTTTAGATAGATTTGCTAAAAATAATTTTATATAGAAAAAAATCGTTCTATTTTTAGAACGATTTTTAAAATTCTAAACCAGAAAGTGGGTTTTTATTTATGGCATTTTTTAGATCTTCGTCATCTAAGTGTGTATAAATCTGAGTAGTAGATACAGAGGCGTGGCCTAAAATATCTTTTAGTGCTCTTATATCAACATCTCCATACTTATACATTAGGGTAGCAGCAGTGTGCCTTAATTTATGAGTCGAATAAATACTTGTATCAAAACCAGCATTATTAAGGTATTTTTCTATGGTAGCTTGAACAGCTCTGTTTGAGATTCTCTTTTTTCTAGTAGATATGAAAAGAGCATTTAAACTTGCATCTTTTAAGTATTCTGACCTTATAACAATATAATTATTGATAAGTGCTTGACAATTTTTTGTAAGGTAAACCGTTCTTTCTTTATTACCTTTACCAATTATATTGAAGCTATCCTTATTAACATCACTAAGATCAATAGAAACAAGCTCAGATAGTCTCATACCTGTTGTTAGGAAAGTAAATACCATAGCTAAATCTCTTGCCTTAAGAAAAGTATTTTTCTCTTGGCTTATAGTTTCCAACAACTTTTCAGTCTCGCTTAGTGTAAGATAAACTGGCTGTCTTTGGCTTATTTTAGGATTTGTTAGCTTATCAGCTATATTTGTATCTATAATTTCAATTTCGCTGTACATATATTTGTAAAATGATTTAATAGCTGAAATCTTCCTCGATCTGGTTGTAGCAGTATCATTTTTACCATTATCTAAATATGACAAGAAGGCATAAAAGTCTTGTATAGTTAATTTTTCAAAGAAAGAACTGTCGATAAAGTAATTAATTTTTTTAAAGTCAAAATCATTTATATAAGACTCTTTATTGTTATTATAAATTTTTCTTATTATTTGATATTCTATAAACATATCAAGATCGTAAGCATATTCTTTAATAGTAGACTCAGAAAGACCTTTAATAGATTTTAAATAATTTAAGTAATCTTCCAAAATGAGGGGTCTTGTAAATTTTACCATAAACATCTCCGTAGATATAATAATTTAAAAATTTTAATAAAATCAACTCAAAATAAGACTTTATAATTTCTATAATAAATTATACCTATTTAAATCTAAAGTACAAATTATTGCACAAAATTACTATTTTGTGCAATAATTTATTCATTGCTATATCTCCTCTTAGATACAAATATATACAATTTATAAAAATAATCAATTATTTCTGTACTCAAAAATTTTCGTGTGAGAAATTAATATTGCCAAACCACTACCAATAACATTATAAAAAGTCATTTATTGCCTTTTATCACTTGTTAACCCTAATCTAACTTGATTATAAATTTTACAACATTTCACACTAAAATATGTCGCTTTATTTTACGTTTTAAGACATTTTATATTTTTACTAGTGTATTTATACCATTAATTATATTAACAAATTTAAAAACTGCCACCGTAATGATGGCAGCTTGATTAATTCTTATTTGGCATAATCTATCGCTTTGGACTCTCTTAATAAGTTTACTTTGATTTCTCCAGGATATTCTAATTCATTTTCAATTTTCTTTGCAATCTCTCTAGCAATTACAACCATTTCATCATCAGAAATTTTTTCAGGTTTAACTAAAATTCTTAATTCTCTACCAGCTTGTAGAGCAAAAGATTTTTCTACACCTTCAAATGAATTTGCAATTCTTTCTAAATTCTCAAGTCTCTTAATATAATTTTCAAGACTCTCACGTCTAGCTCCTGGTCTGGCAGCACTTATAGCATCTGCAGTTTGAACTAGTATTGATTCTACACAATTTGGTTCTACATCACCGTGGTGAGACTCTATAGCATTTATAACGTATTTATTCTCGCCATACTTGCTTGCTGCCTCTACACCTAGGGCTATGTGAGTTCCTTCTTGTTCTTGATCAATCGCCTTACCTAAATCATGAAGTAAGCCACCTCGTTTAGCAAGTGTACTATCAGCACCTATTTCATCTGCAAGCATTCCCGCTAAAAGTGCAACTTCTACAGAATGTTTTAAGATGTTTTGACCGTAAGATGTCCTAAATTTCATCTTACCTACTAGTCTAATAAGTTGTGGATGTAGGTTTATTATTCCAACAGTTTCAGCAGCGGCTTCACCGTCTTCTATAATCCTAGCTTCAACTTCATCACTAGCTTTTTGAAGCATCTCTTCAATCCTTGACGGATTAATTCTTCCATCTTGAATTAGTTTTTCTAATGCAACTTTAGCTATCTCACGTCTTACTGGTTCAAAGCAAGATATAACAACAGCTTCTGGGGTATCATCGATAATAAGATCTACACCTGATGCCTGTTCGAAAGCTCTAATATTACGTCCTTCACGTCCTATAATACGACCTTTCATTTCGTCATTAGGTAAAGAAATTACAGAAACTGTATTTTCAGCTACTAGTTCTGGTGCAAATCTTTGAATAGTTGTTGCAAGAATTTCTGTAGCCATTTTTTTGCTTTCTGCCTTAACTTTTTCTTCGGCTTCTTTAATCATTCTAGCTGATTCATGGATAGTCTCAGACTTTACCCTAGCTAAAATAATTTCCTTAGCCTCATTGTTGGTTAGTCCAGCGATATTTTGTAATTCCAACTCTTGTTGTTCTATTAATTTGTCAATTTTCTCTTCTTTTTGTTTCAACTTTTTCTGATCACTAGAGATTTGATCAGACTTTTTGTCAATCAATAAAGATCGATTGTCTAAACTTTCTTCTTTCTTAATCAAACGAGATTCCCTTTTATTAAGGTCGTTTCTAGCTTGATTTAGCATTTCTTCATTTTCAGATTTCAATTTTGAAATTTCATCTTTAGCATCAATAAGAGTTTCTCTTCTTAATGCTTCTGCTTGCTTATTGGCATCATCTATAATCTGTCTGCTAAGATTTTCAGCACCCCCTATTACAGATTCCCCAATTTTCTTACGATAAAGATAGCCAAAATAAAAAGCTAACAATACGAAGGCGACAATTATGATGAGAACAACAATTGGATTCATATTATTAAACATCATATCACCTCCAATAATATGGAAATTTTAATATTCCATTAATCATTATACCATTTAATTATTATTATACGAAATAGTTTTCATAAATAATGGCAAATAAAAAAAGTAGTATAAACTACTTTTTGTGTGGTATTATTTTAGCTGGTGCTCCAACAGCTGTTGAATCACTTGGTACATCTGTCAAAACCACGGCATTTGCCCCGATTTTGCAATTATCACCTATAGTTACATTCCCAAGTAAAACTGCACCTGCACCTATCATTACGTTATTTCCTACTGTAGGATGTCTTTTTATCTTTTTATTTGTGACGGCACCTAAAGTAACCGAGTGATACATTAACACATCATCTCCAACTTCAGCTGTTTCCCCTATTACAACTCCCATACCGTGATCTATGTAGCATCTTCTTCCTATTTTAGCTCCTGGATGAATTTCTATACCTGTTTCCATTCTAGATTTAAAAGCTAATTCTTGTGCTTCATAAAGTTTACCTTCTAAATATAAATTGTGAGCTATGTAATGTGATAAAAGTGCCTTAATGCCAGCAGAGAAGAGGATGGCCTCCTCTTCACTTTTTAGAGCTGGATCATTAGCTAAGGCATTTTTAATTAATTCTTCTTTGTATTCATTATAACTGATCATTATCGTATAATTCAGTTGAAAGGTATCTTTCACCAGTATCTGGTAGAACAGTTACCACAACTTTTCCTTCTCCTAATTTATCTGCAATTTCTATAGCACCGATAACATTGGCTCCTGAAGATATTCCTACTGTTAGTGCTTCATCTTTGGCAAGCCTTCTTGACATATTTATAGCATCGTCACTTTTAACATCTACTATTCCATCAATAACATCAAAGTCGAGATTTTTTGGTATAAAGTTACCACCTATACCTTGAATTTTATGACCACTTGCCTTACCACCTGATAATAATGGGCTTTCTGCAGGCTCAATTGCGTATATTTTTGTTTCTGGATTAGCTTCTTTTAATCTTTTGCCAACTCCAGTTACAGTTCCGCCAGTACCAACACCAGCTATAAATGCATCTGGTGTAATTTCAGAAAGAATTTCTGGCCCTGTAGTTTCGTAGTGAGCCTTAATATTTGCAGGGTTTGAAAATTGATCAGGTAAGAAATATCCATTTTCTTCTGCTAATTCTTTTGCCTTATCTACAGCACCTTGAAGAGCACCTTCTGTTGTTCTAATAACCTTAGCACCATAAGCCATAGCAAGTTTTGCTCTTTCTATACTCATTGAAGCAGGCATTGTTAGGATTAGTTTATAACCCTTTGCAGCTGCAAGAGCTGCTAAAGCTACACCTGTGTTACCACTTGTTGGCTCTACTATTGTACCACCTTTTTTTAGTTTTCCTGATTTTTCAGCCTCTTCAATCATATATAACGCTATCCTATCTTTGATTGATCCAGCTAAGTTATTTTTTTCAACTTTAACATATATATCAGCTCTTCCTTCTTTCTTTAGTGAGTTTAATTTTAAAAGAGGAGTGCCTCCTATTAATTCAGTTGGATTATTTCTCATATTATAATACTCCTTTGAAAATAAATCTATTTTCTTTTCATGCATATTTAGTAACATTTTTTAATTCCTACGTAATCACTATACTATATAATTCTTGCTTTTAAAATAAAAAAAAGGCTAGTTTAGTTCAATTATCATCTTAAACTCATACAAAATTTTACGGTTTTATAATGTAATTAACTCTAAAAAATAGCCTTATTACTGTTTATTTTAACTTATTTGTGGCACTTTTCCTTCATTTCTTAAATTTTCTAGGTTTTTTATAGCAACTAGTCTCACTTCTTCTGGAGCTTTAGCCATAGTTTTTAACTTAGTCTTACCAAATAAATTGGTATAAGATCCGTCTGCCCAGAAAATATTTCTTTTAAATGTCGCCGTAAGAAGTGCATAAATAGGATTTAGTAAATTAAAAAAAGCAAATGGAAAAAAGTTTATAGGACTCACACCAAGTGTTTTCATTTGATATGCTCCACACGCTGTCCACGGAAACATGACTGCCCATAAGGTACCAGCATCTTCAAGAGTCCTAGAAAGCATATTACGAGATAGACCTAATTCATCATACTTATCTTCATATAAAGGAGCCGGAATACCTATACCCAAGAATTGATCACACATAGTTGCATCGCAGCATATAGATGTAAACATAGTTAAAAACACAAGACCAGCAACCGAATTAATTCTTTCCTTGAGATGAGCAAAAAGCCTTACTATTATTCCAGATCTTTCAAGTGTTCCGCCGAAGGAAACTGCAAGAATTATAAGGTTAACTGTCCACATTTGATTATCCATACCACCTTTAGCTAAGGCCTTATCAACAAAATCGTTACCTGTAGTTATATCAGGTCCATAGTGAAGTATAGAAAATATTTCTGCTAGATTTCTTTGTTTTTGAAAGATTAATGAAAATATAATACCTACTAATACAGAAATCATAACACCCGCAAGACCTTCTATTTTAAGTATACATACAAATATGATTAACAATATAGGCAGCAAAACTAAAGGATTTAAGTTAAAATTACTTGCTAATGCTTCTTTTATACCATCTGCTACATTTGCATCATAATTTAATACGTGTGCCTTAAGGCCTATTAGACTATATAAAATTAATGATATAAGAAAAACTGGACCAGTTGTAGAAATCATAGCGGTAACGTGATCAAATAAACCAGTTTTTGCAACTCCTGCTGCCAGGTTTGTAGTATCTGATAAAGGCGAAAATTTATCACCTACATAAGCACCTGAAATTACCATACCGGCTGTAATTGCTGGATTTATACCTAATCCTTGACCGATTGTCATGAAGGCAATTCCGATAGTAGCTGTAGCAGTCCATGATGATCCACAAGAAACACTTACAAGGGCAGTTATAATACAACCTATTGGTAGAAATAATTTAGGACTTAGAAAATTCAATCCATAGTAAATTAGAGCTGGAATAGTTCCTGATATCATAAAGGAAGAGATAAGCAGACCCACCGTAAGCAGAATCAATATCGCATCTAGTGTAGATTTTATTCGATCTATCATACCATCAATCATGTCTCTGACACTGTTTCCACATCTTAATCCAACCAAAGAGGCTACGATAATTCCACATATAAGAGGTAAGTGGGCTGCATCGTAAAGACTTTCATCACCATCTTTAGCAAAAACAAATACATAAATCATTAAACTTACCATCGTTAATATTGGTAAAGTAGACTCTAATAAGCTGGGTAACCTTACATTTTTATCATTTTTCATATTTTCTCCTTATTATTATACATTACCGTAATAAATCGACTAGATATATCCTACATCTATTTGATAAAAATGTCAACTAATATTTTACTAATTTACCTAATTATTCAAATATATAATTAGATACATAATATTTTAAGTCCAAATATTTTAAATTAATAAAACTAATACAGTTACAAACTAATGATATACATAAAAAAATTAGACAAAGTTATAAATAAACCTTGTCTAATTCTTGGAATTTGTTATTAATTCTTTACAAATTAAGCATTCATTTGACTAGCTACTTCAGCTGCAAAGTCTTCTTCTTTTTTCTCTAGACCTTCACCAACTTGGAATCTAGAAAATCTTCTGATTTTAATGTTTTCTCCAACTTCGTTAGCTGTATCTCTTAGAAGTTGTTCTACAGTTATATCAGGGTTTTTAATGAAAGCTTGATCTAGTAGGCAAACTTCAGAGAACCATTTTTTAAGTCTTCCTTCAACCTTCTTTTCTGCTATCATTTTCTTTTTATCTTCTGGCATATTTTCATTTGCTTCATTGATAGCTTGGTTTATAAGGATTTCTTTTTGTTCTGCTACATCAGCCTCGTCAGCATCTTCTTCTGAAATATATTTTGGAGAGCTTGCAGCAATGTGCATTGCAATGTCTCTTGCAAAATCTTTTACAGTATCAGTATTAGCTGAGAAGTCTGTTTCTGTGTTGATTTCTACAATCACACCAATTTTATCATTGTGAATATATGAACCAATAACACCTTCAGCGGCAATTCTACCTGATTTTTTATCAAGAGTAGCTTGTCCTTTTTCTTTTAGGATTTTTTGAGCTTTGTCGATGTCACCACCAGCTTCTTCTAGAGCCTTTTTACAGTCCATCATTCCAGCGGCAGTTCTCTCTCTTAATTCTTTAACTAATTTTGCACTAATCGCCATCTAAATCTCCTCTACTTATTCTGCTTCGTTTTCTTCGAATGCTTGTGTTTTTATTTCTTCAGCTGCTTGTTCTATATCATCGTTAGATAGATTTTCTTCTTCTACCTCTTCTTCATTAACTTCTTCTGTTTCTTCTTCTTCAAAATCATCTTCTGAAGGGTCGAATTCACTACCTTGATTAGCTTCTATAACTGCATCAGCCATTATAGATGTGATAAGTTTTACAGCTCTGATTGCATCGTCGTTTCCTGGGATTGGAACATCAATTTCATCAGGATCACAGTTTGTATCTACGATAGCTATTACAGGTATTCCTAGTATTTTAGCTTCGTGTACTGCTATAGCTTCTTCACCTGGGTCAACCACAAATAATACATCTGGTAGTTCTTCCATTTCTTTGATACCACCAAGGTTTCTTTCTAGTTTATCCATTTCTTTTTGATATTCAAGAACTTCTTTTTTTGGTAGAAGATCAAATGTTCCATCTTCTTCCATTCTTTCATATCTTTGAAGTTTTTCAACGCTTTTTCTAATAGTCTTAAAGTTAGTAAGCATACCGCCTAACCATCTATGAGATACATAATATTGACCTGATCTCTTAGCTTCTGTTTGGATTGAGTCTTGTGCTTGCTTTTTTGTACCTACGAATAATACTCTACCACCATCAGCAACAATATCTCTCATTACCTTGTAAGCTTCCTCAATTTGGTTAGCTGTTTTTTGTAGATCTACTATATAGATACCATTTCTTTCTGTGAAGATGTACTTTGCCATCTTTGGGTTCCATCTTCTTGTTTGGTGTCCAAAATGTACACCGGCTTCTAATAATTTTTTCATTGAAACTACTGCCATAATTACCTCCGTTTTCTCTTCCACTCATCTCAACTGGATATAAAACCATAATTGGCAACGTATTATCCATCCATGAGTGTGATTGTTGTAGTACCCGTATAATATACCACTTAAAACCTACATTTCAACACTAAAACATAGCTTCTACAAAAGATTTTGAGTCGAATTTTTGTAAATGGTCGATTCCTTCTCCTACACCGATATATTTTACCGGAACTTCTACTTCTACTTGAAGTGGGTAAATTACTCCCCCCTTGGCTGTACCGTCGAGTTTTGTAAGTATTAATCCTGTGATGTCAGTAACATTTTTAAATTCTCTTAATTGGCTGACCGCATTTTGGCCAGTTGTAGCATCAAGAACCAATAAATTTTCCCTATTTGAATTAACTGCATGAGTATCTATTGTCCTATTTATCTTATCTAATTCCTGCATTAAGTTTTTCTTATTATGAAGTCTACCTGCTGTATCACATATAAGAACATCAACACCTTTGCTACGTGCAGATTTTATTGCATCAAATATAACGGCAGATGGGTCCGCCCCTTCTTTATCTGATATGAGCTCTACATCTGCCCTATCAGCCCATTCTTGAAGTTGTTCAATAGCAGCTGCCCTAAAAGTATCTGCTGCAGCTAGCATAACACTTTTGCCTTCATTTTTAAAATTATTTGCTAGCTTACCAATAGTTGTAGTCTTACCTACCCCATTTACTCCTATAATAAGAATTACAGTAAGTTTTCCATCTTCAAACTTAATTTCATTATCTAGATTTTTCTCATCGAGCTTATTAATCATGATTTCTTTTAATACTGGATAAATTTTATCAGATTCTTTTATTGATTTTTTCTTTATTTCATCTCTCAATTCATCCACAATTTCTATTGTTGATGACATTCCAATATCAGCTGAGATTAATATCTCTTCAAGCTCATCATATAATTCATCGTCAATTTTAACATTTCTTGTAAATAAGTTTGTAAGACTATTTGTGAAGCTGTCCCTAGTTTTTGATAGACCCCTTTTTAGCCTATCAAAAATTGATTCCTTTACAAGATTTTCAGCACTTTCTTCTAAATTTATATCATTATTTTCTTCCAGGATTTCTTCATTTGGTATATCTTTTTGAATAGTCTCGCATTTTTTTTCTATTTGAGAGTTTTTTTCTCCCTCGTCTTCAGTTTTTAGAGTTTTTTTTTCTGTATTTTCAGTTTTTGATAAGTCTATAAACCTTCCAGACTTAAGTTTGCTAGATTTTTCCTCTTCTTTTACTTTTTCAATATTCTCTTTTGCTTTATCTTCGAGATTTTCAGATTCTGACTTTATATCATCTGTAATTTCTTCAGCTTTTTCTTCTACTTTTTCGACCTTAGTTCCGATTTCTTCTTTAATTTCGTGCGCTTTTTCTTCTATTTCTTCAACTAAGTCATTGTTCTTATTAACTTCATTAAATTTATTAAATTCTTCATTAGTCTTGTCATCATTATTTGAATTGCTATTATCATTTTCAGATACAGCTTGATTAGTTTCTTTTACTACTTCTTTGTTTTCTAGTTCTTCATTCTTTTTCTTTTTTTTCTTAAAAAAATTAAACATCTCGACTCCTTAATTAATATTTACAGGATTAATTGCTACAATAAATGACGTTTCTTTGTATTTATTGATCAATTCATTTCTTACACTGCTTATTGCATCTCGACATAAATCAAGGTCTTCATCACTAACCTTTACTATAATATTATACCTGTATTTATTATTAATTCTTGATATTTTGCAAGGATTTGGCCCTATTATTTCAACATTTGGAAGGTTTTGCATTTTACAGTTCATACTGCTTGCAAACTCCCTTGAAATGTCCATTGTTCTTATCCTATCTCGATCTAAGATTTTTATAGTAATCATATTCTTATATGGCGGATAAGAAAAAGCCTTTCTTATTTTTAACTCACTTTCAAAAAAGCTATTATAGTCATTGAGTTTAACAGCCTGAATAACAAAATTCTCCGGATTATAAGTTTGAATAATAGATCTACCAGGTTTATCTGCTCGACCGGCCCTACCTGACACTTGAGTTAAAAGTTGAAAACTACTTTCTTGTGCTGAGAAATCTCCAACATTTAAAGATAAATCAGCGGAAATAATTCCTACTAAAGTTACATTCTCAAAATCAAGTCCTTTAGCTATCATCTGTGTTCCCAAGAGTATGTCAATTCCACCTTTTTTCATAGACTTATACATTTGATCGTACTTGGCCTTGCTAGTTGCAACCATGGAATCCATCCTCAAAATATTTGCATTTGGAAATAATTCTCTAACTTCCTCTTCAAGTTTTTCAGTCCCAGAACCAAATTCTTTAATTTTTTTCGAATGACAATTAGGACATACTCTAACCTGATTTTTAGTCCTGCCACAATAATGACATACAAGTTTATTTACATTTTTATGATAAGTCATAGCTACGTCACAGGCTTCACATTTCACAACATAACCACAAGCCCTACAAAATGTAAAAGAATCATGACCAATTTTATTCAAAAATAAAATTGTTTGCTCTTTATTTTCTAAATTTTTCTTAATTTCTTCCTGTAGTTTAAAAGAAAGCATAGAATAATTTGAGTTTTTTAGCTCTTCTCTCATATCAACAAGTGAAATTTCAGGCATCATTTTATTAACTCTAGTCCTTAAATGAAGTAAGTCTAGCTTATTATCTGCCACTTCTTTCATCGTTTCTATTGCAGGAGTTGCTGAAGCCATTATTAAATTACACTTATGATATTCCGCTCTAAATTTTGCAATTTCTTTTGTATGATATTTGGGATCTTTTGATGATACATAAGAATTATCGTGCTCTTCATCAATTATAATTGCACCTAAATTATCAAAAGGTGCAAATATTGCTGATCTAGCTCCGATAGCTATTTTAACCTCTCCGTTTTTAATCATCATCCATTGATTAAATTTCTCTTTGGGAGTAAGTCTTGAATGAATAATGGCAATTTTTTCTTTAAATCTACCAGAAAATCTCTCTATAGTCTGTGGCGTTAATGATATTTCTGGCACTAGAATGATTGCTTGTTGACCTTTGTTAATTACTTCTTCAACAACTTGTAAAAATATCTCAGTTTTACCTGATCCAGTTACTCCAAATAAAAGAAACTTCCCGTCAGGTTTATCTATAATTTTTTGGTATGCTTTATTTTGTTCAAAATTTAAAATATGTTTATCATAATTTTTATATTGAAGTTTTATTTCTTTGTTAGATTCCTTTAAAATCTCTTCAACCATATTTTTGTCAATAAGAGATTTTAATGATGATAGAGATGATGAAGTTCTTTTAAGCAAATCGCTTTGCTTTGACGTGCCATATTTTTCCAAGTAGCTAATGATTTTCTGTTGTTTTACAGCATTTTTAGCTAACTTTATGTTTGAATTTTTTAGCTTTATATAGGTATCGTATGAGATTTTTATCTTATCACTTGCCTCATATAAAACTTTTATTTCATTTTTACTAATTAACTTTTGAAGTTTGTCTGAAGAATCTGGAAACTTAGCCAATATTTCTTCTTTGGTCTTTCCTTTTTGTAAGAAGTTTAGTAATTCATCATCTTTTTCTGATTTTGACTCATAAAATACTCTTATTTTATCTATACTAGTAGGTGGCAAGACTTGTTTTAACGAAAGTTGAATTGGTGAAAGATACTTATTTGTCATAAAAAAAGCTAAATTCAAAAGTTCATCACCTATTAGCTTATTATCGTCGATTATGGAAATAATATCTTTAACCTCATAATCACCTTCAAATCCTTCAACTATTTCATAAACAAAAGCAACGCTAGTCTTATTTCCTTTGCCGAAAGGAACTAAGACTCTCATTGCTCTTTGTAATTTGTTATTCAATTTTTCTGGAATGTGATATGTAAAAGGTCGATTTAAAAACCTACTCTTACTATCAATAATTACTTTTGCGTACAAATTATCACCTTAAAAGATCTAATATCTTATTGGCTAACTGACTTTTAGGCATGATTTCTAAATTATCTATCGCATCTTTTGAGATAATTGAGGCAACATTTGTGTCTACATCAAATCCCGCACCCCACTTAGTTAAATCATTTGCAATTATATAATCTAAATTTTTCTTTTCTAACTTAGTTTTAGCATTTGCAATTAAATCATCTGTTTCTGCCGCAAAACCAATAATAGTTTGTTTATTTTTTATTGAACCAAAAAATTGTATTATGTCAATATTTTCTACTAGCTCTAAATTTAAATTAGATCCATTCTTTTTTATCTTTTTATTACTTGCTTTTTTAACCTTGTAATCAACAGGCGCTGCAGACATAATTAAAGCATCTGCATTGTCAAACTCTCTAGCAATAGCGCTTTTCATGTCAGCATTTGTCTTAATTTCTATTCTTTTAATGCCATTAACCTTAATTGGTTTTACTGGACCAGAAATTAATATTACCTCTGCGCCGCGCTTTCTAGCTTCATTTGCTATATTATAGCCCATTTTGCCACTTGAATTATTTGATATGTATCGAACAAAATCAATTGGTTCTACAGTTGGCCCTGCGGTTACTATTATCTTCTTACCTAATAAGTCTTTTTCTGTAAAGTAATCTTCTAAATAATCGATTATTTCTATAGGTTCTTCTAGCCTACCATCACCAATTGTATTACATGCTAATAAACCCGGCTCAGGTTTTATTATACGAACCCCATCATCTTTTAAAATTTTCAGATTTCTCTGAGTGGCCTTTGCTTTTAACATATTAGTGTTCATAGCAGGAGCTATAAAAACATCTTTATCACAGGCAAGATAAGTAGACAAAAGAAAATTATCTGCTATACCATTTGCCATCTTAGCTATAGTATTTGCACTTGCTGGGGCTATTAGCATCAAGTCTGCCCACTTAGCAACTTCTATATGGTGAACTTTTTCATGATGACCTGTAAATAAATCTGTATAAACCTGACATTTACCCATAGTCTCAAAACTTAATGGATTTATAAATTCAGTAGCAGATTTTGTCATTATAATTTTAAGATTTGCTCCACTTTTTTTTAGACGAGAACATAAATCTAATACTTTATATGCAGCTATTCCTCCACTGACTCCTAGGAGAATATTTTTATTTTCTAACATATTATTATTTTTTTCTTACTTTGCCTTCGATTACTTCATGTAAGGCTTGGGTTACTGGTTTTGCTTCTACTTCTTTCGTTAATAGTGCAGAGCCGTTAACAATTCTTCTTGCTCTTTTAGCACACATCATGCATATTTCATACCTACTTGGGCTAACTTCAGATAATGTTTTAAATGATGGATTTTTCATTAATCCTCCTTGAATTCTAAATTTTCTTCCCTAAATACCTTGTGTTTTTCTGCATTAATTATCTCATTTACAGAAGTTATAGCTGAATTTAGGTGATCGTTAATAACTATATAATCGTAATCTTTTATATATTGCAGCTCTTTTTTTGCATTATTCATTCTGATCTTAATATCTTCATCAGTTTCAGTACCACGACCTACAATTCTTTTTTTAAGTTCTTTAAGGCTAGGAGGGGCTAAAAAAATAAAGACTCCATTATCAGTATTTTTCTTGATATTAAGAGCTCCTTGTACATCTATTTCTAATATTACGATTTTTCCTTCATTAATCTTTTTTTCTACAAAATCTTTGGGTGTACCATAATAATTATTATGGACTTGAGCATATTCAAGGAATTTATCTTCAGCAATCATTTTTTCAAACTCATCGTGGTTCAAATAAAAATAGCTAACTCCTTCTATTTCTCCGTCTCTTTTTTTTCTAGTAGTAGCGGATACAGAATATACTAAGTTTGTTTGGGTGTTCATCAAATCGTGAAGAACAGTTCCTTTTCCGACCCCTGAAGGTCCTGATATTACTAATAAAAATCCCTTTTTCATCACTCCCCCTTATCCTAATCATTTTACTTTTATATGCTTGTAGTTCAAGTATCATCTTTAATGCATAAGAGTATAATAAATACGAGGTGAATTATGAGTTTTGACGGAATAGTAACAAGAAAAATTGTAAATGAACTTAAAGAGGTGCTTTTAGGAGGTAAGATACAAAAAATATCCCAACCATCTAAAAATGACTTAATTTTTAATATATATTCAATCGGTAAGGCAGAAAAATTATTTCTAAGTGCTAATAATAACGAAGCTAGAATTAATTTAACTAATAAGAAATACGAGAATCCAAATAAACCCGATAATTTTTGTATGGTATTAAGAAAACATATCGGTCAAGGTAAAATACTAGATATAAAACAATATGGCCTAGATAGGGTTGTAGAGTTTTCTATTGGATCTATCGATGAAATGGGGTTTGACACTAGTAAAAAACTTATAGTTGAGATTATGGGCAGACACTCTAATATAATACTAACTGACGATAATTACAAAATTATAGACGCTATTAAAAGAGTAAATGATCATATGTCCTCTGTTAGACAAATTTTTCCTTCATTAACTTACGAAAGAATTAAAAGTGACAAGATAGATATCAGCGATGATAACTTTTCTAAAGATATCTTTTATTTAAGTCCTAAGATTCCAAATGGTTTTGATCCATTTAAAATATTTTATACCTATTATGAAGGCTTTTCCCCTGCTGTGGGCAAAGAATTAATCTATAGAGCTAACATTGATCCTAGGATAAACTGGGGATTAGTTAGCGAAGCTGATAAAAGACAACTTAACGAAATATTCTTAAATTTAAGGAAAGAAATCCTAGATGATAATTTAGGGGCTTACGATTATAGAAATGATAAAAAAATTAAAGAATATCACACACTTCAATTAACTCATCTAAATTTTAAAAATAATTGTTATGAATTGATGAGCGAAGCAATTGATAATTTTTACTCTACAAATAAATCTAATGACAGGTTAGATCAAATGAAATCAAACCTAGTAAAAAGAATTAATAGCCATAAAAAATCTGTTAATAAAAAGATAATGATATTGAACGAAAATATTGCAAAAGAATATCAAGCTGAAACCGCAAAGAAAAAAGCAGATTTACTTGCTGCAAATCTATATAGGATAGAGGAAAAATCTAAAAACATTATCTTAGAAGATTTCTATAATGATAATAAAGAGATAAACATTAGTCTTAATCCAATGAAAACACCTTGGGAAAATATCAATGACTACTACAATAGTGCTAAAAAAATCAAAACTGCTATTGCTTATGCTAACAAAGACTTACCAAAGCAAGAGAATCTCTTATCCTACCTAATTCAATTAGAAGATTTTATTCAAAGATCAAATTCAATTTCTGATTTAGAAGAAATTAGAGAAGAGATGGTTGATAACAAATTAATAAAGAAAAATGGAAAGAATAAAAAGAAACCTAAACCATCAAAGCCACTTCATTACAAAACTGAAAATGGTGCTGATATATATGTAGGCAAAAATTCTAAACAGAACGACTATATTACATTGAAAGTAGCCAGAAAAGACGACTTACGGTTTCACGTGAAAGATAGCCCTGGAAGTCACGTAATATTAAAGACAGATAAGATTTGGGATGATGACATTCAAATAGCCGCTTACCTTGCTGCAGCTAATTCTTCACTAGCAGATGAAAATAAAGTTGATGTTGACTACACAGCCAGAAAAAACGTCAATAAGGCAAAAGGTGCAAAAGATGGAATGGTTTATTATGAAAACTTTTCAACGATAACAGTTGATACTGATAAGCTAAAGGATATAAATTTAGAAAAATTATAAAAACTCAATCAAAAAAACCGGTTCTTTATTTCAAGATCCGGTTTTTAAATTTAAAATTTATTATTATTTGTTAACTGCTTCTTTAAGAGTTTTACCAGCTTTAAATACTGGCGCTTTTGATGCAGGTATTTGAATTACTTCTTCTGGTTTTCTTGGGTTTCTACCTTCTCTAGCTTTTCTGTCTCTAACTTCAAAAGTACCGAATCCAACAAGTTGAACTTTGTCTCCACTTACTAGTGCTTCTTCAACTGTTTCTAAAAATGCGTTTAATGCTTTTTCTGATTCAACTTTTTTTAGACCACTTTTTTCTGATATGCTATTTAATAATTCTGATTTATTCATATTTCCTCCTATAAATCAACATGATTTCTGTTTAACTCTAAGATTGATTATACATAACAAATTCAATAAAATCAAGCATTATCAAATAAATACCTTTATTTTGCTAGATTTTACTAATTTATTTAGGTATTGATCATAAGCGTTCTTCAAATACTTGTCTTTAGTTTGCATTAAAAGTTCGTTTTCATTCTCATTGTAAGAGTTTATCATCATGATCATATATTTTTTATTTTCTTCAAAAATGTCACTTACTTTATCTTTCTCTTTTAATTTTGATTTAGCCAACAAAGGATCATCTATATATACAAATTCTGAATTTATAACATCAAAATTTTTGACAGGGTTTTTAATAGCCTGTCTAAAGTCGACTTGATTTTTTATATTAGATTTTGCCTTCTCAGCAGCCTCTTTGCCATCAAATACTAAAACATTATACTTATACATCTTGTGAAGTTCTTCATTTTCTTTATAATATTGAAGTATTTCTGAGTCTTTTATTTTATTGTGAGTTAAAAAGTAATCGTAGTGAATTTTTCTAATTGAGTCGTTAAAAATTACATCAGAGAAATCTGAATCGTTAACATTTAAAGCTTTTATATTAGCTTTTAGCGAATTCTTATCTCCCAATTCTTTTTCCATATCGTTTCTTAGCTTATTTGCCACATTATCATCAATTTCTATTTTCTTACTAGCCAAATCATTGAGCATGACCTGGTCTTTTATCATTGAATCTAATAAGTCATCTCTAAGAGTTTCTTTATTGGTTTTCCCTTTCGAATTTTTATCTTCTAAAAAAGATTCACCATATTTTTTAGTGTAAAAGGCTAGATAAAACTCCAACTCTTTATCAAAAACTTCTTTGTCAATTGACTCCCCATCAACTACCGCTATAGCATTTTCATTATTTTTATTTTTCTTACAGGATGACAAAAGAGTAAGACAAAGACATAAAGATATAAGACTAATTATTATCTTTTTTATCTTCTTCATCTTCTTTATTTACGTCAGATTTAGAATCTTCTTTATTATTTTCTGTTTTTTCGTCTGATTTATCTTCTACTGCAGCTTTATCTTCTTTGATTGAGGTTTCAGTTACTACGTTAGCTTTTTCATTAAGTTCTTTGATGTAATCAGCGTATTTTTTGTCATTAAGAGCTTTTGTTATAGCTTCTTTGTTATCTTCTACAGAATCAGCCACTTTATTTATCTTAATAATATGGTAGCCAAATTGAGTTTTGATTGGTTCTGAAATTTCACCTTCTTTTAATTTAAAAGCAGCATCTTCAAATTCTTTTACCATTTGACCTCTTGAAAATGTTCCTAGATTTCCACCGTTTGCTGCATTTGCAGTATCTTTTGAATACTCTTTTGCAAGATCAGCAAAATCTTCACCATTATCTAGTTTTTCTTTTATTTCATTAGCTGTCTTTTCATCTTCGACTAAGATATGAGATGCATCCCTTTTAGCAAATTGTTCTTTATTATCTTCGTAATATTTTTTAATTTCTTCATCAGTAACAGGATTTTCTTTTTCAAACCACTCTTTGTGCTTTTGATACATTAAATCTTTTCTAACAGTTTCTTTAAATTTTTCAACATCCATATTATAATCATCAAGCATCTTATCAAATTGTTCTTGACCACCAAATTGTTTAACAGAATTTAAGAATGACTCGTTAACTTCTTTGTCAGAAATTTCGATTTTATTTGCTTTTATATCATCAGCAATAAGTTTATCTTGAACCATCATTTGAACAATAGAGTTTTTAAGATTTTGTCTACTTGCAAGCATAGCGCCATAGAAACTCATTTCTTCTTTGTAGGCATCTTTAGAAATTTTTTCTCCATTAACTATAGCAATTGTATCCTTATCAAGATCTTTAACATCACTTGCTTTTTCCTCTACTTTAGTGTCTTTCTTACTATCATTAGCTTGATTTCCACAAGCTCCAAGCACCATAGTTGATGCAAGCATTGCAATTAATAATTTCTTTGTCATAATTTACTCCTTATTTTGTTAATTGTATTTAAAAGTTCGTATGTGTCGAGTAACTTAGTTTTTGAGGTAGGGATTATGAAGGATGGTTTAGTAGATAAGTCTAAGCTCATCTCACCTTTGAAGCCTTCATTTATACCCTTGAGCTGTTCAAAAGTATAATAATCTCTATTCGCAAAAAATAAATTTATACCATTATCATTTTCTCTAATTTCAGTAATACCGTTTGATGAAGCTAGAGATTTAATAAGAGACACATACATTATATTATCCACTATTACAGGAATATCGCCATAAACATCGATTAATTCTTCTACTAAAGCTTCATAATCTTTCTTATCTTCAATGCTAGCGATACGATTATAAATTTCAATTTTTTGTGAAGAATCACTAATATAGGAATTTGGTATATAGGCATCTATCTTTATGTCAATAAAGGTTGTATTCTCACTTTTTATTTTAATTTCCTTACCGGATGCTTTTTCAACAGCTTCCTGAAGGAATTTTACATACAAATCATATCCGACAGCTTCTACATGACCAGACTGGCTTTCGCCCAAAAGGTTACCAGCTCCTCTGAGCTCAAGATCTTTCATAGCTATTTTATAGCCTGATCCAAAATCTGAGAAGTCTCTAATAGACTTAAGTCTTTTTTCACCAATTTCAGTTAAAATTTTTCCAGTTCTATAAGTGAAGTAAGCGTATGAGGACCTATACCCTCTTCCTATCCTACCTTTAAGCTGATACAGTTGGGAAAGACCCATAAGGTCCGCGTCATATACAATAATAGTATTAACGTTTTTGATATCCATACCAGTTTCAATTATTGTCGTAGCTAGTAAGATATCTGTCTTACCTTCTATAAAATCAAGCATGATATTTTCTATCTGCCTTGGACTCATTTGTCCATGCACTATATCTATACTTGCTTCAGGAACTAGTTCTCTTATATCTATATAAAGTTTCTCTATGTCATTTACCCTGTTATATACAAAATAAACCTGACCATTTCTATTTATTTCTTTAAGTATGGCATCTCTTATAATTCCTGAATCATACTCTAGCACATAAGTATTTACAGGAAGTCTTTCTTCCGGTGGCTCATCTAATGTAGATAAATCTCTTATACCAGATAGAGACATTTGTAGAGTTCGTGGAATTGGAGTTGCTGATAAGGTAAGAACATCAATTGAAGATTTAAATTTCTTAAATTTTTCTTTATGTTTAACTCCAAATCTTTGCTCTTCATCGATTATCAAGAGACCTAATTTATCAAATTTTATATCCTTTGATAAAAGCCTATGAGTGCCAACAACGATATCTACCTTGCCAGTCTTTATGCCTTTAAGAATCTCTTTATCTTTTGTCTTAGTATTAAATCTTGAGAGCATCGCGCATGTGATTGGAAAATCCTTAAATCTTTCAAGCATTGTATGATAGTGTTGATTAGCAAGGATAGTAGTCGGAACCAGAAAAGCCACCTGATAACCGTCCATAACCGCTTTAAAAGCAGCCCTTAAGGCAACTTCAGTCTTTCCATAACCAACATCTCCACATAAAAGCCTGTCCATAGGATTTTCGCTTTCCATGTCAGCTTTAATTTCCTCCAGACTCCTTAACTGTGAAAATGTCTCATCATATGGAAATGAATTTTCAAATTCATCTTGCCAACTAGTATCCTTAGAAAAGGCATGCCCCTTTTCTTTGGCTCTTTTAGCATAAAGTTTTACTAAATCTTCAGCAATCTCATCTACAGCTTTCTTAGCTCTTTGCTTTGATTTTTGCCATTGTACTGACCCTAAAGCAGATAGTTTCGGCTTCTCACCTCTATTACCTATATACTTGCTGACCAAATTCATCTGATCAACTGGTATATAAAGCTTATCATTTCCCTTGTATTCTATAAGTATAAAATCTTTTTCTACATCATTTCTTTCAATCTTTGTTAGGCCCTTATAGATTCCAATACCATTATTTTCGTGAACTACATAATCGCCTATTTCAAGATCAGAGTAGTTAATTATATTTTTTGACGAAACCTTTTTACGTTTTTGCTTACTTGATGATGATCTGCCGTAAATTTCTCTACTAGTAAAAACGTATAAATCTAGATCTTTTACGTAATAGCCTTCGCTAGATTTGTTTTCAGAAATTACTAAAGGTATTTTTCCAAAATCAGTTTCCTTTTCTTCACTAGCCGCCAATAAAAAATCGTGATCTACAAAACTTTCTAAAAGTTTTTCTTTTCTTGATTTAGACCCTGCAAAAACGTAAACTTTTTTATTATTTTTTGTAAGTTCAATACTAATATTTACAAAGTTGTCAACATTTTTATTGAAATTTTCAGCTTCTATAGTCTTTAATTCTATTATCTTTTTAGGTGCAAACAGCTTAGTTCTCTTAAGAATTGATGTAATATTAATGATTTTTTTGTCAGATATTTTTTTATATACATCATTTGTTTCAATTTGATAGTTTTTAAAAGCTTTAAAAACTTCTCCATTTTCCATCTGATAGGTCAAATCCTCTAAGAATTTATCATCCTCAAACAAAACAGATTCGTAAATCCTAGATACATCATCAAAGATAAACACTGTGTCTTTTGGCAAATAATCTAAAAAAGATTCGTAATTATCATCCCTATAAGCATTAATTAAATCTTTGTTTGCAATATACATACTCTGATTTAAGAAAGATATTATTTGCTTATACTTATCAATTAATTTCTGGTCTTTAACATTTGAAACTTTTTTATTATCTAAATCCTTAGAAATCCCCTTAATTACCTTCTGGTAATCACTTTTATCATATAGAAGTTCATTGGCAGGACTTATTTCAACATTGTCAATTTTCTTAATAGTTCTTTGATTATTTTTATCAAAAACTCTGATGGAATCAATCTCATCATCAAATAATTCTATTCTGATTGGATTTTTATAGTCGATAGGCCAAATATCTATTATTGAGCCTCTTCTAGCAAAATCACCTTTTTCTTCCACAAAGTCTGATGGATTATAATTAAGAGCTAGAAAACTAGTTATTAAATCATCAACGTCAACTATGCTCTCTTCATCTATTGTAACAAACGACTTGTTAAATTTATCTAAAGTTGTTAATTTATTTTTAAGGGCACCTATACTTGTTACAGTAATTATTTTTTTGCCCTTAGAAAGGTCAATAAGAGTTTCTAACCTCTGATTTATTTTTTTGTCATCAATCGATTTGATATTGTAAAAATTTGTATCAAGAGCTGGAAAATATTTTACATTTTCAGAAATTTGACTTATATCATCTATATATTTTTCAGCTCTTTTTGGATTTTCTGCTATAAGAACAACATTTTTATCTAGCAGCTCAAAAAGACTTAATACAAGATGAGCTTTTACACCCTCACTAAGGCCTTGAATACAGAGTGGAGAATAATCATCAATCTGATATTTAATTTTATTTATTTGATTAATGTTAATTAATTTTTCAATTAATTTATTCATTCTATTCCTTTACTAATTTGACAGAATTGCATTTATTCATAGCTTTATCAATATCTTCTTCTAAAATTATCTCTATACCTTCCACAGCAAGCCTAATCTCATCTTCTAGTATTTTTACTTCTTCTTTAGAAAACCCACTAAGAACAAAGTTTGCTAAATCCCATTTTTCGGGCTTTTTACCAATTGATACTTTTATTCTTGGAAACTGGTCATCTTGAATTTGATATATGATAGACTTCATTCCATTGTGGCTACCAGCTGAGCCTTTTTTTCTAATTCTAATTGTTCCAAAATCTATATCTATATCATCATAAATTACAATTAACTTATCTATATCAAATTTATAAAAGTTTATTAATTCTCTAACGGCTTCTCCCGAATTATTCATATAGGTCTGAGGTTTTATGAGCATGACTTTATGGCCAGAAATTTCTCCCTGACCATAAAGTGATTTAAATTTAGATTTTCTTACGTCTATGTCATATTTGTTAGCCAAATAATCTATAGTCATAAAACCAACATTATGCCTAGTATTTTCATATTGTAATCCAGGATTGCCTAATCCTACAATAAAATACATTATTCAATAACCGTAAATAATCCACTAATTGATTCGTAAGTATTTATTCTGTTGATAGCTTCAGCAAGAAGTGGTGCAATTGATAATTGAGTAATCTTGTCAATTTTCTTTTCTTCTGGTAATTCAATTGTGTCAGTAATGATTACCTCTTTAACTGATGGTTTTTGGAGCTTCTTAACAGCATCCCCTGAAAATACACCGTGAGTAGCAACTAGGTAAACATCTTTGGCACCATTTTCTACAAGGAAATCTGCAGCATTAGTTATTGTTCCAGCTGTATCAATCATATCATCAACGATGATTGCGTGTTTTCCTTTGAAATCACCAATTACAGACATTACTTCTGAAACATTTGGCATAGGTCTTCTTTTTTCAATAATTGCTATAGGAAGTTTTAAGTAATCTGCAAATTCTCTAGCACGTCTTACACCACCTAGGTCAGGACTTACTACAACGAATTCTTCAGGTTTATCAAAGGCAAATGATTGAAAATGTGTTGAAAGCAATCTAATAGCAGAAAAATGGTCAACTGGTATATCAAAGTAGCCTTGAATTTGTCCAGCATGAAGATCCATAGTGATAACTCTATTAGCTCCAGCTACAGTTAATAGATTGGCTACAAGTTTAGCAGTAATTGGCTCCCTACCTCTGGTTTTTCTGTCTTGTCTAGCGTAGCCATAGTAAGGAACAACTGCATTTATATAACCTGCAGAGGCTCTTTTACAAGCATCAATCATAATTAATAATTCCATTAAGTTATCATTTGTAGGAGAAGAAGTAGGTTGAACTATAAAAACGTCCTTGCCTCTAATTGATTCATTTATCTTAATACTTATTTCTCCATCTTTAAATTTATCAATATCTGCTTTTGTTAAATCGATGCCTAAGTTTTTTGCTACACTTTCTGCGAGTTTAACATTTGAATTACCTGTTAATAGTTTTAATTCTCCTCTTTGAATATATTTATTATCTCTAGATGACATTTCTACTCCTTGTGATTTTTATCTCTTTCTTTTTTTCTTTCAACATAACCTTCGACATGCTTTTGCTCAGCCCTTTCAATTATTAATTCACCAGAATTAACATCTTCAGTGATAGTAGAGCCTGCAGCAACAAATCCTTCTTTTTCAACCTTTACAGGCGCAACAATATTAGCATTAGAACCGATAAAAGCACCATCCTCAATTATTGACCTGTGTTTATATTTACCATCATAGTTGACAAAAACGACTCCACATCCTACATTTATATCTTTGCCCAAATCACTATCACCAATATATGCTAGATGTCCAGCTTTTGTGCCTTCTCCTAATGATGAATTCTTAACTTCTACAAAGTTTCCTATGTGAACTTTTTTGCCAATACGAGTATTTGGTCTTATTCTTGAATATGGACCAATATTACTATCTTTTTCCATATAGCAGTCTTCAATTACCGAATTATCAACTCTCACGTTATCTTCTATAGTTGAGTTTATAATTCTTGTTGACCCGTCTATGAAACAAGACTTACCTATTTTTGAATTTCCATAAATTTTAACAAAACCTGTAATAACAGTATCAATTCCTATTTCAATCCCCTCTTCAATGAAGGTTGTTTCAGGGCTTTCAATAATGACTCCGTTAAGCATATGCTCCTTATTAATTCTGTTTTGAAGAATTTTGCTAGCCTTATGTAGCTCATATTTGTTATTTATACCGTAGAACTCCTCAAAATTCTTACTAACATAGGCACTTACAAGTTTACCGTCATTTTTCAAAATTCCAATGCAATCTGTAAGATACAGCTCGTTTTGATCGTTATTTGAATCAATTTTTGCTAAAGATTTTTTTAAATCTAAGCCCTTGAAGATGTAAATTCCAACGTTAATTTCATTTATATTTTCTTGACCATTTACTAGATCCCTATCTTCAGTAATTTTAATAAAGTTATCATTTTCATCCCTAATTATTCTTCCATAACCTTTTGGATTATCTATTAGAGTTGATAAAATTGTACACGATGAATTTGTCTTTTCATGATATTTAATTAGCTCTTCTAGGGAATCTTTTTTTATTAACGGGATGTCACCATTTAATATTAGAACCTGGTCATCATCCTTAATAAAATCAAGAGCTAGACTTGCGGCGTATCCTGTTCCATACGGAATATCTTCGCCTATTTTTTGCTCTACTATTTTAACATTAGGGAAAAGTTCCCTTAATTTATCTCTATTACTACCAGCAATAATAATAGTTTCTGAATCACTAAAGTCACTTGCATTTTTAACATATCTTATAATTTCTTTATTAAGTAGCTTATGAAGGACTTTGGATTTTTCGGATTTCATCCTTGTACCTTCACCAGCAGCCATTATTATATTCTTAATCATCTTAAGCTTCAGCCACCTCTAAGGCTAATTCCATCATGTTAGTATATGATTTTTGTCTATCTTCTGCGCTATCTGCTACATTTTCTATTAGAGAATCAGAAATAGTAAAAATACCTAGTCCCTTTTTTCTGTGTTTTCTTGCCGCCATAAATAAACCATAAGATTCCATTTCCACTGCAAGAATTCCATATTTTCTTAAGTTTTCAAAAACCTTAGGATCCATATCATTATAAAATTGATCTGAAGAATGAACTTGACCACAGTGTGTTGTGAAACCTAACTCTTTAGACTTTTTAAAAGCTTTTATTAAGAGATTAAAATCTGGTGTTACAGAAAAATGAATATTTCCAAAAAGATTGTCATTAATTGATGATTCTGAACAAGCAGATTGAGCAATAACTATATCATGAAGCTTAACATCCTCTTGCATAGAACCAGCTGTACCGACTCTAATGATACAGTCAACATCATAGAAATCAAAAAGCTCATTATAGTAGATCATAGCAGATGGAATCCCCATTCCACTACCCATTACAGATACTCTTTTTCCTTTATAAAATCCTGTAAAACCTAACATACCACGTGTTTCGGTAAATTGGGTCACATCTTCCAAAAAGTTTTCAGCAATAAATTTTGCCCTTAATGGATCTCCTGGCATTAATACCGTTTTTGCTATCTGATCTTTACTTGTCGCAGAAATGTGCGGTGTTGGTATTGACATATATACTCCTTTTTTAAAACAAAAATAGAGACTCAAATAGTCTCAATTTTCTTCTTCTATTTTTATTATCTTATCTACACGTCTTTGGTGACGTCCACCCTCAAATTTAGTAGTTGCAAATTCTTCTACAATCATTTTACAAACTTCAGTTCCAATAACTCTAGCGCCAATACATAAAACATTAGCATCATTGTGAGCCCTGCTCATTCTTGCAGAAAATGTCTCAGATACACAGGCTGCTCTTATGCCTTTAACTTTATTTGCTGACATAGACATACCTAAGCCTGTACCGCAAATAAGAATAGCAAAATCTGCTTCACCATTGATAACTTTTTCACAAGCTTTGACAGCAAAATCACTATAATCACAAGATTCTCTATCATAAGTACCTACGTGAGAAACTTCGTGCCCTAATTCCTCTAGTTTTTCACAAACAGCAGGTTTTAAGTCTATTCCCCCATGATCATTAGCTATAACAAATTTCATGGACCCTCCTTTTATCTATACATTCTAATATAAATATACGTCATCTATTCTTATATTCAAAGAAGAACTTGACAAGTTTTCATTATTAAATATGGTATAATATAATAAATATACTTAAAGACTTAACTATTAAGGAGATTATAAATATATGTTTGAATTTAATTTAGATGAACACAATTATAATTATGTTCATTTTATTGGCATTGGTGGCATATCTATGAGTGGTTTAGCACACCTTTTATATGAAAAAGGATATAAAGTGACTGGATCTGATAGAAGCGAGTCTGATACTGTTAAAACTTTAAAAGATATTGGTATAGAAGTTTTTATTGGTCAAAAAAAGGAAAATATTAAAAATCCCGACCTGGTTGTATATACAGACGCTATTTTGGATGATAATGAAGAATTAATAGAAGCAAAAAGATCAGGTGCACCTGTTGTAACAAGAGGTGTATTTTTAGGTGCTCTTATGAGGAATTACAAGAATTCCATAGCGATTTCAGGTTCTCATGGTAAGTCAACCACCACCAGTATGATTTCTAAAATACTACTCCACTCAGATGAAAATCCTACTATTTTATTAGGTGGAAATTTAGATGATATGAAGGGAAATGTAAAAGTTGGTGACGAAGATTACCTTGTAACAGAAGCTTGTGAATATAAAGGTAATATTAGATATTATTATCCACAAACAGTAATTATTTTAAATATAGACGAAGACCATCTTGATTATTATAAGGATCTAAACGACATAGTGGAGACTTTCAAGGAATATTTAAGAAACCAATATAAAGATTCAAAGACTATACTAAATCTTAACGAAGAAAATAACCGACTCATCCTAGATGCTGTCCAGGGCGATTTAATTACCTATGGTCAAGAAAATCCTGAAGCTGACTACAATGCTATTAATATCGAATTTGATGAAATAGGCCGTCCTAGTTTCGATTTAGTCATGAGAAATGGAAACACAGAGCATTTCAAACTAGGCGTAATCGGAAGACATAATATAAACAATGCCATGGCATCTATAATAGCAACCTATGAAAATGGTATAGATATAGATACAATTAGAAATAATATAGTTAAATACACTGGTCTTGATCGAAGAATGCAAATTATGGGCCATGTAAATAAAACAACAATAATGACTGACTATGGTCATCATCCTTCTGAAATCTTAGTCACTTTAGATGCTTTAGCTGAACATACAAAAGGAAGGTTAATATGTGTATGGCAACCTCACACATATTCAAGAACTAAATCATTGTTTAATGACTTTTTAAATAGTTTTGATTCAGCAGATGAAATAATAGTTACAGATATATATGCTGCTAGAGAAAAATTCGACCCTACAATTCACTCAAAAGATGTAGTTGATGCTATGGTCAAAAAAGGATTAAATGCCAAATATCTAGGTACTTTTGAAGAAGCTAGAGATTATATTTACAAAATAATTGATGAAGATGATCTTGTTATCACAACAGGCTGTGGAAATCCAGATCAGCTTGCAAAAATGATTGTTAAAGATTATAAAAATCTTGTAAGTATTTAAATAAAAAGCTGTTTTAAACTGATATTCAGTTTAAAACAGCTTTTTTAATCTTGTTGAAGGGCAAGAGATATTGTCATTGCCTCATCTATTTTAGTCATTATATCACTGGAAAAAGTCCCGATTTTTTCTCTAAGTCTTTTTTTATCTATGGTTCTTAATTGTTCCATTAGGGCTACAGAGTTTTTTGGTAAGCCATATTTATTTCCCTTTAGCTTAACGTGAGTAGGTAATTTGGCTTTATTCATTTGACTTGTAACTGGTGCAACAATAATTGTAGGTGAGTATTTATTGCCTATATCATTTTGAACTACTATAACAGGTCTTACTCCACCCTGCTCGCTTCCGACTACTGGAGAAAGATCTGCATAATATAAATCTCCTCTTTTAACTTTCATTTATTTCTCCTACATAATCGATTTTTTCAATAATTTCTCCGTTTTTTATGTAAATTCTTTTAACTCTCATAGAAATGTTAGTCATTAGCTCATAAGAAATTGTGCCTATGAGATTAGCATCTTTGTCAATATCCTTATAAATTTCAACTTTATCACCTATTTTTACATCTAGGCCTGTAACATCTACCATCATTTGATCCATACATACCCTGCCAAGGACCTTGCAAACTTTCCCATTTATGTAAACCTCTCCCTTGTTAGAAAAAGCTCTATTGTAACCATCAGCATATCCTATGGCAATTGACGCCACTTTCATTGGCTCTTTGCTTACAAAAGTCCTGCCGTAAGAAATTGGAGTTCCAGCTTTAATATCTTTTATAAAGTGAACATATGTAAAAAGTTTAAAGGTTTTTTTAAGATCTATTTCAGTTTCTTTTTTAACAACAGCTGACGGATATATTCCATACAGAGAAATTCCAACTCTATTCATTCCTTTATATGCCTTATGTCTTAATGTAGCTGCAGAATTTGCAAGATGGATAAATTTAAAGTCAAAATCATCTTCTATCTTATAAATTATTTCATCAAATATTTCTTCTTGTCGGTCTGCAAAATCCATATTTTCTTCATCAGCTGTTGCAAAATGGCTAAAAGCAGAAATTATATTTATATTAACTAATTTCTTTAATTCCCTGATTTTTTCTATTTCATCTCTTCTAAATCCAATCCTACCATGACCTGTGTCTAAGACAAGATGGCCATTTAACTTATAACCTAGTTTATCTATTTCGTAAGCAAGTTTTAGATCATATATAGATATATCAATATCATATTTAGCACAGTTATCTATATCTTCTAATCCAACAAAACCCAATACTAAAATTGGTTTTTTTATGCCCGCATTTCTTATTGAAATAGCTTCACTAAGTCTTGCTACAGCAAAATAGTCAACTATATCTTCAATTTCATTACATATTATTTCACTACCTAAGCCATAAGCATTAGCCTTAACTACTGCACAAAATTTTGAAGTCTGACTTAAATTTCTTATGTTTATAATATTTTCTCTTATATTGTCTATGTATACTTCTAAATATGTTTCTTGCATAATTACCTCAAAAGTCGAATTGCCTTTGGTAAATAAGCTATAATATCACTTGCTATTAGGGATTGTTCACATAAATCAAAGCTTGCCAAATCTCCCGCAAGAGAATGAAGGTATACTCCTAGCTTTGCCGCATCAAATTCATCTAACAATGGTAGCAAGCCGGCTATCACACCTGTCAAAACATCTCCACTTCCTGCAGTCGCCATTCCAGGATTGCCTAGCTCATTTACATAAAGGTTTTTACCATCAGTTACAATGGTTTTTTCAGATTTTAAGACAAGTACGACCTTATAGACACTTGCAAATTCCTTTGCCAAATGAACTCTATTTTCATTAATTTCTTGTATAGAAAGACCAGTAAGTCTAGAAAATTCTTTCAAATGAGGTGTTAAGATTATCTTTTCTTTACGTAATATTGATTTATCTTTTGATACTGCATTTAATCCATCAGCATCGATAATAATCTTACCATCAAAATTTTCAATAATTTCGCCAATTAATTTATTCAAACTAGGATCGTTTCCCATACCAGGGCCTATTGCTAAGACATCTTTATCAGTTAAATATCTTAAAACCTGATTAAATATAATTTTATTATACTTTAAATTGTAGGAATCAATAGTATTAATAATTTGTTCAGTAGATTTTATCTGCAAAGTCTCACTTACAGAAGACGGAACTAATAGATAAACTAGACCAGCTCCTGTCCTTAAAGCTGCTGAAGAAGAAAGGAAGCATGACCCAGCCATTCCGTTAGACCCACCAAGAATAGCAACCTTACCGTAATCTCCCTTGTGGCTAGCTTTCTTTCTTTTTGGAATAATGTTTTTAAACCCGCTTTCAACATTTATATTATTCACATAATTATTTACGCAAATAGCTATAGCAAAATCACCATCATGTGAAATTGATACATATCCTTCACAAGGCTTACCGTCGATTAGAACATAAGGAATATTAGATTTATGCTTCACTTCTATCCTTAAATTTTTAATATAAGAAAGATTTAACTTATAAGCTTTAATTACAGCCTCTTTTAGAGCATAAATACCAGCAATAGTTTGGTAAGGATTTTCTTTTTTAAATGCGTAATAAAGCTCATCTTGACTGAAAACTTTTTTAAGAAAATCTTCGGATTTATTTTTAATTTTATTTACTGAAATTATATCTATTCCAACCACTAAACACCTATCCTAATTTTTACTTTTTTATCAAGTTGAGTTTATCAACATTTGATAATGTAACTATTGAAAAAAAGGGAAGTGCCTTCACACTCCCTATTCTCCTATTTTTTCTTTTAATAACTTATTAATTTCTTGAGGATTTCCCTTGCCCTTGGTTTTCTTCATAGCTTGCCCTACTAGGTAACCGAAGGCCCTATCCTTACCATTTTTAATATCTTCTATTGATTGAGGGTTCTCGTCAAGAACTTCTTTTACTACCTCTTCTAGGAAGGAAGAATCTGAAATTTGAAGAAGATTTCTTTCTTCAGCAAGTTTTTCAGGATTTTCATTAGAATCGTAAATTTCTCTAAGTAGTTTTTTAGCTACATTATTATTTACCTTGTTGTTTTTAGCAAGATTAATTAATTTAGCAAAATTTTCCACAGAAAGTTTCATTTCACTCGCTGTTTCTTCTGCTTCGTTAAGTCTTCTAGATAGTTCAGTTAGTATCCAGTTTGCTGTTGTATTTGGATCATTAACTAATTTATCTGTTTGCTCAAAAAGACTAGCTAAATTTCTATCATGACTTAAAAGATTTGCGTCATATTCAGAAAGCTTGTAATCTTTCATATATCTAGCTTGTTTTTGACCAGGTAGCTCAGGTAAGTTCTTTCTGATATTATCTATAAATTCATCTGATAAATATATATCTGGTATATCACCGTCAGCAGAGAATCTATAGTCATTACCCACTTCTTTGTTTCTCATATGAATAGTTTTAAGTTCTATATCATCCCATCTTCTGGTTTCTTTTACACCAGTTTCGTCATCTTCTAGAAGCTTAGTTTGTCTTAAAACCTCATAGCTTAAGGCATTTTCTATTGCTTTGATTGAGTTAATATTTTTAATCTCTGCTATTTCAGTCCTAATACCAGATTCTTCATCCTTTATATTAACATTTACATCCACACGCATAGATCCTTCTGCCATTATACAATCAGAAACACCTAAAAATTTTAGAGTAGAAGCGAGAGTTTCTACAAATTCCCTAGCTTCTTCAGGAGAAGATATATCAGGATCTGTAACAATCTCTATTAGAGGCACTCCTGCCCTGTTATAATCCATAAGTACTGTGTCATCATCGTTATGATTAGACTTACCTGTATCTTCTTCCATGTGAATTTCTCTAATGTTTATATGTTTTCCACTTGAAAGCTCTAGATATCCTTCATATGCATAAGGTTTTTCAAATTGTGTGAGCTGATAACCCTTAACCAAGTCTGGATAAAAATATTTCTTCCTATCCACTTTTTGTTCATTTCTAATCTTGCAATTAAAAGCGAGACCTGCCATAACAGCATATTCTACTGCTTTTTTATTCATTTGTGGAAGGGTACCTGGATGTCCTAAACAAATTGGACATACATTTGTATTTGGAACTGCTCCGAATTCATTTTTGCAGGAGCAAAACATTTTTGTATCTGTAGATAACTCAACGTGGATCTCTAGACCT
>QWCK01000465.1_pt1 | contig 116159 bp, 116 predicted proteins | sample 1972571 | NCBI WGS metagenome assembly QWCK01 (sample SAMN09866710, study PRJNA288562) | Human gut metagenome isolate term2_stool, whole genome shotgun sequencing... | isolation source: gut | host: Homo sapiens | place: USA: California | reverse complement strand
CTTTGTAGAAGGCAAAAGTCTTTCCACCATGGATGATGAAGAAAAAAGTGGATATAGAAACGAATTTATTGGTTATGTTCCCCAATCACTTGGAACCCTGCCAACCCTAAATGTCCTTGACAATGTCAGACTTCCCTACTTTTTTAAAAAGCGTGAGGGAAATGGAATTGAAAGGGCCAGGATGCTCCTTGATATGTGCGGCATCTTGGACCTGCAAGATGATTTTTGCAAAAATCTGTCAGGCGGTGAATTAAAAAGAGTTTTAATTGCAAGGGCCCTCATGAATGAACCCAAAATTTTAATCGCAGATGAACCAACTTCTGATTTGGATTCAAAAACTACAATTGAAATTATGGATATGCTAAAAGAAATCAATGAAAAAGGCACGACTATTATTATAGTAACCCACGATAATGATTTATTAAAATACGGGTCTCGCCTTCTTGAAATGACAGATGGTAAATTAAATGAGGTGGCCTTATGAAATTAAATTCCAAGCAAATCGCCTTTAAAAATATTCAAAATAAAAGCGTAAGAAGCGCTTCACTTATAATTTTAACAGCAATTTTAACCCTTGTTTTATTTTTATCCAGCTTTTTGATCTTGTCACTTAGAAATGGTATGAATTCGCTTGCCAACCGCATGGGTGCAGATATTATTGTGGTGCCTGAAGGCTACGATTCAAAAATCAGGGGCGCAATCCTTCGCGGAGAACCCAACACCTTTTTCTTGGACAAGTCAGTTGTTGATAAAATTAGAAAAATAGATGGAGTTGAAATTGCCACTCCTCAATTATTTATTGCCACCCTTTCCGCTGGTTGCTGTTCATTCCCGATTCAAGTCATAGGCTTTGATTCGGACACAGACTTCGTAGTAAAGCCCTGGCTGGCAACTCAAGCGAAACTCCCCTTAGAAAAGGGCGAGGTCTTGGTTGGCCACAATATTGTTGGTGATTTGCATGAGCATGTAAAATTCTTTAACCAAGAATTTATTATTAGGGGCAGGTTGGCAAAGACAGGAATGGGCTTTGACAATACGGTTTTTGTAAATTTTGAAGAAGCCAGACGCCTTGCCAAGGAGTACGAAAAAATTCTTAATCTCGAAGACAAGGACCACGAAAATATGATTTCATGTGTAATGATTAAGGCTGATAAGGGTGTCGACCCAGCTGAAATTCAAAACAATATTAGGAGCGAATTTGCTGGTCAAGGTGTTTATCCCTTACTCTCCCAATCCATGATGAACGAAGTAAGTACATCGACCCAAGATATGATTAAATATGTTTATATCTTAATCGCCCTTGTTTGGCTCTTGGTTTTCCTTGTGCTCACCCTTGTTTATTCAATTACAATTAAAGAACGCAAGAGAGAATTTGCAACCCTAAGAATTTTAGGAGCTAGCAAAAAGCATTTGAGGACTATTATTTTGTGGGAGATATTTACCATAAATATTTCAGGTGCTGCATGCGGAAGTATACTCGGCTTAATTATTTCAATTTTATTTGGAACTTGGTTTAGTCAAAGTTTCAAAATGCCATTCTTGGCACCGAATGTTTTAACGCTTGCAATGATATTTGTTGCTGTATTTGCAATTGGCACAATAATGGGTCCGCTCTCATCACTCATCTCCATCAAAAAGATGAATGCAGAAGAGCTTGGCCTCTTGTTAAGACAAAACGATTAAAGACTTTAATATTGTTAGCTATAAAAATCTATAATGACTCGTCATTATAGATTTTTTTGTGCCTTTAATTTTGACAAAAAGTTTGCCAGCTGATTTTGTAAGTACTTCAATTCTTGGGCCTTTTACAAAAGCTAAATTTGCAAGATGGCGGGCCTGACATTCTGTGCCAATTTTTTTATATTTTCAAAACAGAAGGCCTTGTGATTTTATTCTTTAAAGGCTTTTGTAATTTCAAAATAACAGCCTAATGTTTGGCATTTGTAAAATTTTCTGCTTATATAATGGGAAACTTTAATTATTGTTATTAATGGGTAAGAGTTATTTGGAGGTATTGATATGAAGATTAATGTTAATTTGAAGGATTTGATACATAATTACAAGGAGGAGGTTGAGAAGCCTAGGCCCGTGTCCAAGGCTGGTGTGGTTAAGGCCATCATCTGCAGCCTGGTCTTTGCTTTTTTGTATTATTATTTTGTTTTGCCGCCGATAAATATTTTCGCTAGCGAGTTTTATTTGGCTTTAACTATTGTAACTGCGGCGACTACGATTTTTGTGAATATTTTTTGCAGGCGGGGCTTTAGGAAGTCTTATAGGTTAAGCAAGCATGCTTTTAAGTTCCTTGTTGGCATCTGGGCTATATATTTTGTTATGGTCATTGTGTCAGCACCGATTTTCCATGCCAAGTCTTATTCAAAGGTGCTTGAGCTTCAAGAGGGTGTCTTTAAGGACGATGTGGCTGAGGTTGACTTTGAAAAAATCCCAGTGGTCGATAGGGACACGGCTGTTAAACTTGGGTCCAGAAAGATGGGCGAGATGGGAGACTTGGTTTCTCAGTACAGCATTGATCCTGCTTATTCGCAGGTTACTGTTAATGGCAAGCCCATGAGAAATACGCCTTTAGTCTATTCGGACCTGATTAAGTGGCTGCAAAATAAATCTTCGGGCATTCCTTATTATATTGCCGTCGATATGGCCGACCAAGATGTTATGATGGTGAAATTGCCCCAGCCAATTAAGTATTCTTTTTCAGACAAGTTCCAAAGAAATATTAGGCGGTTGATCAGGTTTAAGTATCCGACTGCTATTATTGATGAAATAAATTTTGAAGTTGACGACAAGGACCATCCTTACTGGGTGGCTTCGACTCTGAAACCAACCGTTGGCCTCATTGGGGCTTTTGATTCCAATTCGGTCATAGTTGTGGACGCTGTAACTGGTGAGGCCAACCGCTATGAAGTTGGCCAAGTGCCTGATTGGGTGGATAGGGTTTACTCTGCAAATTTGGTTATGAGGCAGCTCAATTGGAACGGCAGGCTAAAACGCGGATTTATAAATCAATTCATTGGGCAAAAGGGCGTTACCCAGCCGACCGACGGTTACAATTACCTGTCCATTGACAACGATATTTATATGTACACGGGGATTACTTCTGTCTTGCAAGACGAGTCTAATATCGGCTTTGCCCTTATTAATATGAGGACCAAGGAAGCCAAATTTTATCCGCTTTCATCGGCTGACGAACACTCGGCCATGGATTCTGCGGAGGGCGCTGTCCAAGAAAAGGGCTACACAGCGACTTTCCCGATTTTAATTAACCTTTACAATCGGCCAACTTATTTCCTATCGCTCAAGGACAACGCAGGGCTAATCAAGACCTTTGCCTTTATAGATGCGCAAAATTACCAAACAGTTCGCACTGGCCAAACGGTCAAGGAAGCCCTAAAAGCCTTTAACGAATCCTATGTGGCGAGTGACCATGAGCCAGCAGAGACTGAAAAGAGAAATATTATTATAGAAGAAATTGTGCCTGTTACCGTTGAAGGTAACACCAACTACTTTATCAAGGCCAAGGGTGACGAAACCATTTACATTGCAGGAATTGCCAAGTCCAACCGCCTGCCATTTTTAAAGGTCGGCGACAAGATCTCGATTGAAGGAGAAGCAATTGGTGATGGCAGTCAGTTCAACATTTCTGCTATTGAGGATTAGGAGGATTTTATGAGTGAAGATAAATTAATTTGTGATTTGTGTCCATCCAAAAAATGTTATTCCAAGGAAGGAGAATTTCCCAAGGGCTGTCCAACTGTTGACGAAGAGAGGATGGATGAGATTAAAAAACTATACAAGACTGAGGAGAATTACAAGATTGCCAGGGCCGCTTGCCAAACGGAAAAAGAAGGCTATCTAAAGGACACCAGAGTTGAGGAGATAATGCGTTTTTGCAGGAAGAATGACTTCAAAAAAATAGGAATCGCCTTTTGCATTGGTCTCAAGTACGAGGCTAGGGTCTTTGCAGATATCCTCCGCAAGAATGGCTTTGAAGTCCACTCCATGATGTGCAAGTCTGGCGGCGTGCCCAAGGAATTCCTGGATATCAAGGACGAAGAAAAAATTCGCCCAGGCACTGAGGAAGTCATGTGCAATCCAATTGGCCAGGCGGAATATTTCAACGACAAAAAGACCGACTTCAACGTTATAGTCGGTCTATGTGTGGGCCACGATTCGCTCTTTACCAAGTATTCAGACGCCCTAGTCACAACCCTCGTCGCCAAAGACCGAGTACTCGCCCACAACCCAGTCGGCGCCCTCTATCAGGCAGACAAGTATTTCAAAAACAGATTTTAGAATAAAGAATAAAAGAAGAGATTGTTCAAGCAATCTCTTTTTTGTATGGAGGGGTTAGATATAAAAGAAAAATGAGTGATAAGTGGAGAGAAATTTAGTGAAATAGTTAAAGTCAACATCAATTGAAAAGAATTATCAATTGATTTGGAGATGATGGATCCTTGTATGTACGCAGAGCGGAGAGTAGATGGATGAATTTTATTGAGAAAATAGTGTTTGAAAAAAATAGAGATAAGTTTATAGTTATATTTAATTTGTGGGATTATATTGAATACTCAAGTGAGATTCGGATGGATTATTTCTTAATATCTTTATTTATTTTAGCGCTTTGCGGTGTAGGGTCCACTTTATGTGGACCGCCACAAGCCATAGCCCCCTTGTGGGGTGAGGGTTTGTGAATTTATATTATGGTATTGAAATATGTATTTTTTTAAAACAATTTAATAAATATGAAAGGATAAGGAATCGAACAAAAAATATGGCTGCCATAAAGGCAGCCTCTACAAACGCTTCTCGTTATTTTTTGTTCTCCTAATCAATACCTATATAGAATTCTTTTGTTTAAATTTGCTATGGCCGTAAGATTCACCAATCGAGCATCGTTATCACTCGCTCTCTTGGGAATCTCTGACACAAGGCCTGCTAGCCAATCGGTCAATTTTTTGGTCACCATAAAGGTGACCTCTACAGAAAATTGACCTCTTGGGCTAGGGCTTCGTAATTTCGATGAGATTCGATGTGAAAAAAATTTTTAGGACGCAGGTGTATCACTTAGATTTTAATCAAATAAAAAAGAGATTATATAAAATAATCTCTATACTTATATTTACATGGGAAAATCGATGGATTTTCGTAGCTTGAGACTTTTTAGGAATGAGGCGTAGTTGTGCCTACGCCGCAGTGACGAAAAAGTCGAACACTGCGAAAAGCCGCGATTTTAACTGTAAATATTTTACTTCTTATAAGCGTGGTGGTAAATGAATGCAATAAACATCCCGCCCAAAATATTTCCAACAGTAACTGGGATCATATTTTTTAGAACTCCCACAAAGTCGATGCCTGATTCAATGGCTGTGAATGAGAAGTAGAACATATTTGCAACGCTATGTTCGTATTTTAATAGTATAAAGGCTATGATTGGCATGGCCATTAGTACAAATTTTGAGGCGCCATCGTTGGCTGAGAATGAGACCCAGACTCCTAGGCAGACGAGGATGTTACATAAAAATCCACCTGCTAGGCACTGAATAACAGTTAGTTCCAATTTGCCGGCTGAGGCTGCTGTGATTGATTCAACAATAGCTGGGTTTAATTTTGTAAGATGAGTTACAGCTGAAAAGCATAAAGCACCGATAAAGTTCCAAAGGTAGACTCTGCCCCAGTTGGTGGCCAGTTGTTTTAGGCTGATGTCCTTTGATAAATAGGCTCCGTAGAGGAGAATATTTCCGGTAAAGAGTTCTCCACCTGCAACTAGGACTAGCATGAGTCCAAGGGCAAACATAAAGGCTCCTAGGAATGGGCCAATGCCAGGAGATAAAACGATGTTTGCAACTGTATTTGTAATTCCACCCAGGGCTATAAACATGCCTGCCATAAAGGCGAGTGACCTGGTTGTCCTAGCCTTGTTGTTGGCTTTTTTTATCCCGATTTGTCTTGAACGCTCTGTAACTTCGGCAGAGCTTAAAAATAAATTATCCATTGTTCCTCCTTGTATTGTTAATGCTTAAACAATTATGTTATAATTATACACGAAAAGAGGAAAAATTTCCAGATTTTAGGAGGCGGACGTGTGCATTAAGCTTAAGGAAATAAAAACTGAAAGGTTGGTTTTAAGGGACTGGAGGCCAGATGATTTGGAGGACCTCTACGCCTTTGCCTCTGTGCCGGGAGTGGGCGAGATGGCGGGCTGGAACCACCACAAGTCTCTGGATGACTCCAGGCAATTTCTAAAAATGTTTCACGAGTTTAAGACCGTCTACTGTATGGAGTACGACGGCCATGCCATTGGCTGCATTGATTTTGACTGGGACAAGTACAAGAAGGATTTTATTTCCATCGGCTACGCCATGAGCCAGGAATGCTGGGGGCAAGGGCTCATGACAGAGGCCTTGGTCGCAATTATGGATTACATGATTGACGAGTACGGGGTGGAAAATTTTTGTGCCCGGTCTTATACCAATAATGTCAGGTCCAGAAAACTTTTGATGCGACTTGGTTTTAAGCTTATGTCTTCGAATGCTTACGAATGCTATTACGAACTTACAATATAAAAGACGCAGGGAAAAATAATTCCTTGCGTCTATTTTTTATTTGATTAAATTTTCCATGAGCTCTTTGGTTGGTCCTAGCGAACCGAATTTAATAATTATTTTGTCGCCGTCAACGGCCAATCTTAATTCATGGCTTTCCTTTAACTCGTGGTTGTCGGAGAAGTGCAGGTGGTATTTTACTCTGTAATCACCAGCCTCGTCTTGCTTGATCTCCTCCATCTTGACTGTGGCAAGGCCTGCGTCAAGTTTTTCGTAAACTGGGTTTAGGTAGTTCCCATCCGCCACTAAAATCTTTACAGTTTTTTCATCCAAGTATTTTTTTAGGACCGATTCGTCCCCGTAGGCCAATTCTTTGGCTGCCAATTCATGGTATTCATCGGATTTTACCCGGCCTATGTAGGCGTAGTAGTCCTTGATAAAGTTTTCTATTAGGGCTTCTTCCTTGGTCGCGCATGCAGATAAGGTCATTGCAAGGACGACTAAGGTTAAAATTATTAATATGTTTTTCCTTTTCATCTAATCACCTCACTTGTCTTATACCCATTATTATTATTATTATTATTATTCATGGCAAGGCGTCTTTTATCTTGAAAAGTAGGGCCGTTAATGGTAAAATAGTTGTGGGGAAAAGGAAAAACCTTACAGCTACCTCTACTGTATTTTGGACGAGGGCCAAGGCCACTGCGCAATCGTGGGAAGGCGGCCTAAAGGATGAAGAAAGAGTCAGGATACCCTATGAGTGCATAATCTGGGTTAGGGATTATGCGTTCTTTTGACATGCTGTAAGAGCATGTTTTTTTATTGGAAATTTTAGGAGGAGCCTTGAAGAAAAAAGACTCATACATTTTTATTTTTATATTAATCGCCCTGGCATCGACCGTAATCGGTTTGTCCCTGGGCTCAATGAAATATTCTTTTGGCCAGGTCTTAAAGGGCCTTTTTGTCCACGACGAGACCATGGAGCACTTGATAATTTTTAAAATTAGATTGCCAAGGGTTATTGGCGGCGGCCTGGTCGGCATGGCACTTGCACTCTCAGGCGCCCTCTTGCAGGGAGTTATGAGAAATAATTTGGCTTCACCTTCTGTAATAGGTGTTACAAATGGAGCCTCCTTCGTGGGCCACTTGACACTCATGGCCTTTCCTGCCTACGCATATCTTTTGCCGGTGGGGACCATTGTCGGCGCACTTTTGACCACGATTTTTATTTATCGATTAGCTTATAGCGACGGGATAAATCCAAATCGATTAGTTCTTTCGGGTGTGGCAGTTGGCGCCATGTTTACGGCCTTTAACAATATGCTAAGGTCCATGTTTCCAGAAAGATTGGCATCTACACTGGGATTTACAATTGGATCTTTAAACGGCCTTGGCTGGGGAGAAGTTTTCTTTGCCACGCCTTATATAATTATAAGCATTATAATTGCCCTTATGATGTCAAATAACATGAACGTTTTGATGTTGGGCGATGAACTTTCGAGTTCCCTTGGCCTAAAGACAGAGCGCTTTAGATTTTTAATTATAATCGTTTCATCTTTATTATCTGGGGCGGCCATTGCCATTGCAGGATTAATTTCTTTTGTCGGCTTAATTGTACCGCACATTGCCAGGATTTTTGTGGGCAACGACTATAGGAAATTATCTCTTGCCTCAATGCTCTTGGGCTATTCATTTGTGATTTTATCAGACGCGGTCGGCCGAATAATTTTGCCTATAGGCGAGATTGCGGTCAGCGTTATCGTGGCATTTTTGGGCGCACCATTCTTCCTCTATCTCTTAAGAGAAAGGTACAGAAAGGGGCATTAAGATGTATTTTGGCTTTAAAGATATAAAAATTAATTACGGGACCAAGACCATTATAGAAAATTTGTCCATGGACGTGCCCAAGGGAAAGATTTCGACCATTATCGGGCCAAACGGGTCCGGCAAGTCGTCACTACTCAGGTTGATTTCCAGAAAAAATCCGCCGGCTCATGGTCAAATTATTTACAAGGACAAGTCCATTTACGATTATGATACAAAAGAACTAGCAAAAAAAATTGCCTTTTTGCCGCAAATCCACAAGTCGCCGACAGATGCGACCGTGCGAATGCTGGTGGCCAACGGTAGGTTTCCATACAGGTCCATGCTGGGCGGTCTATCTGCAAAAGACGAGGAAATTATTGACGAGGTAATAGAATTTACTGGCCTTAGTGCCTTAGAACATAGGGCCCTTAGGACTTTGTCGGGGGGAGAACGCCAGCGGGCGTGGATAGCCATGACCATGGCAACTCAGGCCGAGATATTGGTCTTGGACGAGCCCACGACTTACTTGGACATAAGCTACCAGATAGAGCTTATGGATTTGATCGAGAGGATGAAGGAAGAATACGGTACGACCATCTTGCTTGTCCTTCACGATATAAACTTGGCGATTAGATATTCAGATTATCTCTTTGCCTTAAAGGACAAAAATATTTTATTTGAAGGAAGACGGGAAGAGGTCATCACCAGGGAAAATATCCGGGATATTTTTGCCTTTGATGCCGAAATCATCCACCACGATGGGCAGATGATTATGGTTCCCGGCAGGAGGAAATTATGAAAAAGAAATTACTTATTTTATTAATGGCAGGACTTTTGGCTGTGGGCTGCACAAGTCCAAAGGACGATAAGGCAGGAGAAGATAAGAAGGCTGCAGAGACTAGTGAAAAGACAGATGCAAATGAAAACAAAGATGCAAATGAAAACAAAGATGCAAATGAAAACAAAGATGCAAATGAAAATGCAGATGCAAATGAAAATGCAGATGCAAAAGAAGACGCAAATGCAGAAGCTGGTTTCAAGGCCCACGCTATTTCAGAATTAGAAAAAATTGATGAGGCTTACAAAAAGTCAACACTTGCCAAGGACGCCATTGCAGAACTAGAAAAAATTCAAGAAGATGCAGACACTATGACTTTTACAGACGATACCGGCAGGGAATCAGTAACTGTCAAGAAGCGTCCGCAAAAAGTTGCAGTTTTTTATTCTTCATACGCATCCATGTATGACGAACTCGGAGGCAAAATCGATCTCATTATCGGCGGCGACAATGCAGTTGAAGTTTACAAATTCCAACGCGGCAAGGATATTACCGAAGGCAAAAATGTCATCGTAACATCACCAAGCGGCAAAAACTGGGATGTAGAAAAAATTATTGCAGAAAAACCAGACTTAATTATCTGCGCTATGACTTCAAATGGCTATGGCACAATTGAAGAAGCTGCCAAGGCTGCTGGTATTGACCTAATTGGCATTTCCTTTAACGGCGTTCGCGACTACGCAAAGTGGGCTTACATCTACACTTCACTTAACGACAACCAAGAAGCCTTCGACAATGTCGCATTAAAGACTATTGAAGGCGTATCAAAAATTATTGAAGAGGTTCCAATCAGGGACCACAAGCCTCAAGTCATCTCAATTATGCCAGTTGCCAAGGGAATAAAAGGCAACTACACCCAATCCGACTTGGGCACAATTCTACAGGATTTGGGCACACAAAACCGCTTGGGAGGCGAAGTTAAAAAAGGTGCCAGCCCAAGGGTTGACATCAGCATTGAAGACATTGTAAAGATGAATCCAGAATATATTTTCATCCAATGCATGAATTCAGAAGACTACGCCAGAGAATCCGTTGAAAAATACCTGTCATCAACCGACGCTTGGGCCAAGGTAGATGCAGTTGCAAATGGTCACGTTTATTATTTGCCGCGCGGACTCTTCCACAACAAGCCAAATTCAAAATACGTTGATGCCTATCAAATGATTTTTGATTATCTCTACAAATAATGGCTAAGTTAATGGTAATGGGGACGACCTCATCAGCAGGCAAGAGCTTGCTGGTGACTGGTCTGGTCCGGTATTTTAAAAAATATGGATATAAGTCCTATCCATTTAAATCACAAAATATGTCTTCAAAGGCTTATGAGCTTGAAGACGGTAGGCTAATTTCAACTGCCCAAGCTCTCCAGGCTTTTTCTGCAGGATTAAAGCCCGACGTTAGGATGAATCCTGTCCTTCTCATGCCCCAGTCCAACACTGGGTCCATGGTTGTAATCGACGGAGAAAAGTACAAGGCCATGCAGGCCCGTGAATATTTTGATTTTAAAGTCAAACTTCGTGACCATATTATGGAAGTCTTCGAGCAAATTGAAGGAGAAAATGATATAATAGTAATCGAAGGGGCGGGCAGTCCGGCGGAAATTAATTTGCGTGACAACGACATAGTCAATATGGGCCTGGCTGAGATGGTGGACGCGCCAGTAATTTTGGTGGCGGACATTGACCGGGGCGGAGTTTTCGCTTCTCTTTATGGAACGGTCATGCTCCTTCCTGAAAATGAAAGGGCAAGAATCAAGGGCCTGGTAATAAATAAATTTAGGGGAGACCCGACTCTACTTGAGTCTGGCATAGAAAAAATCGAAGACCTAACGGGCATTCCCGTTATAGGCCTCATTCCCTACGAGCACTTTGAACTGGTGGATGAAGACAGCCTGATCGATTACGACAAGCACGCCAACCACGAGGACCAAAGTGAAGACGAACTCAATTTAGAACTGGACAAACTTGAAAAAGTCTTGGAAGAAAATATGGACATGGAATTTATTAAGAGGATTAGTGGTTTAAAATGATTTTAGTTTTTGCAGTTTTATTGGATTTTTTAATAGGTGATCCCTCCTATTACTACCATCCCATCAGGATTATGGGGCGGATTATTAGGAGGGAAGAGCAATTTGTACGAGCACACGTAAGCGGGGACAGAGGATTATTCTGGGCCGGCCTTTGTATGCTCGTTTTTAATTTGCTGGCGACAATCTTGGTCCTTATGGGAATTTTTTCTTTACTTAATGACACAGGGGCCAAACTTTTCTCTTTGTATCTGATTTACTCAGCCATAGCTGGCAGAGAGCTCATCAAATGCGCCAATGCAGTTAGACTTGCACTTTTTAAATCACTTGAAGAAGCCAGATATCAGCTGTCCATGATCGTGGGCAGGGACACTGCAAATTTATCTGAAGAAAAAATCGTTAGGGCAACTGTGGAAACCGTGGCAGAAAACACCAGCGACGGAATAATCGCACCACTTTTTTATATATTGTTTTTTGGACCCGTGGGCGGCATGGTCTACAAATTTGTAAACACCATGGACTCGACCATTGGTTACAGGAATGAAAAGTACGAATACTTGGGCAAGGCGGCCGCAATTTTTGATGACTGGGTCAACTTTATCCCAGCCAGAATTACCGGGCTCCTATTTGTATGCGCGGCTTATCTCTTGGGTTATGACGCCAGGGGCTCTTATGAAATTATGATTAGAGACCACGGCAAGCACAAGTCGCCAAACGCAGGATATCCTGAGGCAGCCATGGCGGGCATGCTGGGTGTTCGCCTGGGAGGACCAAGCCAATATTTTGGCCACATGGACAATAAGCCTTATATAGGTAATGACCGCAGGCCCCTTAAGCCCAATGATATTACAAGGGCCAACAGGGCGGCCATCACTAGTGAGATAATTTTTGTGATTATCATGGTTTTATTAATTATTTGGAGGTAAGAGATGAAAGGACTCGCTGTAATAGCCTTTGGCACCAGCCACAAGGACACTTATGAAAAAAACATTAGACCAATTTACGACCACTTAAAGGAAAATTTTGACGGACAAACTGAATTGGCCTTTACCAGTCGGATTATCAAGAGGATTTTAGAAAAACGCGGAGAATTTGTTTTTAATGAAAAGGAAGTTATCGCCAAGCTCCAAGAGACTTGCGATGAAATTTACATTTTGCCCCTCCACATCCTAAGGGGTTTTGAATACGAAAAAATTGAGAGGATCGGCCTTGGCAAAGTTGCCAAGCCACTTTTAGAGACAAAGGAAGACATAGAATTTTTTGCAAAAAATATTAATTTACCCAAGGACAAGGCCATAATTTTTATGGGCCACGGAACTGAACACCAAGTCGACTGGGTTTACGGCGAAGTTGAAGAGGCCTTTAAAAAGCTGGGCTACGATAAGATTTTTGTAGGAACAGTTGAAGGCTCAAGGTCCATCAAAGATATTTTGCCAAGGGTAAAAGAAGCTGGCATAACAGAAGTCATTCTCCGTCCGCTCATGCTGGTGGCAGGTGACCACGCCAAAAACGATATGGCAGGGGACGACGAAGATTCATGGAAGTCAATCCTTGAAAGAGAGGGTATAAAAGTTGACGCCCAGCTTATTGGCCTAGGCGAAGAGGAATTCATCCGCGATATGTATTATGCAAATTTAAAGGAGATTATGAATTGAAAAAACTTTATGCAATTGGGACCGGACCAGGGGATAAAAAATATCTGACCCTTTGGGCTGTGGAGGCCCTCAAAGAGGCCCATGTGATTTTTGCTCCCGACAACAAGGGCAAGAACATGGCCCTGGACACGGTCAGAGATTTTATAGATGGCAAGCGCATCGTCTACTTGGATTTTCCCATGGGCTTTGTGACCGAAGATCATTACAAAAAAGCTTTTGAACTAATTGAAAAGGAAATTCCAGACGGCAAATCGGGTGCCTTTGTAACCATTGGCGATGCCACTGTCTACTCGACTTTGGTAAATACAATTCATTATGCCAGGGACATGGAAATCGAATTTGTCCCAGGCGTGCCCAGCTTTTTGGCTGCGGCCAACAGGCTGTCTGTGCCACTTGTTAAAAAAGGCGAAGCCTTTGTTCTCTGCGAAGATGTAAATGAGGATATTTTATCAGCGGCTGATGCGGTCGCGATTTTAAAGACCTTTAAAAACCCTTCTAAGGAAGAAATTATCAAAAAATTAAAGGCTGGTGGCTTTGAATACAAATATATTTCCAATATTTCTGCTGCCAATGAAAGAGTTGCAGAGACTGACCAGGAAATTTTGGCAGAGGAAAATTATTTGTCACTAATAATCGGAAGAAGAGAAAAAAATGACAGATAAGACCATGATCCACGGGGCAAATATTTTTAAATACGCCGAGGACGGGGACATTCTAGATTTTTCTTCCAATATAAATCCGCTTGGGCCGCCGGCCTATGTCTACGATATTATCGAGGAGAATTTAAAATCCATCGAGCGATATCCGGACATAGAATACAGGTCTTTGATGGCCGATATCTCCAAGGCCTTTGGTGTGGACCAAAATAAAATCGCTCTGGGCAACGGGGCCATTGAGCTTATTGACCGGATTATCTTTGAACACGAGCGGATAATTGTATTTGATCCGTCTTTTTCTGAATACGAAATTCGGGCAAGGGTCTACGGCAAAGAATTTTTGCCAGTGAATTTAAAAAGCGATTTTACTCTTGACTTTGAAAATTTAGAAAAATTTGCCTTTAAAAAAGGCGACCTTCTTATTCTTACAAATCCCAATAATCCCAACGGGTGTGCTTTAAGAAGAGATGAATTTGAGAGACTGATTGCAATTATTAAAAATTCTCCAGCCCATCTCATGCTGGACCAGGCCTTTGACGATTTTGCAGACCTGGATTACAAGGCCATGGATTATATTGGCGACGATATTTATTTGATAAAGGCGGCGACAAAATTTTATTCTCTGCCTGGCCTCAGACTTGGCATGGCCTTTTCATCTGAGAAAAATATCAAAAGACTTAGAGAACTCGTCCCATCTTGGTCGGTGGGAGCCCTCTTGGAAAATATGGGAAAGATTTTCATGGACCAAGACTTCAAGGAAAAATCTAAGGCCTATATAAAAAGTGAAAGAGAATTTTTGATAGACGAGCTTGAGAAATTAAAGTTAAAGACCTATGAGTCATCTGCAGACTTTTTACTAATAAATTTGGGCGACCGTGCGGAAGAAGATGTCTTCCAAGAATTTTTAAAGAGGAAGATCTTGGTTCGCAAGTGCTCTTCATATAGAAACTTAGAGGGAAATTTTATTAGGGTTGCCGTTAAAGACCGTGAAAAAAACACAAAACTCATTCAAGCTTTTAAGGAGATTATAAATGGATAGGAGACTTATGATTGCAGCCCCATCTTCAAACACGGGCAAGACCTTTATATCCCTGGCTCTTTTGCGGGCCATTGGCAGGGATGAAAAAGTCCGCGGCTACAAGGTGGGACCTGACTACATTGACGCAGACTATTTGTCACAGGCGGCTAGTCGGCCAGCGGAAAATCTGGACTTGTTTTTGATGGATGAAAAAGATATAAATAGGGCCCTGGCCAAGGATGGTTTTAAAATTATCGAAGGAGTCATGGGATATTTTGACGGCCTGCAAAATACTTATGAGTATTCCTGCTACGATCTTTCAAAGCGTACTCAGACGCCGGTCGTAATCGTCTACGAACCCAAGGGTGAATCCTTTACGGCCATACCCAAGATCAAGGGCATGGTGGATTTTTCTGGCGGACAAATCAAGGGGATAATCTTTAACAAGACCTCGCAAAAAATGTACGAGCTCTTGAAGACCCAGGTCGAAAAATATATTGGCATAGCGGTTCTGGGCTACCTGCCCTATGACGACAGGCTAAATATAAAATCCAAAAACCAAGGCTTACTCTTGCCTCATGAGCAGAGAAATTTTATGGACCTTCTGGAGGTGGCCAGCGAACTGGTCGCCCACCACTTGGACATGGACGAGCTCAAGAGGATTGCCCAGTGCCAGGAAATAAAAGTTGACGATGATAATAAAAATTATGTCAATGATTTAAAGGACATAAAAATCGCCTACGCCCATGACCAGGCCTTTCCATTTTTTTATAATTTTGAGGGAAGAGAAAATTTCATTCCCTTTTCACCACTCAAGGATAAAAAATTACCTCAGGCCGATTTGATTTTGATTGGCGGTGGCTACCCAGAAGATTTTATCGCCGACTTAGAGATGAATATTGACATGAAGGAGTCCATAAAATCTTATGTGGAAGTAGGCGGCAAGCTGATCGCCTACGGTGGAGGCCTCATGTACCTGGCGGAAAAATTCCAGGGCCACAATATGGTGGGAATTTTTAAAGGGTCTGCTCAGATGACTGACCGCCTACAAAATTTTGGCTACTGCGAACTCAAGGCCAAAGAGGACTTGGGTTTTGCTAAAGCAGGCGAGATTTTAAGGGCCAGGGAATTTCACCGGGGAATTTTTGAAAGTGACGAGAAGACTATTTTTGAAATTTCCAAGCCAGGAAGAGATAGAAAATGGGAAGACGGCTACAAATACAAAAACGCCTACGGATTTTTCGCCCACTTCCATCCGCTGACTTGGATGGACAGACTGATTGACTTTGCTAAAGATAAATAATAAAAATAAAAGGAGACTATATGTATATACAAAAACCAATGGAAATTGAAAACAAATCGATGGATATAATTGACGAATCCCTCAAGGATGTTAATTTTGAAGGCCTGGACCTACAGATTGCCAGGCGGATGATTCACACGACAGGCGATGTGGACTACAGGCATATAATTTCTTTTAAAAATAATTTTTCAGCTAAAGCCCTGGAGGCCATCAAAAATGGCGGGACCATTTATTCTGATACCAATATGATAATCGCTGGCGTCAATAAGCCGGCTCTGGCTGCAGCGTCTTGCGACATAATAACCTTGGTTAGCGACCAGGACCTTGCTGCCAAGGCCAAAGAACAGGGCACAACCCGGAGCCTCATTGCCATTGAAGAGGCAGTTGCAAGGGGCATCCGCATGTTTGCCATTGGCAATGCGCCCACAGCCCTCTTCCGTTTGATCGAGCTCATCAGAGAGGGCAAGTGCGATCCGCTATTTGTAATCGGCGTCCCAGTTGGTTTTGTCGGGGCGGCTGAATCCAAAGAAGAGCTGAGGACTGTTGACGTTCCACAAATTACAACCGTGGGAACCAAGGGCGGTTCAAATGTTGCGGCTTCGATTATTAACGCCATCCTTTACGAGAACAACCGCCAAGATATTTACGCGACCAAGTAATGGAACTTTATGAAAACGGCCTTCGCTTGGGCTATACTACTGGGACTTGCGCAGCTGGTGCGGCCTATGCAGGAGCCCTTTTGCTGGAAGGCGAAAATCGAGAAAAAATAAATATTTTAACGCCGGCGGGCATTGACGTGGACCTGAACGTCTTGGACCTCCACATGGATGGCGAATGGGCGGTCGCTGCCATCAGAAAAGATTCGGGCGACGATCCAGATGTGACGGACAAGATTTTAATCTACGCAAAAATCCGCAAAACTCAAAACCCTACGACCATTGACGGCGGAGTGGGCATTGGGACCATTACAAAAAAAGGCTTGTACGGAGAAATTGGCGAAAAGGCCATCAATCCCGTTCCGAAAAAAATGATTTTGCAAGCTGTTCAATCTGTATCAGATGATAATTATGAAATTATTATTTTCGTTCCAGACGGAGAAACGGTCGGCAAGAGGACTTACAATTCCAATCTGGGCATTGTGGGAGGGATTTCCATTATCGGTTCAACTGGAATCGTACATCCCATGAGCGAGGACGCCCTCTTAAAGACCATTGAGCTGGAAGTAAATGTGGTCAAAGAAGAGCATGGGACTGACAATATTCTCCTGGTACCCGGCAATTACGGGGAGAAGATGCGGGAGGCCTACAAGTTGGATATTCCCCATGTGCAGATGTCAAATTATATTGGCGATGCTTTGAAATATGCCTACCAGGCTGGCTTTAGAAATATTACTCTACTTGGCCATATTGGAAAGTTTTCCAAGTTGTCCCTGGGAATTTTTAACACCCACAGCAAAAATTGCGACACCCGCATGGAGGCCTTTGCCTTTTATTTATTTTTGCTGGGCGCGCCCAGAGATTTTATTATGAAAGTTTTATCTTTAAACACAGCCGAAGAGGCCATGAACCTTTGCGTTGAATCTGGCTACAAACAGGCCATTATCGAAATGCAAAGGGGGGCCGAAGCGCGGATTAAAAGATATTTGAAGGATCCAGACTTAAATGTCAGGGTCTATATATATTCTATGGAAGGAGGCCTTGTCGATGATTGATGTGGCAGGAGTTGGACCTGGTAATATAAATTTAATTACCGGCCAGGTTTTGGAGGCCATAAAAACTTATGAAAAAGTTTTGGCCTTTAAGCGGGTCAAGGAAAGCCTAAGTCATATTAGGCCTGACATTATTGAAATAAAAACATTAAAGGAAGTCGATAATTATAAAAGCGACAATGCTCTTGTCTTGGCCTCTGGCGATCCAATGTTTTACGGGATTAGCGAATATATAAAAAAGATGGGGGTCCTTGGTAAAATTTATCCAGGAATCTCATCCATCCAGTGCATGGCGGCGGCTATTAAAAAGTCCTGGCATGACATGGATTTGGTCAGCCTTCACGGACGGGACTACGATTTGAAAAATATAAATAGGGACACGATTTTTTTGACTGATAAGGAAATGACTCCCAACAGAATTTCCCAAGAATTATTTAAATTGGGCAAGAGGGGAAAAGTTTTCGCAGGCTACAATCTGTCCTACGAAGACGAATTGATAGAAGAATTTGACCTAGGGGAGACTGGCCAAGAGCCAAGTCCTCTGGCAGTATGTGTGGTGGTTTTATGCGAGCAATAGATGACGAATTATTTATAAGGGGTGAGGTCCCCATGACCAAACGCGAAGTCCGCGTCTTTATTATGGACGCCCTTGATATTGAGGAGGGCCAAGACTTTTTGGACATAGGCGCAGGCACGGGGTCGATCACCATTGAAGCGGCCATGAGGGGGGCCAAGGCCACTGCCATTGAGTGCGTGGACGAGGGCGTACGACTTATAAAGGAAAATGCAGAAAAATTTGGCGTGAAGGTAGATATCATCCAAGCCATGGCGCCTGAGGAAATTCCAGATCAAGATTTCGATAGGATTTTTATTGGTGGGTCTCGTGGCAAGCTGGAGGAATTAATAAAAATTTCCCACGACAGATTAAGACCTGGAGGAGTTTTGGCTATGAGCTTTATTCTTTTAAAAAATGTTGGCCAAGCCCAAGCGGCCATGAAGGACTTGTTTAAAGACGTGGAGATTAATTTAATCCAATCTTCTAAGGTCGATAAAATTGGAATGATGAGGGGCAACAACCCCATTTTTATATTAAGAGGTGTAAAATGATTTATTTTGTTGGAGCAGGACCGGGCGCTGTTGATTTAATTACAATCCGCGGCCGGGACTTACTTGAAAGGGCCGACGTGGTCATCTACGCTGGCAGTTTGGTTACGCCAGACCATTTGAAATTTTGCAAGAAAAATGCAGAATTTTACGATTCAGCCACCATGCATCTGGGCGAAGTTATGGAAGTAATGCTGGCCGCCCACAAGGCAGGCAAAGTCGTTGTCCGCTTGCACACAGGCGACCCAAGCATTTACGGGGCCATTGGCGAGCAGATGAGAGAGCTGGACAGGGAAAATATTTCCTATGAAGTTGTCCCTGGCGTTTCATCTTTTGTTGCTGCCAATGCTGCAGTCAAAAAGGAAATGACCCTGCCGGGTGTAAGTCAAACGATAATTTTAACCAGGATTTCCGGCCGAACACCTGTGCCTGAAAAGGAAGAATTAAAAAAACTTGCCTCTCACAGGGCATCCATGGCTATATTTTTATCAGTCCAAAAAATTTCAGAAGTCGTGGACGAACTCTTGACCGCCTACGACAAGGACACGCCGATTGCTGTAGTATATAGGGCTTCTTGGCCAGATGAAAAAATCGTCAAGGGAACCCTTGCTGACATTGCAGAAAAAGTTAAGGACGCGGACATAAATCGCCAGGCGCAAATTCTAGTTGGAAATTTCCTTGATACTGATTTTGAATACTCCAAGCTCTATGACCCGTCATTTACAACTGGATACAGAGATGGCCAAAAATAATTTAGCCGTCATATTTTTTACAGAGGGCGGAAAAAACCTGGCCAACAAAATTCGCTTGGCCGGAGATTATTTTTACAACAAGGACAAAAAAATAAAGCCCATGATGGCGCAGATCATGAAGGACTACAAGAATATTGTCTTTATTTCTGCGACTGGGATTGCGGTCCGCTACATTGCCCCTTATATTAAGTCCAAGGACCTGGACCCGGCTATAATCGTCATTGACGAGGGAGGAAACTTTGTAATTTCATTATTATCCGGCCACTTAGGCGGGGCCAATGAAGTTGCCAAGAGAATTGCCGATCGCATTGGGGCAACTCCCGTTATCACGACGGCGTCCGATGTTTTAAATGTGCCGGCCATCGATATTTTCGCCAAGGAAAATAATTTGATTATAGAAGACCTGTCGACAATTGCCGCCGTAATGGGACGGGTTGTCGAGGGCAAGGACCTTTATTATTCGACCAATACGTCTTTGAAATATCCTTACGAGTTTATCACGAGAGATATGGAAAAAGCTCAGGCGGCTCTGGTCGTTGGCGATTATTATATAGAGACTGACCTGCCAGTCACTTATCTACGCCCATTGGATATTTACGTAGGAATTGGCTGTAAACGTGGAAAGACTTTTGAGGAAATTTACATGGCCGTTAAAAATGCCTTTGAAATCGCAAAAATTTCTATGAAATCCATTGCAGAGTTTAGGTCTATCGATTTAAAAAAAGATGAGGCAGGCATAGTTGAGTTGGCGGATTTTTTTAACAGAAAATTTATAACCTATGATTCGGAAACGCTTTTAAAAGTCCAAGGCGACTTTAAGACTAGCGACTTTGTGGCCCAGACCACAGGAGTGGACGCTGTTTCGTCCAGGTCGGCCATGCTTGGCGCAGATGAATTGATTTTAGATAAGTACAGTGAAAATGGGGTTACCGTTTCGCTGGCGAGAAAATATATTTGAGGTGAAAGATGAAATTATATGTAATTGGCATTGGCCCAGGCGGCCGCGAGAGGATGACACCAGAGGCTGTCCATGCAATTGAAGACTCACAAGCTCTGGTTGGCTACAAACCATATTTGGAATATATCGAGGACTTGATTGGCGACAGGGAAACTTTTTCAACTGGAATGACAGGTGAAATCGAACGCTGTAACCAGGCCATTGATTTGGCTCTTGAAGGCAAAAATGTTTCTATTATTTCAACAGGCGATGCTGGATTATACGGCATGGCTGGCCCGATTTATGAACTGGTAGAAGAGAGAAAGGCAGACATAGACGTCGTCGTTGTGCCGGGTGTTAGCGCACAATTTTCTGCAGCCGCAGATTTGGGTGCGCCAATTATGCACGACATTGCGACAATTTCCCTGTCAGATTTGCTGACCCCTTATGATTTAATTATGAAGAGGGTGGACCTGGCTGCCCAAGGCGATTTTGTAATCGCCCTTTACAATCCGCGTTCAAAGACCAGAAAGGACCATTTGAAAAACGCCTTTGATTTGATAAAAAAATATCAAAAGGGATCCACACCTGTTGGCATTGTCAAGGACTCTGGTAGACCGGGAACTGAAACAACGATTACGACTTTGGATGACATTGACTACGAAAGCGTGGATATGAAGACAATCGTAATCGTCGGCAACTCAGAGACCTTTGTTGCCAATGGCAAGATGATTACGCCAAGGGGTTACAGGAACTTATGATTTGGATAGCGGGGGGAACTCATGAGACCCGAGAGCTCTTAGACCTCTTGGGGACTTATGAGGACATTTTAATAACTGTTGCCACGGATGAGGGCAGGGAATTTTTGCCGGAGGGAACAGAAGTTTTGGTGGGCCCGGTTTTGCGTGAGACCATTCCAGACTTTGTCAAAGCTCACGACATAAATTTAATTGTCGACCTGACCCATCCCTTTGCGACGAGAATTTCCGAGTCTCTTGCAATGATGAGCGAGCGTTTGAGCATCCCCCTCTTGAGATTTGTCCGAGCCGGCAGAAAGGTTGAGGACGAGCGGATTATTTACGCCAAGTCATATGAGGATGCCTTTGAGATTATAAAAAATTTAAAAGGAAATTTTTTATTTACAACTGGGTCCAAGAGGGCGGACGAGTTTTTTGCAGTTCGTGGCGAAAACCGCTTTGTCTTTAGGATTTTGCCGACGGTCGCCTCTGTAAAAGCTCTGACAGAAATTGGAGTAAAAATCAACGATATCATCGCCATGGTCGGACCCTTTACTTATGATATGAATATGGCCATGCTGGGCATGATTAAGGCTGATTACCTGGTCACCAAGGACAGCGGAGACGGGTCTGGAATTGATGAAAAAATTCAGGCGGCCTTGGACTTTGGTGCACTGCCAATTGTAATTAAGAGAAATATAGAAGACGGATACAGCCTAGAGGAAGTCGCGAAAAAATTGGAGGACTACCGTGCAAGAAAAAATTGAAAAAATAATTGAGGGCATTAGGCCAGTTGAAAAATCAGATTTGGCAAATAAGGAATGGGATTCAATTGCCCATCCCCTTGGAAGTTTGGGCGAATTAGAAAAGGCCACAATAAAAATCGCAAACATTCAAGAAAGAGCCATCCCATCAATAAAAAAACGCGTTTTGATTTGCATGGCTAGTGACAACGGCATTTTGGCTGAAGGTATTTCATCCGGATATAGCGACCTGACCTCACAACTTATCATGTCCATGATGAGGGGGAAGACCGGTTGTGCCTCTCTTTGCAGGGACGCAAACATGGACTTGGTCGTAGTTGATATGGGAACCAGAAATGAAAACGAAATTAAAAAATTATCTGAAGTTGTGGTTGAGAAGAGGCGAATAAATCCTGAGACCAAAAACTTTGTAATCGAACCTGCCATGACCATGGACGAACTCTTTCAAGCAATTACAACTGGTTTTGAAATGGTCGATAAGTATCCTGCAGATATTTATGGAACTGGGGAGCTGGGCATTGGCAACACCACAACTTCTTCTGCAGTAATGGCCGCTCTTATGAAACTCAGTGCAAAGGAAACTGTGGGCTTGGGCGGTGGCCTGGACGACGCAGGCTATAGGAAAAAAATAAAGGTCATTGATCAGGCAATAGAAAAATACGACTTATATAATAAGGATGTTTTTGAAGTACTTAGGACTGTTGGCGGCTATGATATCGCTGGCCTTGTGGGCGTATTTTTAAAGGCAGCCTACGAGCAAAAGCCAATCATAATCGACGGATTTATTTCCGCCGTCGCCGCAGCCGCAGCCGTCAAATTAAATGTTAATGTAAAAGATTATCTTATTCCATCTCACATGTCTGCCGAAAGGCAAATGAAAATTCTAACGGATTTTTTAGGCGTCAATCCGCCCCTGTTTTTGTCCATGCGTTTGGGCGAGGGGACAGGCTGTCCGCTTATGATAAAGATGATCGACTCCGGCATTTACGCCTTGGAAAACATGGGCAGGTGGGACGACGTTTATATTGACGACGTCCTTTACGATATAAGGGAGGACCAATGATTACGATTGTAACAGGGGGCGCGCGGTCGGGCAAAAGTGATTTTGCCGAAAGCCTTTACGCCCACACAGATGACGTTTGCTATATAGCCACATCAATAGTGGCGGATGATGAAATGGAAAACCGGGTCAAGCTCCACAGGGAAAGCCGAAATCAAAATTGGCGGACATATGAGGGCTACACCGACCTTCACAATGCCTTGGGGACCGAGGCCAATTATCTTTTGGACTGCATGACCATTTTAATTAGCAATATTATGTACGACTTGTCCAAGGACGAGGAGGACTTGACGGCAGATTTGATTAAAAAAATAGAAGACAAGGCCTATTTGGAAATTGCAAATTTGATTTACGAAATCCGAGAAAAAAATAAAAACCTGGTCCTGGTCACTAACGAAGTGGGATCGGCCATTGTGCCCGAAAACAAGGTCGCCAGGTCCTACCGGGACATTGTTGGCCGAGTCAACCGTCGGGTGGCGGAGATCTGTGACCGGGCTTATCTAATCGTCATGGGCTATGAGGTGAGACTCAAATGAAATTTTTGCAGGGAATAATAGTCGCCTTTCAATTTTTAACCAGATTTTATTTGCCAATAAATATAGAATGGGACGAGGAAAATATTAAATTCTCACTCTTGTTTTTTCCGATAGTTGGCGGGGCAATTGGCGTAGTCCTTTACTTTGTGGCAAGGATATTTGCTCAGACGAATGTAAACATTAGTCTCATGATTTTACTGGCCTGGATACTTATAACTGGAGGCCTCCACTTTGACGGCCTGTCGGACACAGTTGACGGATTTTCCGCGCGGAAAAATCGAGAAGAGACCGTAAAGATTATGGACGATTCCCACATAGGCGCCTTTGGAGTAATGGCCATCGTATTGGCTTTGGCCTTTAAGTACTACGCAATCGCAAATCTAATTGGACCAAATCCTTGGGGCATTTATTTGGCCCCAGTTTTTGCTCGAGCTGTTGCAGGAATTTTTTTGACCTATATAAAGACAGCCAAGGACACAGGCCTTGCCGCCTATTTTCATTCTTGCACCAAAAAGTGGCCGGCCACTCTTGCTTTTATTTGCACCCTTGCCTTTGCTTTTTATTTTAATTCTTGGATGGGCATTAGAGTTCTTTATACGACAGGGATCATTTGTATTTTGCTAATACCGATTTATAGAAAACTTGGCGGCCTAACTGGCGATGTCTATGGGACAATTGTTGAAGTGTTTGAAATAATTTTTATGACCCTTTGTATAACTTAAAGGAATTTTATGTTATAATAAATTCAAGAACAGACATTGGAGGGAATTATGAAGCCAGATATAAATTCATTTACCAGAAAAGCAGCCCACGCCGTGGAAATCGTCATCAGCCTTATAGTACTGGTGGCTGTTATCGGCGGGATACCAGATGTCCTCAGGTATATAGTTCTTTATGTAAAGTCCACGGACAGCGCATATTCATACGCAATATTTTCAGAATTTATCAAGCATACTCTTATGTTGGTAGTCGGCTTGGAATTGGTGGCCATGATTATAAACCACCAAAACGAATCCATCCTGACCCTTGTCCTCTATGTTATCGCTCGTAAGATGCTAGTCTACGCAGACAATATGACGGAAATCCTATTGGGAACAGTATCAATCGTCTTGGTCTTTGTAGTTTTGAAATTCTTTACAGTGAAATCCTATAAGAAATCTGACAAGGACGGAAGCATTTCCGCCGGTATAAATTTCTTTGACCTCAAAGAACTCTACGGCATCGATTTGGACACCAAGCAAAACACCCTTGGCGGTTTAATCTATGAGCTCAGCAAGAGGGAAGGCAAAGAAATTAAAGAAGGCGAGACCTACGAATACCAAGGCTATGATATAGCAATTGTAGAGATGCGGGCCGGCCTAATCGAAAGAGTTGCAATAGAAAAAATAAAAACTAAATAAGTCTTATATAAGCTCCCAAGTTCATTTAATGGACTGGGAGTTTTTTGGTAAAAAAAATTAAAAGATAATATCGCCTGCCCATTGGCTTGTATATGGGTCCTCAAAGATAAAATTTTTTACAAAAAGAATTTAATAATGCTTAGCGAATCACTTTTAAATTAAAAACGTAATTATTTTTTCAAAACTTGCGTCCTCTCACTTTTAAATAAAAATTGAAATATTTTTTCCAAAAGGCATGGCCTCTTACTTTTTTCTGTATTTGATTTTTTGCAGGGTAAATGGTATAATATCCTGTAGATATGTATGTGCTTGTAGCTCAGTTGGATAGAGCGGCGCCCTCCTAAGGCGTAGGTCGGGGGTTCGATTCCTCTCAAGCACGCCATATTTTTATTAGCCTGGCAAGCGAATGTAGCTCAATTGGATAGAGCGTTCCCCTCCGACGGGAAAGGTTGGGGGTTCGATCCCTCTCATTCGCGCCAATAGATATTTTTACTTATAAGCTATTTGAAGACGTAAACAGATTTTACAAAGGAGGATCAATGGCTAATTTAATTTACTGCGTTGACGACGAGAAAGTTATTACCGATATAGTGAAATTCAATTTAGAAAAAGAGGGCTATGAGGTAGTCGCACTTGCAGATGGCTATGAAGCCCTCAAGGAAGTGGATAAGAAAGCTTGCGATCTAATGCTCTTGGATGTTATGATGCCAGGTATCGACGGTTTTGAAGTTCTAAAGGAACTCAGAAAAAAATATTTCTTCCCTATTATTATGCTTACAGCTAAGGAAGAGGAAGTGGACAAGGTTCTGGGCCTGGAGCTTGGAGCTGATGACTACATTGTAAAACCTTATTCAATGAGAGAGCTTATTGCTAGGGTCAAGGCCAATTTGCGTAGGCTTTCTGTGACCGAGGAGGTTTTGGATGACGAGCGCGTTTTTGGCGAGCTTGTAATCGACACTGGCAAGTATGAGGTCAGAAAAAATGGCCAACCAGTAAATCTCACCATGCGTGAGTACGAGCTCTTAAAATATTTATCTGAAAGTCCCAACCAAGTTTTCACCCGCGAGCAACTTTTGCAAGATGTTTGGGGCTACGAATACTACGGTGATATCAGGACAGTTGACGTTACTATTAGGCGGCTCCGCCAAAAAATTGAAGACGAAGCAGATGAAGGTTCCTACAAGTATATAATTACAAAAAGAGGGGCCGGCTACTACTTCGGAGGCTAGGATGAAATCGATTAAGTGGAGGTTTGTTGCCGTTTATTTTCTCTTGGTTTTGGCTGTGCTTTTGGTGGTTGCATCGTCAATCACTGGCAGGCTGGAAGCTTCTTTGATAGAAGAGAAGAAGGACAATGTAACAAATCAAATTAATTCTTTAATTACTACTGGATTTTCCTTTCAAGATGACATATTAGATCCCAATCAAAGGTGGTTGCAAACCGTCCTTAGCGATCGGGGTTTTCAAAATGATGAAGATATTTACATCATAGGCAGCGAGGATTTTGAAAATATCCTTGCGTCAAAAACTGCAGATGCAATCGACCTGCAGGGCACAAATGTATATACTATTGAGAAACTTAACCCCGCTTTAATAAAGAGGGGTTATTTGGGTGAGAAGGTTTTTGATGTTATAGAAACGGATACCCACAGGGAGGCCCACTTGGTCATTCCTATTGTAAACGAAAGCTCAAACGTCAAGGGCCTGGTCTATTCTGTTATGGACCTTTCAAATATTTCAAACACCATCACCCGGGCTAACAGGATTATGCTTGACTCAGGTTTAATTGCCTTAGGGATCACAATTGTACTTTCCTTTATAATTTCAAACGGAATTACCAGCCCCATTGTAAAGGCGACAGAGGTTGCCAAGAGCATGAGTGAGGGCAATTTTGACGAGCGTATAAAGGTAAAATCAAACGATGAGATGGGTCGTTTCGCAGATATGTTTAACTATTTGGCGGCCGAACTCAAACGCAATATTGAGCGGACGGAGATTGAAAGGGCCAAGTTGGATACCATCTTTAACCAAATGATCGAAGGGGTTGTGGCTATTGACTCCAACAGAAAAATAATTCACTTAAACGACCGGGCCCGCGAACTTTTTGACCAGCCGCTGGATGTAGAACCTAAAAATTTGGATCTCAGACTCGCTGATATGGGCCTTAGCTCAATTAACTTTGCAAATCCATTTTCCCTGGAAGGCGAAGGCGACATTAAACTCCACAACAAGAGTTATAGATTTATTTACGCACCTTTTGAAGACCGTAACTTAAATGTTGGTGGCGTTATTGTCGTCTACCAAGACATGACCAAGGAGCGTAAGCTGGAAGAAATGAGAAGGGAATTTGTGGCCAATGTTAGCCACGAATTAAAAACGCCAATCACATCTATTAAATCTTATGCGGAAACCCTCATGAAATATCCCGTCGACGAGGAGACCAAGATGAATTTCTTGGAGGTCATCGACCAAGAATCAGATCGGATGGCTCACATCGTTTCAGATTTATTAACTCTGACAACTCTGGAATATTCGTCAGAGGAAAAAGAGCTCAAGCTGGTTAACCTTACAGACATTGCCAAGTCTGCTGCAGAGCGGATGAAGATGGCAATTGCAGATAAAAACCAAGCCCTTTACACTGATTTTTCTGAGGGCCTTTATTCCTATGCCAACGAGGAAGATTTGCTGCAAGTGGTTATAAATTTAATTTCAAATGCAGTTAAATACACTCCATCAGGTGGAATTATAAATGTTGGAACTTGGACTGACGGTAGAAAGAATTATATTTCTGTCAAGGACAACGGCATGGGTATTGCCAAAAAAGACCAGGCCAGAATTTTTGAAAGATTTTACCGAGTCGAAAAATCCAGGTCGCGGGCCATGGGTGGCACAGGTTTGGGCCTTGCCATAGCCAAGGAAATGGTCGACGCCATGAAGGGCGATATCAGTTTGGAAAGCGAAGTTGCCAAGGGCTCTATCTTTACGATTTCTTTTGAAAGGGAGGATAAGGATGGAGAGGCATAAGACTTTATTTTTAGTTTTACTGGTTATCCTATCCTTGTTTTTGTCCTACAAACTGATTTTCGACAAGCCAGAGGTGACTCTTGAGACCATCGACGTGGACGAAACGGAAATTATTTGCTACAAGCGCATGTACATGGTAAATCCAAACCGCGAACTTTTGAGAGAAATCCCAAACAAGGAGATAAATTCCCTTATCGTTTCGTCTTTGGTCGGAGCAAATCCGACAAGGATAGGCGATGAATTGGTCTCGACTGATTTAAAAGACCAGGGCTTTTTAATTATCTCTGCCTATGACGTGCCTGTGGGCATGCTCTTTGCTTGCTTCAAAGAAAAGCTCCCCAAGCTTGAATTCGAAAGTTATGACAGGGCTTTTATATCAAACGAAGGGAAAATTCTCTTGCAAACGGACAAGGGCGTTTTTGAATTTGCATCCAAGTACAGCTTGGCTATGCCTCTTAACAATGACGAAAAATATGTAGAAGTGGACGAAAGATTTATGCCTACAAAAATCGTGGGCGTGGATTCTTACGCTGATATTGTAAATCCACTCGACTCATATATTGCAGACGATAGGCAGCAAATTGCAAACGGCTTTTTAAAAAGGGAAGTTGCTGAGATTCGTGAAGACGATTCCTATCTATATGCAAGTAATGATGAGTCACTCAGAATTTTTGAAAATGGGGACATACATTATTTGTCCGTCGATCCGCAAGTGGATGTCAAACCCAATTTGCATGAGACTTTAAAAGTGCTGAGGGCTTTTATAAAAAAAGTTCCGGTAAATTTTTCAAATTATAGGATAGTAAGCCTTTATGAATCAGAGGACAACACCCTGATTTATCTGGCCAATTCCAGCCTACCGTTTTTCGCTTCAAATGGCCTGCCAATTACAGTTAATATTTCTGGGGGCAAGGTCACGAGCTTTTATTACAGCTCAAAGTATTTGAAAAAAGCGGATTCACTTTTCGTGGGGGCAGATGCGAGCGATTATAGGAATGCCTTTAAGGACAACAGTGATCCCTTTTTGATTTATACGGAGGCCGAGTCTGACAAGACCAGGGCCATCTTATCCACAATGAGTACGAGGTAGATATGGACTGGGCAAGAGCTAAAACACAACTGATATATGTTTTTATTGTTTTAAATATTTTTCTTGGGGCTATGCTGTACAAGCGCCAGCACTCAGCCTATGAAGACTTTGACTTGGCCGAAATTTTAAAGGGTCACGATATTTATTTGGATGCTGAGATTCCAAAGCCAGCTACTTTTGAAGGCAAGAGTTTGGTTTACAAGGTCTATACAGACGATGAAATCAAGGAGATTTTTTTCGACAAGCCGACTATTAGCGGTACCGAAGAACTGAAGACTTTCACCCAAGGGGACATGAGGGTCGACCTTATGCAGGGGAAAAATATCCGCTATACAAATACGCCAAAGCCAGAGGGCAAGCTGATAAAAACTGTCGAGGAAGCCGAGGAAGCTGGCAAGGCTTTTTTAAAAGAAAAATTCGGCGAAGAAAATCTGCGCCTGACCAATTCCGACAACAAGTACGATAGATTTAACTTGGAATTTGAACAAGTCGATTCAAAGACCAATCTCATTTTGGAGTTTGCTTATATAAATTTGGTTTTAAATGAAAACGGGGTCGTCAGTATGGACAGACGGTCCTTTGCTAGAGTTGACAGCGTAAAAAATAATTTAGAAATTAAATATCCCAAGAGAAAGCTCTTAAAACTAATTGACATGACGGGTGTGGCTGGACGAACGGTGACGGGCGTTGAATACTGCTATTCATTTGACCCCAGCGAAATCCCTTATATCAACAATCCAGACAAGGTTTTAAGCGGCGATGCCAAACTTGCCCTCCGTGTAAGTTTGGACAATGGGCGAATCATAATTATAGAATAGGAGATATTATGAAATTTTGTTCATTACAAAGTGGGTCCACTGGTAACGTGCAATATATTGAATACAAGGATACAAAAATTTTAGTCGACTGCGGCCTAAACGGCAAGCAGACCGCCAGTCGCTTGGCTATGATAGGCGTTAATATCGACGATATTGACGCTATTTTAATAACCCACGAACACGCCGACCACATCTGCGGGGCGGGAGTCATCAGCAGGCGGCACGACATACCAATCTACGCCACGGCCAAGACCCATGGGGCGGCAGCCACGACGATCAAGGACATTGGCAAGCACAATAGAAGATTTATTGAAGGTGAGTTTACAATTAAGGATTTATTTATAAAACCCTTCGCCACTAGCCACGATGCCATCGACCCAATTGGTTTTGCAATTTACGGCAACAAAAAAATTTCCATTATAACGGACACGGGTTTTGTAAGCGAGGAGGCGATGGAAGCCACCAAGGGGTCGACCTTGTTTTTTATAGAAGCCAACCATGATTTAAATATGCTGGAGTATGGGCCTTATCCACTGCATTTGAAGAGAAGGATTGCAAGTATCGAGGGCCATTTATCAAATGTAGCCTGCGCAGAATTTTTAATTAAAAATATAGACAAAAAGACCAAGCAAATCGTCCTCTGTCACTTGTCACACGACAACAACAACGAAGTCTTGGCCCTGATGACGGTTAAAAATATGCTGACAGATGCAGGCATTGACTTGCCAATTTGCATTTCCCATAGGGATGCTATAGGAGAGCTGATAGAATTATGATAGAGATTATTGCAACGGGAAAAATTCCCAAAGAATACAGGGTCATCATTAATGATTTAATAAAAAGATCTTCCGTTTACCAAAAAATAGACTTGATTGAGCTCAAGGAAGTCAGCTTAAAATCCGACGAAAGCAATCTGCCAGAAAAACTGACCAAGGAAACCGAGGCCGCATTAAGCCGGGCCAAGGGGGAAATTTATATTCTGGACGCAGACGGTAAAATGTTTACGACAGATGAATTTACGGATCTTATAGAAAAAAACGAAAATATCGGACAGACGCTCACCTTTATTATAGGAGGCTCTTACGGCTTTGACCACGATATGATAAAGTCATACAAAAAGATTTCCCTAAGCAAGATGACAATGCTCCACCACATGGCCAGCCTGGTTCTGGTGGAGGCCATTTATCGGGCAGAAAAAACCATGCGTGGGGCCAAGTACGACAAGTAGCTTTAGCACATATTCTTGAAAAAGTACGACCATATATGATAAGCTGTAGGCAGGAAATATTTGGGAGGGACTTATGGAAAATAAAAAATTTACAAGAGTAGATGCTTTTTTCCTACCAATAATTATTATCCTCTTGGCTTTAAACTTCACAGTATTCTTCAAGTCTAGAAGGTTTTTAGAAGTAGAGCTCTTGGTGGATAGGAATGAAAAAAGCCAAGTCTACGCAGAAATGCACGGAATTCAGCTGAAAAATTTTGTCAATCCAAAATCGCTGACCGATTTTAATATGGCGACAAATCCAATTACACCTTATAGACAGAAACACTCTGAAAACCCTACAAAATATCATAACTTTTTGCGGATAGAACTCGGGGATAGAGAGGCTATAATTGCCTTAGATGGGATGTTCATATGGCCAAACCACTAGTAAAAACTTTAATTTATATAGTCCTAGTCCTATTTTTGTTTGGACTTTTTAATAACATCAAACAAAAAAATATGATCCAAGAACTAGTAGCAGAAGAAATGGACTACCAGATCTCAGAAGACGAGCTAAGAATAATAAGGGCAGACGCCAATGCCTTGGCCAATTCGACTTATATGAATGGAGACTTCAAGTGCCCAGAATTTAAAGACGAAAACTTGTTTTCTGATAACCTAAGAGACCAGGCGATTTTTGATAAGGATTTTAAAAATAACGAAGCCAATAGGAGATACTTAAGAAGCATGATGCGTTCACTGGTAACAGCCATCGACAATAGGGCAGATGAAATCACTCTAGTAAAAACACTCAAGATAAGATACCGGGGCGTGGAAGTAAAAATCCCCTTCGCCTTTGAATAAAAATATGTAAGATTAAAAGATGGAGCTGATCCATCTTTTTTTGACTGTGTAATATGTGTTGGGAAGCACAACATGAGCAAAAATATACAGTCTATTTTTATTTTTCTCTTTTTATTATTGTTGGGTTCAAGTTCTTAGTTGTTTAAGTTGAAAATAGAATTATTTATCTTAAAAAATAAAATCCTTTTAATTTATTAGGAGTAAAAGGGTTCTTTGTTAGAAATGTGAGAAAACGAGAGCGAAATGTGTTATAATATTTATATACAAGGGGGGCAAGATGGTTAAAAAATATAGAAAGCTTTTGGGCTACATAGGACCCTTTAGAAAAAGGCGATTTTGGCTCGTAGTGCTTTGCGCAGCTTCGATTTTAATCGGCTCCATAATGCCGTTTTTCATCGGAAAGCTCGTCAATATGGTAACTGTGAGTGCGCCTATTTCCGAAATTTTAAAATTCGGAGCACTTTTAATCATAATCGGACTTTTAGATGCGACTTTAAACTCGATGCAAAACTACATATGGCATATGTACAGCACGGAGTATTTGAACTATTTCAGAACGATTATGCTCCAAGCTGCGCTCAAAAAGAATGTAAAATTTTTCAAAGAGAATGACGAGGATTTTACCAACAGAATTTTGCACGACACGTCAATTCTTTCGTACGACATTTCAATCGGTTTTCCCATGCTCATTTTAAACGTGCTGAGAATTGGAATTGTCGTGGTTTTGATGTTTTATATGAGTCCTATCCTCACGATTTTACCTCTTTTGATCGTTCCCATATACACGATCACATTCCATAGAATAGACAAAAAAATAAGAACGGCATCGAACAAAGAAAGACGACTTTTTACAAGAGTTTCCGAAACCGTACAGGAATATTTGAACGGAGTTTTGCAGATAAAAATCAATGGCAAGGAAAAATTTTTCCTCGACAATTTTAAAAACACAATAAATGAATACACGGATTCGGCAAAGGATATAAAAAAATACACCGCAGTAAGTTACGGCGTGGGCGGATTTACAAAGGCGCTCCTTCCGATACTTGTGCTTATTTCGGGTGCGATTTTAATTATAAAGGGACAACTTACACTTGGCTATCTCTTCGCTTTTTATTCATATCTTGACTTTTTGTACGAGCCGATGACAAATCTTTCGGATTGGTACACGGGTATAAACGTTAGTCTCGGGATGAGCGACAGAGTTTTGAGTTTTCTTGAGGACGATATGGAAGAAGAGAGTGGAGAGAAGATTCAGAGTATTGATTCAATCGAGTTTAAAGACGTTTCTTTTTCCTATGATTCCCAAAAGCCGGTTCTTAAAAGCGTGAACTTCAAATCTTGTTGAGCAGGAGCCGTTTATTTTCAGAGATACAATTCTTCGAAATATTCAATTTGACAATGAAGTTGTCGACGAAAATGTTTTGAGGGAGAGCGAACTTTCAAATCTTGTCGAGAAAAAAGACGGAAAGCTCAACCACGAGCTTGCAACGAAGGGAGCAAATTTAAGTGGTGGTGAAAAACAAAGAATCGCACTTGCACGCGCTCTTTACAGCGACAAGGACTTAATCATACTTGACGAGTTTACGTCGGCTCTTGACAATGAAACTGAGGATAAAATTGTGCAAAACATAAAAAAGCTTGGCGACGAAGGCAAGATTGTAATTATCATAACGCACAGAAAAAGCCCGCTTTCAATAACGAACAAGATAATCGATTTGGAAAAGTTTTAACCTTGTGATTCACACAACTAAATATAAAAAAACAAAGCTGTCCAAAGGGGCAGCTTTTTGAAATTCAATATTTTAGTTCAACTCTCAATTTTACTCATAACATACTATCAATAATCATACTTAAAAGATAAAGCACAAAAACAAACACACCTAATGGGCAAATGACAACTTTTATCAATTGCTGAATAGAATGCTGTCCTTTAATTTTTTGCTTTTATTTTTTATAAACTCTTGTTATTTTTGAAAATAAAATTGTCTCATAAAAATTTAAAACTGCTTAAAAATGAAATTATTATTTTAAAGAAGAAAAATGCTTTACATTTAAAAGTAAAAGGGTTTTTTATTTGCTTTTTATAATTACAAAATAGCATTTTTATAAACAAAAAATTGCTATTCTTGAAAATATAGTATTATCTCTTTGCTAACTTTTTTCTAAATTTCTTTATAAATTTAATTCTCAATTTTACTCATAACATACTATCAATAATCATACTTAAAAAGACAAATTTTAAAAACAGATACATCTAATGGGCGATTGATAATTTTTATCAATTGCTGAATAGAACCCGTTTGTTTAAAATTTTTTCATTTTATAAATTATTATATTTTTTAAAGAGAAAATTGTTTTATATAAAAATAAAATGGTCTTATGTCTTATAAAGAACAAAGGTCTTTACTTTTAAAATTGAAAGGGACTCTTTAATTCTAATTTTGTTTGGATTGTAAAGCATTTTACATAATGATATTAAGTAATATCTCAAAAAACAAAGCCTTTTACTCCTGATCAAGTAAAAGGGTTTTTTATTTGACTCGCTTTCGCTTGCTCAACTCACTAAAGTGAGCAACGAAAATTTGTGGTTTTTCTTCCACAACTTTTAGCAGAGGTTCATTTTTTATGGGATACAAAAAGTAATTCATTAAAAAAATAAAACCGCTTTACTGTTAAAAGTAAAACGGTTTTTTAATTAATTTTAAGCCTTGGCTTTTTCTTGGGCTTGGTCTAATTGCAATTGATAGAGTCTGTAGTAGTAGCCGTGTTTTTCCATGAGTTCATGGTGGTTGCCGACTTCGACTATGCGTCCCTTATTCATGACTATAATCCTATCCATATCGGATACGGTCGATAGTCTGTGAGCGATTGCAATTGTGGTCCTATTTTTCATGAGTTCTTGCAGGCCTTCTTGGATGAGGAGTTCCGTTTCTGTATCGATGCTGGCTGTTGCTTCGTCGAGGATTAGGATTTCTGGATCCCTAAGAATGGTCCGCGCAAAGCTCAGGAGTTGGCGTTCACCAGTTGAAAGTGTAGATCCGCGTTCTTCGACTCGTGTGTAGTAATCGTCGGAGAGTTTTTGTATAAAGTCGTCCGCACGCACGCGCTTGGCTGCGTCTTTGATTTCGTCAATGGAGTAGTCCTTGCCCAGGGTGATATTGTATTTGATATCGCCCGAGAATAAAAATACATCTTGAAGGACGAAGCCCAAACGCTTTCTCAAAACTGCTGGGTCCATGGTCCTAATGTCAACGCCGTCAATTGTAATTGATCCTGAATCTATATCCCAAAATCTAGCAAGTAGTGATAAAATCGAAGATTTGCCGGCACCTGTTGCTCCAACAAAGGCAACTGATTCGCCTTTTTTAATCTTAAAGGAAATATCCTTTAAGACTTGCTCGCCTGGTATATAAGAGAAGTTTACATTTCTAAACTCAATGTCGCCCAGGTCGGCAGGGATATTATTTTTTTCGTATTCAGGCAGGGCCTTGATGCCTGTGTCTGTGTCCAAGATATCTACAATCTTTTCAACAGAGGCCATGGCCATTTGCAGGATATTATATTTTTCTGCCATGTCCATAATTGGCATGAAAAACCTTTTTAGATAAGTTATGAAGAGGAAGAGGGTACCAAACTCGATTTTGTCTTGGATAACCTGACCGCCTCCGTAGTAGATCAAAAATGCCTCGCCCAGGGACCGAATGATTTCGATTGACGGCCTAAAGAGGGCATGGTTTCTAACATTTTTTAAAACTTCATTGAGGTAGCCGGAGTTTTGGTCGTCAAACTTCCTGGCCATTTTTTCTTCCTTGCCAAAGATGCTAATAACAGACATGCCACTTAAATATTCATTTAAAGTTGAATTGATCCGTGATAGTTTGGCTCTGGCGACTTGGAAGACCTTGAACTGAATATTTCTAAAGAAAATTGAAATTGCAACTATAACTGGCAGGAGCAAGAAGCACATGAGGGCCAGCTTGTAATTTAGCTTTAGCATAAGGATCATAATGCCGATTACGATTCCAAGGTCTGCGACAAAGCTTACCATTACGTTTGAATAGAATTCAGATAGGTTTTGCGTATCGGAAGTAACCCTTGTAAGCAGGCTGCCGACTGGTTTTTTGTTAAAGAAAGCTGAAGATTGACGAATGATGTGGTCAAAGACTTGCTTTCTAATATCGTAAATAATCTTGGATCCAGTTTGCCCTAAGAGGAAGTTAAACCACCAGGTAAAGACAAAGTTCAAGAGGATCACCAGGATAAACAAGAGAGTGATTTTGATAATAGCTTCATTGTCCCTCTTTCTGATGTCCAGATAATCATCGTGGTTAATGTCTTCATAGGCCTCACCGTTTTTAAGAAGGGTATGGTCTTGGCCCTTGGTTTCTATTGTATAAAAAACTGTGTCTTCGCTATAAGCGGATTTTTCTTTTGGATGGACGCGGAGATAATTTTTTCCGTTAATTGGAATTGTATCTTCGTTTGCATCTTCGACCTCAACCATGGAGACAATATCGCCAGAGATATAATCGTCGATAGCGACCTTGACCAGGTATGGGTTTACAAGTTCGAGGACTGTTGAAAATGCGACCAAGATAAGGGCCAGGATAAGTGGTTTTACATATGGCCTTGCAAAGCTCAAGAGGTGATGCATCAAGGTTTTTTTATTTTTATTATCTGTCTTACTCATCCCATGCCTCCATTTCGCTTTCCAAGAGTTGGTTTTGATACATTTGATTGTATTCGCCGTCAAGCTCAACCAACTGGTCGTGGTTACCGCGCTCTTTGATAGCACCGTCTTCTAAGAATAAAATCTCGTCAGCGTTTTTGATTGTAGAAATTCTGTGGGCGACAATAATCATGGTCGATTGCAATTTTGCAATTTGGTCCAGGATTACTTTTTCTGTATCCGTATCAACAGCGGACAAGCTGTCGTCAAGGACCAGGAGTTTTGGATTTTTGATGAGGGCCCGAGCAATGGAAACCCTTTGCTTTTGGCCGCCCGATAATGTAACGCCTCTTTCACCCAAGATGGTATCAAAGCCTTTTTTAAAGCTGGTGACGTCATTGTAGACTCCGCTCATCTTGGCGGCGTCTTCTATATATTTTTGATCAATCTCCTCGTCAAAGGCGAAGGCGATATTTTCAGCTATGGATTCACTAAAGAGGAAGTTGTCTTGTGGTACATAGCCGGCCTTTTCAGTCAGCATATTTAAATCTAAGTCTGCTACATTTACGCCGTCGATTAAAATTTCTCCTTCATCAGGCAAGTATTCTCTGAAAATTAATTTTAAAATTGTCGACTTGGATGAACCAGTCTTGCCCACAAGAGCAAGTGACTTGCCGTTTTCCAACTTAAAGGAAACATTTCTTAGGGCATATCTGTTAGATGTTGGATATTTAAAGGAGACGTTTTTAAATTCCACGCTGGCATTATTCCTTGGAAGGGCGATTGGATTTTCTGGCTCCTTGATCTTGGATTCAATCTTGAGCATAGATTTAATCCTTTCCATACCAACGCTACCTTGTTGGATCATATTTATAATCATGCCGAGGCTCCTGGCTGGCCACATGATAATGCCAACATAAGAATAGTGGGCGATAAAGTCACCCAGACTTATGGTCCCGTTTATAACATAACGGGCGCCAAGATAAATTACCAGCATATAGCTAAGGCCCGCCATCAAAACCATAAGTGGAAATAAAAATGTAGTTTTCTTTATAACGTTAACATTTTTCTCGTAATAGTTTTGATTGGCTTCTTCAAATCTATCGTTGGCGTGGTCCTCTTCAACAAAGGCCTTTATAACTTGGATGCCCGAAAAAGCTTCTGTGGTTGTGTCGGATAATTTCGCATAAGCGACCTGCCTGTCCTTAAAAATTTTAAAAAACATACCGCCATAGGAAATAATCAGGGCAGCAGAAAAAGGCACAGGAATTAAAGTAAGTACAGTTAGTCTGAGGCCAGAAGTTCTAATCATCATTACAAGAGTAAAAATCAGCATGAATGAAGAGTCCACGCTCATCATAATGCCTTGGCCTGTAAAGTTGCGAATTGCATTTATGTCGTTGGTGGCATAGGCCATGAGGTCTCCAACCTTGTTGTGGTTGTAAAAGTCCCTGTCCATTTTAAGCCAGTGCTCAAAAAGCTCTCTGCGAATATCATACTCAATCCGCCTGGCCGAACCAAAGAGGCAAACCCTCCAAAAATATCTGCCGATTGACATCAAGAGGGCCGCACCCAAAGTCAAGAGGGCATAAGTTGATAGCTTGTCTTTAGTTAAGACGCCGTTTTGATAATCGTTGGCGAAATTTCTCATAATTTGCGGCACATAAATAACAGTTGTATCTATAACTATCAGCCACAAAATACCGATAATATATTTATCCCAATAAGGCTTCATATATCGTGAAACCGATTTTAAAAATTTCATTTCTATTCCCCCTCTTTAGTTATAATAATATATAAAAATAAAAAAATCAAGTTCGAATACCGAAATAATTATTTTTATCAATACGCTTGAAATTTTACTTGTTTAAATTAATTATATTGAGGGTAAATAAAAAATAGTAGACAGATAATCTGCCGAATAATATTTTAATAAAAATACAGGAGGAAAATTATGAAAATTATTGAAATGATTGAAGCAAAAGCAAGAGAAGATAGAAGAAAGAAATTCTTAAATACAGCAGGAAAGGTTGCAGCTGGTTTAACAACAGGTCTAGCAATCGGAGGAGCTGCTGGTTTACTATTTGCACCAAAATCAGGTGAAGAAACAAGAGAAGACATCAAAGAATTCTACGGCCAACAAAAAGAAAAAGTTAAAGATGGCTACAACAAAACTGTTACAAAGATTAGCGAAGAAAAAGCTAAACTAGTTTCAGGCGCCAAAGAAAAAATGGACGAAGTAGCTGACAAGGCTCTAGAAGCAGCTGAAGATGTAGTTGACAAGGCTGATGAAAAAGTAGCAGAAGCTAAAGAAAAAACAGAAAAAGCAAAGGAAAAAGTCGAAGACGAAAAGAAAAAGACTAAATAAGGAGTGATACAATGATTTTAGGAGCTGTAATGGTAACGGATGTACTCCTTTGGATTTTAATTTTGGCAGGTGCCTTTGCGCTTGTAGCTCTAGGCATTATGTTTGTAAAGCTATCAAAGACTCTTACACAAGTCAACAAAATTGCAGAAGACAACAAGAGAAACATAGACGATAGCCTAAACCAATTGCCACAAGTAATTGCAAATGTAGATGACATTACAATTACTGTTGCAAATCTATTGGAAGATTCCGAACCTGAAATAAAAAAGATTTTAGCAAATGTATCAAGTGTATCCGATAAGGCTGTCGGTATTACTAGCTCAGCCGAACAAGCTGTCGACACTGTAACAACAGGAGTAGTTGGAGTTGTAAACGGCATTGCAAATCTGGGCAACAAGACAGTAGACTCAGTTGATCACGCGATTGACAACCTGAGACTCTTTGGAGCCAACACAAAATTAGGATTTCTAAAAACAAAAGAAAGCGGATTAAATAAAATAGCAGACTTTCTAACATCTATTAGAAGATTCTTTAATTAATACACACACGCCTGGATAATGTTACAATTGTGTTAAATTTATTCAAATGGCGTGTGTTTTTAATTGAAATATTTATATATTAGTGTATAATATAGGTAAGAAATATTTATAATGCTTGGGAAAAGACCCAAGTTTTTATAACAAAAGGAGGATAATATGAAAAAAGTAATTAGTGTAATGATAGCAGTGCTAATGGTAATAGCCTTGCTACCACTAAACGTATTTGCTGAAGGTGATGATTTAGAAATAGCAAAAGCTTCGTATATTTCTAGCCTAAATGAGGGTTATGATAATTTAACCACTGAGCAAAAAGCTGAATTTATTCAAAAAGTAAAAGATGCTGCAGATGCAGATGCTCTTGAAGCTGTAATGATGGAAGCACAAAAGCTCAATAGGGAACAAGGGACAGATGAATATAAGAAAGAACAAGAAGAAAAGGCTAAACTTCCTGCAGCCCAAACTAGATTACAAACAGCAATTGATTTTGTAAAATCTCAAAGAGATAGAATAACTTCAGATAAGATTTTTAAAGATGCAGATTTTAATCTAATTAAAAAACTCAATGAAGTTATTAAAGAAGCAGAAAGCTGGGTTAATTCTGATAAGCTGACTGTTGAAAAAGCTGAAGAATTAATCAAAAAACTAAATGATGCTTTTGATGAATTGACTAGTTCAATGGGCAAGCAACCAGAAGTTAAACCTGAACCAAAGCCAGAACCAAAACCTCAACCAAAGCCTGATACAAAACCATCAGATAAAAACTATCCATACTATAGGGGTTATCGCTATGGTTATTACAGACCAGCTTCATTGGAATACACAATGGACAAGGCCAAGGCTTTCAAAAATTCTTACCCAACACAAATTGCAAACGCAAGCTACGCTGCAAGAACAGAATTTAATTCAGCTTACAGCGATGTAGCTGATATGTACAACAATGAATATTGGGGATATTATGGTTATTATGATGGCTATTACTATGGCGACAGAGTTTACTACAGAAATGGCAACTGGTATAACTATGACGAATATGTAAGACGCTATGGCACATATGATATGGAAAACTACAGAAGATATGGTTACTATGGTGACTACTACGATGGTTACTATGAAGACCTTTATGAAAGAAATGGAAAAGTTTATTCATATAGCGATTACTACAGAACTTTTGGTAGATATCCATACGAATCTGAAAGATTAGAATACAGAGATGGCTACGGCTATTGGGATCCATACTATGGTTGGACATACGATGGCTACTACAATGGCTACTATGATTATTACGGATCAAACTATCGTGCAAGACTTGAAAGATTGATCGACGCTATCAGAGCTATTGCTAGAGAATATCCTACAAATTCATCAATCTATATTAACTACTCAGGACTTGCTTATCCATCATACTCAAATGACTACTACTATGGTTACTATGATTACTATGGATACAATGGTCTAACATCAAGCCAAGTTAAAAATATGAGAGATCTTATTTCAAAGGCTGAAAAAGTTAGAGGCGAAGTCAAGGGAAATGTTGACAAGCAAATCGTAAACAATTTACAAGCAGCTATTGATGATGGTTACCGTGCGCTTAGAGGCAGATCATCATATTCAACAGCTTACAACAATTTGGAAGCTGCTATTAACGCTGCAGATCTAGTAGATAATACAATTTATATTAGAAGTGCTTATATGCAAGGTACTTCTAACGGAAACTTTGGTCCTAACGAACAATTAACCAGGGCTCAAGTTGCACAAATTGTTGCAAATCTTCTAAGACAATCTGGCAAGACAACAGTTTACAATCCAAAACAATACAAGGACGTTGAAGACTACAGATGGTACAAGGGAGCTGTTGATTTAGTAACATCATACGGCATTATGGAAGGTACTCCTGCAGGCAACTTTGAACCAAACAGATTGGTTACAAAGGCTGAACTTGTTGTTACAGCAGCTAGACTTAAAAACTATCAAACAACTCCAGGTAATGTATTTGGTCTAACAAGCCACTACTGGGCTCAAGGTTATATCCAAACAGCTTATGTAAACGGATGGCTCGATACCAAGAATGGTTTTGTACCAAACGCTCCAATCACCAGAGCTGAAACAGTTCACATCTTTAACGGTGCTCTAGGCTATGGTCCAGACCAAGATTATATTATCAAGTATGCAAATCAAATGAATAAATTCAACGACGTAACACGCGGTATGGATTATTACTTTGATATTATTACAGCTACAAACTCAATTTCCTACAAGGTAAAATTAAACGGAAACAGAGTTTGGTTAACTCACATGCAACCTAACGGTATTTGGGCTATGCCTCAATACTCAGCAGGTGGAGTTGCTGTCAATCCTTTAAACTAATCCTCTTGATTAGCAAATAAATTTTAAACTTGATTATCAAATAAATTTTAAAATCGAAAGAGCTCTGGCAGATAGCTGGAGTTCTTTTTTGATTAATGGGTTTAACCAAAACCGAGGCGGGATTTGTAGCAGTCATCTTTATGATGACCACCGCCTCGGACAAAATTTTGTTTGAAATATATTAACCTTAAATTAAAAAATAAAATATTGTCTCACTATTCTTTAAATCTGGTTTTTCATTTATAAATGGTCTTTATTAATAGAACGCTTTGCGGCTGTAGGGGCGACTTGCAGCCCTGCCCAAGAGAGCGAGTGCTAACGACGCTCGATTGGTATGCAGTGACTCACGCAACTTGTTGTCCAAGAAGGAAAAATCCAGCGTAGCGTGTAGGGTCCACTTTATGTGGACCGAATTTTTCCTGATTGGCAACAACAATCTGAGGAAAATGTCGCCCGAAAAAGTCTTGCCCTAAAAGCTGAGGAGGATGTGGCCCGAAAAATGCTGATTGCATCTTGTATGCGTGGAGCATTTTAATTGTTAAACGCTAGCACGAAATGATAAATAAACAATTTTATTTCCCCCTTTTTCCCCTTCAGATTTCCTGTGGCTTGATTTTTTTGAGCCGTAGTTGTATAATGTACAAGACATGGTGAAGCAACCGATGAGAGGGGGGAAGAGTATGTCAGAAATCAGAGTAGGAGAAAACGAATCTCTAGACAGTGCCTTAAAACGTTTTAAAAGACAATGTGCACGTGCAGGTGTATTGGGAGAAATTAGAAAAAGAGAACACTACGAAAAACCTAGCGTTAAAAGAAAAAACAAGGCTATAGCTGCTAAGAAGAAAAAACGTAGAGGATTTTAATAATGTCACTTAAAGATACATTGATGGAAGATCTCAAGACTTCCATGAAAGAAAAAGATAATCTAAGAAAAAACACAATCACCATGCTCAGGTCTCGCATTAAGCAATATGAAGTTGATAATCGAGAAGATGCTAATGATGATCTCATTATGCAAATGATTCAAAAAGAATTAAAAGAGCGTTCCGACACGCTTGAATCTCTTAAAGATTCCAACCGCGATGACCTAATCGAAGATACCAAGGCTGAGATTGCAATCTTGGAAAAATATCTTCCTAAGCAATTGTCTGACGACGAGCTAGCAGAAATTATCGAAAAGATAATCGCTGATACCAAGGCCGAATCCATCAAGGATATGGGCAAGGTTATGGCAAGTGCTAAAGAACAAATCGGCTCTCGCGCGACCCCTAAGAGAATGTCGGAAATAATAAAAGAAAAATTAAGTTCCAAGAATTAATAAAGCTTGGAGCTTTTTTTGTGGAGGGATTTTTTGCAGCCCTGCCTAAGAGGTCAATTAAAAAACGAGGCGGAAAATTGTAGCGGCTACCTTTATGGTAGCCACCGCCTCGTATAAAAAATGACCGATTGGTATGCAGTGACTCACTTGAGCTTGTTGTTCACGAAGAAAAAATCTAGCGAAGCGTGTAGGGTCCACTTTATGTGGACCGAATTTTTTCTGAGTGAGGACAAGAGTCTTGAGGAGAATGTGGCCTGAAAAAGATTGATCAATCGAATTTGTCCGCAATCTTGTTATGTTAGACGGCTTTTGGGTATAAGATAAATGGGGTGGATTATGAAAAATTTACTTTTTAATTTTATTTTAGGCCAAGCAAATTTTGCAACTGACCATAGTCAGATGATGAACGAGCTCAAGCTTGCTTTATTTTTATTTATATTCGCAAGTCTAGCCTTTGTCATCGGTATGTTTGTGTATAAAAAATTATTTTATACCTTGTCTTTTGCAAGTTTTATTGGCTGTTTTTATTTGTGCTATTTGCACTCAGATTTTGAAATTGTCTGGCTCTTTGTAAGCCTCATGGGCGTCTTGATGCTGGCCATGGAAATCCTGGTCCCAGGCGTTCAAGTCTTTGGTTTTGTAGGAGCAGGATTAATTGCTCTGGGCCTTTCCAATATGCTGGGCTCGATTGAGCTGGCTATATTTACTGTTGGCCTGTCGATTTTGCTCGCCATAGTGACTATTTATATTTTTTCTAAGAAGGGTTACAGGGTGAAGTCGATTCAAAAGTTTGTACTTAAGGACGATATAAAATCCAAGGCTACTCCTGACCGGGAATCCTTGGTCGGAAAGGAAGGAATTACCACTTCTGCCCTAAGGCCTACTGGCAAGGGCATGATTGAAGATAAAGTTTACGACCTCTATTCAGAAGCGGATTTTATTCCAGCTCAAACGGAGATTGTAGTTGTAGGAGAAAGTAATAACAAGATTATTGTAAGGAGGAAGACATTATGAATTTAATTAACTTGTTGGCATTAGGCGCTGGTTTTGGAACTCCTATTATCATAGGGCTGGTTGTAATATTTTTAGTAATATTCTTTTCCATGGTTCCTGTTGGATTGTGGATCACAGCATTTTTCTCAAATGTTAAGGTTAGCATCGGTTCATTAATCGGTATGAAGCTCAGAAGGGTAAGACCTGGCAAGATTATTAATCCTTTGATCAAGGCTACTAAGGCTGGGATTGATATTAAGATTGACGAACTGGAAGCCCACTACCTTGCTGGTGGTAATGTTGACACACTTGTTGACGCATTAATCGCTGCTCAAAGGGCAAACATTGATTTGGAATTTGAAAGAGCTGCCGCCATTGATTTGGCAGGCCGTGATGTGCTTGAAGCTGTTAGAGTTAGCGTTAACCCAAAGGTTATTGAAACTCCAAATATTTCTGCCGTAAGTAAAAACGGTATTGAAGTTATAGTTAAGGCCAGGGTTACCGTTCGCGCCAATATTGAAAGGCTAGTCGGTGGTGCTGGTGAAGAGACAATCATTGCCCGTGTTGGTGAAGGTATTGTTACAACTGTTGGTTCCAGTATGACTCACGAAGCTGTTTTGGAAAATCCAGATAGCATTTCACAAACTGTTTTGGAAAAGGGTTTGGATTCAGGTACAGCCTATGAAATTTTATCCATTGATATAGCTGACGTCGACGTTGGCAGAAACATCGGTGCCCACCTCATGACTGACCAAGCTGAAGCTGACATGAGAATTGCCCAAGCCAAGGCCGAAGAAAGACGTGCTATGGCTGTGGCCAAGGAACAAGAAATGAAGGCAGCTGTCCAAGAAAAACGCGCCCTTGTTATCGAAAATGAAGCTCAAGTCCCACTTGCTATGGCTGAAGCTTTGAAGAACGGCAATCTTGGAGTGGTTGATTATTATAAATTGCAAAATGTAAAAGCAGATACAGATATGAGGAATTCTATTGGCAAGAACCAAGATAAATAGGTGGTCTTATGTTTAGGATGTTGTTGATTTTCATTTTGGTCTCATCTGTAATCTCGCGGTTCACCGAGCTTGCAAATACCAAGCCAAATGAAAAGAAAGAGCCCAACCCTTTCAAGAAAAATCCACGGGGGACGGGCGGAATTTTTGGAGACCTATCCAAAAAATTGGATGACTTTGTCAAAGAAGTTGAATCTTCTTACAGTGAAAAACCTATGGAAAAGATTGACGATGTCTCTGGCTTAAAAAAAGAAAAGCTAGTTGATATAAAAAAATCTGAAGCCAAGAATAGCCCTAAGGTCAGCTCTGATAAGAATATCAAGATGCGTGGAGCAGGCGACAGCATGGAAGGCAGAAGCCTAGAGGGGATCAGTCTTAATCAAAATGAAGCGGCTGACGTTTGCCTGATAGAAGAGAACAAAAAATCAAGAAGAAAAAAGACTCACAAGAAAAATCCTGATCCCAAGGCCATTGTACCTGGAGAAAAGGGTTTGGACCTAGAGAATATTACAAATGATGACCTGGTAAAGGGTATTATTTTTAGCGAGATATTAAACAAACCAGTATCCATGAGATAGCGGAGGTTAGATGATTAAAAACGAAATTTCGGATGTAGATATTTTAAATATGGTGGTCGGTGATTTGGATAAAAATATCAACCACCTGATGGAAAGATTGGGGACCAAGATCAAGATTGTAGACAATTCTATTGAGGTCAATGGAGAAAATGAAGACCTGGCAGCCAGAGTGCTTGAGACCATGGCCAAGTTTATCGAGGCTTCCAAAAAAGAAGTCAGCATAAATGAAATTGATTATATAATTAATTTGGCCAGGGACCACAGGGAGGCGGAGGTTTTGGACTTGCATGCCAAACAAATCGCCTACACTGCCGACGGCAAGTCCCTTTATCCTAAAACTTTGGGGCAAAAACTCTATATTGATTCCATTATGGAAAACGATATTGTCTTTGGGACCGGGCCTGCAGGAACGGGCAAGACTTATCTGGCCGTTGCCTTGGCTGCACATTCTCTGCGCAATAAGCAATTTGAGAGGATTATCTTAACTCGTCCTGCTGTTGAAGCTGGCGAGAGTCTGGGATTTTTACCGGGCGACCTCCAAGAAAAGGTCGATCCGTATTTGCGACCAATCTATGACGCTCTCTTCGAAATTTTGAGTGCAGAAAAATACACCAAATACATTGAAAAGGGGATCATTGAAATCGCTCCCCTAGCTTACATGCGTGGACGGACCTTGGACAGGAGCTTCATAGTTCTGGACGAGGCACAAAACACCACGCCTGAGCAGATGAAAATGTTTTTAACCCGCCTTGGCTATTCGTCAAAGATGGTTATAACTGGCGACCTGACCCAGACTGACCTGCCAAGGGGCAAAAAATCTGGTCTTATGCACGCCATAAATATTTTAAAAAACACCAAGGGCATTGGCATGGTCGAACTGCAAAAGGTCGACATAGTTAGACACCCTCTGGTTAGACGGGTTATCGAGGCCTACGAAAACAACGATAAAAAAGTTCGTGCTATTGAAGAGCGAATCGAAAAACGCAAGGCCAAGGAAAATGAGGATAAAAATGCAAGCGACAAATGAAAAGTCATTTGACTTTGGAGATTTTTCTTTAATTTTAAATTTCACTAGATTTGAAATTACAAAAGAAGAAATCGCGGCAATTAAATTGGCAATTGAAAAGACTTTGGCTGCCCACCATATAAAAAACACAGAGCTTAGCTTTACCATGGTCGATCCATCTGAGATTAAACGCCTTAACCGCGACTTTAGAAATATTGACCGGGTGACTGACGTACTGAGCTTTCCCATTGATGACCAAATGCTGGGCGATATTGTGGTTTGTAAGAAGAGACTAACTAAACAGGCCAAGGCCTATGGCAATTCCTATCTGAGGGAGCTTAGCTATTTGACTGTCCACAGTGTTTTGCACTTGATGGGCTATGATCATATGGAAAAACGCGATAAACAGCTGATGAGGAAGATGGAAAAGGAGATTATAAAAAACCTTGAAGGAAAGTAAGTTTTTAAAATCTTTTAATAATGCAGCAAACGGCTTGGTCCAGGTTTTTAAGACCGAGCGCAATATGAAATTTCACTTTCTGGTTGCTGGTCTTGTCATGCTGGCCGGCCTCATGTTTAATTTAAACAAGCAGGAGTTTGTCCAGCTCATAACGGCCATTGTCTTTGTATTATTTGCAGAGATGATAAACACGTCCATAGAATACCTGGTCGACGCTACGGTCAAGGAATTCGATCCGATTGTAAAGGTGGTCAAGGATGTGGCAGCAGGGGCTGTTTTACTCTCTGCCTTTTATGCATGCATTGTAGGTTATTTGATTTTTTACGACAAGCTAGTCCCAGCTGGCAGAAGATTTTTGGGCGGTATCCATCAAAATCCAGTCCACTTAACTGTAATTGCCTTAGGGCTAACGGTTTTACTTATTATTGCCTTTAAGTCTAAATACTCCAAAGACCGCGGCAGCTACTTCCAAGGGGGAGTTATCTCTGGACACTCGGCTATTTCTTTTTTGATGGCTACAATTATTTTATTTAATGCCAATAGCGCTCTTGTGATAACCCTTGGTTTTATCCTAGCTATGCTGGTAGCTGAATCCAGGATTGAGGGCAAGATTCATAAGCCAATGGACACCATCTACGGGGCCATGCTTGGAATTATTATTGGAATTTTTATATTTTTAATTTTTGGGTGATTATGTATAATTTTAGCGAAATTGATAAAAAATTAATAAAGGCTTGCTTGAACGTAAAATCAAACGCCTATGTGCCTATTACTAAGTTTAAAGTTGGGGCAGCGATCTTGGCTGACGACGGAGAGATTTACACCGGCACAAATATAGAGACCATGACTTTGGCTCCCAGCATCTGTGCGGAGAGAAATGCAATTTATGGGGCCATGGCAAAGGGGGTCAGAAAATTTTCCAAGATTGCCGTTTGCGGCGACTACGATTTTACTTTTCCCTGCGGAGTTTGCAGGCAAGTTATTTACGAACTCAGCCCCGAGGCTACAGTTTTTGTAGTGAAATCTGAGGATGAAATTCAAGTTTACAAGATAAAAGATTTGTTGCCTCACGGCTTCAGATTGGAGGAAGAATGAAAAGCGGATTTGCAAATTTAATCGGCCGACCCAATGTTGGCAAGAGCTCGATTTTGAATAGATTAATTGGCGAGAAATTGGCAATCGTTACAAATAAGCCACAGACGACCAGGGTTCCCATGAAATTCATCTACACTGATGAGAGGATGCAGGTGGTGTTTTTTGACAACCCCGGCTATCAAAGGCCAAAGAATAAATTAAATCGGGTTATGAACGAAGAAATCCTGGCCAATTTAAAAGATGGGGATATAAATCTTTATGTGGTCGACAATTCATTGGAGACTGGTCGCTTGGATTCAGATGTCTTTGAATTGGCAGCTGATGACAAAACTCCCAAGGCGCTTTTAGTAAACAAGTCTGATGAACTTTCCCCAGAAGAAAAAGTTCTCTTGGATGAAAAATACCAAGACATGGGGATTTTTGACCGGGTGATTTTTATTTCTGCCTTGAGGGGAGATGGCTTTGACGAGCTCTTGGACTATGTTTATGAGACTTTAGACGAAGGCCCAAAATATTTCGACGATGAATTTATTACAGATCTGCCAGTCCGCGATATTATGAGGGAGATTTTGAGGGAAAAATGCTTAATTCACTTGGACGAAGAAATTCCTCACGGTATTTATATCGATATTGACGATTACGAAGAGACCGAAGACAAAATACGCGTCCGCTTCATTATGTATATAGAAAGGGACAGCCACAAGGCCATTGTAATTGGCAAGAATGGGTCCATGATTAAGAAAATTATTAAAGATGCCGAAAAGGATATGACTCACTTTTGCGGCAAAAATGTTAAAATTAAAATTGATATAAAGACTAGAAAAAATTGGCGAAAGGAAGACAGACTTGTCTCGAGATGGTTTTAGATGAAGGTTGAAGGAATTGTTCTGAGGCTAATTAAATACAAGGAATCATCTGCCATTGCGACAGTCCTCACGGACGACCTGGGCAAGATTTCCATAAACTGCCAAAGGATTTACAGGAACAAAAACTGGGTGGACCCACCAGCTCTTGAGACAATGAGCATTACCAATTTTGTTTTAAGAGAGGGGCGGACTATTTATTATTTGGATGAGATCGAATCCACTGTTCGCATGGAGGCCATGGCCAGCGACCACAAGGTATTTTTTGCTGGCCATATAGTGGCGGAGCTTCTCTTAAAGTCGCTGGAAAACGAATACCAAGTTATGAATATATATCCGCTTACCAAAACCTATTTGGAAAATCTGACAGAGGAAAACGCTTATTATTTAACGGCGGCTTGGATTTTTAAATACCTGAGCCTACTTGGCTACAAGCCTTATATAAATATGGGCGAGGGCTCTTTATACTTGAGCCAAAGTGGGATTGTCAGCCTGAGTGAAATGGATTCGTCGGGGACAATTTTACCGGTCACAAGCCAAGACCGCGACATGGTCATTAGGGCTATGAACTCGCGCTTTGCAGACATAAAAGACACGGCTTATGACCTCTTGGATAAGGCGGTTTTTTACGCCCTCTTGAATTTGGATTTAAATAAAATCAATTCTTATGAATTGCTTAAAAATTGGAGGTATTATGAATAATATCATTTCACAGATTGTCGATTACTATAAAAAATACGGTCAAATTAAATATATTTCAGTTCCAGAAATTATTCCCAGTGATATTTTGTCGGCTGAGGAGATTTTTGAGTACGCTTTTGGCGATAGCCATGTTATTGCAACCGAGGGGACTTATGCAGATCTTTACAATAATTCCAATACCAATGGAAAATATTTTTCTCACAAGCTGAAAATTTATGCCAAGGAAGGAGATTTAAATGTCAAGGATCTAATTGCTAGCTTGGCTGAATTGGGTTTGGGTGATGAAAAATATTATATTTCCTATGAGACCAAGGAATACCAGGCCAGGTTTTCGAACTCTCTGATCGTTTCCACCATACTTATTGTCAATTGCAAGGAAGTTGCCACTATAAATTATTCAAAGGCAATCAAGGGCGAACAAACTCTGAATATTAATCAGATAGCTGAGTATAATATTGACGCCATCAGGGAAATTTTGGGTCAGACTGATGAGGAAAAACACTACGAAAATTCTCTCCACGTCGAATACGAAAACTATATGGAAGACGACGGAACCTTGGAAAATCTTTATTTGATAATAGAAAGATATTTTTTGGATATACAAATGCACAAGGAAAAGGCCAGGTACATCTTGGCTTACAATACTCTTCTTAAGGCCATTATTCAAAATGAATACATCCGCATCAAGACGGGAACTTTTTCCGACAAGTACAAGGAAAATATAGAAAGCATAAATGCCAACTACAAGGATATAATTGGAAGTTTGATTGAAAAATACAGGGGAAATTAATGGAGAAATTTGTTTTAGACGTTAGCATGGAGCCCATTCGAACTGAGTCTGTGGACTTGGTTGAGTATGAAATTTTAGAAAAATTTCGCATCTGGCTCCTCAGTGAAAAAATTAAACAAAACGCCCTCCACGTCAGGGTTTTTAAAAATCGGGTCGTAGTTACAGCTTGTTTGGATACTTCGGCGGAATTTTTAAATGAAAATTTGGGCCAGGTCTTTGAAGCCATCAGGCAAAGTGACATTGACACCTTCAATGAATACCAGGCTTTTTATAGGCCAATCCTAAACATAGTCGCCTTTTTTGGCGATCAAAAGCTGGACATAGAAATCGGCGACAAAAAATCTTCAGACCAAAACCTGATAAATTTCAGAGACTATATAAAAATCGATTCGGCTGAAGATTATTTTGAAAAGATGAAGGCCTATCTTTACACTGATAAAAAAGAAGGCTACGAAAAAATGTCCACAGCCCTTAAAAAACGGGCCATGGCCAACGGCAAAAAGCTCATGCACGAAGACGAACGGGTGGAAGCCTTATCTGTGATTGACTCCAAGCTATCCATTGCTGAGGTCGAATTTGACGGGACCTATTTGGAACTGCCTGAGCCAATTATCGAAAGTGTCCTTCATAAGCACAATGTAATTTTTGCCATGTATTATTTGAACGGGGCCATTTCCAATTCATATCTTATTGTTTACCGTGAGGGGACAGATCCTGGTCCGGTTAAAAACAGTATCAGTGCAATGATAAATGAAGAGCTCAAAAACATTTCCAGGCTCTTTAAAAAAGACACAGAAGAAACTTTGGATGCTTATTTGCCAAAGCTATCTTGGATTTCAGATATAGAAAGCCTGGGCTCCATGAACGATAAGACCAAACGCCTGGAGTCCATTATCGGGTCTTTGGTCGACGAATTATCGCTGGCTGATGAGATGGAAGAAAATATAAGACTGGCCAGCAAATTTATGAAGGCAGACTTGGCAACCCAAACTGTTAAATGTTACGAAAATCTCCGCGGCATAGTGGGCGGAGAAATTTTTGAGGCAAACAGGGATAATTCCTCTGCAGCAAATGCAATCAAAGAGCAATACCTGCCAGATTTTACTGGTCGGGAGCCGGAGACCATTGGCGGTGCAGTTTTGGCCATAGCCGACAGGATGCACGACTTGGCAGGCCTGGAAATTTTGGGTGAGCTCAATATAAAATCCTCCTGGGCCTTCAAAGAAGCCTATGAGATTTTGAAGCTAATGATAAGCATCAAGCCAGAGCTTAGCCTGAGGGACTTGATTGAGAGCAGTCTTTACGCTTTTGCAGAAAATTCTGTGGGCGCCTTTGACTTTGACAAGGTTTTTAAATCTCTCTTTGAAATTTTTAAAGGCCAATTCAAATACACCCTTTACAAAAATAATATTAATAATATTTTCTACGAGGATATTTTAATTACAGAGGACAAGCCCATAAATAAATTATTTATGGATTTAAAAGACCTGTCCAACATTGAGGACGAAGACCAGCTGAAATTTTTAAAAGACCTCATTGCTTACAAGAAGATGATTGGTGGAGCAAGTGATCCAGTAGAGGGCGACTTTACAGAATCTGAATCGGATTTTTCAGATTTGATAAAATACGCAGGTGACAAGTCCAATGATGCTCTGGAATTTTTTAACCATCTTTACGAATACAAGGATAGATTTTACAAGCTCAAGGACTCTTATAAGGAGGCTGAAATTAGTAAATCCAGTCTGGTCCTTGCAGATAATTTAGAAGGGAGGTGGATATAGATGTATGATATTACAGTTTTTGTCCTAAGCGACTCGGTTGGAGAAACGGGAACCAAACTTGCTCGCGCTTGTCTGGCCCAATTTCCCAATTGCAATTACGAAATCAAGAGATACCCATATATTTTATCCAAGGACCAAATCCTAGAGGCCATTGATGAGGCCAGGGACATCCCTTCGGTTATAATTTACAGTACGGTTATGACTGACCACCAGGATTTTATCGAGCACCAGGCCAAGAAACTTGGCATACCTACAATTGATATAATGAAAAAACCGCTGACTGCAATTTCAAAAATTCTCCACGATAATCCAGTAAGAGAATCGGGAATTTTGAGGAAGATGGACGAAAAATATTTCCAAACTGTAAATGCAGTTGAGTTTGCAGTTAAGTATGACGACGGCAAGGATCCAAGAGGTGTATTAAAGGCGGACATTTGCTTGGTTGGCATCAGCCGGACTAGTAAGACTCCCCTTAGCATGTACTTGGCCAACAAGGGTTACTATGTGGCAAACGTGCCCCTGGTTCCTGAAGTTCCTCTTGCTCGCGAGCTTTACGAAAAAGATAAGAGACGAGTCTTTGGCTTGGAGACAAATGTGGAATCCATGATGAAGATCAGGGCCGAGAGGCTACTTGCCCTTGGACTTCCAGCCAACTCCATGTACTCAGAGACCGACAGAATTGAAAAAGAAATTGAATATTCCAAAAAAGTTATGGATGAGCTGGGCTGCGCAGTTATTGACGTGTCCAACAAGGCCATAGAAGAGACAGCCGAAATTATTCTTGAAACCATGGAAGCGAGGTTTGGTATTCGTGACTAATATTAGACAGACCTTAGAGGCAAACGAACACAAAATTCTCTCACCCTACGCCTGTTTCTCAGATTCTGCAAGCCGGGACAGGGAAGAGGAAAAGTGTTCCATTAGGACAGATTTTCAAAGGGACAGGGATAGGATTTTGCATTCAAAATCTTTTAGGAGATTAAAACACAAGACGCAAGTCTACATTGCTCCAGCTGGCGACCATTTTAGGACCAGGCTTACTCACACCCTTGAGGTTGCACAAATCGGTCGGACTATTGCCAGGGCCCTTGGACTAAACGAGGACCTGACAGAGGCCATTGCTTTGGGCCACGATCTTGGCCACACGCCCTTTGGCCACAGCGGAGAAAATGTATTAAATACAATTAGCAAGTATGAATTCAAACACAATTTGCATTCACTTCGCGTGGTTGAATTTATCGAGCCCCACAAAAATTTTCGTGGACTCAATTTGACCAAGGAAGTCCGTGATGGCATCAAGAACCATTCGGGCGATGGCAAAGCGGCGACCTTGGAGGGCAAGATAATTAAATTTGCAGATAGGATTGCCTATATAAACCACGATATAGACGATTCAATTCGGGCTGGATTTTTAAAAAACGAAGACATTCCTAAGGAAATTTCTGAGGTTTTGGGCAACAATCCCAGCGACAGGATCGATTACCTGGTCAAGGATATTATAAAAAATTCCTACGGCAAGGACGATATTTTGATGTCCGACCCAACATTAGAGGCCATGCTTAGCCTTCGAGCTTTTATGTTTAAAAACGTTTACCAAGACGAGAGATCATCAGTCCAAGGAGAAAAAATATTTAATCTCCTGGAAGCTCTCTATAAGCATTACAAGTCCCATCCAGAAGACATGGGCGACCATTTGAAAATTTATGATAAAGACGAAGATATAGATAGAATTGTCACAGACTACGTGGCTGGTATGACAGACCAATTTGCCATTGAGAAGTTTAAGGAATTATTTTTACCAACAAGTTTTAGAAGGGTTTAAAAAATGTATATTTCAGAAGATACAATCGCAAAAATTAAAGATGCAAACGATATTGTCGACTTTATTGGCTCTTACGTTTCACTCAAGAAACGCGGCCAATCCTATGTCGGCCTCTGTCCATTTCATGGAGAAAAGACCCCGTCTTTTACGGTCACTCCATCACTGGGAATTTTTAAGTGCTTTGGCTGCGGAGAATCGGGTGATGTGATTGGTTTTTTGATGAAGTATGAAAACTTGGACTTCAATGAAGCGATTAGAGTTTTGGCAGACCGAGCGCGTATTCCTTTGGAAGAATCATCAGCGGCGCCAAGCCATAAGACCGATGATAAGTATTACGAAATCCACAGGGAGGCGGCTTACTTTTACTTAGACCAGCTCTTTAAATCTCCAGTGGCCATGGCCTATTTGAAAAATAGAAATATTACGCCAGCCACAGCTAAACGTTTTGGCTTGGGCTACGCGCCCGACTCATGGTCGGCCCTCAAGGATTATCTCATTGCCAAGGGCTACAGGGAAGACGAGCTTTTGAAGGCAAATTTAATTGGCAAGAGCGAAAAAACTGGAAACACCTATGATCTCTTTAGGTCACGCTTGGTTTTTCCGATTATAGATTTAAAAAAACGTGTCTGCGGTTTTAGCGGGCGGATTATTGGTGAAGGCGAACCCAAATACTACAACTCCAGAGATAGCCTGGAATTTACCAAGGGCAACATGCTTTTTGGTTTAAATCTGGTCCAGCAAAATACAAAACGCGACAAGATTATGTTGGTCGAAGGCAATATCGATGTAGTAAAACTCCACCAAATGGGTATTAATTACGTAGTAGCAGCACTTGGTACGGCCTTTACTGAAAGACAGGCCCAACTCTTGAAGCGTTTTGGCAATGAAGTTTACCTTTGCCTGGACGGAGACGGCGCTGGAAAATCTGCAACCCTAAGGGACATAGAAATTTTGCAAAATCAAGGAGTAAGTCCAAAGATAATTTCTATACCAGGCGGCCTGGACCCAGACGACTATGTAAATACTTATGGGGCTGATGGCTTTAAAGCACTTTTGTTAGCTGCCAAGTCGCCTTTTGAATTTGTAATCGACTATAGTCTGGAGGGCAAGGACCTGGATAGGCATGACGACTTTATATCTTTTGTGCGATCGGTTTTGGATTTTATAAAAAAAGTTCCCGACCCGATTTCAAGAGACGTTTATATAAAACACCTGTCCAAGACTTACGACATAAGCATGGACGCCATCAGGGAAGAATTTACATCCCTTACCAAGGTTGAAGAGGACAGCGAAAGCGATTTTACAATTCCAAGGGCCGAGAACAAGTGGCCGCGTCTTTTGATAAATGTAATGGTAACTGAAAAGGCCAACGCCCTTTATCTTGACAATATGGGTATAGGCGATATGTTAGCTGAAAACAATGTCAAATACCTTTACGATTTGATTTTAAAAATCTACCAGACCGAAGATGTAATTGACATTGATGAACTTAAAAACATTCTGGACCAAGAGGGCAGGATAAATACAAAGCAATTATTCTGGCTGCAAAAGTTGGATTTAACTGCCAAGGAAACTGAAAAAATGTTAAGCGATATTTACCGCCAGGTCAAGGCTGCCAGCGAGTACAAACGTACCGGTAAGCTGGTAGACGAGATCGATTCGGCGGCTAATATAGATGATGCGATGAAGCTTTTGGAAGAGCTTGATAAGATGCATGAAAGGAAATGATATAGTGCAAAATATACAAAAACAAAAATCTTTAATGGAATCTCTGCTATTTTTGTTTGAGGCTGGAACAAAGACGGGCCATGTCACCTACAATGACATCAACGAAAACCTCTCGTCTTTTGAGTTGGAAGTCTGGCAGATTGAAAAAATTTACAATCAGATGGCAGCTCTCAAGATTGAAATAACAGACGAAGAGTCTTATTCGGTCGGCATAGTTCCAAAGGAAAAGGCCGATGATAAAAAAGCCCATAGCAAAAAAGCAATCAAGGAATCCGAAGTTCAAAAGGGAGCCAAGGTTGACGACCCTGTTAGGATGTACTTAAAGGAAATTGGCAAGGTTGACCTCCTCACCATGGACGAGGAAATTGAACTTGCCAAGCGTATTGAAGATGGTGACGAATCGGCCAAGGCTGAATTGGCAGAGGCCAATCTCCGCTTGGTTGTAAGTATAGCCAAAAGATATATCAATCGTGGCATGCCGTTTTTGGATTTGATTCAAGAGGGCAATCTGGGCCTCATGAGGGCTGTTGAAAAGTTTGAATACCAAAAGGGCTTTAAATTTTCAACTTATGCGACCTGGTGGATTAGGCAGGCCATCACTCGTGCTATTGCTGACCAAGCCAGGACCATCAGAATCCCTGTCCACATGGTTGAAACCATCAATAGGCTCCTCAGAGTTGAGAGGTCACTGGTCCAAGAATTGGGCCGCGAACCAACCCCAGAGGAAGTCGCCAAGGAAATGAATATAGATGTTGAAAGGGTCAGGGAAATTCAAAAAATTGCCCAAGAACCTGTCAGCCTTGAAACTCCAATTGGCGAAGAAGAAGACTCGCACTTAGGCGATTTTATTCCTGATGAAGACATCCCAAGTCCACAGGAATCTGCAACCAACACCATGCTCCGCGAGGAACTTTTCTCTACGCTCTCACTTTTAACTGAGCGTGAGCAAAAGGTTATCCGCCTCCGCTTTGGCCTGGATGATGGCAAGGTGAGAACGCTCGAGGAAGTTGGCAAGGTCTTTGATGTTACCAGAGAGCGGATTAGACAAATCGAAGCTAAGGCCCTGCGCAAGCTCCGTCATCCAAAACGCAGCGAAAAATTGAAAGACTTTTTAGAATAATGGATAGACTAGAACAGATAGTTGACCTGATTGAGTTCGAGGAATGCCTAGCCGATGTCGGTTGCGACCACGGCTATGTGGGCCTCGAACTTTTTAAAAAAGGCAAGATAAAAAAATTAATAGCGACGGATATTTCTGCCGACTGCTTGGAAAAATCCAATATTTTATTTGCAGACAAGCCCTATGACTACGAGGGCAGGGTGGGCGATGGCCTAAAGCCAATTGAAAAGGCAGAGGCAGACGCAGTTGTAATTGCAGGTATGGGCGGAGATTTGATTGCAAAGATCGTCTGCGCGGACGAGGAGAAAACCAAATCCCTAAAGAAATTTATAATCCAACCCATGACCGAGCCAGAAAAGGTTAGAAAAACTTTTTACGACCTGGGCTTTACCCGGACCCAAGATTTAATTGTCAAGGAGAAAAAGCACTATTATTTTGTAATGGTCTTTGAATTATTGGACACAAAAGACCAGGCCGAAGAAGATTATACTTACACAAAATTGTTGCAGGCCCATCCCCTTTTTAAAGATTATATAAGGCATGAGATAAGAAAAAGAAAAAATATTATAAATGAAATAAAAACCAAGAGTGGCAAGGATAATGCTGCCATTATAGAAAAAGAAAATGAGATAAAGGAGTTGGAGCGCTTTGAAAATTAAAGATGCCATTAATAAAATTGAAGAGAAATTTCCACTATCAACCCAATCATCTTGGGACAACAGCGGAATTCAAGTGGGCGATTTGGACGCAGACTTCAAGGGCATTTACATTTGCATGGACGCAGAAGTGGCCAATGTAAAAGAGGCTATCGACTTGGGGGCCAATTTAATACTTGCCCACCATCCCTTTATATTTTCTGGGATAAAGTCCTTGGTCAAAGGAGATTTTTCCTACGAGATTATTGACCTGGCTATTAAAAATGATCTCACCATTTACGCCTGCCATACGCCTTTTGACGCCAGTAAAGATGGCATGAAGGCAACTCCGCTTTTAAAGATGGCAAAGAGCGTTGACTACGATTTTGTCAATGACGAAGACCAGACCTTTGGCGTAATGATGGAGACCGATAATCAAAGCATGGAAGAAATTAAAGATGTAATCAAAGTTGCTTTAGCCAAATACAAGCTGGCGGATATCACTAGAATTTACCAGGCAAATGATAAACCCATAAATCGCATTGCCTATATGGGAGGGTCAGGCGCTTCATATATTGGGGATGCCGCAGCCAAGGGAGCTGACCTTTATATAACTGCCGATGTCAAATACCACGACGCCCAGCTGGCAAAAAGATTAGACCTAAATTTAATCGACCTTGGCCACGACCAAAGCGAAATGCATTTTGTAGATATAATGGCCGAGTATTTAAAAGATTTTTCCAATGTCCACAAGACTTACAAAACCTTTCGCTAATTGAAAATTAAAGATAAAAATGCTATAATAAAAATGTAAATCAGACAGTTGCTATTTATAGAGGAAAGTCCGTGCTCCATAGAGCGAGGGTGCCGGGTAACACCCGGTGGTGGCGACACTAAGGAAAGTGCAACAGAGAGATACCGCCGCGCAAGCGGTAAGGGTGGAAAGGCGAGGTAAGAGCTCACCAGCGATTAGGCAACTAATTGGCTATGCAAACCCCATCCGGAGCAAAACTGAAGCGACACAAAATTGCCGCTGCTCGTGGCAAGTCGAGAATGGTAGGTTGCTAGAGGTATTAGGTAACTAATATCCAAGACAGATAACTGTCTAATACAGAACACGGCTTATAGATTTACCAGGAGAGGACCCACAGGGTCCTTTTTTGCTTTAGGAAAAAATTTGCGGTTAATTTGTTGCTAAAATTGCGAATTTTTGCAGTGTTCGACTTTTTCGTCACTGCGGCGTAGGCTCTACTACGCCTCATTCCTAAAAAGTCTCAAGCTACAAAAATTCATCAATTTTTTCTAACAAATTATAAGATCAACTGAATTTTATTAAAATAATAAATATTTATAAGCACGTACGTAGGGTCCACTTTATGTGGACCGAATTTTTTCTCCAATCTTTTCTTGTATATGCTATCGCTTTATGATAGAATATTTTTTAAGGAGGAAATTTATGATTTATGTATTTTTTGACCTTGATGAGACTTTAATTGAAACTATCAAGACTAATGATAATATATTTAGAAATGTTAGACGGGCTATTGGCATTCAAATGTCTGAAGTGAATTTTAAAAAAGAACTGAGGACGATTTTGAGGAAAAATATGCTAAGGCACATGGATTTTGTGGTGAACGAATCCGTGGGCATTGATCCTATTGATTTTTATTTTGAGGACGGTGACACTTACGACTACGGCGACCTGCAAGGCTTTAAGGACAGCGTCTACAGGGACTTTGCTGATCACTTGGGCGTGGACTTTGACCGCGCGTCTTTTGAAGAAGCCTTTCATAAGGGCGGCGACATGTACACTGAGACCAAGCCTGGAATTTTGGAGGCGGTGTCTTATATCAGGCAATATGCCAAGACCGGAATTATTACCAACGGGACCAAGGCTGCTCAAAGGAAAAAAATAAAAGCATGCGGGGCTGAAAAATACTTTGATAATATATTTGTTTCAGGCGAGTACGAGGTCGGCAAGCCTGACCCTAGATTTTATAAAAAAATTATAGAAGAAACTGGATGCGACGTGGAAAATTCCTTTATGGTGGGCGACAATATCCAATCGGATTATTTTGGTTCGCTTGCTGTGGGTTTAAATCCAATTTTCTTCTCCAAGCAAAAGGTTAATTACGATGTAACTAGGGCGACGACCGCTGAGGAAATTTTAGACATAGTTAAGCCAGTTTTGTTTTCCAAGGAATAAGATTCATGAAAAACTACAAAGCTTATACAAAAGTCCTAGTTGGCCTTTTAATATTTTTTTCTCTAATGTCAATCCTAGTTGTCTTTGATTTAACGGCTGACTTGGACCACGATTTTGGCCAGGCCTTTTTAGTAAAAAGCCCGGGAGTTTTTAAAAGCGTAAGGGCCTTTACATCACTGTTTAATCCACTTATGGCGACTGGAATTGGAATTGTCATTGCCCTTATATTTTTTGCCTACAAAAACTTTTGGCAAGGGGTCCTTGTTGGCTTATCTTTGGGAATAGGAGCTGCGGTAAATTTTCTTTTTAAAAATTTAATTAGGGTAGAGAGGCCAGCCTACAAGCTCATAGATGAGTCTGGCTTTAGCTTTCCCAGTGGCCACTCCAATGCGGCGGCTGCAATTTCTGTTGCCCTCATGCTCGTAGTAGAAAATTCTAAAATGGACGCTAGGACCAAACGCATTTTAAAATTCCTCTTAGGCCTTTTTATGTTTGCCATGGCCATGAGCCGGATTATGGTGGGTGTGCACTTCTTATCGGACATCTTGGGTGGCCTTAGCCTGGGTGCAGCGAGCACTCTAGCTCTTTATATTTGTATTTATAAATTTAAAAATAGGGTCTAGGCAAAAAGCTAAAAGGCCCTTGTTTTTCTTTACTAAAGTTATAATAAATGGTATAATTATTTGCAGAGGTGTACTATGAAAATTGCTTTGCTCGGCTATGGGAATATTGGTTCTGGTGTTTACACCGTTCTTCAAAACCATACTGACAATTTTGAAATAAAAAAAATCTTGGTAAAACACGACCGGACTGGTGGGCTCTTTACCAGGAATTTTGATGAGATTTTATCGGATGAATCTATCGAGACAATTGTCGATACAATGAGCGACGACCAGGCGTCTTATGAATATGTGACAGCGGCCATGAAGGCTGGAAAAAATGTGGTCACTTCAAATAAGGAGCTAGTGAGCAGGTATTTAAAAGAACTTTTGGACCTGGCCGAAGAAAATGGTGTAATATTTTTATTTGAATCCACGGTCGGTGCTGGCATTCCTTGGATCGATATGATGAACGAGTACAAGCAGATAAATAAGATCGACGAAGTTTTTGGTTGCATGAACGGGACCACCAACTTTATCTTGGATCTAATGAAAAAAGACGGGATCGATTTTGAAGAGGCCCTATTAAAATCCAGGATGCTCAGATACCAAGAGCCAGATTATTTTGACGACATCTCGGGCGTGGACTCCAGAAACAAACTGGCCATTTCGTCCATGCTGGCCTTTAACATCAAACTAAATCCAGACGACATACCGACTTATGGTATACAAAATATTAGAAATCTGGACTTTGGATTTTTTGAAAGGCACAAGCTTACACCAAAACTAATGTCCTATGCCTGTATAGACAACAATCGGATAGCGGCAATCGTCGCCCCTGTTCTTTACAAAAATGAAAGGATAAGATCTAATGTTGGCGGCAACAACAACCTCTTAGGCTTTACCGGAGACGTTGTTGGCAATATTCAAATTATAGGCGAGGGCGCGGGGAAATTTTCCGCTGCAAACGGCATAGTCCTAGACTTATACAGAGTTTTAAATAAAAAATCATCGCCTCATTTTGAAGTTGGCGACGCAACAGTGGATGAAACTATTGTATCCTATAAATTTTATTTTTCTTTCGATCAAACCAGCTACAAGATCGAAAGAATCCTGCTCCCATACGTACATTCCATTTACGAAACAGCAGATTCTTTTATTCTAACAACCAGGACCATAGGTTTGGATACTTGTTTGGAATTGCTGTGGAAGATTGAGCAGACAGACGAAAGGTTTTTCTTCGCCATCTATGACGATCTGGATGTAATCTAGGTGGAGTATGGCCGTAAGATTCACCAATCGTCCAAAAATTTTGGTCACCATAAAGGTGACCTCTACATGTAATTTTTGGACTCTTGGGAATCTCTGACACGAGACCTGCTAGCCAATCGACGGCGTCCGTTCGGACTTGTCTCTTGGGCTAGGGCTTCGAAGATCGAACAGACAGATGAAAGATTCTTTTTTGCAATCTATGACGATTTAGATGTAATCTAGGTAGACTTTGGCCGTAAGATTTAAATAGGAACAGATAATTATGTATAACAGAGACACAAAAGCACTTTTATGGGGGAGAATTAGCACAAATATTGCTGACTCCCTCCAATATATGATTATAATGTGGTTTTTTAACGAGCGATTCCAATCCCCATTTTTATTGGGATTGATATTTGCAGTTGAATCAGGAGCGGATGTTTTATCCTTCTTGTTTGGACCACTAATAGACAACTCAAACAGCAAAAAATTATTAGTAAATTGTTCTCTGGTACAAATAATAAACGTAATGGTATTAACTGTTTTAAGCCTTACAATTGGAATAGAAGCCAATAATTTTTGGGCTATAATAATGGTAATAAGCATGTCGATTACAACGCTTGCAAGCACGATATTATATCCCTTGCAAATGAAGATGATACCCATGGTTGCCAAGGACGTACCATTGGTAAAAGTAAATGGCTTGTTCCATGTATCGGAAAAAGTTTTTGATATATTATTTAATGCTATAGCCACAATTTTAATTGCAAAACTCTTGATACCGATTAACTTAATTATCACACTGGTCGTATTCTTTGTAGCAGTTAAATTGTATTCGCTAATTACTTACGATCAACATTTTAATTTTGAGGAATGCGAAGATTACGAAGAAGAGGGAACAATTTCAGAATATATAGAAGATTTAAAGGAAGGCTTTGTTGAATTAAAAAATCAGGGAGAGCTTTTAAAACTCATTGTCCCATTAATATTTGTAAATTTCTTTTACGCAATAGCCATGGTAGGCCTACCCAGATTTTCGACAGAATTTATCAGTGACGAAGCCACAGGCTATGGAATACTCCTGACCTTTAGTGCAATTGGATCAATATTAGGAGCAAGCCTTAGCCAAATAAAAAATATCGAAAAAATTTCTATGAAGAAAATGGTATCTTTCTGCCTTATGATAGCGGGGATATCATGGCTCTTAATACCGACATTAGCGGAGAGATTTATCTACGCCAGCTATATTGGAATATTTTTAAATGGAATATTTATTAGCTATATGAATATAATATTTATTAGTTTAGTCCAATCACGAGTATCTGAGGATACCTTGGGTCGGGTCGCAACAATAAACGAAAGTATCTTGTCATCCATAATACCAATAGGAAACTTTGTTGGGGCATGGATATTAAAAGAACTTGGGGTTATAACGACCCAATACACCTTTGCAATCGCTCTGATTGTGTTTGGACTTTACTATATATTTATCAGATCATAGTAATATTTAGTATTATAGAGTTGATTGGTGATATTTTTAAATAAAATTATTTAACACAAAGTATATAATTTAGGGCGCGCCCTGATTTATATATAAAAAAATGACTTATGTCAGAGGAGGTTTTTATGAAAATTAAAACAAAAGACATTGTTCTTATTGGACTTTTTATCGCTCTTGGACTTATTCTCCCAATGGTTTTCCACCAACTTGGAGAAAATATGTCAAGGATGTTTTCACCAATCCATATCCCAGCCTTAATTGCTGGAGCTCTTATGGGACCAATCCATGGACTTTTGGTAGGAGTACTCACAGTTCTCACTTCAAGTCTTATCACAAGCATGCCACAATTCCCATACGCCTTTGTTATGATGGTTGAATGTGGTTCATACGGTTTGTTTTCAGGTCTATTCCAAAAAATGCTAACCAAAGATGCTATTGGCACCTTTGTTTCAACAGCCTTGGCTATGGTAGCAGGTAGGATTGTTTACGGTTTTGCCCAATATGTTTTTATGCTTACAATAAGCAAGCCATATTCAGTTAGCGCATGGGTAACATCAATGTTTGTTAAGGGTTTACCAGCCATTATCCTTCATATAATTTTAGTTCCAATTGTAATTTTACTATTGAGAAAGTATGTAAGGGATTTCGATTGATTTTTGTTACTTTAGATGGACCCTCGGGCTCTGGCAAAAGCCATTTGTCTGAGGGCCTAAAAATTGACGGCCTTAGAGTTCTCCATGCGGACGATTTCTTTTATCCTGCAAATGAAAAGAAACATCCGCTGGCGGGCAACTTTAACGCCCCTTTTTTTATTAAAAATATCCTGCCAAAGGCCTTAAAGGGAGACGACTTTTATTATCCAGCCTTTGATTGCAAAGAGCAAAAATATTCTATCAAGTATGCTCCGCCAGGAAAAATAACTTTGTTGGAAGGCTCTTACTCTTCGACTAAACTTCTTGATTCTTATAGGGATTTGTCCTTGTATTTAAAGGCGGACAATAAGCTTTGCAAAAAAAGAGTGAAAAGGCGGGTGGGACCTGAGGCTTACAAAAACTTTGAAAGCCGCTGGTTTGTGGACGAAAGAAAATATTTGAAAAAATATAAGCCCCATAGATCTGCTAAATTCATCAGAAATTCTGCAGACCTAGAGGCAGCAATAAAAAAATATATTTAAAAAATAAATCCTCCGTGCTTTGTGGGTGTATATCACGAGCAGCGGAGGATTTTTGCGTATAAATATATAATTGTATAGAATTAATTATAAAATTTGCTTTGAGCCAGGTACATATCTTTGTAATAGGGGCAGGTTTCCATTAGGGCTTCGTGGTTGTCGAGTCCGATGAGTCTGCCGTCTTTAAAGACTGCAACTCTGTCTACAAACCTACAGATGCCAATCCTGTGGCTGATGATTATTGAAGTTTTATTTTTAGAAACTTGGAGGAACTGTTTTAAAATTCGACTTTCTTCCATTGGATCCAAGGCGGAAGTTGGTTCGTCCAAGATTATCAGGTCGGCATTTTTGTAAAGGCTCCTTGCGATATCCAATCTTTCGCGCTCGCCACCAGATAATTCTATGCCAGCAAAATCTTTGCCTAGCCTGGTGGTTAGCATTTGGTCATTGGCGAGTTTCGTGAGGCCCACATAGGTTAGGCAGTCTTTGACTCTGGCCGGATCGTAATCTTGGCTGGCGCCAACGTGTTCGCCCACAGTGAGGTTGCTGACGGTTCTAGTCTGTGGGACGATAGAAAAATCGTCAAGGCTAAGGGCATCTTCCCCATATTTGTTATGGCCCGCATAAATATTTCCGCTTGATGTATAAATGCCTGTTAACACCTTGCTAAAGGTGGTTTTACCAGACCCATTTTCTCCGACAACTGCCAGCGATTCGCCCTTGTTGATTTTAATATCAAGATTTTTAATTCCGTTTTCTGAATGCGGATAAGAAAAGCTAACATCCTCTAAGCTTATCCCATCAAAGGCCAGACAATAATCTTTGTCGTCCAGGTCTTGGCTGATGAAACTCATATAGTCATTGGCAAAGGCCAGCTTGCCTGGCAGATTTCCAAGGGAGCTAATAATATACTTGCTTGCATCCTGCATTTCTTTGTAAGCAATTAAGGCTGCTCCCATCATTCCTATCTGAATTTGCCCCTTGCGAGCGAGATTTACTGTTATAAAGAGGGCCAGGGAGTAGGAGATAACATTTAAGATATCGCAGAAGAGGAGCTGGCGGGCGTCCTTAGTTTTTTCTTTAAAATAGTCTGCTGACATACTATGAAAAACATTTCTATATTTATTTAAGAAAAAGTCTGCGCTGTCGTTTATTTTTATTTCCCGATTGGTTTTTGTGTCTGTAAACAGAGAGTAAAAATATTCTAGCTTCCTTTGGTCAAAGGCTTGGATAGATTTTAAATCGTAAAAAGCCTTGCCACGGATAAGGCGGGTTATCAGATAGGGGACCGTGGTTAAAACAGCCAGATATATAAGCTTAGTTGAATAGGATCCCAGGCTTATAATTATGAGGACAATGGAGAAGACATGGCCCAAAATTCTTGCAAATGTGTGGGCACAGGTGCTAATAATTTCATCGTCCAAAGCCTTGTGGGCCCTCTGAATATTGGTTAAAAAATCCCTGTCCTCAAATTTTAATAAATCCAGATTTATCAGTTTTTGACCCATTTCGTATTTAAGTTCTTTACCAGTTTTCTCATACAGATAGCCGTTCATTGTTATGGCATAAAAATATTCCAAAATCCTGCTAATTAATATGAGGCCTAAAAAATAAAGGCTGTAAGTTATAATCGGCTGAATGCCAGCTTCATTGTTGATAAAATCAAAGGCCGACTCTATAATGTGCATTGTTACATACAAATTGCCAGCTATCAAAAATCCATTTATTATATGATTTAAAATAACATAGGTCAGGGCCAGGGGACATATTTTAAAAACTTTTTTTAATATTTTAAGCATGGCTATCCTCCTTATACCACGAGGCCTGTTCTTGATACATACGGTAATACTTGCCCTTGGCTTGCATTAGGGTCTCGTGATTTCCTCTCTCTATAACCCTGCCCTTGTCGAGGACGATAATTTCATCTGCAAGACGTGACAGGACAAGGCGGTGGGTAATTATAATGGCGCCGCGGTCTTCCAGGATTTTTATAATGTCCTCGTACATCCTAGCTTCTATTAGGGGATCCATGGAGGCGGTTGGCTCATCAAAAATCAGAAAATCTGAATTTTTTGCCAGGGCCCTGCAAATTGCAAGTTTTTGATTTTCTCCGCCAGATAAGTAGACCCCATCATCTTCTAATTTTCCTAAATTAATTTCGCCATCATACTTGTCTAGGTCCATTAACTCTAAGGCCTTGTTTATTTCATAGTCCTTGCCCAAATTTATATTGTCTTTGATGGACAGCTGAAAATTTTGAAAGTCTTGAAAGACTATGGCCATTTCTTGGGATAAGGCTTTGTAGCTGAGGAGATTTGGATCTGCACCTGCCAGGAGAACTTTTCCAGAGTTTGGCCTGTATAAGCCAGCAGCCAGCTTGACCAAGGTCGTCTTTCCAGCTCCGTTATCTCCAACTATGGCTGTGATTTTATCCTTGTTTATGGACAGGTTTAAATTGTCGAAAACCAATTCGCCAGAGCCCGGATATGAAAAAGACACATTGACAAAGTCGATATTTGAACCGGATATGTCTTGGTCAGTCTCTTCTTTTTCCTTGTAGGAAAGTATAAGGGCAAGGGTATTTGCCATGTAGCCGCTGTTTGCAATGGTGCTAGCCTCATAGACTAGCTCCTCGGCTATATCTATGGAGTTTGCTGCAGATGTAATAACAGCTGTCACAGAACCAATGCTAATGCTTTGGGCCAAGAGTTTTAGAATTACAAAGACAATGGCAAGGATAAACCACAGGATAGTAATAGCTGAGGAATATAAAAGGAATTTTTGGCTGCTGATGGTCGTCTTTAAACGCTCATCAAAAACTGCGTCCGAATATTCTTTGTACTTTGATAAAAACAAATTTTTCATTTGAAAAACTTTGATCTCATAGAGGGCGTCCTTGTCTTTTAAAATTCTCAGGATATTGTCCATCTCCCGCTCATTGTGAGAAGTATTTTCAAACATGGCATCCATTTTGCTAACAGCTTTGAAAGTCATAAAGGAATCTAGGCTGGCAAAGGCCAGGTAAGTAATGCCCAGATAAACCGAGATAGAAAAAAACACCAGGGCTATGCCGATTACTTGGACCAGGATTGAAACAATTGCAATGGACGAGTTAAAGAGCTCAATAATATCCATGTGAGGTCGGGACTTGATCTTGTTTAATTTGTCTTGCAAGTCCGGATTTTCTAAGTCTTCCATGCTAATATTATTTAGTTTTTTCATAACCTTGGTCGTCAAATTTTCCTCTAGCCTTTGCTCAAGTTTGATATCCAAAATATTTCTAATAAACTTGGCCAGCTCTCTCCAGGCGAAGAGGACCATGAGGATAACAATTGGCTTGAGATCGCCTTGGCCGCTTGCAAATCCAACGATTGAATCCACCACATTTTTTGTATAGTAGATAATCAGGGGACTGGCAAGGGCGGACAAGAGTGCTTGGAGCAATATAAGTAGAGAAATATTTTTGGCATTGTCTTTGACAATTTTATAAGTATTAATTATAGCTTTCATTTCTCGCCCTCCTTATTATCGAATTTAATCATAATAATATAATATATTTTAACTTTACTACAAATAAGTAAAAAAGTAAAGCAAATTAAAAGCCCTTAGACTTGGAATTAGTTTAAGGGCCATGTTTTTGTTTTTTATTTGTTAATGTTTACTTAGTCATATCAATGAATAAATTTAGACTTTTCATTCTAGGAGCTAGCGGATTATCATGTACTGCAATAACACCTCTATCTCCTTCAACTTTTACTTCAATTGATTTGTTAGAATTTTTAACATCATGTGCCCATCCAGAATAAGTTACATGTGCTTGTGAATCTTTATGAACAACACTTGTTAAATAAATTCTTCCTTCCCATTCTTTACTAATATAATCATAGTATGTTGGTACTTTTTCATCTGAAGGATGGCTAATCACAATTCCATCTATTAATTTTCCGTTGCTGGGTGTAGGCCCTTTTATTTCATATGCATTTGCCATAATGCTTGGCACCAATAAGGTGGATAGCATTAGCAGAGTTAATAAAACTGATAATGTTTTTTTCATAAAATATTTACCTCCTGTATAAATCTGGAAACATTTATAAATAAATTATTTCTCTACATATAATGTTATCATCTGTATACTTGCTTTGTCAAGAATATGCGATAAAGCATTTACAGTTTTTATTTGTCTTTGTATTTTTCAAACCATTCGGTGATTTCTTTGAGTCTTCTGACCCTGTGGTGGGGTTTGCCGGACCTGGAGAGTTCGTGGTTTTCGCCCTTGAACCATACAAATCTTGCGTCTACTCCGTGGTATTTAAGGGCGGTGTAGAATTGCAAGCCTTCCACATGGTAACACCGGTAGTCTTCGTCTGAGTGGATGAAAAGGGTCGGTGTTGTGACCTTGTCTGCATATTTAAGTGGAGATTGGTCCCACATTTTGTCGTGTGAATCCCAAATGTCTGCCCGAGTTTGGTCGGATGCAAAATAAAATCCGATGTCTGTTGTTCCCCACATGGAAACCCAATTTGAAATTGAACGCTGGGTGGCAGCCGCCTTGAAGCGGTCGGTGTGGCCGACGATCCAGTTGGTCATAAAGCCTCCGTAAGATCCGCCAGTTACAAAGACATTATCCTTGTCGATATTTTTGTATTTATCGAGGACCCTGTCGGTAAAGTCCATGATGTCCTTGTAGTCAACGTCGCCATAGTTACCAAAGATATCCATAAAGTCATTGCCGTAGCCGTCAGATCCGCGTGGGTTGGTAAAGAAAACCACATAGCCGAGATTAGTCCAATATTGCATTTCGTGATAAAAAACTGGCCCGTAAACGGTCTTTGGTCCACCGTGGATGTCAAGGATGGCAGGATATTTTTTCTTTTCGTCAAAGCCTTGAGGCAAGAGCACAAAGCCTGTGTAGTCGTAGCCATTTGCTTGCCAAGTGAGTTTTTGTGGAGTTGCTACATATTTATTGTCAAGGCCTGTATTTATTTTTGAAAGGGCTTTGAGGTCCTTATCAACTTCATAAATTTCTTGTAAGTTTTGGTCCTTGAGGGCGACTGCGTAAATTTTTTCGCCAATAATTTCCATGCAGTCGATAGATCCTTCAAAGTCTGTAATTTTTTCCAGATTTAAATCCATATCCATCTTAAAGAGGGGTCCATTGTAATGATAAGTGGTTGTGAAAAATAAATTTTCTCCGTCTGCAAGCATAGTCTTGCCGCCGCCATAGCGGACGTCAGACCCAACGCTATCCCAGAAGGACAGGTCGGGGAAGGATTCCTTGATAATTTTGCCCGAACCGTCAATCAAAAATACTATTGGGTTTTCGTTGACACCGTGCTTTTTCATATCAGTTCCCCCGCATATAATCTTGTCGCCCATGAATTTTGCAAAGGCATAGGAATAATCTTCGCGTGGACTAATTGTGGTCCAGGAATTTTCCTTTATGTCGTAGATATTAATTTCATTTGTCAGAGGCTCTTTGTCTTTATGTCTCTCTGTAAGAGCCAGGATTTTTCCGTCCTCGTAATCGGAATAGTAGCAGTTTGTAAGCTCGTCAGATATTATATTTAATTTTTCTGTTTTTAGGTCATAGATGGCCAGGCGGGTGCGATTTTTATTTGTAACTCCACCGCCATTTGACCAAAATGGGATTTCATCAAAGACATGGTAGTCGTCCTCTTCTTTTTTGTTATCGAGGATTTTCTTGCGGTCCTCTTCATTTGCCTCTGCATAGCCGTCAAAGATAGGATTATAAGCTTCGCTCATAATGAGATAGTCGCCTGTAATTTTCTTCAGAGAAAAATTATAGTCAAATTCCAAGAATTTAATTGCTTCGCCGCCTGTAGGATCCAGCTTGTAGATGGATGTGTGGGGTCCGCCGTCCTTGGATTTTTCTTTTTCTTCATCAGTCCGGCTGTCTGTAAAGTAAAGGCACTTGCCGTCTGTTATAAAGCCAGCACCAGAATTAGTCGCCATAATTTTGGCATCCTTGCCGTCTAACTTAGCGATGGATGTTTGGTATTTTTTCCCGTCAGTTGAAACATTGGCGATGTTAAAATAGAGTTCGTCATTTACTTTTGTCAGATTTGACAAAAACTTGTAGTTAAAAAAATCATTGATTTGAATTTTTTCCATATTGCCTCCTTAAAATTAAATATCCATTTCTAAAATAATTGGCGTGTGGTCTTGGCGGTCGCCAGAATCCATCATTTCAGATTTGGAAACCTTATCCTTGATCCTATCACTTACCAGGAAGTAGTCAATTCTCCAGCCAGAATTATTTATCTTGCTGGTCTTGACCCTTTGGGCCCACCAGGTGTAAACGCCTTCGACATCTCCGTGGACGTGCCTAAAGGTATCTGTGAAGCCCTTGTTTAAAATATTTGTAAAGCCTTCTCTTTCTTCGTCGGTAAAGCCTGCAGACATGTGATTGGATTCAGGATTTTTAAGGTCAATCTCCTTGTGGGCAACGTTGAAATCGCCTGTGGCTATTACCGGTTTGTCGGCGTCTAAGTTGGACAAATAATTGGCATAGCATTTGTCCCAGTCCTGCCTCTCACTAAGCCTATTTAATCCGTCGCCAGCGTTTGGCGTGTAAACGGTTGTAAAGAAAAAATTGTCAAATTCAAGGGTCAGCATCCTGCCTTCCAAATCCATGGGCTCTGGTGCACAGATGTGGGGGACAGTTACGACTGGCTTGTAATCTTTTTTGTATAAAATCATTGTGCCAGCGTAGGATTTTCTGGCGCCATCTCTGGACGATGTCCACACGTGGTCGTAATCAGGGAAGAGGTCTTCCATAATCTCCAAATGTTTTTTGGTCGGACCAGTTGCAGGGAGCTTGGTCTCTTGCAATGAAATAAAGTCCGGATCATAGGCGATGATAGATTTTAAAACCTCTCTGGACATTTGCGCCCTGTTGGAATCGCTCGTAAGAGCTGCGTTAAGTGAATCTATATTCCATGAAACAAATTTTTTCATAATACCTCCTAAAAATTTTCTTACCTTTATTATAACATTATAGGCAGTAAATTCAAAATATTTTTGATGAGTAAAGCGATAGAATTTCGGGTAAATAGAATATATCAAAAGACGAAGGGAGAATTATTATGAAACTTAATTACATTGGAAAAAACATGGAAGTTACTAACGATTTAAAAGAACTTGCTGAAAAGAAGCTCAGCAAACTAGATAAATTCTTCGCAGAAGATATAAAGGCGGACGTTGTTTTTAAGGAACAAAAGTCCGACAAGATCCTAGAGGTCACAGTTTACTTGCCTGATGGGGCAGTCCTAAGGTCCGAACAAAAATCAGACGACATGCAAAACTGCATGGACAAGGCCTTGGCTCAATTGGAAAGACAAGTCAGAAAACACAAGACCAAACTTCAAAAGAGATACAAAAACAATGACTCAATTAGATTTGAAACCATTGAACCTCTCAAGGAAGAAACCCATGAAGAAGGCAAGATTGTCCGTGAAAAGAGCTTTGAGCTAATCCCAATGTCCAGGGAAGAAGCCATCCTTCAAATGGAACTCGTCGTTCACGATTTCTATCTCTTCTTGGATGCCGAAACAGGCAAGGTCAGCGTATTATACAAACGCGGCGACGGTAACTACGGCATCATCAGCGAACAATAATTAAAGAAAGGGACCCCGAGCAATCGGGGTTTTATTTTAGATGACAAAGGTAAAAATATACGACTTCGACAAGACCCTGGCCCAGGGCGACTCCATTATGTCTTTAATTGAATACGCAAAAGTCCACAATATTGCATCGAGACCTGCAATTTATTGGAGATTGTTTTTAGCATCCTTAAATTTTTTGCTTGGCTTTAAAATCGAAAGATTTAAATCCTTCGCAGCCTGGCTAGTAAATAAATTTTCCGATGAAGACTTGGAAAAATATGTGACTTGGCACTTAAAAACCTACGGCTATCAAAATCTCATCGATGACATCCACGAAGAGGGGTATATTACGATTCTCTGCTCGGCATCGCTGGAAAGATATGTAAAGATTATCGCAAGAGATTTGAGCTTTGATTATTGCATAGCGACCCACCATGATGAGAAAAAAGTTTTAGGCTTTAACAATGCCAAGGAAGAAAAATTAGTTCGACAGAATGAATTATTCGCCAGAGAAAATATTGAGGTCGACTACGAAAATTCCAAGGCCTATACGGACTCAGTCAAAAACGACAAGTGGATGTGCTCGCCCTGCAAGTCCAAATATGTGGTCAATGACCGAAGAAGTCACGATGGCTTTATAAATATTGAAGGCTACAGGAAATAAAAATAATTTAAAAACCAAAGGCTAGAACTTTTTAAAAGTTTTAGTCTTTTTATTTGCAATTTAATTCGAATTTCGTTATAATTATCGTGAGGAGGAGACTTTATGAAATATTTTAATATTGGGGAGGACAAGGTTAGCCGCTTAGGTTACGGCTGTATGCGTTTTCCCATTATAGATGGAGACAATGATAAGATCAATGAAGAGGAAGCGACCAAGCAACTCTTGCATGCAATTGAAAAGGGAGTTAATTACATAGACACAGCCTACGTTTACCACGGTGGCACCAGTGAGGCCTTTGTGGGGAAATTTGTTCAAGAACACGGGCTCAGGGACAAACTACACTTGGTAACCAAGCTCCCATGCTGGAAGGTTGAAACATATGAAGACTTTGAAAAATTTATGAATGAGCAAATGGCAAATCTGCGCACAGATGTAATTGACTTTTACCTCTTGCACTCACTAGATATCAAGACCTTTAGAAAGGTCAAGGACTTGGGCGTGTTTGATTTTATGGACAAAATCAAAAAAGAAGGCAAGGTTAAGCATATGGGTTTTTCCTTCCACGATGAATTCCCAGCCTTTGAAGAAATGGTAAAGGCTTACGATTGGGACTTCTGCCAAATCCAATTAAATTATTTGGATACCGATTATCAAGCAGGCCTCAAGGGTTACGAGTTGGCAACCAGCCTTGGTATACCGGTTGTTATTATGGAACCACTCAAGGGTGGCCGCCTATCAAATCCGCCTAAGGAAGTTTTGGATTTAAATGATGAGTTTAAACCCCTCAGCCCTTCCCAACAGGCTTTGAAATTCCCCCTGTCCTTGGATAATGTAATGACAGTTTTATCTGGCATGAACGACATCAAGCAAATAGATGAAAATATTGAAATGGCAGCAACTGTTGATTCATCATCAATCACAGAAGCAGATAAGGCTTTCTACAAAAAAGCCAGGGATATTTTTAAATCCAGGGAGCAAATCGGTTGTACGGCCTGTGAATACTGCATGCCTTGCACAGTTGAGATAAATATTCCAAGGATTTTCTCCATGTGGAATAACGCCTTCCTTTACGATGAAGGTGACAAGTCAAAAGAAGCATACAAAAAGTACATCGAAGAAGGCAAGGTCGCACCAGACGCCTGCATAGAATGCGGCAAGTGCGAAGGCGAATGTCCACAAAATCTGGAAATTATCGAAGGATTAAGACAGGCTCAAGAATTTTTGGAAAAATAAATTTTTTTAAGAAATAAATAAGATTTTATAATAAAAAACCCTCGTGGAAAAATCCATCGAGGGTTTATTTTTTAGAATCTGAAATATATAAAAGGGTTGAAGCCGTCCGTCATCAGTCTTACGATTGAAAGCATAAAGAGTAATATTAGTAAGACTCGCTTCAAGACAGGCCGCTTGGAAATTTTTTGGCCAATATATGGAGATATAAACAAGAGACCGAAGATCCATTCCAATTTGAAATTTAAGATGTAGTAGATCCAGGTTCTGCCTGCAAAGGGCATTTGAAAAACGGTAAAGGATTTCAAATAGGAAAGCGCCGCTCTGAGTCCGTCGGCCCTAAAGAATATCCAGCCGATTACAACCAGAATCATGGTGATGATATGGGACTGAAATTTATTTTTAAATACATAGCGTTCGATCAAAAGCAGGACCGCATAGTACATGCCCCAGGCTATAAAGTTGAAGCCAGCTCCATGCCAAAGGCCGGTTAAGAACCAGACGAAGAGCAGGTTAAAAATATTGCGGCCGGTCGAGCACCTGGAGCCGCCCAGTGGAATGTAGACGTAGTCCCTGAAGTAAGTGGACAGAGATATATGCCAACGGGACCAAAATTCCTTGATGGACTTGGATATATATGGATAGTTGAAGTTCTCCAAAAAATTAAAACCAAACATTTTCCCTAGGCCAATTGCCATGTGGGAGTAGGCTGCAAAGTCGTAATATATATGAAGTGTATAAGCGACGGCACCAAGTAGGGCCATCATAAAATAAAGCGAATTGTAAGTGTTAAGACTAAAGGCCGCGTCAGAAATTTTACCAAATTGATTTGATAAAAGCATTTTCATTGAAAATCCTAATAAAAATCTGTCCAGGCCCTCAGTAAAAGAATCCAAGGTCACAGTTCGATTTTTGAGTTCATTTTCAACCGTGTCATAGCGGACGATGGGTCCTGCGACCAATTGTGGAAAGAGACTTACATAAAGGGCCGCGTCAAAAACATTTCTGGCCGGATGGTGGCCCCGGTAAACGTCAACCACATAAGAGATGGCCTGAAATGTAAAAAAGCTAATGCCAATTGGCAGGCCGATGTGAATTACAGGGGCATCTGCAAAGCGATTTAAAATGCCTGTAAAAAATCCCAGGTACTTAAAAATCATCAACTGACCCAGCATTATTACAAGAGAGCCGACCAGAGCTGGCTTTTTGTATTTGGGATACTTGTCGATAATTATAGCCGCCAAATGTGATGTGGCAATTGCTATAAGCATCAAAATAATATTTTTGCCTTCGCCGTAAGCATAAAACAAGAGGCTAAGAATCAAGAGATAAAAATTTCTTATCCTTAAATTCTTAGGCAGTATGTGATAAAAAAGTGCCAGGGGCAAAAAGTAAAATAGAAATACTGTCGATGTAAAAACCAAGTCGTAAACTCCTTATAGTAGAAAAGCTTTTGCTTCTTTATTTTATAATGGTGTCCAAAGAAACATTTTCAATTGAGTTTTGAATATTTTTCTTTGCACCGGGAAAATCTTTTTCAATTTGACCGAGCAGGGTCTTGATCCTATCTCTGGTGGAGACTGCATTCTTTTTTGTAAGTACGCAAGCGCAATCCAAAGTTTTGAGCTCTGCGTAGTCTCTAAATCTAATTATATCATATTCCTTTACTAAGTAAAGCGGGCGAATGAGTTTGATGCCGGGGAAATTGTCCGAATCCAAGATAGGCATCATATTCCTAAAGGACCCCTGCATAATCATATTCATCAGGGTCGTCTCAACCACGTCATCCATGTGGTGGCCCAGGGCGATCTTGTTAAAGCCGATTTCCTGGGCGTGGCTGTAGAGAGCGCCTCTGCGCATGCGGGCGCACATAAAACAGGGATTTTCATTGGCGATTTTTTCTGTCACTTCAAAGATATCCGTCTTAAAAATTTCAAGCTCAATGCCCAGATTCTTATAAATTTCTTTAATGCCTCCTACATATTCGTCGGTAAAGCCGGGGTTCATCATGACATGCCTGAGCTCAAAGTTTTGTATGCCGTGATCAAAGAGCTCTTGAAGGAGAAGTGAAAGGAGGATTGAATCCTTGCCCCCACTTACGCAGGACATAATCTTGTCGCCCGATTCTATTAAATTATATTTTTTGATAGCCTCGATAAAGGGCCTATAAAGCTCCTTCCGATATTTTTTTATAAGGCTTCTTCTAATTTCAACTTGTGTCTTCATAATTGTGTCTCCGGATCTAAAAGGTCTCCATCTTTTAATATTTCAAAATGCAAGTGGGCGCCTGTGGAATTACCAGATGAACCCATTTCGCCAAGGATATCTCCTGTATTTACACTTTGTCCCTTGTAGGCTTTTATGCGAAGCATGTGGGCATAACGAGTTTCGTATCCGTTGGCGTGCTCGACAAAGACCACGTAACCATAAGAGCCCATGTAACCAGCGAAGGTGACTTTACCAGGAGCCGATGCCTTGATGTCAGAACCAAAGGGGCCGGCGATGTCGATGCCGCGGTGGAAGCCGTCAAAGCGTGGACCATAGCCACTGGTGATTACCCCATAAGTTGGCATTTGAAATTCAGGTTTCAATGTCAGGGCCCTGTCTCCTACGTGGACGATTGTCGATGTTGGGTAGGAGATTAATTTTTCGTTTAGGACATTTGATTTAATAATATTATTATTTATATATTCGTTCTCAGATTTTCTGAGGAGAACGCCGTCCTCGCCCTCGCGTTCAACGAAAGTCTCGCCAATGTTTAAGGTCTCATCGTAAATAAAAATTGTAGATGCAGGCAGGCTGATTTTTTCCTCCACCTGGTCCTTGATAAAGACGTCAAAGGACTTTGGGTCGCGTTTTACATATAAGTCTTCGTAGTCTTTGTATGGGGTTAGATTATCGGCCTTATAATGGGAAACCTTTGTATCAGCAATACTTGATAGCAAAAATTCATAAAATTGATTTTGGTCCATCAATAAATCTGTACTGATTTCGCCAAAATTAATATTGACATTACTCATAAAGTCAATGGATTTTATAATGCGTTTGTTCTCGCCAATAAAAGATTGCTTGAAGGAGCTGATGGCGTCCAAGACTTCGTCCCTGTCGTAGAGGGCGGCCACGGATTCCCCTTCAATGGTCACTATCCAAGCGTTGGTATATAATTCAGCTTTTTCCATAATGAGATCTGCCAAATCCTTTTCACTCAAGAGACTTTTGTAAGCCCCATAGGTCTTGGTGGCGGAAAAATTCGGCTTGTAATAGACATTTGCCTTGTCTTTTTGAATGGCCTTGTTGGCCCTGGCGATTGCGTCTTCAATTATCTTTTCATTTTTAACTAGACCCAAGTTCTCGCCATTTAAATTAAGGGCCAGGCTTTGAACTTGTTTTTCATAAAGGCCAGTTACTATTGAAGTCAAAAGCAAAAGGCCAAACAAAATTCCTATTAAATATTTTTTATTAAAATTTTCTTTTTTCATATTCATCATCCCCTAATTATACTAAAAAGACGGGCAAAAAACAAGAAAAGCCACGAGGAAACTCGCGGCTTAAAAATTTTCTTATGATTTTTTATTTTTTTATCTTGCCAATTATACTTGCCATTATAAATATTACTAGATTGACCAGGACAATTACAGATCCTGTTGGCAGAGAGGCCATAAAGGAAATGGAAATGCCGAGGACAATTGAAATGGCAGATATAATGCAGGCCGCTATCAGGCAGGTCTTAAAGGATCTGAAGAGCCTGAGGCTTGACAGGGCGGGGAAGAGTAATAATGATGAGATTAGCATGGCTCCCATTACCCTCATGCCAATTACAATTACCAGGGCTGTGATGATGGCAAGCATCATCCTGTAAGCGTCAACGTTTACGCCGATGGCCTTTGAAAAATTTTCATCAAAGGTGATGGCAAAGATCTTGTTGTAATTTAAAATATAAATTATAAAGACGATGGCGCTTATAATTAAAGTTGCGTAGAGATCCGTCTTGCCAATTGTTAAGATAGATCCAAACATAAATTGGTAGATGTCTATGGTCATGCCTTTTGATAAACTGGTCGCGACCACGCCCAGGGCCAGAGATGAACTGGACAAGAGAGCGATCATGGCGTCAGCATTTATAGAAGACTTTTTGCTAAGGCCCAGCATCAAAAAGGCCGCAATAATTACAATGGGCAGGGCGAAGTAGAGGGGAGTAAAGCCCAATACAACCGCCAGGGCGAAAGCACCAAAGCCAACGTGACTAAGGCCGTCGCCAATCATGGAAAAGTTTTTTAAAACCAAACTCACTCCCATAATTGCGCTGATAATTCCAGTTATGAGTCCAACTATGAGAGCCCTTTGGATAAAGCCGTGGCCCAGCATTTCGACAAATGTATTAATCATGGGCATGGACCCCGCTTATAACTTTATATAAATCCGTTGAAAGGTATTCGTCCTTGGACCCGTAAAATAAAATCCCTCGATTTAAATGAAGGACAGACTTGGCACACTTGATGCAGGTGTTTATATCGTGGGTGACCATTACAATTGTCACGCCTTCTTCATTTAAGCGGTCGATAATATTGTAGAGCTCTTCGGTTGCAATTGGGTCAAGGCCTGTTGTGGGCTCGTCCAAAAATAAAATATCAGATCCCGACACCAGGGCCCGGGCCAGAAGAACTCTTTGCCTTTGGCCGCCTGATAGGGCACCGAAATATGAATCTTTGATATCGTAAATATCCAGTCTCTTTAAAGTCTCATCAATTTTTTTTCGATCGGATTTTTTAAAGAAAAAACGAATTTGATTTACCAATCCTAAGGAAACGATTTCATAGACTGTTGCCGGAAAATTTTCCAAAGATTCATCGACTTGGGGCAGGTAGCCCACGCTTTTAAAGGCCGACAAATCGATTGTGCCCGTGTAGTCCTTGAGGCCCAGCATGGCCTTGACTAGAGTAGATTTGCCAGATCCGTTTTCACCGACAATTGCCAGGTAGTCGCCTTTTTTAATATTAAAGCTTACATTATCTAAAATTACATTATTTTTATATTTAATTGTTAAATCTTTAACGGCCAGCATTAGTTAAGGGCCTCTTTTAGAGCTTCAGCATTGGCCTTCATAATGCCTACATAGGTCTTGCCGGCTTCAAAGTCCTCTTTGGATAAGTTGTGGCAAGAGTGGAAGAGCATGGCCTTGGCTCCAACTTCGTCTGCAATTTGATTTGCAAGTTTTGGGTCGACCAATTCTTCATAAAAAATAACTGGTGCTTTTTCTTCTTTCATTTCATTTATAACTTCTGCCATCTCGCGTGGATTTGGCTCAGCGTTTGCAGTGCAGTTATCGTAAACGGATTCCACGTCAAAATCGTATTGGTGGGCAAAGTAGGAAAGGGCAAAACGGCTACCAAAGAACATTGTGTCCCTCTTTGAATTTGCTTTGATGTCCTTAAATTCTTTGTCAAGCTCATCTAAATCTGCAATTAGCTTGTCGTAATTTGCCTTGTAGTCGTCTTTGTTGGCAGGATCGATTTCGATAATTTTATTGTAAATATTTTCTGCCATTTTTTTTGCGAGAACTGGGCTGGTCCAAATGTGTGGATCATAAAGATGGTGGTGACCTTCGTGGCCATGGTGGTCATGGTCGTGATCGTGGTCGTGGTCGTCGTGGTCGTCATGGTCGTGGTCGTCATTTATATCATCGTGATCATCATGGTCATCATGGTCGTGGTCGTCATTTATATCATCGTGGTCATCATGGTCGTCATGATCGTGATCATGGTCGTGGTCGTCGCCCTTCATCAGGTCAATTCCATCTGCTGCCTTTACAACTCTACTCATATCGAGGTCGATAGCTTTTGCAGTTCTGTCAAACCACTCTTCCATATATTCAGATGTGTAGACTACCATGTTTGCCTTTTGCAAGGACAAAATGTCGTCTGGGCTTGGCTCAAAAGCGTGTGAGTCTGCTCCTGGTGGAAGCAAGAGGGAAACATTTGCCTTAGGCGCTATAGCCTTGGCAAAGGAATAAGTTGGGAAAAGAGTTGTTACGATAGAAATATCTGATAATTGTTCTTCGCTTTTAACTTCTTCTTTCTTTTCTTCTTTTACATTTTCATTGGTTTTTGTTTGCTCTTGTGGCTTTGCACAAGCAGTAAAAAGTAAAGCACTTACTATTATTAATACAAATATTTTTTTAAGATTGTTCATTATTTCATACACTCCTTACATAATCCATAAAGTATAATTGAATTGGTATCAACTAAAAAATTGTGGTGGTCCATCAAATGGTCGGAAAATTCGTGGAGGTCATCGCAGTCCAGCTTAAAGCTTTTGCCGCATGAATTGCATTTTAAAATCGCAAAGCCAGTGTCGGCTTTTGTCCTCCTGTATCTTAGCTTGCCGTCAACATAAAAGCTGTTGACCTTGCCGGCTTCCTTTAATTTTGCCAGCCGTCTATAAACTGTGGGCACGCTAACGGGCGTTCCCTTGGACCTTGAGTAGTCCACGATTTCATCGCAGGAAAAATCCTTGTCGGTGGATAAAATTTCGTCTATCAATTGTTTTTGTTCAGTTCTATAACCATTTGCCATTTTTAACCTCCAAATTTTAAAATTGATAATCAATATCAACTTTCTTAATTATAGGCAAGAAAAAAACTTTTGTCAATAGAAAAACAAAAAATAAAATAAAATTCATTGTGAAAGTTCAATAAATAATATCAAACAGCTTTTGCCCTTGTTTATATTTCATTTTATCAGGGTAAATATATGGAGAAGTCTATATTAATATTAAGATTAATCTTTAAAATTTTTTGATTTTAAAAAATTTTAATACTAATAATCATCTTTATTTTAGAAAGAGGTGTTATTATGGATGATAAACAAGATTTTGACGCCTGGAGGGAAGCTCGCAGGCGCGAACGCGATGAGCGTTATGAATATAGGTTAAACAATAGAAATCTCGGCAGGGATGACTACGGTGGATACAATTATACGACGGATGATGACGAGCCCTATGTATATGTAGAGGCTAAGCCTAAGAAGAAAAAGAAAGTTGGCAGGGTAATTTTATCTGGTCTGCTGTCGCTTCTTCTTGGTTTGGGTGGCGGTTATATGGGCGCATCTATGTTTTATGAAGCCAATCCCATACAAAAAGTTGTTGAGACCCAAAATGTTTCGATAAATACCATTGATGATATAGGAACTGTTGAAGCTGTTGCCAAAAAGGCCTTGCCATCCGTTGTGGGAATCACGACAACTGGTAAGGTGAATACATTTTTTGGCGAGAGAGAAGTCCAAGGTGTTGGCAGTGGCGTAATTATAAATTCAAACGGCTATATACTTACTAACTCACACGTGGTTAGCGACGGCAACACGTCTAGGATTCAAGTTATGCTCGAAGATGACAAGACTGTGGATGCAAAACTTTTGTGGAACGATCCTTATATGGATTTGGCCGTTATCAAAGTTAATGAAAGCAATTTGCCAGCAGCTGAGCTGGGCGATTCGGACAAGGTAAATATTGGTGAGCAAGCAATTGCAATTGGAAATCCATTGGGACTTGATTTCAATAGGTCGGTTACAGCTGGCTATGTTTCTGGTGTAGACAGGACTATTGAAACCCAAGATGGCAAGATTATATCGGGTCTTATTCAAACTGACGCTGCCATCAACAACGGCAACTCAGGTGGGCCGCTCTTAAATAAAAAGGGTCAAGTAATTGGTATCAACACTATCAAGATTGGTGGTACAGCCACAGAAGGACTTGGTTTTGCAATTCCAATCAACACTGCCAAGGAAATTGTAGACGCAATTATTTCTCGTGGAGACAAGAGCCCATTGGTACTTGGGGTTAGAGTTGTGGACTATCAATATTTTAAGGCCAGAATGGGTATAGAAGATAATATCAAGAACGGTGCAATTATTCTTGAAATCGAAGAAGGAAGCCTAGCTGAAAAGTCAGGACTTACTAGAGGTGATATTATAATTGACATCGATGGAGAAGAGATAACCAATGCTTCTCAAATTAGGACAATCCTCTTTAAACACAAAGAGGGCGATGTACTAAAAGTTAAGGTAAATCAAAACAACATGGAAAAGCTAATTGAAATTGAATTAGGGTATTAGGAGGTAGTATGAATTTTTTAAATGATCTAGGCATTAATTTTTCAAAAGAGCCAAAGGAAGTTCAAGAAATCAGAAAGATGATTGCTGAAAGCGAAAGCAAGAGAGAAGCTTTGATTCAAGCTCTTGTAGAAGAAGAAAATAGGATTCTAGGCAAAAACAATGAAGAATTTAAAAAGATTGGTGAATACGTATTTAATAATTACGAACATCTAAAGGAAAACGGCCTGGCAGACGCTTGCAAGGAAAGCTATGATCTCGTTAAAGCAAGTGAAAGCGAGCTCAAGGACATAGCCGAAAAGAAAGTAGATATCGTAAAGAGATACGACCAAGAAATTGAAATCCTAGCAAAGAGATTGGAATCTTTCCAACCAGCTCAAGCAGAGGTTAACCAAAACGTTAACAATCCAGCTGGCCCAGAGGTTGACAACGGCCCAGTAAGCTTTTGTCCAAATTGTGGGGCAAAAAATGCTGAAGGTGCAAAATTCTGTGGCTCCTGCGGAGCAAAAATAAACTAAAATTTATTCCCAGGTTTTTTAAAAGGACCTGGGATTTTTATTGCCATAAAGAATTATGCCTCAATAATTTTTTATAAAAAACTTCTATAAAAAAATAAAAACTTCCTTGGTCAATAGGCCTATAAGTGTTGAAAATCCTAGAAAAATTTGACTTTTCATTAGAAGTATGTTAAAATAGATTCAGTTAAGCGAATACATTTTTACAATTTAAGAAAGCGAGGGTGTTATGAGCAAAGTTGAAATCATTAAGGGCAACTTAAAAGGATTGGTTGGCAAGCCTGTCATGATCAAATCCGACCTAGGCAGAAATAAAACTTTAGAAACAGAGGGTGTGGTGACAAACACATATCCCGGAGTTTTTACTGTGGAGGTAAACTATAATCTCGATGTTACGGGGACGGTTTCCTTTTCCTATTCGGATGTCTTGTGCGACCGAGTTGTGATAACACCACTTGTTGGTTAAGATAGATTAAAGTTGAATTTTAGATCCTGTTTTAAACGGGATCTTTTTTATTGGATATTATATATTTTAATTGTAAATTTATTTATCATTTGTTATAATATAGGAAACAGGTGATTATATGAATGAGTTTTTAGCCAAGGGAAAAATTAATTTAAACTTAAAGGTCCTTTCAAAAAGACCGGACGGCTACCACAATATAAAATCTGTGATGACCGAGCTGGATTTTGGGGATACTTTGCGTATCAAGGAATCCTCTTGCTGCGATAGCTTTACTTGCAATGTCAAGGCTTTATCAAGAGACAATTTAGTTTTAAAAGCCCTCAGTCTCCTCAGAGATTCCTATAGGGTCCCTCCTATGGAGATCGAGCTTATAAAAAATTTACCAATAGCTTCTGGCATGGGGGGCGGCTCATCTGATGCTGCAACTTTTATTATGGCTGCAAAAAAACTCTTTGACCTTCCCATGACTAGGGCAGATGTTTTTGATATTTGCAGGCAAATAGGCATGGACGTTAGCTTTTTTATTGACGGTGGCATCCAAGTTGCCAGCGAACGGGGAGATGTACTTAAAAAAATCGCAGGGATTAAAAGAAATGCCCTGGTGGTTTTTGATGTGCCCAGCTATTCCAAAAATGTTTACCAGCTGATGAGGCCGGATGATTTTAATTCGGATTCTTATAATGACCTCTTGGCCCCAGTTTTGAGGGACAACCAAGATTTGAAAAATTTTTATGAATATATTTTGCAATTTGGCAATTTTAAAATGACAGGAGCAGGTGGGGCTTTTTATCTAATCGACGAGGTCGAAGCCTTAAGGGAGATTTCAGATAAAATTGAAGCCAGCTATAAACAAATCGGTAGCCTACTTGTTCCAACGGGAGACGCTTATGATTATTAATATTATGAAGACAATTTTTGCCATAATTTTCTTATCCACAATGGGATATATGGCTAATTATATTTTCAAAAAAAGTTCGTGGAGCAATTTTTACAAGCTCCTTGGAATCTACTGTATTTTTGGCATAATTATGATTGGCCAGGCCTATATAGTGAGGGCCTATGCTTATTTTGAAGTAAATTCCGCATCTGTGCCCAGGGTTTTGGGTGTTAGCAGATTGCTCTTTGCCTTATTTTTTACCCTCCTATCAGTTTTTTCATATTACTTATATATAGTTAGATTTAAAAAGAAAAGATACCAACGCCAGCAAAATTTTATTTGGATACTGGCTTTGATTTCAATTGTTTTGGCAGTCTTGCCACAAAATGAATACTTCAAGGAAAATCCTGGCAGGCTCCTCCCACAAATACGGACCATTCCATCCCTTATTTTGGGTTTTTATGTGAGCTTTGTCCTGACATTGGACGGCTATTACAAAAGGAGCGGGATCTTCCAACGCTTTGGTTTATATCTGGCCCTCATGCAAGTTGTACAAATTTTTTATGTCTACATCTTTAAAGTCAGGGCCAAGGACGAATACACCATATTGGTTTTTGCAAGTCTTATCTTTATGCTGATTAATTATTCTTTTTACCGGGAATTATCCAGCAAAAATGAATTGGACAAGTACTAATGAAAAGAGAATTATACGAGTCTTTAAGGGCAAATATAAAGAGGGAATCGGTTAAGTTTTTGATGCCGGGCCACAAGCATAGGTTGGACCAGGTGATTGACCTGGATCCTTCTTTTGATTTTACGGAGTCCTTCGGCACTGACAATTTAAACGATCCTCAAAATGTAATCAAGAGGAGTCAGATGCGATGTGCAAATATTTTCGGGACCAAGGCCAGTTTTTACACTGTAAACGGGTCTTCGGGCGGGATAATTGCATCGGTTTTTTATGCGACGAGTCCTGGCGATGACATACTTGTAGCTAGGAATTGCCATATCTCTGTCATCAGGGCTGCAATTATAAATAGACTCAATGTCCACTATATTGAGACTTGCTTTTCAGAGGGCTTTGATAAAAATATTTCCCTTGAATCTTTTGAAGACCAAGTCAAAAAAATAAGACCTAAGTCAATCGTGATAACCCATCCAAACTATTTTGGTTTTCCACTGGATATAGAAAAAATTGCAAAGATTTCTAAGAATTATGAGTGCACGCTCATAGTTGACGAGGCTCACGGCGGCCACTTACATTTTTCGAATGACCTGCCAATGTCGGCTATAGATGCAGGAGCAGATATAATTATCCAGTCAGCCCACAAGATGCTAACAGGCCTCAACCAATCTGCCTATGTCCATGTGGCAAGCGACAGAGTTGATGTAGATGAGCTTTTTAGGGCGATTACAACTTTTCAAACGACCAGTCCCTCATATCCAATAATTGCCTCATGTGAAGGGGCGGCTGCCTTTATGCAGGCCCAAGGTCGAAAGAGACTGGCTGAAAATATCGCCTGGGCAAAAAAATTGACAGATGATCTTAAGCAAATAGAAAATGTCAGAGCTTTGCCTTATGAAAACCGCGATCCTTTAAAAATTGTCTTTAATGTCAGAGGCATGGATGGAGAGGCCCTTCACAAAAAGCTCTACGAAGACTATAATATAGAGGCCGAGATGAATGACGGGGTAAATGTTTTATTACTCGCGACTTTGATGAATGAGGAAGATGATTACGCCAAGGCCTTGGATGCGATTAAAGATATTGGGAAAAATGCAGACGGGGAATTTTTTGATAAAGAGAATTTTTTTAATATCCCTAAAAAAATCATGGAACCCTATGAGGCCTACGCTTGCAAGCGGATAAAAATCGCTTGTGATGAGGCGGTGGGCAGGGTCAGCGCAGATTTTATAGCACCATATCCTCCAGGTATACCGGTACTTGTACCGGGAGAGCAAGTTGAGGATGGACTTTTAAAATATATAGGCAAGAAGATTTATGTAATTGATGAAAGGAGTTAAGGATGGATTTAATTCAAGAAGTAAAGGAAACTTTAAAGGGCAAGGGCATTTCAATTGTTCTGCCAGAAGGTGAAGATGAAAGAGTTGTAGAAGCAGCAAAAATTTTGACCAAGGAAGGCATTGTTCGCCCAATCGTACTTACAAAAAACGAAGATATCGAAGGTTTGGAAGTTATCAAGACCGACCAAGCTGATACCACAAAGATGGTTGAAGCTTTTGTCGAACGCAGAAAGGGCAAGATCGATGAAGAAGGTGCCAAAAAACTCGTTCATGAAGACGCCAACTATTTTGGCACAATGATGGTCTATATGAAAGAGGCTGACGGCCTTGTAAGTGGGGCCAACCACTCAACAGGAAACACCGTTCGTCCAGCTCTTCAAATTATCAAGATGAAAGAACCTTACAAAAAAACTTCGGGCGTTTTTGTAATGATGAAGGGCAATGAAAGATATATTTTCTCAGACTGCGCTATAAATATCGCTCCAACTGCAGAAGACATTGCAGAAAATGCTCTTCTTTCAAACAAGACTGCAAAGACTTTTGGCATTAGCGATCCAAAAGTAGCCCTCCTTTCATTCTCAACCAAGGGCAGTGCTAATAGCGAAGAAACTGAAAGAGTAGCAAAGGCTTTTGAGCTTATCAAAGAATCGGGCGAAGACATTGTTGTGGACGGGGAAATGCAATTCGACGCAGCTTTTGTAGAATCGGTTGGCAAGAAAAAAGCTCCTGGTTCAGAAGTTGCAGGTAAAGCCAATGTATTTGTCTTCCCATCACTTGAAGCAGGCAATATTGGTTACAAAATTGCCCAACGCATGGGCGGTTATGAAGCCCTAGGCCCAATCCTCCAAGGATTAAAATCACCTGTAAACGACTTATCAAGGGGCTGCAGCGTAACAGATATAGTAAACCTAGTTTACCTAACAGCTGCTCAAGCCTTATAAAAACAAATTTTAAAGCTGTGATTTAAAGACCACAGCTTTTTTTGTGGGCAAAAGGCCATTTGATTTTTAAATTTTTTTGATCTTTAAGATCAAATTTATTATTCAAGATTGAAATGAAAAAATTAATGTCGGGAGGAATTTCTTATTAAAAAATTATGAGAAAATTTTTCTAAGTGCGGGCTGAAATTAAAAAAACTTTGGAGAAAAAAGTTGACGGACAAAGCTTGTATATTTGAGTATTTAGCCATTTGCGTTTGACAAGGCTAGTTTTAAAGAGTATAATTATGGATAATTGAGGAGGCAATAGTAATGCAAAAAGATAAATTAAAAAATTTAATTTTAGATTTACTTCTACTTACAATTTTGGCCTTTGCTCTAACTCTGATAAGCTTTCTGTTTGTAGAGCCGGACATGGACCGAGAATTATTTATGAAATTCATTAACAACAAGGCCGTTTTTAAATACAACTTTTTGCCAATTTTGGCCTTTTTATACTTGCTATATTTTTTGACTGGGCGCTTTTGGCTGGCATTTTTTATTGGATCAACCGCCATTATCTTGATGGGTGTAACCAACACTTCCAAGATTTTCTATAGGGAAGAGACTTTCAATATGCTGGACATGACTCTCATATATGAGGCTATGAATATGGTTGACCACGATTTTGCAATCCAGTGGCCGAATTGGATCTGGTTTGCAGCCGGTTTAATTTTATTCATTTCGATTTGTTATATGCTTGCCCGCAATTTCAAAGTGAGGGGCTGGATGAGGTGGATTGGCTTGGCACTTTCGCTTGCCTTTGCATTTTTTGTCTTTAAGGTCACCACTGATAATAAGATTTATGCCCAGACCAAGGTCGAAGGCTTTAGTCCATGGGTTGATGTAGAAAATGAAAAGGCCAGGGGCATGGTCTATTCTTTTATGCATTCATATAACGCTATAAGCATTAGCAAACCAGATGGCTATGACGAGGACTTTGCAAAAAACGCCTGGGAAAAATATGAAGACGCTGACATTCCTGCTGATAAAAAAATAAATATTATTGCCATTATGTTTGAGTCCTACAACGATTTTTCCAAGCTTGGTGTGGACTTTAATAAATATCCTTATGAGGCCTATGATGAAATAAAGGACGCCAGCATTAGCGGTAGTCTCATCGTCCACGTCTTTGGCGGTGGAACTATAAATACCGAGAGAACTTTTTTAACGGGTGTCTATGGTCAGCCAAGATACAATCGCAAGGTAAATTCATACGCTTGGTATCTTAAATCTCAAGGCTACAACACTGTGTCCATGCATCCACATTTGGGTGTATTTTATAATCGCAAAAATGTCAACAGATACTTGGGCTTTGATGATTTTTTCTATGATGAGAATTACTTTGATGAAGTCTGGGGGAAAAGTTATTATATGCCAGATAAAGAGCTTTTCAAGCATATCCTGAAAGACTATAAGGACAATAAAAAAACTGGCAAACCCTATTTTAATATGACAGTCACCATGCAAAACCATGGACCTTACAATGCAGACTACAATGTGCCTGCATATATAAAGCCTGACTTTTCTGTAGATGAGAAGGCCTTAAAGGAAACCAATGTTTACTTTGATGGGATTAAAAGTTCTTCAGAAGCCTTCAGGGATTTGCTGGACAAGCTAAAAGACGATGACGAGCCCGTAATAGTAATTGCCTTTGGAGACCACAATCCATTCCTGGGCCAAGACGATGTCGGTTTTGAAGCCATGGGCGTAGACGTAGATCCAAAAACCTGGCGGGGTTATGTAAATAGATACAGGACTCCTTATGTTATTTGGGCCAATGACAAGGCCAAGGAAGTGACTGGAAATGAATTTGTAGGCGAGGGACCAACATTGTCTCCCCAATATCTTATGGGCTATGCCTTTGACCAGATGGGACTTGAAGGGACCAAGACCATGCAAATTAAAAGGAATGAATTTCCTGATATAAGTGTATTTAATACATCTTATACAAAAAAAGGCTCTGATCTAATTCCAAGTGCAAGTGATCAAATAAAGCCAACCATGCACAAATTACTTTCGGTTGACTACTATACAAATACACACTTTATGTATAAGGAGGACAAGTAAACTCATATTTGTCCTCCTTGATATATTATTTTAAATGTGCTAGACTAAAGTAAGCATAAAGTCTTGTGCAAAATTTTTTTAGGAGGAATTATGAAAAGATTAATTTCATTAGCATTAGTATTTGTACTACTTGCTAGCAGTTTTGCTTTTGCAGCAGAAGCATCAGAACCAGTAAAAGCTGAAGGCGAAAAAACCTTCCAAGAAGTATACCTAGACGGTGGAAAAGTTGACCTAGGCGCATACTTAATCAACCAAAGAAACTATGTAAAACTACGTGACGTTGCAGCATTACTTACAGCAACAGATGCAAAATTTAACGTAGGATTTGAAAACAAAAAAGTTGTTATCACAACAGGTGAGACTTACGAAAAGCTAGACACAGACCTAGTTGAACTCCCAGAAGGCAAAGTTGAAGCTCTTATGGGCGAACAAGCTTTCGTTTTCAACGGCGAAGAAAAAATGGTAAAAACCGCTCTTATCAACCAAAACAACTACCTACAACTAAGAGAACTTGGCGAATTGATTGGCTTTGGCGTTCACTACAACAAAGAAACAAGAAACATTGAACTTTCATCAAAGCTAGAAGAAAAAGCTGAAGAAGCTAAGGACGAGATGAAAGATGAAAAAGCTGAAGAAAAGAAAGAAGAAGCTAAGACTGAAGAAGCTAAAGAAGTGGTTGATCAGGAAGAACAAGCCCTTCTTGACGAAGAAGCTGGCTGGGAATATGGTGCTGATATTGAAAAAATATTTGGTTTTATTGATGACTATCACAAGGGAATGAATAATGCAGATTACAAACTTGCTTCTGATGCATTATTTACACTCTTAAATAACAGACTTGATGATAAAGTTATACAAAACGATATAAACCAACTTGAAAGCTTTGCTTCAAAAATTGGTGCCGATATTTTCAAGAAGGATTTTAAAGCCAGAGGAATGGCCATTAACTTTGGAAACCGCATTGAGATTTCTAGAGAATATGACTACGGCAATAACTCTTTAGTTAGAATCGAGTATAATATTAGAGGTACTAATGCGGTAGTTAGAAATACTGCAATAAAGAGACTTACTGATAAGTCATTTGAAAGCCTTAATGAAAAGGATAGTGCACACTTTAAGCTAATAGATGACCTATATGAACCATACATTAATAACGATGTTAAAAAATTCGAGAGCATTATAAGTAAAGCAATGACATTAGAAGAAGGGAGAACAGCCGAATTACTTGCTAGTGGCCAAAAAAGATATAAGGAAGTTAAGATAGATCCTAAAAATGTTGTAAAGAAAGTAAGATATATTGAACAATCTGTTGATGGGGTAAAGTATACAATAGTATATAGATATGCAAATAAAACTTATACGACCATGTCTATTATGGACTATAAAGATGGTTATAATTTCATAGCAAATATTCATGAAGTTGTTAAAAGCAAATAACCCACAACAAAAAGCCTATCTTGGATAGGCTTTTTTCTTTGGGATATCGTCTGCTCCTTTGGTGTATGAGATATTTTTAATGTTATTCATGCTTAAAAAATAATTAATCTACGTTGTTAAAACAACATGGATTATCGAAGCTAGTATGGCACAGGGCTTATCTTGATAAAATTTTCAGATTGTGCTAAACTATATGGAGCATGATTTCATGCAAGAAAAATTTTAGGAGGAATTATGAAAAGATTTATTTCATTAGCATTAGTATTTGTACTACTTGCTAGCAGTTTTGCTTTTGCAGCAGACGCAGAACCAGTTAAAGCTGAAGGCGCAAAAACCTTCCAAGAAGTTTACCTAGACGGTGGCAAAGTTGACCTAGGCGCATACCTAATCAACCAAAGAAACTATGTTAAACTCCGTGACGTTGCAGCATTATTAACAGCAACAGATGCAAAATTTAACGTAGGATTTGAAAACAAAAAAGTTGTTATTACAACAGGAGAAGGATACGAAAAACTAGACACAGATCTAGTTGAACTCCCAGAAGGCAAAGTTGAAGCTCTTATGGGCGAACAAGCTTTCGTTTTCAACGGCGAAGAAAAAATGGTAAAAACTGCTCTTATTAACCAAAACAACTACCTACAACTAAGAGAACTTGGCGAATTGATCGGCTTTGGCGTTCACTACAACAAAGAAACAAGAAACATTGAACTTTCATCAAAAGTAGAAGAAAAAGCTGAAGAAGCTAAAGAAAATACTGAAGAAAAGAAAGATGAAAAAGCTGAAGAAAAGAAAGACGAAAAAGCTGAAGAAAAGAAAGAAGAAACTGAAGAAAAGAAAGAAGAAACTGAAGAAAAGAAAGAAGAAGTTGAAGCTTTCACAAACGAAACAGGCGTTGAACTTAAAGAAGACGCTATCGCAGGTCTAGTAGAAGCTCTAAAGGCTAAAGCAGCTGAAAAAGAACTAGGCGAAGTTAAAAACATCACTGTAAAAACAGCTAAAGAAAGCAAAGTTGAAGACAAGGTTGTTTACGAATACGAAGGAACAATCACAACAGCTGAAAAGAAAGCAAAATTCGAAGCTAAATTAGTAGATGGTAAATTTGAAATCGAACTTTCAGAACTAGCTGAAAAAGTTGAAGAAATTAAAGAAAAAGTTGAAGAAAAAGCTGAAGAAGTAAAAGACAAGGCTGAAAAAAAGGTCGAAGAAATTAAAGAAAAAGTTGAAGAAAAAACCAAATAATAGTTTTTAATTCTGACTTATAGGCAGGTCCCATCTGGGGCCTGTTTTTTTATGGAGAAATTTACCACACAAAAAAACCAGGGCACTTAGGCCCTGGTTTTAGGAAAGGAAAAAAAGAAAAATTTTTGATTGATTTACGCGAGTGATCCCATTGGGTCCCATGGTTTTAGGACTACTGGGTCTTTGTCATAGGCTTTTTGCATGTCCTTTGACAAATATTTTTTGTTGACGACTGCTTGGTAGACGTATTTGTCAAACCAGTCGTCAGTCATGGTGTAGTGGCCCTTGTAGCCAAATTTATCTCCCCATGAGTTTTCAACTTTAAATCTGAGTGACTTGCCGTCTTTGACTTCCACTCCTGTGAAGGTCATGGCGTGAGTCATTTGTGATTGATAGTAATCAAGGGCGTCGGCTTTTGATAATTGCAAGTCCATGCCAAAGAGTTCGTCATAGTTGGTGACTTTCGTGTCGAGCATGGCTCTGCCGTCTTCGCTAAATGAATCTTTGCCAACGTCGCAACCAAACCAAACTGGCATGCCATCTTTTAATTGGGCGAGGACTGCTGCCTTTAGGTCTTCGATGGCTAGGTTCAAGTGTTTTACTTCCTTGCCCTCGATGACATTGCCCAGGTATTTTATGGTGTAGGTCTTGCCAAATGGCTTGTCTTCAGTTGGAGCGTTAATTAGCGATACATAATCGTCTATTTCCATTTCCACATATTTTTCAAAGAATTTTTGTGGGTTGAGATTTTTGTCTTCGATTAATTTGTTGTCTTTGTCATAAGCTATGAAGTCAAACTTTTCTGGTAGCCTGCCGAGGGTTGCAGTTAATACATTGTAAACGCCTTGGAGGGCTTCTTCTTTGATGGCAGAGACTTCTTTTTTGGTCTTGCCAGCTTCCACAGCTTTTCTTATATCAACTGTGTACTTGTGAAGGACCTTTACCAGGTATTTGTTGAGCTCTCTGGTATTGGATGAGCTTGTGCTTTCTGGATAAGCGTATTTTGGAACGAGTCCGTACTTTTTAACCAGGTTTACAAACATATCCCATTGGCCGCCGTCGCCTAGGACTTCGCCCATGAGGTATTGGAGCTCTCTATCATCGATTGGATCCTTGGCTTTTTGGGTCATGACTTCCAAATAGTAGTTGGCCCTTTCGAGTTTGTCGCAGAATAAGGTGTAGGATTGAGAAAATTCAAAATTTTCTAGATTTAACTTCTTCATAACGATATTTCTCATGACATTCATGGATGCAAACATCCAGCAGCGGCCGCTAGCCTTTTGGTTGGTGATTTCTCCATTTTTAATGTCATTGTTAAAGTTAAAGGGCTCGTCTTTTAGTCTGTTTATGTCCACTACGACTTTGTTTAGTGGATTGTATGACCCGGCGTTCATGCGGACAAGATTGGACTTGTCTTTTAAAAACTCCGTTTCAAATTCATTTATTTTATCTATGCTTAATTGTTTCATATAAACCTCCTACGATTCCCAAGGCATCAGTTTGACTGGGTCTTTTGTAAAGGCCTTTAGTTCTTCTTCCTTTAAAAATTCTTTCTTAGGAATGATTTCATAGGCGAAATTGTCAAACCATGCTTCATCCATAATCAAATAGCCGCCTATGCCAGCCTTTGTGCCCCATGAGTTTTCAACTTTAAACTTAAGACCATCAGCTGATTTGTCGTAGCCGACGATTACCATGGCGTGAGTGCCATATGATTCTATGGTCTCAAGTCTTTCGACCTTGGTGCATTCGGTGTCTATACCAAAAAGGGCATCTCTATTTAATAAATTGTAGACCATGTGGCCTGTGCCAAGTCCATCGCGTGAGATGAGGGAGTCTTTTCCAACGTCGCAGGCAAACCAAACTGGTTCGTCAGCATCGATCATGGCAATTATGATTTCCTTCATTCTTTCTATAGAAACGTTTACATATTGTAGGCTGCCACCAATTCTTTGTTGGATGTAGTCGCGTTCGTAAAGAACGTTTTCTTCTTTATTTTTGCCAGGATAGTTGCCAAGTTCAACGTATTTGTTGATGTCTTGAGCTACGAATTCGTTGAAAAATTCCTTTGGAGAAATATTCCTGCGTTCAATTAATTCTCCGTCCTTGTTTTTTAAAATCAAATCAAATCTCTTTGGTGGTAGGCCAAGGGAAATTGCTGTAATCTTGTAAACATCTTTTAGAGCCTCATCTTTAATCGCTTCGATTTTTTCTTCTTTACCATCCTTGTAGGCGTTTCTAATGTCTTTGGCAGCAATCCTTAGACGCTTGTCGAGGTTATTTATAATAAAGTTGGTGCATTCAACATTTTTTGTATCAGGATAAGCGTATTCAGGTACAATCCCGTACTTGTTAATCAGCCTTGAAAATGTAGTCCACCAAGCTCCATCATCTGCTGCCCATTGAAGGACTGCACGATTTAGCCTGTCGTCTAAATCTTTGTCTTTGAGACTGATGACATCTTCTAAAAATTGGTTGGCTCTTTCAAGCTTGTCATAAAAATACAAGTACTTGTGTGAAAACTGAATGTCAGCAAGTTTCCACTTCTTCATCATTTCAACTCTAATTGTATTTAAACCTGCATACATCCAGCAGCGACCGGATTGTCTTTGGTTTGTCATTTTACCGATCTTAAGCTCTTTTGAGAATACATTCGGATTTTTTTGGAGCAATTGGCTGTCCACGGAAGCATCCATTATTCCAACAGTAGCTACCATGTTTTGTGCAGCCAGGCTAAAGTTTTCATCATAAGATTCTTGAAACTTCTTGAGCCTGCTCTTGGTAATTTCTTTTTCCATAAGGTCCTCCTTGTTAATATAATTGATAAATTTCATCAACAAGTTAATTATAGCACTATGAATTTTATAATACAAGTGTTTCGACATTCGAAATACAAAAGAAAAAATAAAATTTATTTTAAATCTAAAGTTACATGCGGCAAAGAATAAAAATAATTTTTTTAAACAAGAAAGCATAAGCGGCAAATATAAATATAAATTTTAATTTATAAAAAACATAAGGGACAAAGCCTATAAAATAAAAAAGATTAACAAGTTTAATAGATGTTATAAAAAATACTTATCACTTTTTTGTAATTATTTTGTAAATATTCTTGTTTTTTGTTTCTCACTGTGTTATGATAAAGATATAGAAGGAGATTTTTAAAAAAGGAGAGGAGACAATGAATAATCTTTTTAATATTGTAAAGACTATTTCAAATTTTCTATGGGACAATATTTTAGTCTACGCCCTGCTGGGAACAGGTCTATATTTTACAATTAGACTTGGCTTTCCACAGATAGTAAAATTTGGAAGAGCAATGAAAGAAGCTTTTGGTGGACTTTTTACCAAGAAAGCTGGCAAGAAAAAACCTGATGAAGCAGGTGAAGTTTCATCCTTTGCAGCACTTGCAACTGCAATCGCCGCCCAGGTTGGAACCGGTAACGTAGCCGGTGTTGCTACAGCGATTATGGCTGGGGGACCAGGAGCAGTATTTTGGATGTGGATGTCGGGGATACTCGGCATGGGTACGATTTTTGCAGAAGCAGTACTCGCTCAAATCTACAGAGAAGAAAAAGATGGGAGCATATACGGTGGACCTTCATATTATATGTCCAAGGGAATCAAGAATAAAAAACTTGGTAAGGTCTTGGCGGCCTTGTTCTCAGTATTTATTATCTTGGCCCTGCCACTAGCAGGCAATATGGTTCAGTCAAATTCAATTTCAACTTCACTGGAAACCGCCTTTAACATTCCACCTGTCGTGGTGGGTGCCGTACTTGGAGTACTTGTACTTTTGATTGTGGCAGGTGGTATAGAAAGAATTTCAAAAGTTGCAGAAACTGTCGTACCTATTATGGCTCTGATATTTATCATTGCAGGTTTTGCAATTATCTTTAAATTTAGAGCAAATCTTGGCAATACTTTTAAACAAATTTTTGACGGAGCCTTTGGTGTTCAGGCTGTGGCTGGTGGTATAATCGGTGCCACAATGAAGCAGGCCATGAGACTGGGTATTGCTCGTGGATTATTTTCCAATGAGGCAGGCATGGGTTCAACCCCACACGCTCACGCAGTTGCAGACGTACCTCATCCAGGCAACCAAGGTTTGGTAGCGATAGCTGGAGTTGTTGTAGATACACTTATTATTTGTACCATGACAGCTCTTATAATCTTGCTACCAGAAGCTCACATGGCTGCAGCAGCCGATGGATCTATCCACGGGGCAGCAGTTACACAACTCGGTTTTACTTTGGCCTATGGAAGGGCAGGAGAAATATTCTTGGCAGTTTCGCTCTTGTTCTTCGCCTTTACAACCATTATTGGCTGGTATTATTTTGGTGAATCCAACATTATGTATCTGTTCGGCAAAAAAGCTCTGACACCATTTAGGATTTTGGTTGGTCTTGCGGTATTTGTAGGGACCCTAATCCCAGTAGCTACAGTTTGGGATCTATCGGACTTCTTTAACGCCCTGATGGTTCTGCCAAACGTAATTGCAGTTTTGTTACTTTCAAATGTAGTTGTTAAATCTAAAAAAGAATTTGATTTGTTAGATAAAAAATAATTTTTCATAATTTTCTAAAAAACGAGCCGTCTTTTGATGGCTCGTTTTTATATGTTTTAAATTTTTCTTTGCTAAAGGGTTTTCTAATTAGCATTTGAATTTATACCTGACTTGTGCTATAGTTAGTTTATAATATTTTAGGAGGTATCCATGGAAAAATTTCGTTTAGAATCTGACTCAGTTGGCGAAAAGCAAGTTCCAGCTGATGCTCTGTACGGCGTTCAAACATTAAGAGGTTATGAAAACTTTAGAATTACACATTCATCTTTGCACCCTGCAATGATCAAGGCTCTTGGCCAAGTTAAAAAGGCTTGTGCTATCTCAAACTTTGAAGCAGGCGTTATGGAAGAAAAGGTCAAGGATGCAATTGTAAAGGCTTCTGACCAAGTTATAGAAGGAAAATTTGACGATGAGTTTATTTGCGACCCTGTTCAAGGAGGTGCAGGTACAACTGCCAATATGAATGCAAATGAAGTCATTGCAAACCTTGCTGAACGTGAATTTGGCAATGAGCCAGGCAAGTATGAGTTCGTACATCCAAACGACCATGTAAATATGGGCCAATCAACCAATGACGTTTACCCAACAGCTGGTAAGCTAGGGGCAATTGCCCTTGCTGATAAAATGATCAATGAGCTTGGACTTTTAATTGAAAGTTTTGACCACAAGGCCAAAGAATTTGATCACATTGTAAAGATGGGCAGGACCCAACTTCAAGACGCAGTTCCAATTAGATTGGGCCAAGAATTTGCAGCCTACAGGGATGCCTTAAAACGCGATGTAGTTAGAATTTCAGATGCTATCGAAGCAATTAAAACTGTAAATATGGGCGCTTCTGCAATCGGCACAGGAATTAATGTTGACACAGATTACCTAGAAAGAATCGTTCCAAACCTATCAAAGATCACAGGCTACGAACTTCACCAAGCTGAAGATTTGGTTGACGGCACACAAAACTTAGACGTGCTCTCAGCCTTATCAAGTGCTCTTAAAACTTTGGGTCTAAGTCTATCAAAGATTTCAAATGATTTAAGACTCATGAGCTCGGGACCACGCACAGGTATTGGAGAAATTAATTTACCACCAAAGCAAAATGGTTCATCCATTATGCCAGGCAAGGTAAATCCTGTTATTCCAGAAGTTGTTAGCCAAGCTGCATATTTGGTTGCAGGTAATGACACAACCGTTTCCATGTGTGTAGAGGCTGGTCAGTTTGAATTAAATGCCTTTGAACCAGTTTTATTTAAATCTCTCTACGAATCAATCGAAGCCCTCACAGGCGCTATGAATACTCTAAGAGTAAATTGCGTAGACGGAATTACAGCTAACGAAGACCGGATTGAAGAACTTCTTGGCAGATCAGTCGGTATGATCACAGCCCTTGTACCACACATCGGCTACAAACCATCTGCAGCTATCGCCAAGGAATCACTAAAGACAGGCGTTCCAGTTCGTGAAATTATCTTAAGGGATAAGATTATGACAAATGAAAATCTAGATGAAATTTTAGATGCTATGGAACTTACAAAACCAGGCATTGCTGGCAAGCACTTGCTAGATGAAAAGAAAAATTAATTTATAAATTTAATTGCCTCCTCAGGGGGCAATTTTTTTGTGATTTTATTCTTTAACCAAGATATCTCGCCTTGTTGTATTTTTATTTCTTCTATGGTAAAATTAACTAGTAGAAAGGTGAAGATTTTGGAGAAGTATATTGTTAGGGGCACAGGCCCTTTGAGTGGTCAAGTTAGGGTGAGCGGAGCAAAAAACGCGGCCCTTCCTATCATGTGTGCCACAATTTTATGTGATGGCGAAGTCATCTTAGAGGACATGCCAAACTTAAAAGACGTTGAGATTTTATCAGAGGTGCTTAGAGGCCTGGGTCTAGTTATAGACAGGCTTGATGAGCATACCTATAAATTTGATGCAAGAAATATTACAAATACAACTACTGGCCCTGAGCTTATGAGCAAGATGAGGGCGAGTTTTTGTGTCATGGGACCTCTTCTTTCAAGGATGGGTCACACCGCAAATGCACTTCCAGGTGGTTGTGCAATCGGAACCAGACCTATCGATCTTCATTTAAAAGGCTTCAAAGCCCTGGGAGCAGATGTGGTAACCGAACACGGCATGGTTACAGCCGAATGCGAAAAGCTGGTTGGGACTGAAGTTTATCTGGACTTCCCAAGCGTTGGCGCCACACAAAATATAATGATGGCGGCTACTTTAGCAGAAGGCGAAACCATTATAGATAACGCTGCTTGCGAACCTGAAATTGTAGACTTGGCAAACTTTTTAAATAAAATGGGGGCTGATGTCAGAGGGGCAGGCACATCCATTGTAAAGATCAAAGGTGTTGACAAACTCCATGGTTGCAGACACCAAATTATTCCCGACAGGATTGAAGCGGGAACCTTTATGATTGCGGCAGCAGCTGCAGGTGGCAATATCGTTGTAGAAAATGTAATTACCAGCCACATGCGTCCTGTAATTGCAAAGCTCAGAGAAGCTGGAGTTATCATCCATGAAAATGGAGATTCCATAAATGTTATAGCAGATAAAAAAATATCTGCCTTTGATATAAAGACTTTGCCATATCCTGGTATGCCAACAGACATGCAGGCCCAGTTTATGGCTCTGGCCACAATATCAGAAGGCACGAGTGTTATTATAGAAACAGTTTTTGAAAATAGGTTTATGCACGTTGACGAGCTAAACCGCATGGGAGCAAATATTCGCATTGATGGCAAAAATGCCATCGTCCAAGGTGTCAAGAAGCTCCGCCCAGCCAAGGTAAAGGCCACTGACCTCAGATGTGGGGCAGCACTTATTATAGCGGGCCTGACCGTTGATGGCGAGACAGAAATTTCCGATATTTATCATATTGATAGGGGCTACGAACACTTGGTAGAAAAGTTTAAAGGCATTGGCGCAGATATAAGGAGAGAGGGATAAGATGGCATTTTTTCTTAGAAATGATGTGGGTATAGACTTGGGCACAGCCAGTGTCTTGGTCTATGTAAAGGGAAAAGGCATAGTCTTGCAAGAACCATCGGTTGTTGCACTTGACCAATATACAAATAAATTTTTAGCAGTTGGCGAAGAAGCCAGAAAGATGCTGGGCAGGACCCCAGGCAACATTGTAGCAATCCGTCCTTTGAAGGAAGGCGTAATTTCAGACTACAATGTAACCGAGCGCATGCTCAAATATTTTATTGGAAAATCTTTGGGAAGGACCTTGCTTAAGCCAAGACTGATCGTCTGTGTGCCATCAGGTTGCACAGAAGTTGAAAAGAGGGCTGTTATTGAAGCGGCTAACGAAGCAGGCGCTGTCAAAACCTACTTAATTGAAGAACCAGTTGCAGCCGCAATTGGAGCGGGCCTCGACATCACTGCTCCAACAGGCAACATGGTCGTAGATATCGGCGGCGGCACAACTGACGTAGCCGTAATTTCCTTGGGCGGCATCGTTGTCTCCAGGAGTATAAAAGTTGCTGGTGATAATTTTGACGAGGCCATCACCAGATTTGTAAAGAAAAAACACAACATGATGATCGGTGAACGAACAGCCGAAGAACTTAAAGTAAAGATTGGTTGCGCTTATCCACTTGAAGAGGAAGAATTTTTGGAAATTAAGGGCAGAAATATGGTTTCAGGCCTGCCAATGAATGTGGTCGTATCTTCAAACGATATGCTTGAAGCCCTCAAAGAACCTGTTCAAGAAATCCTAGAAGCAGTTCACTATGTCCTTGAAAGGACACCACCAGAATTGGCAGCGGATATTTCCAATCAAGGTATTATTATGACAGGGGGCGGAGCTCTACTTCGTGGCCTGCCAAATATTGTAGAAGAAAGAACAGGAATCCAAACTCGCGTTGCCGAAAATGCAGTTGAATGCGTTGCTATTGGTACGGGAAAGAGCTTGGAATGGATGGAAATTTTGGACAAGTCCAATGCAACAAAAGCCCAAGTTGGCAGATACAAGAAATAGTTATAAAATTTATCTATAAGGTGAGCTCACCTTATAGATTTTTTTTATTGGAATAAAAGCCTAAGCTTTGTTATTATTATTTTATGAGAGAATTTATTTACCAAGCTGAATTAATTGAAAAAGTTAATAGTAAAAAGAGGGTTGTCGAGAGGTTTTTGGGCTTTACCGACAGGCCAGCCCCAAAGGTTATCCAGAAAAAAATTGACCAAGAGCTGGAAAATTTCCCTAAACTTTTGGATGTATTTTATAATTATGTTATAAGTGGCGATGAGATCAACATGATTTATTCTGTTGGCCCTAAGTTTGAAGAGCGGATAGATCTCTTGGTTGAAGATGGCCAGGCCATGAACGCCATGATTGTGGATAAGATCGGGGTAATCTGCCTGGATGTGATCAGGTCTTTTATAGTAAAAGAAGTTAAAGCCAAATACCACAAGACACCATATAAGTATTTTTATCCTGGCGGCAAGGACTATGGGATTGATTTGCAAGCTGAAATTTACCAGATGATGGATACGGGCTACATAAAGATAAATGATTATCATCAGCTCTATCCCGTAAAGTCGGTTGCCCTCAGGGCCAAGCTAAAAGATGCGGAAGCAGACGGCGAGGAGAAAGAGGGATCTCCTTGTGACGCCTGCGATTTTAAATGCGATATGAGAGGAGCAATGGATGAATAAATATTTAGAAGCTATCAAAAACGCCGTTGTAGACATGGACGAGGACAATATTATAGATTTGATCGACCAAGCCTTGGCTAATGGCGTAAGCGATGAAGAGATTTACAATGAGGGATTATCTGGCGGCATGCTTGCTGTCACCAAGCTCTTCGAAGACGAAAAATATTATGTATCAGAGGTTATAGTTTGCGCCGATACTTTGAACAAGGGCGTCAAGTACTTGCAAAAAAAGTTTAACCACGAAATGAAAAAAGACGGACCTAAGATTGTTATTGGCGTTGTGGAAGGCGACCTTCACGAAATTGGCAAAAACATCGTAAAGATTATGTTTCAAGCGGCCAATTTTGATGTTTACGATTTGGGCCTAAATGTAAAGGCCGAAGACTTTGTCAAAAAAGCTGAGGAGGTCGGGGCAGATTTTATTGGCTTATCTACTATGATGACCACCACCATGCACAATATGGAAAAAGTTGTAAAATTAAATCAGGGCAAGACCCCGCTCATAATAATTGGAGGCGGACCCATCAGCCAAAGTTTTGCCGATGAAATTGGTGCAGACGGCTACTCCAAAAACGCTGTCGAGGCTGTAGAACTCGTTAGGAGGCTGACCAATGCACTTTAGAAATATGACACTTATGGAATACATCACATCCGAGCCCAGGCGATTTTTCCTGACAGATCTGGGGACCAACGGCTTAAAATTTGTAAATAAAAAAGTCTACCAGGTCTACGAAAACCCTGAAGTCCAATTTGAAATGGCAAAAATTTTGGACCAAGAGTTTCCTGGCGACTTTGTCTATCCCTTAAGCGATGGCAATATTATTAGCGAGACCCTGGGCGTTAAGCTTTTAAAACCCGATTACGATTTTCCAAGCCCACTTGAGCACAAGATTTTAACAGTTGAAGACGTTAGGGCCTTAAAAGTTCCTGATCCCAAAAAAGATGGGCGGATGCCGACTAATTTAAAATCACAAAATCTAATTGCGACTGGGATTGACAAGCCCCTTTATGTATCAATATTTGGACCCTTTACCCTGGCCGTTCAACTGGCAGGTGCAACTCATCTATTGAGAGAGCTTATAAAGAACAAAGACTTTGTGGTCGAGCTCTTGGATTTTACTTGCCAATGCGTTCGGATTTATGCCAAGGCGGTTGTAGATGCTGGTGTTAAATATATGTCAATTGCTGAGCCGGCATCAGTTACACTTAGCCCAGAAAACTTCCGCGAGCTAGTTTTGCCGCGATTAAAATCCGTCTATGAATCGGTTGACTGTTGGAAACAGCTCCACATATGCGGAGACACTAGAAAATTTTTGCCCCTTATGATTGAGTCGGGCCCAGATGCCATTAGCCTGGACCAAATTATGGACCTAAAGTCAGCTGTAAAAATTTTCCCGGACGACATGGTCTTGGTGGGAAACATCGACCCCATTGATATAATTGGCCGCGGCAGCGTAGAGGATGTAGAGCGGGTGGCTTATAAGCTCCTCGAAGACTTGGAGGCCTATCCGAACTACATGGTCGCCTTTGGTTGCAATGCGCCAAATGATGCGCCTGATAAAAATATCAAGAGGGCTATTGAAATAACAAAATCTTACATGACAAAATTTTAATTACATGCAGGTTGGTAAGTCCAGCCTGCAATTTTTATTTGAAAAATTTCTGCCTATAAGTTTTTAAACTTTTCTGCTATAATTAAAGCAAGGTGATAATATGGATTTAATTCAAACTCGGAGGTTCTTCCACACTTTTCCAGAAATTGACTTTGAAGAAGTGAGAACGACAAAAGAAATTATAAATATATTAAAAACATTCGACTGCAAGATTTTTTACGGGCGAAATTTGTATAGAGACCAAGGCTTTACAGATGACAATAGGCTTTTGTCTCAAGATTTAGAAAATGGGATGACTGGTGCACTCGCTGTTATTGGCAAGGGACCCTATATTTTCATGCGGGTCGACATAGACGGACTACCAGTGACCGAATCAGAAGACGATGACCACTTGCCAGCCAAGGAGGGCTTTAGGGCGGAGAAAAATATGCACGCCTGCGGCCACGACGGTCATATAACGCTGGGACTTGCCATGGCGGAGTATTTTGCACAGAACAATATTTCTGCAAAAATTCTCTTTCAGCCAGCAGAAGAAGGCGTCTTGGGATCGGCTAAGATGGATTTGGATTTTATAATGGCAGAGACCACATGCGCACTTGGTTTTCACATTGGCCTGGGTCAACCCCAAGGGACAATCGGGGTTGGCAGTACAAATTTTGTGGCCGCCCAAAAACTCGATTTGATTTTCCATGGTCGACCAGCCCACGCCTGCAACAGCCCACAAGACGGAGCCTCTGCTTTTACAATGGCAGCAGCCTTTGCACAGATGGCGGCAGAACTTATAAACGACAGCCGCGGCCGCAAGGTTTTAAATATTGGCCAGGTCCACGGAGGCCAGGCCGATAATATTGTAATGAAAACTTGCAAACTAGGCATTGACTCACGGGCAGTCGAAAGCTATCTGGTCGATGAAATGCTGGTTAATATTGAAAAGATAGCTGCAGGCATCAGCCAGGCCAGAGACGGGTCCTATGAAATAATTTTTAAGGGCAGGTCCCAAAGCTATCACGAAGAAGATTTAGACTTGGTAGAAAAAATTTCAAATGCCTTAGAAGAAAAAAATATAAAGACGACCAAGCTCCCAGACTTTGGTGCCAGCGAAGATGTAACCAGGTATTTAAATTACGCAAAATCAAACGGCCACAAGGCAATGCATTTGCTCTTGGGCGCCAAACTCGCCGGCCCCCATCACTCGGACAAATTTGACTTCGACGACAGGAACTTAAAATTTTATTTTGAGTCTTTAAAGATTGTGGTCAAAGAAATGCTGGAAGAGGTAGAAATTAATTAATGTTTTTAAATAGAAAAAAGGAGATATAAATGGAAATATTAAAAGCAATCTTACCTGTAGTAATAGTATCTGTGCTTGTTGTTTACATTATATATAAGTTTAGGAAAAAATCGGCAAGTAAAGATAATGAAGAAAAACAAAAGAAGAAAACCATATGGCAGAGGGCATGGCCATTGGCATGTGCTTAGGGACAGCAGTGGGAGCAGCCATTGGAGATGACTATCTGCCAATCGGAATGTCAATAGGCATGCTCCTCGGCATGATAGTGGGCATGAACACCAAATCAAAAGCGTAAAATTTTTATTAGGAATTAAGCAATTTATGGCAAAATAAAGACGGAATAACACAACAAACACTCTAAAACAAATCACTAAATCAATACATTTAAGAATTTAGAAAGAATATGTAAGGCTCTATCTTGCACTCCTAATGATATTATTAGTTTTGAAGATGAATTTGAAAAAGAGATTTAAATTCTCATAGTTCTTTAAACTTGATTTACAAGGAATTAAAGAAAATTTTAATAAAGGTTTCTAAAATTTTATTGAAATAATGTATAATTTGTGATAGTTTACTTACAATTTTAGAATTGTAATTTTTATATAGGGTGTTTTTATATCTTGTCAACGATTTTGTTAATATCTTTTAGATTGGAATCCAAAGTTTTATGAGTAATTTATTTGAGAATTTACAAAACTTCTTAATGCATGACCTGTATGTGTATAATGACATTGACAAGAAGACATCTGTGATTATAGATTTTAAATAACTATATAAATTGTAAAAAAGTATAGTACTAATACTAGCAAGAAAATTTCTGTATCTGCCATAAGTTACTTAAACTTGTCGTGTGTAGTAATTTTATTTAGTAATCAGTCATTTATAGTTCACATTTTAAAAAATAAATTATATTATCACTCAAATGTAGATTTATAAGCTCTGTATTTGAGTGATTTTTATTTTAAGTAAGACAAAGTAGATAATCAGTAGAAACTTTTAAAAATGTGTAAGTTTAAACGATTTAGCATGAATATTTTACTTATACGGATCGTTTTCATGGTAATGTAGGCGATGATATTTTAAGTAACAGAAAAGAATTGCCAAGTATCACGAAAGTCGCTGTGAGAATCGAGGAAAGGAATGATATTAGCTGTAACTAAAAAAACAATCGATTTTAACAAAGATATTGAAAATCAATTTCGATTAGGCTATAATATATTTAAAATATCTATATTGAATTGATTTTTTAAAAATTTGATTTGTAAGACGAAGAGGAAGAAGATTTTAAATGTTTTTAGAAAATATTTTTACAAATTTGTGGAGTAATATAATAGTATTGATTATCTTTGTAGTATCAATGATAAAAGTATTCGTTGAGCAGAGTACATTCAAAAAATCAATTAAAATAAAATTTAATGATATTCTTGTTATGTCGTGCATGGGAATAGTTTTTTTCGCTGGAATCGTAGTCATTTCTTTTGCTATTTTCCCACTAGAAAAAATGGTAAACTCAGTTCAAATTATTTTACTTAAAATTTTATTGTATCTAATTTTGGCTTATGCACTTAATAAATTATGGAAATTTATACGTGTAAGAGGAGGAAAATAGAATCGAGAAATACCGTAAACCTTTAAGTTTATCACAACATAGACTTGGGAAAAAAAGTGGGAATATCAAGGACAAGTATAAACAAGATAGAAACGGGGGAAACGACCCTAAACTTAAAAACTGCCATCGATATAACAAATGCTTTGGACGTTTGTATATACCAAATATTTGACTTAGATGGTACAGGACTTAAATTCAAATTGTAGCAATAATTAGCAAAATTCATTACTAATTTATGTTATATCTCAAAATAAAGGGAGGTTTAAGTGTGATAAATTATATGAATCCTCAAAGGTACAAAAATGGAGATACAATTGAGAGGTTTGAGATTTAATTATATAAGCATAGAAAAATTAATATTTAGGAGAATCAAAATGAAGAAAATAGTTTTTATAGCGTTGATAATAGCGTTGGTAACGGGCATATCAAGTGTGAATGCTCATGCTAGTGAAAATGATGGTGAATTTGGAGATGTTGTTATGATTGCTGTTCCTAATGAGAATGGTGGTTTAAAGTATTACATTGGCAATGAAGCTAAGTCTTTATACATGCAAATAATGAATCAATCAAGCACAAATATATCGCAAGACGTTCAAGAGTTAATGGAACTACCAATAGAAAACGATCTAGAATTAAGAGGTCCATTCACTTATAGATACAGATTTGTAAAAGAGTCCAGTGGAACAAAATATGGCAGGTCAAAAAGAATATCTAATTATTTAGAGAATCGTTCATCGCAAACACAGAACTTACAAACGAGTGTTAGCTGCAGTACATCTTGGTATATTAACACATCCCTTTCCGGTAAATTTAAGAAAGTTTTTGAAGCTTCCGTTGGGGCTTCATGGTCAAGTACATCTAGTTTTTCTCAGACTATCACAATGAATGTCGGAGCAAATAAAAAAATGTGGCTTGAGTTTAAACCTCTTATGAGGTATGTATCTGGAAAATCTCAAAAATATTTTATTCCTAGAGGACCAGTTAAAATGAAACCTATAATTGTAGAAAGTAAGGATGTATATTCTACAAGTCCTAAAAGTATATCAATGACACTAGGGAATAAAACTTTTACAGGAACGGATGGAGCGTATGTATGGAAAGAAACAAAATTAAGATAGTGTTTGGTTTTGGTATATTCAGTGTTTTTTTCATGAGTGCGGTGTTATTGTTAATTGCAAACTTCGTTTCTCGTGCATTATTGATATTGACAATGAGTAATATGAATTACAGTACAAGTGTTCCTATTATAGTAGAACCAGTATTAGTTGTTTTGAGTGGAATATGCTTAGTTATATCATTTATTTTATTAGTAACAAGTGGATTGTTCATAAAAAACTTTAAATAAAAATACTGGATATATATTTACCTGTGTATTATAGAAAAGGAATTAACAATTATAGTATAAATTTAATTGTCGGATTCAAGTAAAGTGTTATAGCGTATGTAGAACCAAAGAAAACAGTAAATCAAAAAGGTTTACTGTTTTTATTGGCTCTATAATATCTGTTGGTGTTTTACTCCACAACAGATATTATAGAGCCATTTTTAAGCAAGATGAAAGTCTTGCTTTTTTAATTTTTTGAAGAAGATGATGAAGTATTTCAAAGTAAAATTAATAATAATTATCACACTTTTACGTATCATGATAATAATTATTTTAAATTTTAAATAAGGTTTGAATTTAAATAGATAGATTAAATAAATTCAAATGCTATCCGGATAGCATCAAAAAATATAATTACTAATAAAAATTAAACTTTAGTTAACCTGAGTTAACTAGAAAAATTTTATAAAACCGCTAAATTTACAGAGAATTTAAAAAATGTACTTTTATATCGAATAATAATTAATATCAAAATACTTTACATAAAAAATATACTTTGATAGTATAAAACATATTAATAATATTAATTATCAGGAGGTAGTTTTGAAGTACATATTTATAATTTTAGGATTTATATTTTTAGGTATTGGTGTTGTCGGTATTTACCTACCACTTTTACCTGCAACTCCTTTTTTACTTTTAGCAACTGCTTGTTTTGCAAAAGGATCGGAAAGATTTCACAAATGGTTTATCTCAACCAATATCTACAAGAACAATATAGAACCTATAAAAGATAAGAAAGGTTTAACTATGAAGAAAAAGATAAAAATTTTGTCAATGGTTACATTTTTTATAGCAATATCTTTTTATGTAGTTAAAATATCTCATGCTAGGATTTGTCTTGTATTAGTCTTAATTTTTCACTACATATATTTTTTCGTTAAGGTTAAGACTGTGCCGGAGGCAACAAATGCTGAATAAAAATCTTTTGAGAGAAATCGGTAGAGAAAAAAACTCGTTATTAATTTTGATATTACTCAAGGTTTTTGATCTATTTACTAATATAGCTCTTATATTTTCAATTGGGAATTTCTTAAATGAAATTGTAAAGGGAAATTACTTAGTTAAAGAATTTTTATTTCAAATTTTTTCAATTATTCTTATAAAAATTATTATTATAAAGTATAACTTTTATATTTCACATAAGATTTCTAATAGAATCAAGAAATCACTTCGACAAAGACTTTTTAAAAAGGTCTATGGATTTAAAATGGAATATGGAGAAAAGATTTCTATATCAGAAGTTATAAATCTCAGTGTAGAAGGAATAGAGCAACTAAATATCTTCTATGGAGAGCTGCTACCACAGCTTGTATTCTCTCTAATAGGACCAATTATGTTATTTATAATTATGTCCTTTGTAAATTTAAAGATTGCTATTGTAGGACTTGTATTCTTGCCATTTATTCCAATAGCAATTTTTATGGTGCAGAAGTTAGCTAGGAGGGTGGTTAAATCTTATTGGAAGTCCTATGCAAACCTAGGGGAAGTGTTTATAGATTTTCTATACGGACTTACCACTTTAAAGATTTTCAATGCGGATGAAAAATACAATGATAAATTAAATGAGATGGCGGAGGATTTCCGAGTTAAGACTATGAAACTTCTCATGGTTCAGCTAAACAATATAACTGTTATGGACCTCGTCTCATATACTGGAAGTGCAACTGTAATCTACATGACTCTAAAATATTTTTCTATGGGACAAATTTCCATATTTACAGGTTTTGTATTTATTCTTCTATCTCAAGAATTTTTCAATCCTTTAAGAAGACTAGGAGCATTGTTCCACGTTGCGATGAATGGTATATCTGCTGCTACAACTCTATTTGAAGTTCTAGAAATAGAAGAGCCTGTGGACGGTTCACAAGTAATAGATGAAGATAGGGTTACTATTGAACTTAAAAATCTAGATTTTTCTTATGATAAGGAAAAAGTGTTAGAGAATATAAATCTTACATGCAAAGAAAATGAAATAACCTGTTTAGTCGGTAAGAGTGGCTGTGGAAAATCCACAATCGCTAAATTGATCTGCGGCATGCTAGGAAGTAGTGGAAAAAATATTTTTTATAATGGTAAGAACGATATAAAATCTGACAGCATAATAGAAAATATCTGTATGATTGACAACAATCCATTTATTTTCAGCAACAGTTTAAGGTATAATCTGCTTTTTGCAAATCCTACTGCAAGTGATGAAGAACTTATAGATAAATTAAAAATTGTTGGATTATATGAATATTTTGAAAATCAAGATGGCCTAGATACAATTATAGAAAGTCAAGGTAACAACTTATCTGGAGGACAAAAACAGAGAATTTCTATTGCTAGAGCACTACTTAGAAAGCCAAAAGTATTGATACTTGATGAGGCAATTTCAAATATAGATATAGAATCTGAAAAAATTATTCTAGATATTTTATCTAAATTAAAAAAAGATAAGACAATAGTGCTAATAACTCACAGACTTAGAAATACAGAAAATGCGGACTATATATACTTCCTTAAAGATAGAAAAGTAATAGAAGAGGGAAGTTTTGTAGAGATGAAGGAAAAGAAAAACTTTGGAAATCTTTACAATTCACAGATGGATTTAGAAATGTGGGGTGTCAAATGAAAAATTTAAGAGAGAGAAAAGAATTATTAATAGATCTTTTAAATCTTGTGAAGCCTCTTAGTTTACAGATGATTTTTGCAGTATCATTCGGGCTACTAGGACATGTTTTTGCAACTTTGATACCTGGTCTTGGAGCATATTATTTTGGAAAGATTTATATAGGAGAAATAATAAATCTAAAAACGGTTTTAATTATTTTAATAACACTCGCGATTTTAAGGTCCTTATTTAAATATACGGAGCAGCTTTTTAACCACTATGTAGCTTTTAAAACTTTGGCAATAATAAGAGATTTGGTTTTCAAAAGTCTTAGAAAACTCTGCCCTGCAAAGATGGATACGAAGAACAAAGGTCAGCTTATCTCTATAATAACTGCAGATATTGAGCTTTTAGAAGTGTTCTATGCACATACGATATCACCAGTTCTAATTGCGTTTTTCCACACTCTAATATTTTTTATAATTCTATATAAAATTCATTGGAAGTATGCGCTATGCCTGTTGGTATTTCATATTATCCTCGGTATGATTATACCTACACTAACTCAAAAAATTGGCGAAAGACTAGGAGACAATCAAAGAAGAAACCTATCAAATCTAAATCTTTCGATTCTTGAAAGTTTAAAAGGGATTAAAGAAGTAATAAACTTTTCTATGCAAGATGAAAGAATGAAGGAAGTGGATAGCTTGACCAGGGATTTAAATAGATCTTCTAAGAAGCTATCAAACAATATGGGAAATAATTTTGCGACATCTTCAACTATAATTCTTATAGCAAATATAGTTTTCATATTAGTTGGAGCAAGACTTTACATGGCAGGAGAAGTAAATTTCTTAAACTTAATATTTCCAATAGCCATATTTATTTCATCCTTTGGTCCTACATCAGCACTTGCATCACTTGGTAATAACTTGGTTTTAACCTTTGCTTGTGGCAAAAGAGTTATGTCACTTTTAAGAGAAGCTCCTGCAGTAGATGAAGTTACAAATAAAAATGAAGTTAGTTATGAAAAAATTGATCTTACAGATGTAGAATTTTCATACGATGACACAGAATTAATAAAAGACTTTAATTTATCCTCTAGATTAAATCAAGTTGTAGGCTTAGAAGGCAAGAGTGGATGTGGAAAATCTACGGTTCTTAAACTAATAATGAGATTTTTCGATCCCATAAAAGGAAGTATTTCCTTAAACGAAATAAATTTAAAAGATATAAATAGTCGAAACCTTAGGAATAATATTTCATATGTGGCACAGGAGAGCCATTTATTCAAAGGAACAATAAGAGAAAATCTTTTGGTGGCAAATGAAAGTGCAACAGAAATTGATTTAATAGAAGCAACAAAAAAAGCAAATATCTATGATTTTATCATGTCTTTAGATCATGGATTTGACACAGAAATAGTAAAGGATAAGGCGCTACTTTCAACAGGACAGATACAAAGACTTGCCCTTGCTAGGATGTTTTTAAGAGATTCAAAACTATATATTTTGGATGAACCGACAGCAAATATCGACGCATATAACGAAGGAATAATTTTAAAGTCCCTATATGAAGAAAAAGATGATAAGACTATCTTTATATCTTCCCATAGAAAGAGCACACTTAGAATATGTGATGAAGTAATTAATATGCAAAGGAGTATCAACTCATAATGACAGAGATGAAATTAACTAAAATGCAAATTGAGTATCTATTATTTTTAAAGAACAATCCGAGGAAAAAAACGATAACCGACGCCAGCAAATACTTTGATTGTTCAAAAGTAAACGCAAAGAAAATAATGGACAGGATGTTGGTACTAGGACTTCTTTATAAAGATACTAACGATTTTCATTTGACGAAGATTGGAGAAAAATTTGCAAATGAATACAATCAAATACTGGAAGATTCCGAAACAATATTAAGACATATACTAAAGATGGATGATGAAGAAGTTTTAAAAGTATCAGATGAACTCATCCATTTAGAAAACCTAAGAGAAATAATAAAAGATTATTCATCGCATATAAAAAAGATAGAAAAATTAAAAAATAAGGTAAAAAATGAAGAACTGCTAAAAGTATATTCCAATACTTCTAGCGAAATATACCTGACAGTTTATAAAGTAAGTGAAAATAATAAAAATTCATTTGTAGAAAATTCCATGGCAATGAAGGGATTTGAAAAAAAAGTAGAAATAATAGTCGAAGATGAAGAGTATCTATGTTTGGAAACCAAGATGATAGAAAAAATACAAAATGGATTTAAGAAAAAATCTACGCCTATATTTTTGATATATGAAGATGAAAAAGGAGAGCATACTATAGATGTAAAGGATAGTATGTTTAAAATTCCTTTAAAAATTATAAAATTTTGGAATAATTTAGGTAGCGGAATCCTACAAGCATCAGTAAATTTAAAAATAAAAACTCAAATAGGATTTGCAGACCATATAGGGAAAGCAAATTTTGTTTTTTCTGTTAACCTATATTAATATCAAAATTTTGATTAATATAAAATATAACAATTGTTAGAAAGTAGATAAAAAGAGGGTTAAATAGAAAATGTTATCAATAACATTAATTGAAAGCATAAAAAAGTTAACGCAAGTTAACTTTTTTTTATTGCAACAAACCATACAAAAAATAAAAATAAGCTATATGATATTGATATAATTTATCATCATGACAAGGAGGTTTTTAAAATTAAAAATAAAATTATAATATACATACTTTTATTGTTGTTACTTATTCCAAATAAAACCTATTGCGAAGAAAGCAATATTAAAACTAACAAAGAAAATTTAATTAATTTGGAAGATGGCTACTACAAAATACCCGTTAAATTATGGCATGCATATGAAGAAAAGGAAAGCATGGGAAATAAAGCAATGGTGCAGGTAGCCGAAATAGAAGTAAAAGATAAAGTGGGATACTTGTACATAGGCTCAGGGAAAATGGAATACATGAGCATCACAGCTTCTCTTATAAACATATATTTTCAAAAAGATGACGGCAACTACTACCCTGCAGAAGCTGGAGATTTCGAAATGGAAATACCAAAGGAAAAATATAAGCGTCCCGCTGTATTTAGAACGAAACTTGTAAATATGGATGAGATGACAAAAGTTTTTGTAGATCCAAAAGTAGAGCCCATGGGAGACGAACCCATAAGAGCAAGGATAAAACTTGACTATGGTTCTATTGAAAAAATAGATAAGGATCAGGCAGAACTAATAAAAAAATTCGAAACAGGACCTAAAAAGCCCGAGTTTGATAGTTCATCTTCTGGAGAAGTTGAAAATAAAAATTTAATTGTAAATTATGAACCGGAAACTTTTGATGAAGAGTTTTCTTTCTATGGCAATAAGCTATCCGGAAAAAATGCAGAAGAATATTCTAAAGATTTCGATAAATTAGATCAGGTAAATGTATTTAAAATAGAATTTCTTGGACCTTTAGATGAGATTAAGGAAGAAGATAAGAAAATACAAGACAAAAGAAAGAAGATAATTCCAAAAAAAGAAATGGAGCTTAGACTTCCTCTTTTAAAATTTAAAAAAGAAGATAATTTGGCTTTGTATGATTTTACCAATGGAGAAAAAAAGAAACTAGAATTTACTTTTGACAAGGACCACGCAAAAGCGAAGGTTAAAAATCCAGGCGTATATGTATTGGTTAAGAGTGGTGATGCTTTGGTTCAAAATGAAAATACAGAATCATCAGAAAATAAATTACCGACAGAAAAGAAGAATGAAAATGCGGAGAAATTTTTAAAAACTGTTAAAAAGACAAGCTCAAAACCTATACGAAATAAGACAAATAACGCAAATAAAGCAACATTTAATACTGAAAATACAAATAATATTAAGCTATCAAATTCACAGCTGAATGAGTCCAGTTCATTGCAAAAACAGATGGATTTAGTAAATAAAGAAAATAAAACTCAAAACCTAAATAAGGAAGCTGACACAATACAAGAGAGAGAATACAGTGGACTCATAATATGCATACTAATGGTTTTTTTGACTTTTAATATTCTTTCAATATATTTCATTAGAAAAAATCTTGACGCAATTCGAGATATGAGAGAAGAAATACTATTTATAGGAGGACTTAGAAAAGATGAGAAATAAAATGACAGCTTTTATCCTAAGCCTAATAATAGGAATTTCAATAGTAAGTAATGTGTACGCTTATACACAAGAAATAGCTAAGACAACACCGTATTATAGTCATCCGGTTTCAGGCGTTATAGAAGATCCAGGTAACAATCCTGGTATAGGTCAAGGTATGACAGAAAATGTAGTTTCACCACAAGCTCTTGTAGAAACTACTGACGATGGAAGAATATTTTTAACGGTTAGATATAACCTTGCAAACTATATAAAGAACGAAACTTTTGCAGTTCAAAACTACGGTGACCAAGACTTCTATTCTGTATCGGCTGAAATAACAGGACAGACAGAAGAAACAAGAGATTATAGATTTGAAATACCAAGCAAAAATATAGTGGTAAGAGCTACTTTCTTCGTAGGGCCAATGGGTAGGGATGTAATATTTTATTACACAATATCGGACTTTGTGGAAGGGAATACAGATTTTGCAACACTTGAAAATGTAAATTCATCTTCTGCAGGTGGAACTAATGAAACGGTGGAAGCTAATCAAGAAATTGAAGAAAATGATCAGTTTAAAGAGAAAAACACAAATCAATCTACAATGCCAAAATTAGAAGGCTTAAAACCTGTAGAAAATAATAGTCAAGTCGGACAGGTACTCGGTCCACAGACTGAGGGAGAAAAGATAGAACAACATGTCGTAAATTCAAAATTATCAGCAGGAGACCTCGGTTATTCCCATGGACTTTTAACGAAAGATTCTGAAATTATAAAAAAATTATATTACTCAGAAGACAGCGAAGAAGAGACAAAACAAATAACAAAGCCTGGCAAGATAACAATGGCATGCATCTATGGAATAGTAGGACTACTAGTTATTATGACATCGGCTCTTTTGATAATGGCAATCTTATCATTTATTTACAAAGCAAAAGTTGAAGAGGAATTAAATCAAAAAAGGAGTGAAACCTATGAAGATTAAAAAACTCCTAGCTATGGTAGTAGCATTATTAATACTTACATCATGCGTAGACCAAAAACAAAGTGCAAAGAATCATAAAGGACAGTTAAGAATAGCTGCAACCTCTATGGCAACAGTCTACATAATGGAAAAATTAAATATAGACCTGGTGGCAGTTCCAGATTCAAATATAGATAAGATGCCAGAAAGATACAAGGACGTTCCCAAGGTAGGCATGGCAATGACACCTGATATAGAAAAGTTAAAACAGCTAAATCCCGACTATGTATTCTCGCCAGTATCATTAATATCGGACTTGCTTCCGAAATATAAGGCGGCAAATTTGGACTACGGATTTTTAAATCTAAGTAACATAGATGGAATGTATAAGTCAATTGAAGACCTTGGCAATCTTTTGGACAGAAAAAAAGAAGCCAAAGAACTTATAGAAGACTACAAAAAATTTATGGATGACTACAAGGCAAAACACAGTGATAAAAAAGCACCGAAAGTATTGGTGCTTATGGGACTTCCTGGCTCATATGTAGTTGCAACAGAAAATTCATATGCAGGTAGCCTTATTAAATTAGCAGGCGCAGAAAATGTATATGAAGGAACGGACCAACAATTTATCACAATTAACACAGAGGACATGCTTAAAAAGGATCCGGATATGATTCTTCGAACTGCCCATGCAATGCCAGATGATGTAAAGGAAATGTTTAAAAAAGATTTTGCTGAAAATGATATCTGGAAACATTTTAGAGCTGTAAAAGAAAACAAAGTATATGACCTAGATTATAAAAAGTTTGGAATGAGTGCAAAGTTTAACTACAAAGAAGCGCTAGATGATTTAGAAGATCTATTCTATAAAGATACTTATAAACAAAGCACAGGTACAGGAGAAAATTCCAATGAAAAAAAGTAGAGTAGTTTTCATTTATACAGTATCAATAATCATATTGCTAGCTCTTACACTTTATTCTGCCAAGACAGGCTCAATAGAAATGACCTTCCAAAAACTCATAAGGGGACTTTTTGTAGAATATGATCCGGACGTGGCGACAATTTACGACTTGAGATTTCCACGAATAATAATATCCATATTGGCAGGGGCGGCACTTGCCACATCGGGAGTGCTCCTTCAAGCGGTAATGCAAAATCCACTGACAGATCCAGGAATAATCGGTATCTCATCGGCGGCGAGTCTATCTGCAAGTCTAGTGATGATATTATTTCCAAAACTTTATTATTTAACGCCAGCATTTTCAGTTTTAGGAGGACTTCTTGCATATATTCTAATATATTCACTTGCATGGAATGGAGGATCAAACCCTATAAAACTAATTCTAGTCGGTGTCGCACTTAACATGACACTTATGGGAATAAACGAAGCCATTAAATCTATGATGGGAGGAAATCTAACAAATGTACAGTCGATTATCGAAGGAAATGTAGCACAAAAAACCTGGGCAGACGTAAGGATAATGGCAGTTTACGGAATAATATTTTTAATCATATCACTATTCACAATAAGAACTGCAAACCTCCTTCAATTAGAAGACCAAACAGCAAAATCACTTGGAGTTAATGTAAACAGAGACAGATTTATATTGGCACTGATAGCAATAATTTTGGCGTCAGTCTCCACAGCAATAGTAGGAGTAATAGGCTTCTTGGGATTGGTA